>JAABUQ010004434.1_pt1 | contig 23975 bp, 19 predicted proteins | sample 5560001 | NCBI WGS metagenome assembly JAABUQ01 (sample SAMN10711888, study PRJNA513371) | rock metagenome | isolation source: Antarctica rocks | place: Antarctica: Victoria Land, Finger Mt nord | collected 2015-12-18
AGAGGGGGGGTGAAGTTGTATGTAGTACAAGAGGAACGTGCTGAGGATCAGTCCGAAGGCTTGGTGGGGGGGATATATCCGGGGCTGGTATTTCCGGCTCCGCTATTTCCGGCTCCGCTCCTCAGTGGAGGGCGGGGCAGCAAAGAGGGGGGGTGGAGGTGAAAGGGTAGAAGCTGGGAGGGTATACTCAGGGAGTTAATTAGGCTATCATGCTAGGCACAGATGTCGAAGCACTGAGATGCTACCTAGAAGAACAGCCTACTCCTCCGCTGCTTTCCTTCTGGCTTAACATGCTTGCCAGATAAACAATATCCACGCATAGCAATGTCCGTGATACAGAAACCTTCCTGCTTAGGTTCCACGTGAAGATGAGACCATGCTTAGAAATACCCTTCCCATTCCACCATTCCGAAACCAGCCATCCGTCTCCCAGGCTTGTCCTTTCCATCAAACCCCTCCATCGAGCCCCCAGTAAGTTCCTCCTAGATCTCCGCAGCAGCTCCCTCAATCATCAACAACCACAACCGGATTGTCGACGCTGCGAGTATAATATCGCTCCCGCCTAGCCCAAAAATCCGGCTCCTTGAACGTCCCCTTCTCCTTCATGCGGTAGAACGTACTCACCAACCCTTGCATAAAGCGCTCATGATACTTCGGTCCGCCCTTGGCGAACGCGGCTGCGAAGTCGCATTTGTAGCAGAAGAGGTGGAGGAAGAGCTCGCGGAGATTGGCGGCATCTGTGTGGTTCTTAAAGAGCCGGTTGATATTTTCGGCGCCGGGAAGGAGCGGGTACGCGGTCTGCTTTTGGATGGTGATGTCGATGATTTTGTTCTGTAGACGGGGCATCTTCCACTTGGTGGAGAAAAGGTAGACGCTTATGATCGTGGTCCAATCCAGATCGCCGAACTTTTCGTCCTCCAGTGTGATGTTGTCCGAGTAGAGGAAGGTGTTAACTCGGGTAAAAAGGGCTGGGTCCTCGCGGGGGAGGAAAAATTGGTTTTTAGTCGCCTCGAAAACGACATCTTCATGTGCTTGGTGATCTTCTATGATAGTTTTGAAAATGGCGGATGCTTCGGTGAGAACTTTTTGGTGGATCCCGAATTTGTCGTGATACTTCCCCACCAAGACGAAGACGACGTTATCATACTTTGACCTGAGTGATGTTAGTAATGGATATGGATGAAAAGATAGACATACTCCTTCTTCGAGGCCGATTTCGGCTTGCCCGGACTTGAGTCTGGTGATGTTTGTTCCGTTTTCACAGTCATCTTGACTCGCTTTGGTGGTGACCTCTCGATCTCGGAGGATGCAGTGCCGGAGGATGATGTGTCAGGCATGGAGGACGAAGTTGAAGACATGGTGGTCCGCCTCAGATTTTGGACGCGTTTGCTATATGAGGGTATAGTGGATGTTATTGAGTGACGTTTGTTAGATAGCATGGCAGATATTGTGATTGGGAGCGTTGTTATTGAACAAGTCTGAGGGTTTTACTTTGGAGTAGACTGTGGAGTTGGTAGGAGTCTGTCCTCTGTAGCTGGCGAATGTTTGAAAAAGCCACCTCACTTGGTAGTCGCTGACAAGGCGTGCGTATGGCAAAGGAAGCAGGACTTCACTATTGCAGGGTTCAATCCAGTCAGTTTGACCATTACTAAATATGATAGACTAGTTTTACCTCAAGGCTGAAGAGTTCTAAGATTTCCAATCACGGAGTTTCTCGGTTTCAGTATGCTCTTTCCTCAATAGGAGATTTGGCGATTGAGGCGAATGTGTAGGAAAGTAGCCTAAGTGTGAAAATCTTTGGCCGATGATGAAGTCCTAAAACCTGTATCCGCCGTCTCCAAATGTTGAAATGTTCGGCTGCTTAAGTGAGGATAGCCACAGGGATGGGCCGTCAGTATGTGATCTCTCAGATATGGTGGAAAAAGAAGCTTGTCGGATGGTGGTCGGCGAGGTTCAGTAATCAACGCAGGCTGATCTTGGGAGGTTGTAAAGGATGTAGACTGATGAGGGGTGGGATACGTGAGTGGTTGGGCGAGGTGTAGAGGAGTAGGAGGTTGACGCTGTAGATAGAGCAAGATGAGTTGAGATCAGTAGCTAGAGTCGTGAATGAAGAGAGCTGGCATCGCTTCTCGGTGACAAGCACAGTCTGTCAGTTAGTCCGGGTCAGAGGCAAGGATTGATCTGACTGTCTTTGCAAGAAATGTAGTTGTGGGTGAAAAGGTTGTAGTACTTTCATAGATGATAGTTCATCGCCACAATGAGATGATGAGGGTTTCAAGTACTTCACCTATCCTTTCCTCAGTGCGTACTTACTCCGGGATTCCACCTCAGTCCTGTATCATTTCTCCTAAATCGTATATGCGAGCCACGGGACCTTACATCCACCCTTTTCAACACCTAGGGTATCACGTTTTCCATTGCCAGTATGAAGAATAGTACAGCCTGGATTCGTCCAGCCCAAACCTCCCTTAAAAGGGTGGCAGTCCTGCCGTAGCATAAGGATTTCAACGGGCTAGATTGTTCTCCATTTGGTAAAGGCCTATGTGAAGCAGGCCCAGCTATATCCGCGGGATTATAGAGCCCGCTACTGCTTTGCCTCGGGAGGTTGGCTTGTTCCTCATACTGATCATGACTCTCGCAAATTAGGCCGAGCCCTCGATCAGTCCAGGTAGATCCTGCACTTTAACTTCGCCTTGCAGAATGCCTGTTTCCGGTCAGAGTCAGCCAGACAGTCCTTTGTCACTTCACTATGCCCAGTCCGCGCGGCGACAGCAAAAGAGGCCTGGAAGAGGGATAGACTCACGGTAAGTAGCAGTCAACAATGGAAACTCGTCCACCTTCTCCCTCGCCTTCAAGAATCCATATACCTCCTTCGCAGTACTAACTCCTTGCAACATTTGCCCATTCAACTCCTCTTTCTCAACTACACTGATACTTACATTTTTCTCAACACTCATCTTGGCGCACCGATAATTCCTTCCGCCAGAACAACTCGTGATTAAGTCAGCGACACCGCAGCTTTCTTCCGTGAACGTCGCGGCATGTACGCTCTCTGCGAAGAACATTCTCCCGAATTTGACCATTTCTAAAAGGCCGACCCGCATGACCGCTGCTTTCGCATTGTCACCCCATTGAAGACCAGCGACGAAGCCGGCTGCGAGTGCCACGATGTTCTTGAGGGCCCCACCGAGAGAAACACCTGCGACATCCGACACGACGCGGACGTGGAAGTAGGGCCGATGGAAGAGTGTTTTCATCAGGTCGTGATCCACCATGGGGAGCTCGGGGGGTTGGGCTGTAAGCTTCGCTTTCGAAGTCAAGCCTTTGGTATCCTTGTGTTCCGTAATTTGTGTCAGATCAAGGTCGGAGGCTCTGGGTGTCTGGGTCTTGGGGGTTGGGTTCCGGGAATCCATAGGGGGAGGATCGTAGGCTATAGTTGTCTCGGAGTACTTCTCCATAGCAACTTCTGTGGCGATGTTGGCGCCAGAGAGGGCACCGCAGTAGATGCCCAATTTCTCGCCGATGGATTCGGAGAAGAGGGACACGTCCTCTGATTTTATATTGACGCCTTTGATGCAGGAGACGCCGCGGGCGTAGGGGAGAATGGAACCTTTCATCTGGTCGCACAACCCGCCGATGAATTGATGGGGGAGGTTGAATATCAATATCGAAGAGTCTTTGACTGCGTCTGTCAGGGACGGATTGGCATGCAGGTTGTGGGGGAGGGCGATGTTGGGCAGATATTTGATGTTCTCGTGGAAGTGGTTGATTATGGTGGTGAGCTTCTGGGGCTTGGTGGAGAGGGAGGAGGAGGAGTCGTAGTGTTTTGAGGACTTGGGGAGGCTTGTTTCTTCTTCGTAGACCCACATTTGCACGTCGGGTTCGAAGAGGTCGGCATGTTCTTTGGCGTTTTCGGCCACGATCTTTGCTATTGCTGAACCCCTGGAGACGAGTAGTGTCAGTCTATGTTTGATTTATAGGACGAGGCGATCTGATGGGAAGGACGAGGGTCTACCAATTGCCCGACCCAACCACTGTCACTCTATGCTTCTGCTCATGTGCACCGAGAGTCGCCATGGTTCGAGGGGTGGTGGATATAGGCAGATGTGGGTTGGAGTGGGCGGTGACTTGAGCAAGCCGGCGGAGGGGGATTCTGTTCGCTATCTTGTCGGTAGGTGGAGTGGAAGAGGGGGAGAGTGGGGATATATAGGGACAATATAGTGTTGGTGGTACTATTCCCACCAATTGGTGAGTGTTGGGAGAAGAGTTGAGTTCTGGTGGCAGGTGGCTTTGGTGGGAGAATCCACCCACTCAACAAATCCGAGTTTGCTACTTTTTGATACTGTGGCTGTAGTACTGAACTTGTAAAGCTGTATCTATTGCCCGAAGAAGGTACATATATGATCGTTCCTCGTCCTATCTACAATTTGGGCCCCCATCAGGCGAATTTCCATCTGCGGTAGGCTTCCTAACTAGGCAGCTGGTCAGATGGAGACATAACCTGGCAGCCGAGGAAGTACGCGTTTAGATCTCTCTCGACGAGATGTTGTGCCTCTACGGCAGGCAGTCCAACTTAGAGCATAGGTGCGGATGTACGCTCAATGTGGCGATCTGGAGTCGGCTGTTCCGGGGAGGCGTCAGTAACATACAAACCCTCGATGATTGGCACCCATCTTACCGTTATGCTTGCACCACGAGGCCGAGATACCCGCTCGGGGAGTCTGTGGACTGCGCGAGAAATGCTTTCCTGATATTGCTTGCGCCTGGAGAAAAAGGCCATGTGTGTAAGAAAAGTCGTCAGCCTGTGTATGACAATGTTTCTCCGTTGATCGTTCCCAGTCAAAGGTGAGCAACAGATGCATTCAGACGTACTGCCTCCTCGGTCAATCTAGCAGCCTCCTTCATAAGCCTCCCAGCCTCTTCCATCATTCTCGTGGCTTGCAACCTCGTTTCTACCGGCGTTGTGACCTGCGTGGTACTAATCCGAGCTGGAATAGACTGGCTGGGTGCCCTGGTATGCTGCTCAACGATGCGCGGTGGCGGTAGAATTCCCCCATACTGTAGATGTGGTGTACCGTTCCTGAGATTGGGATCAATGATTTCGCCATCCTGCGCTCTGTTCATCTCTTCGGCAGGGATTAGGGGTCGAGGACGTAGATCAGATGGGGGAGCTTGAGTTTGATCAAAATCCGTATCTATTCCTCCATCACCAAAGGTATCATTGCCATCTTGGCTTCCACTCGTACCACCCATCAGTCCACGGGAAGGATCTTGAAGTTGAGGACACGCCCTTCGAGTGTGGCCCGATTGATGACATTGGCGACACGGCCCCCTGACTCGATCCACTAGACCTGCCTTCACCTTCTGCGCCTGCCTCACGGGTATCTTTTGTCCATATTTCTGCTCCACCACTTTGATAATGTCATGTCTGCTGGTGTCCACGGTCACGTTCATCAACTTTGGCACCGCATCGAGCAGAAACCTCAGCTTGCCAGTCTCAGCGCGTCGAATAGGTTGATGAAGCAGTGTATCCCCCACGCGCAACGGCTCGCAATTGTGTACATCATCCACCGTGGTCACTTTTGCATTCTCCCTCTTGGCGCTGTAGTTTGCCCTTATGCGAAAGGGGCAGTCAGGAGCAGACCTGCATCCAGCACGTACCCTATGGCTGTCGCTGTCGAGGATATGGGGGGTCCAATTCCGTTCAATGGCCCACTCTCGAAGCGCATCTTTGAAGATGTGGAGGTTGGGGAAGGTTTGGCCTTCGTGAATGGGAGGCATTGCCCTGCCAGGGGGATAGAAGTCAACCGGAGGGAAAAGGGGGTACTATAGAGGAGATGATAGGGCGTGGCATGAGGTTCGGGGGGGTGTTGGAGGGACTTTGATATGCACCACTTTCGCGCGCCAAGGGCCGCCGAGAACGAGTCAGATCATTTCCATACTTCCGCATAAGAGTGACAAGGCCGTTGAAGGACTCGGTATCATCATGGCGTATTTGAAGAGTTGTAATGGTAAGAAAATTGCGTGGGATTGAAGTCAGAAAGTACTGTTGCTGGGTCCTACCCGAAAGTAGACCTTCCACTGAGGTAAGTCCTATACTTATCAATATAGCAGGTACGTACTATCATTCGAGGAAATAGTCAAAAGACAAAGAATCCTACAACTCCTGCAAACAAACATTGTCTTCCTCTTTTCCGCTTCAAGACAATATATCTATATATCCGTGTCCACTGAAGCATGATTCTACCCATCTGTCGTCAATTGAACGCTTCAATCTGTCCCTGATTGAGCTCAATGTCCTCCATCCATACCTTTCCGTCATGATCTCTAAAGACCATTCTGTATTGAAAGAGGTCTATACCCTCCCATTAACTGATGAGGGTGCACCAGCAGTACCAAGCCAATATGTCTACCTCCCCGCACCAAGCAATCCGCCTTATCATATTCGCTTTGAGATTGAGGGGGCCAGTTCAATATGTCGAGAAGGAAGCCTCTGGGTGAACATACCCATCCCTGGAACCCATTTCCGCCGTGATCACTACCAGGAGTACAAGTGGGTGCCCTGAGCCCATCAATAAGCCCCCATATCCTGACACCATGGGCCTATCAGACTCCACCCAGACTTCAATGGATCCCTCGAGGTTGACATTCCCGTTACCGCTGCTGGCGCATTCGCTTTCTACACTACATACACTCCTCTTTCCGATCCCTCTCCATCTGCTGCTCGTCCGCTCAATCCTACAAGGACGCCTACTTATTACATCGACGTATCGCCCAAGCTAACGCTTGGAGATTCTGTGATCCCTCTGGATGCCTTGTCTATATTTTCGGTGGTCTCCAAATTCATGGGGCAGTATCCTGAGGACTGGGACAAGATTCTGAGAGGCATAAGCCGGCGGGAATACAACATGGTCCACTTTACTCCTCTTATGGAACGAGGAGATTCGAATTCGCCGTACAGCTTGTACGATCAATTGATGTTCGACAAGGCCTCATTTCCCAACGGAGAAGAGGACATTGCCGCTATGATATTGAAGATGGAGAAAGAGTACGGATTGCTAGGCTTGACGGATGTCGTGTGGAATCATACAGCGAACAATAGTCCATGGTTGGAAGAGCATCCGGAAGCTGGTTACAATATTGCGACTGCACCTTGGCTGGAATCTGCTCTGGAGCTCGATGATGCGCTGCTGAAGTTTGGCGAGGACTTGGAAAAATACGGACTACCGACCGAATTGAAGAATGCTGCGGATCTTGAAAGGATCATCGATGGAATGAAGGAACATGTTGTGAAGCAGCTTGAGCTTTGGGAATACTACATTGTTGACGTGAAGCGCGACGCTAAAAGAGCAGTCGCTGCATGGTCTGAAGGGCGCACCGTCGTGCCAGAGGAAGGCTTTGGCAGCTCCGAAGTGGGGGGATTTCAGGGAGTCTCAGAGTGGTCAATACAACGAAAAGCGGAATATTTGCTGAGGCACGGCTTTATCGGACAAGAAGAGATGGGAGCTCGATATCATCGACACGTCAAACCGGAAAGTGCTGCAGCTTTACTCACCGTCTGTTACGGTCGGTATGATCCAGATGCTGGGGAATCAAGGGGAAAGAATGCTATTGGAAGTATGACCGATATTCTGAATGAAGTCAACTCGCGCTTTTACGCACAATACGACGACGACGTAAGGATCATTGGACAGCAAGTGCATGACCGGGTCAGGTATCTTCGACTCGACGATGACGGTCCAAAGATGGGACCAATCTCAAAGTCAAGCCCATTCATAGAATCTTATTTCACCAGGCTTCCATTGAACTCGACCACCGTACAGCACGATCCGCGAAGCTTGTCCCTCGTCAATAATGGTTGGATATGGGCTGCCAACGCCTTGAAAGATCACGCTGGCTCTGACTCTAGAGCTTATCTTCGTCGAGAAGTAATAGTCTGGTCTGACTGCGTCAAGCTTCGATATGGCGATTCCCCAAAGGATAATCCGTTCTTGTGGGACTTCATGGCGAGGTACACTCGCCTGATGGCCAAGTACTTTGCTGGCTTCCGAATTGACAACTGCCACTCTACGCCAATACGCGTCGCAGAGTATTTGCTAGACCAAGCCCGTGAGGTCAGACCAAATCTCGCCACCTACGCCGAGCTGTTCACTGGCTCCGAAGAAATGGACTACCTATTCGTCAAGAGGTTGGGGCTTAGCGCTTTGATTCGGGAGGCTATGCAGGCTTGGAGCACAGAAGAGCTCAGCAGAATCGTACACATGCATGGGGGTAGACCCATTGGGAGTTTCGAGATTGATGAGACCTCTCAGAATCTGGCCACAAGTCCAGTGGCGAATGGCAATACTGGGTCGAAGTCGACCAAGTCAGAGAGAGTCCATCGAATCAAGCAAAGTCCTCTACATGCGCTCTTCATGGACTGCACGCACGACAATGAAATGCCCGCCCAAAAACGAGACGCGAGAGATGCACTTCCCAACGCAGCCTTGGTGTCGATATGCGCCTCTGCCATAGGGAGTGTGATGGGTTTCGATGAGATTTATCCCAAGCATGTTGATGTGGTCCACGAAAAGAGGATCTACACCTCCTCGTCTTCTGATGGCCCAGTCGAAATAGGAGGGGGGAGTGGTGGTATCTGCGGTGTCAAGAAGCTTCTGAATCGGCTGCATACATTGATGGGTAAAGATGGATACAAGGAGACATTCATCGACCATCAAGGCGAATATATCACCGTTCATCGCGTTCACCCATTGTCAAGAAAAGGGTACTTTGTCGTGGCGCATACTGCGTTTCCAGGGTACGGTAGCGGTCATGGAACGTTAGCTCCTGTTCATCTTACCGGCATTCAAGCGAAATTGCTGGGTAGCTGGAGGCTTGAGGTTGACACGTCGGATGCCGCTTTGAATGCTGTACTCAAGGACGAGCACGTGTTAAAGGGGCTGCCGAGTAAAGTCTCCAACGTATCCAAAGTAAACATTCAATCCGGAGCTAACGAGACCGTCATTACCGTGCCTGCTACTTTCCCACCTGGCAGTATTGCGCTCTTCGAGACCTGGATCCCGAGCACTGATCACATCGAGGGACTTGACAACTATGTCGCCACTGGTGCGGCAGAAGCTTTTGCAGATCTAGACCTTGTCGACCTCAACTTCGTCATGTACAGATCCGAGGCCGAAGAGCGAGATTCAAGCTTCGGCAGCGATGGAACATACAACGTTCCGAATCATGGTCCACTGGTGTATGCAGGCTTGCAGGGATTCTGGAGCGTACTCACGTATGTCGTTCAAAACAATGATCTCGGCCATCCTATTTGCAATCATCTTCGCAATGGACAATGGGCGCTTGATTACATTGTGGGTAGATTGGAGAGAATGTCAAAACGTGAGAATCATCTACCCTTGCACAAAGCTGCCTTTTGGCTAGCTGAACGCTTCTCCGCCATCAGGAAAATCCCGAGCTTCCTCCTCCCTCGTTACTTTGCCTTGACAGTTCAAACAGCCTACAATGCAGCTTGGAGCCGAGGCATGGAATTGATGAATGATAGAATTCGACACGGCCAAAAGTTTGTTCAAAGTCTTGCGATGACCAGTATTCAAATGACTGGATATACTAATTCCGCATCGCTTTATCCCTTCAAACAAGAACCTTCACTGGCTGCCGGGCTGCCACATTTCTCGAGCAGCTGGGCACGCTGCTGGGGTCGGGATATCTTCATTGCCCTAAGAGGACTGTATCTTTGCACTGGTAGATACGACGATGCAAAAGAACATATCAAAGCTTTTGCGAGTGTCTTGAAATACGGCATGATACCTAATCTACTGAGTGACGGGAAGCAACCACGATACAATTCTCGAGACTCGATATGGTTCTTCTTGCAGAACATCCAATATTATACAAAGATGGTACCCAATGGAATAGAGATCCTGCAGGAGAGCATCGCACGGCGGTTCTTGCCATACGACGATGCTGAATTTCAATTCGATGACCCTCGAGCTTACGCTACACATTCAACCATCGAAGACATAATACAAGAAGCATTGCAGAGACATGCCACTGGCATTTCATTTCGAGAAGCCAATGCTGGTCCGAGTCTCGATATGCAGATGAAGTCTGAAGGTTTCAACATCGACGTCAAGGTAGATTGGGGCACCGGTATTATATTCGGCGGCAACCAATTCAACTGTGGCACATGGATGGACAAGATGGGCGAAAGCGTAAAAGCCGGCAGCAAAGGCATACCAGGCACTCCAAGAGACGGTGCTGCCATCGAAATCACCGCCATGACCTACAGCACCCTCGACTGGCTATCCCAGCTCCACACCGCCGGCCTATATAAATACAACACCGTCACCAAACCCACCGGCGACCCAATAACCCTCACAGCCTGGGCCACCAAAATCGCCGCCTCCTTCGAACGCTGCTACTACATCCCCCTCTCCCCAATCGCCGACCCAGCCCACGACCTCAACCCCTCCATCATCAACCGCCGCGGCATCTACAAAGACCTCTACAAATCCTCCAAGCAATACGAAGACTACCAGCTCCGCCCCAACTTTCCCATCGCCATGACCGTCGCCCCCTCCCTCTTCACACCCTCCCACGCCCTGTACGCCCTCCACATCGCCGACACCGTCCTCCGCGGCCCTACCGGCATGGCCACCCTCGACCCCTCGGATCTCAATTACCGCCCTTACTACAACAACTCCGAGGACTCCGCCGATTTCGCTACGGCGAAAGGGCGCAATTACCACCAGGGACCCGAGTGGCTGTGGCCGACGGGGTTTTTTCTAAGGGCGTTGCTCAAGTTCGAGATGATGGGGAAGGGGAAGGAGGAGAGGGTTGAGGTGTTTCTGGGAATAGAGAGGAGGTTGAGAGGGTGTAAGGAGGCTATCGAAAGGAGTGAGTGGGCTGGGTTGGCCGAGTTGACGAATAAGGGGGGGGCGTTTTGTGCGGATTCGGTGAGTTTCTCCCCTTTTGGCTACTCCTGTCTTTGCTGTTTGCGCGTCTTTACTGTTGTTGTGTCGAGTCTGTCTGTCTCTGCGAGGCTATTGCTGACAACGAATAGTCGCCCACGCAGGCGTGGTCGTCGGGGTGTCTGTTGGATTTGTTTTACGATGCGCAGGAGTTGGCGAAGGAAGCGTAAGTAACTTTCAGGCGATTAGAAAGCAGATAGGTAAGATCAGAGGGGTGGAATTTGTCTATGAATCGTCGCAAATCTTCTATTGCGCAAAGCAAATCCGCTTTTCCAAAATGAATCAACGAGGGATTGGCATGTCCACCTCCCCACCCACACCAAGAACATCAACCAGCCCTGCCCCACCGTCTTTTCTCTCCTCCCTTTAAGCCCTTGGCTTTATTCCTCATCCTTCGTACACCTCTGACCCTTCTCCTTCCCCATTCCCGTCCCTCCCTACCCCGCCCCTCCTCCACCTTAACGTATCCTCCATCCCCCCCTCCGATTTCACCTCCCTGCATCCCACCAAGATCCAGCAACTCCAGTCCAATGAATACGGATCCCGTCTCGCCGACGGAATACCAACCTCTGTGATGCGCCGGCAACATCGAGGATCTTATTCGTATTCGATCACGAATGCAAGAACCTTGGCAATTTACCAATCGGGGAAAGAGGAAGCAGGGGCTGGGAAATCTTGGCTAATTCGGCTTTCGAGGCCGTGGTGGGAGGGTTGTGCAGGTGGTCAAGCCGTCTTGTCTCCGCCATGTTGATTTGAATATCAGGCAGCGCGTTACTGGTCTGGTCCTCACAAGGTTCTTTGGAAAGTGGCGGTGTGGGTTTGAGAATTGATGTTGGTCTGGGGATGGAAGACATGGACAATGCTCGGGAACGTGGCGCTTGGTGGGGTATGGATCTTGAGGATTCTTCGGGGGTAGATTGGTTTGGTTTTGGTTTGTGAGGGAGGAGACTGTCGTTCGTGGCTCCGTCGCGACTGGATCTTGGACATTCTTCGAGAGCAGATTGGTTATATTTGCGGTTTCGGAGTCGGCGGAAGGTGGCTCTGGTGGAGTGTGTCGTATGCCAGAGATCCGCCGGGGGAATAGGTGTCGAGTCGCTTCGATCTGGCAGATGAAGTGTGGGAATTGCGAGGCGGGGAGCATCGGTGCCACCGAGAACACTGATTTCTGATGAAGCGGTCTCTGGGCACATGCGATAGTTTGTTTTCAACAGGACCTTTGCTCGAGCAGAGTTCTCTGTTGTGGGATGGTGACTTAGTTTCGAAGTCGCGCTGTATCTTTCTGCACCAACGACTTCTTCGATATTTTCTGATAGCGGCTGTGAAAGGGCGATCGTGTTTGAGTGGGCTTCTGTTCTCGGAGCCAGCTCAGTGCAAGCACCTGGCTTAGGTCCTACGAGCGATATATGATTCTCTGGCTCCAGTGCCATCAAGGACTCAACTGTTGGTTTGCAGCCCAGGTGAGAGATTCACCCATTGCGCACGCATACGCGAGTTGCCCGGCAAAGCAAGAAAGCTCTCGAAGGCACACGGAAGGTGCTAACCAGACTGACTCCAGTGTCAATGGCGCAATCGTGCCGTAGGGGTCGATGAATCCGCTGAGAGCGTTGACTTGCACCAGGATCCTAAGCAAGGCGCAATCGAACAGCGTTTGGCAGTATGCGCCGTGATCCGAGCATTGGGTTGGCAATGATGGTAGAGAATTTTGGCCATGCTGAGGATCTTGGCTCTCTGCTGGGACTTGTTCTCGGAGATTCTCCGAGGGTAGAATGTTTATGTTTTTATTGAGTGAGTCGGCTGAAGTCGACTCTGGAGGAGCGCATTGTACGCCCGGCAAGACGTCGGATGTACATTGCTCGTGCTCGGGACCGACTTGGGAACTCAGTGAAGGTTTCTCTCCAGTGTCGTTGGCACTGCATGGTTCCTCCTTTAAAGAAGGATATGAAACCTGTACAGAGGCAACGCCGTTCCATAGAAACCGGGTGCTTGTCTACAAGCGTAAGCCCACGGTCAGAGGATAGAGGGTCTAACATCTTTGTGTATTCTGATCTGCTTACCTGTCGACTCGAGCTGGGGTGACGGCATTTCCTCTGGCAGACTGCGGAGCCTCGCTTCGTATGAATTTCTTTGGTACGAAAGTTTCAAAATTCTTTGCGTGTGCCCAATATTGTCGGCTCCCATGTGAGAGAAGAAACGCAGCTGGACGTCCGTTCGGGCATTTGCGATGTCGTGGCAAATGTTACAGACGTTCACTAACCACTGATGCATCGGATACGTTCCCTCTGCCTTCAGAAGGATCTCGAAATCCACTTCTAACCCCTTGTAGAACTCAATGCACCTGTGAAGTTCTTCGCCATGCGCTCGGCAGTAGCTAGAGCGCTGTGCAGGGGTTGCATCACATCCTCCGTCTTTAAATATGGTGCAACATTGTCGCCAAACATGAGGCTGTGCGGGAAACATTTTGTGGCTGTTGGGATGTTGCGATCTCGAACTGGCTGCTGCGTCGCACGAGTCGAATTATTTGATTTACTGATTTCGAGAGCGAGTTCAAATGAAATTGTTTATGACTTGTTGCAAAATCTGGATACTTGAGATCGATCCGAGAAGCTGTAGATTCGTTTGGAGAGACCAAGCAGGAAGAAGGAGACGAAGAGTCGAAGAAGGTGGGGGAGGGGGCAGTACTGGCCCCGTCCCTTGTGGTAGTACACCATCTCAGGGAGCTTTCGGTCATGCAGCGCTGTAGGTCCGGACATGTAACAATTTTCATTGCACCCTCTTCATACGACCGACGCCTCACTGACGGTATTCTCCGAGAGATTGACAATAATTTGGGAACAAGTAGCATCAAAGAGTGTGATTAGCATAAGGTATGAGAAAATATCTAGTCGCTGGCTCCAGTCCATGGGTGCGGTGTTGGGGATATCAATGTTTGTGTAACGTACTTCGATTTGCCAAGACCCGAGAGACCAATGCTATGTCATCCATCCCATTGTTTTTCTTGGTATCCAATATGTTCTAGCGCAGTCTCATGTCTTCTCATAATCCGATTCCAGAGACTCGGGCTGTTATATATTGAATTCGAGTAAACGGGCAATGCAGCGGGCAACGAGGCAGTAAGGCGACTGTAGGCGACTTTAGGCTTCGTATGCCGCCTGCATTCCGAGGGGTCCTCCGAAGGGTCATCCGAGTATCCATGTAAGCTATAGGTACTATGGCAAAGGGTATATAGAGCATTAGGTTAGATCTGGAGCTGATTACCCAGATCAAATAATGTCCCTGCCTCATCACAATGGAGGATCTGCACCAGCTATGGCGTACGCTTAGGTACAAGCATGAGATTGGCGAGCCGTCGGTCTGTTCCTGGTCCTCGAGACCTGGGCTAGTGCTCGACTCCACTCTCAGTCCTCACATCCGACGTCTTGATTCTTTGATTGTGCGAAGTTGTACTGTAGGTGCGGATCGGCGGGGTCGAGGCTCCCTTACAAGCTTCTCGGTATCCATGTGCCCTCTGAAGCAGAAGCCGTCGTCCCTCGCTGTCTGAAGCCATGTCGTATCAAATCCTGGACAAGTCAGGCAACCCCATTTGCATTGAAGTCGGATCTTGTACTCGTGGATCTCGCACAGGCAGTTGCTAGACCATTTTCCCAGGCAATCTCCCCCTCCGAGTCATTTTTTCAGGACTAGACACCCTCGCAGTGGTTAATTTCTTACCGCGAACCATCGTCTTCTTCATCTGAGTAGGCATCATGCGACTCGCCGTCTGCCGAGTCATTGCCTTCCGACTCATCACCTCTGCAATCAGTACTGTCTGAGAAGTCGCCCAAGATCGACCTGCGTCGATAATGTGCAAAGGGTTTCTCTTGCCCGTTGCCAGAAAAGCCAGGGCTGTTCTATTGGTTACAATGTATCCATACCGCCATCATCGACATTAAGAATGAGTCCGTGAGTTGCATAGCTTGTTCTCGAAAGCGCCCGAAGGACAGTGGCAAAGGAATGATTGTGAAATTCTGCTTAGTTCCTAAGGGTCTCTAAACAGCCCACAAATGCAGGGATCGGGGCCTGGAATCTTGTCCACTAAGATAGATGGTCTTGCTCATAAGATATATCCAACACCTCAAGTTCTGAGTCCTCTTGAAGAGTCTTTGTACAATCTGTATTGGGCAAAGGACAGGTTATCGATCAAAAGCGACAACGCAGCCAGAGCGAGCTCCGTTGTTGTCAAATAGGCTGAAACTAGACATGGGGATAGTTCTTCCCAATGGTAATAAGTCACGAGTTGCCGAAATATGCTTATTAGTATTTCGAGGGAGACTTCACGTAGATTCTGGTGATAACTATTATTGACTTAGGGGGGCAGGTCGACAAAGATTGCGACCCCAAAAGTATATACTTCTCGGAGAAGTCATACTTACGAGTTCTTACGGTCTGCGATCTCTGATGGGATGATGGGTAAGTATTGGGAAAGAAATGATTGAGGTGTTAACAAGGGTGTGGAAAGGGTATACGCTAGATGGGGCACTACCATGAGACCTAAAGGTAGTTTGTCACTCTATCATTCTACCACTTTTTCACAATCGTCGGGCCAAACCATGACAAGATGAGTACAAAGCATTTCAAATCAATCAAATGTGTTTTGCATTCTATAACAGGGGAGGCCATTGGCCTCGCGCCGGCTGCACTATTGGCCCCGTCGTCTACTTGTCTCCCATTCCCACCCATCATGTGCAAGTCCTGAACTCCAAAAAACGAAACTACCCATCTCCCCATCCACAGTGCTATTCGGGCGTACACCACCCTCCCTCAGCATCATCATCAATGAAAAGATGACTCCCCGCACTTCTCCTTATCCCCCAGCGCCACCAAAACATCTACCGCGAATTCCTAGTCATCTTCAAGTATGGCATTACCAGCTTCCCTATTCGCACGAGATGCGCGAGGTGTCCGAGACCCTTGAGAAGAATACGAAGCGTCAGAAGCGTGCGAGGGAGGAGGTCGGCGTCCGTCGGACCCATCATAAGTCGCGAATTGAGGGTAACTGCCTTTGCTGGAACGCGAGCGCCTCGCGCCTCTAGGCACCTGCATGCGGGGTGACCTATCGTCAGTAGAGTAATTAGTGCGGGGACGGGACTGGCGCGATGCGCCGTGTCTGGCTGAGGAGCTTGGACGTTCCCATTGTTGACGCCGACGGTTGGGGGTGCCTCCGTAAAGAGATTCGTGGGTTAGACAGTTACCCATGTTGGGTTCTGTGTAGATAACAGGGGCCCAATAATTGGATGTTTTGATTATGGTGAAACAGCGAGGAAGCAGACGATGGGACAGACGAAATGAAGAATGGTGTAGCTGAAGGTCGCGGGCATGACATATATACCCTTCCGAGTGTCGAATATTGCTGGGATGGATCTAAGTAGAACGAAAAGAAAGGATCGTTGTCGTCCTTTCTTTTTGCGACAACACAAAGGCCATTGGACAATCATTTGTAATTGTAAAAGAATATTGTTTCTTTGTCATAAGGAAATGGTGAGAAAGACTGCCAGTACGCATTGTGTTGATAAGGTATTCGTGGAGAGGATGTCGATGGTGTGTCAGTGCGTGGTAGTGCGTGGATCGAGCGTGGAAGAGCCCTAAGTTCTTGAAACGAAGGACGCTTGGGAAGGTAAAACGTCGGTGCATGGGGTTGCAGAGCCATGACCCTCCGCAAAGACCTCTGCTTCATGTATAGGTTGGAACCGAAGAGTAGGAACGGGGTGGTGGAACAGAGATGTGATTGACTGAGTCGGGAAGAAGAGTATGCGAGTCTGACAGGACATCTGTGTCCATCATATACTGTTTTACCCTTGCGAAGGGGACTCGATAGTGGAGAGAGCGAGAAAGAAGGGGGCAAAATTATACGCCCAAGGATAGGAGGATGAGGAAGGCAAAGGGAGGAGTCACAGATATACTCAGTGAATATTACCTACTATTGTGAACATGAACCCATAATTGAATACACAAGCGACCCAGGCGAGCCAAGAAGAGCCAATGACCTTGCTCCAGCTTCGAGCTTTCCTTCAGACCCTAGGCGGGTAGCAGGAAAGTGATAAATAATGTAGCTGTTAGACTGCTGCCAAACCAAGTCGGCTTGGACGTATGGCGTCGTTCTAGCGATTCCAAGTGCATCTCTGCTTTTGATGAAGATAGCAGTCGTGTAACTGACATGGCTGCGGGCAGCTTCGGCATCCGGGAATGCTGAGGACTCGCAGACTTTCTCTGTCTCTTGTGCTCCACTTATGTGACCCGCGCTCTGGGCTAAGATCAGTCGTTGACGGTGACAACAGCGTCTCTTGAAATTAGGTCATGCGCAAACAATCATTGTATCCGGCTTCACGCTCTTTACCATATAATACTCCTCCGCCTCTCCGATTGAATGGCGAAAGCGATCCGCAGGAGAGAAAACATCGAAGGCAGCTTTTTCATGCCACGATCTACTCCGAAGCCTCGCTACCCTTGTCATCCTCGGCGTCTGGGTTGTAGCATTGTCGGTATACAGGCTTCTCGGCGCCGTCACGCAAGAATCCAAGGACCTCTACACTTGCAATGTCAAACGGAGCCCGATCACGATCTTCGAGCGCAGTAAATTTCACGTGTGTCCATGCGACTGTAAATGCATCTCGAACGTGGTCGAAGAAAATTTCCCACAGAGAATCTGAGAGGAGCAATTGCCTCAAGACAACCAACTTTAGAGTCTCGCTGTGAACTTCGAGGACTTTGAAGAGCTCGTCGGCACTTATCATCCACTCACCCAACTCGAAGTATTGAAGCAATGGCCACTTCGTGCTACCAAACACGTCCCAAAGCTCCAAAATGCACAGGCAACCATTAATCTCTCTCGTGCCATCCTTTGAAATCAACGTGATGGATTCCAGAGACCTTACTATGGCCAAACATGGGCCCAAAAAGTTTCCTTTGATACTTTTTGTCGCCCACTGGCTATAGGGTGGATTTGTATCGAGGGCCAGTCGAACGGAGCGCAGATGCCGAAAGACATTTATAGCGTCTTCAAACAAAGAACTGAATTCACCCAACATATCCAACACATCGCTTGATATGCCACAGACTTGACCCTCCACAACAAGGTTATGAATTTCATGATTCGTCTTCGAAAGTGCTCGGAAGACGGTCATAAATGAGGGGTATGGCGTCTCGTGCCGCATCCAAAGTCTTCCTAGGTTGGGGTCCTCGTCCCAGAGCTGTGGGCCAGGCATATCGCCTTTCGGAAACCACGATGTAGCTCGTAGGAATTGCTGTGTAAATGGCGCACCATTGATGCCATCTGAGATAGTGATCTTTCTCAAATTCGGGAACTTGGGTAATGCTAAGCAGAGTACATCTAGATCCTTGCCTTCTTCCTTGATGTCATATGCCGCGTTCAGGATCCGCTGGTAGATTCTTTGACCCTCCGCCATTGCCTTTGGATCATTCTTGAACATGCGAGAAATGCTGGCATTCCAGGTTTTCTTCCATTTGTGTACGACGTCCACGGGAAGGTGACTATCGTCGCATGAAAGCTCGCGCACGTAGTGTCTTAAGGTATTATCTCTCGAAATAGTTAGGAGAGTATCTAGACATGGGTCGTACGGCGCGAAAGGCATGCAGTTGATCAGGGACAGTACCCCGGCCGCAGCAAGCTCCCTTGATGCCAAACGAACAGCCTTGATGTCTTTGTTTGGACGTTCCCGGCATGTTGAGCCCCGAAGGTAGCTACAAATCCGAATAAGGATTTCAAATGGTAAGTCTCGCAGGCCCATTTTGAGAGGAAATGTGAAGCGGACTGGTGGAAGATGTCAACACATCAGAGCGTATGATTTAGGCTGATCGATACAAAGGCTAATGGTATGCTAGACTTAATGACCGGTTGCGTACTGTATCTGTTCAATCGGCAAAAGTCCCATGACAAGGGCAGTAATGGATGTAATTGACTCACAGCCTGCTAGAGACCTTGTGTGTTGCCTCAGTTACTCAGACTCTATATTAACACCCTTCGGAGTTAGCTATTGCTGATTACGTACGCAATAATTATAGAGTTTAAACTCAAAAGTATATAATTTTCTTAGGTACAGCTTAATTTTGGTAATAGACCCTTAAATTCTTTTATTTAACTTTTTTAACTCCAAAATCTACCTTTTACAAGGTTATAACAACAATAATATTATATAATTTTAATATAATAATAATCTAATTTATATAATAAGATATATATTTTTATTTAATAAACTTAGAATCTCGAAATTCTTATTAAAAGAAAAATTAGAAAAATTTAAAAATTTTTTTTATTAATAAAGTTCAAAATCCAACCCGTCTCTAATAATAATAAGAATATTAAAAAGCTTTGTTATATCGTTTAATATTTACTTTAATATAAAAGATTCTCCGATAAAGAAAGATATATAATAATATATATTTAATATTGAAATCTTAAAGTAAAAATAAGAATTTGCAAAAAAGATTACTTAAGATATAAAGTTTCAATTTTTTTTTATATTTAAATAATTTTTTTTGGCTTAATAAAATCAGTTAATTAAACCGTTATTTAAATACGTTCGAAAAGGAGAATAATCTTTGTATAGAAAGTATATAAATATTATATAATAAATATAGAAATATCAAAATATAAATAAAAAAATAAAAAAGGGAAAGCCCGGGTTCCTAGGCGTAAAATTTCAACTTTTCTTTTATATTAAGATAATTTTTTTTTGGTTTAACAAAATCAGTCAATTAAGACGCCGTTTAAATATACTCGAGAAGGAGAATAATTTTTATATAAAAGATATATAAATATTATATAATAGAAATTAAAATATAAAAATAAGGAAAAAATTAAATTATATTTAAAAAAATTATACATTCTTGAGCTCAAACTCTATAACTATTGCATACGTAGTTAGCAATACCTAACCCCGAAGGGTATTAGTATAGAATCTGAGTAACTGAGGCAACCTTGTATATCAAGCATACAGCACGCTGACTCATACTACTACTTCAACCTCCCTCTGAGTACTTCTGATGAGTCCTATTTCCCAAACCGTGGAGCAATGAAATGCGTCTCCAGCCTGGGCGTGTTGATGAAATTGTGCTCAAGTGGAAGCGATGTGGAGACAGCTACCGATTATCTCTACTAATCTCAAGCATGAGATCGATTAATTATTTAAGACAGCTGATAGAATGGTGAAGGAGAAAATCTCACCGAAGTAGGTTGGGTTCTATCGCTTTTTTTGAGAAAAAGGTTTCGCCTTATATCCGGAATATCTGGCGGGGCTCAACCCTCGCTTCCGCCTCATTCTTATGATTATAGAAAAAGTCTACAAAAATTACGGAAATATAGAAGCTGGCTTCCAAAAACAAATAAAATGTATACTTGTAGAATTTGTTGTATGAATATTGACCCGTAAATGTTATTTGTAACAAAAAAAATTAAAATTTTATTAATTGTTAATTAATTGACAAATAAAAAAAATGTTTGTATTTGTTTGTAAATGTATCGAAGATTATATAATTTGTTTTGAAAATCACATTGGCAAATTCGGAAAAAAAAGTTGGCTTTTAACAATTCGTTTTGCTGATGAATAGCGTTTGATACGATTAATATAATTAACAAGATTTTACTAAGAATTTGTTTTGCCAAGCTTTTTTTAAGGCCGGGAATTAAATATTTGGATTTTAAACGTTTGTATTTTTATACTTGATTAACTTTTTTAAAAATAAATCAAATTCTTGAAAAATAAATTAAAAATAACTTTATATAAAGTGTCTAAACTTGCATGAACTTAACTTATAAACCTTATTAAAACGGGAATTTGAATAAAGTTTATTTTTTAATTTTTTTAGTTTGCTAATCCGATTCTGATCGTATTCTAATTCAGTATTCTTAATACTAAGAAATAAAAATATTAACAAATTTACTAATTCAAACTTTAATTGTTACTAATATTAATATTGAGTAAAATCAGGTTTCCGGATTTGCCGATATATATAATTTGCTTGAAATATAAAAAGTAAACAAATAGGACAAAATCGAACTAACTGTCTTTTACTGTTAAGTATAAAATCGTTCGGTACCCAAATTTCTAAACCTTATTTATGTTCAGTTGTTTATTACATTAGCTTTTTCTTTCTTTTTAATTCCTTCTTCCCATCCCTTTTACGCCTTGTTTCCTTCAGGATCCGGTTATAACCTATTTTATTGGAATTTAATGAAAAATCGGATGGAAATCAATCTTCGAGGATGTTAGGTGCGGGCACGAGTGAGTACCCTTGAAAAGGTAGTACTTTACAGACAAACCACAGACTCATCGAGAATGCAGGTCCGCTGCTCAAAATCCAGGGTGAGAGCATCCGCGATCATTCAAGAGGTCGCAATGATACCTCGCCGTCGCGGCGGATCCCCTGCCTCCAGCCTCCGCCCGACAACACAAAAGTCCAATATCAACAGTCTGCGATTCCCCAGCCAGGCTCATCAGCTCTCAACACGCAAAGCCAATCAAACTTGGTAAGTGATAGCATTCCTACATCTGTATTGCCATCTTCTGACAATGTCGCCGCACGCTGCTCTCATCCCTTGTTATACTGCTACATGTTACTAAAACATCACCGCTAAATCACGTGACAGGTCTCAGTAGGACAGAAATCTCCATACGTCCCCAGATCATCGCCGCCGACATTTGTAGTTCGAACTGCGCAATCGACGGGCCATCAAGATCCCAGATGGCGAAAGGTCATACTGCAGCGGTTTCTTCTAGAAAATGGCAACGTATCATTCCAGCTGGGAACCCGATTTGCTGGTACTGTTACACGCGAATCCCAGGAAATCCCACTATCGAAGATCTACGATTACGTGACTCCAGAGGAGCTGCAGAAATTCGAGACTGAAGATTACCTTGAGGAACTCGAGGTTGAGAGAATCAGAATCGCTAATGCCAAAGGCCGTGGCAGACCTAGGAAGAACCCTCTTCCAGGCACTGAACTTCCCAAGGCACTCCCAACGAAACCTCCAATTGGAGAAAGGATCAAAAGTGGGCGAGGTCGACCAAGAAAATACCCAGTACCGTCGTTCAATGGACCCGAACCTATCGAATCCTCCGAGGAGGCTTCGGATAGTAAGGTTCCCAGAAGGGGCGTCTATTCGATGGTGGCCGCCAGTGGTATTGTCCCAATGGACACAGAAGACGAGACTTCGCGAGAAATCACACCACTTCCACATATCAACGAGGAACTGCCATCTCCGCCTCAGCGACCAATGTCATTAGAGTCTCCAGTGACAACCCCAACGAAACCCAAAACGAGGCGAACTAGTCTAACACCACACTTTCCTTTCCCCAACTTCAGTAGCAGAAGCAGTACAGGTCGAGTCTCGTCAAAGATAAACGGCCGCCACTCCCAGCTATCTAAATCCAAGAAGACCTCACCCGAATCAACCACAACCGTTCAGACCTCACCCTCACTGAAACGCAAACGAATCGTCGATGAAAGCTTCATAGAACCCAAAGTTTCTCTTACTCCCAAAGCAAAAAGCCATGTTCTCAATCATCAGCTTAATAGTGGCGGTGCCACTGCCTCCACCCATGCACCATCATCAAGCAAGTTCCGCAGGGTCGAGATACCGATTCTGTCCGAATGCAAGAAACCCGCTTTGGCAGCACGGAGTACCTCTCCGCGAAGACGTGAGAAGAGTGCAAATTCAACCCCGACCCGAAAACCAGACTTGCATTCGACCCAGAGATTCCCAACGGATCCCCCTCGACCACCTCCGCCCCAAACCCCAGCACTACCACCCCACAGCAACCCAATCATCATAAGCGACAGCGAACCCCACAGCCCCAACTCCACCTCCACAAACGACTCCGTCTCCTCCTTCGTCCCCGTCGTCCAAACCGCCCCGACCGGCCTCCTGGACCCAACATCCTTTCCCCAACGCCCCACCAACAGCCGCACTTCCCTCCCTCGACCTGCGATCCTAGCACCTAGCCCAACGAGCTCGGACGCCCTGATCGACCCAGCCCTGCCTCGGAGTCGATCCCAACGCCCGGCATTAGAGTCAGCCAGAGTATCCCAACCCCACCCCCACCAAACCATCGGAACCCCCCTCAACCGATTCCAGCATCGATCCCGCCAGCAACCTCTACAACATCCCCCCCGGCTTTCACCACCGCATCCACCTCCCCCACACCCTCCCCAAACCCCCCACCAGCCACCCCACCACCACCTCCACCGCCAGCTCCCCCAACCAGCTTCCAACACCATCCCCAAGGACGAGAACCCCAGCAATCCTTCCTCCCCCTCCTCCTCCTCCTCCCTGAACTCCCAACCCATCGTCGTTCGCTCTCGCTAGACACACCATTCCCCGCACCAGCGCTGCCATTGGCCTTCGGCTGCGCTGACAGCTTTGGGATTTGCGCGCTGGGGGTTGAGAGTTGGAATTATGGTATGGGAGGAGGGAGCGGAACTGAGTGGTGATTGGATCTGGTGTTTGTGGGACTGATGGCAGGTTTGCGAAGGAGGTGAGGCTGGAGGAGCGAGGCAAGTGATGCAAATCCCTTCCTGATCTCGCATTCAGAGTCGAATGCCCCGCGGGAGGATACGTGGCAACGCACCGCCGTTGAAGTTGGAGTTGAAGTTGAAGTTGAAGTTGGAGTGCAGAAGACGGAGACACTTATTTAAATAGTGTACAGCGTCTTGATAGCGGAGTATTGACTACATAGAAGTCAAGGTTCCTCCATCATATACTCCTTTGCGCTCCCTCGATCTTGTACTGTATAGCGCAAGCTATCCCTCCTTCCATATTGGAAGATTAATACGCAGGAAACGCCCCATCCACCTCCCCCCGCTAAGCCTATACTCCCTGCCCCCCCTCCTAAATGTACAGCGGAAACCATACCCCCCTTCCTTTCCCCTCCCCTCCCCTCCCCTCCTTCCATATTAGAAGATTAATACTCAGGAAACGCTCCATCCACCTCCTCCCTCCACGCCGCCAAT
>JAABUQ010004435.1_pt1 | contig 23972 bp, 20 predicted proteins | sample 5560001 | NCBI WGS metagenome assembly JAABUQ01 (sample SAMN10711888, study PRJNA513371) | rock metagenome | isolation source: Antarctica rocks | place: Antarctica: Victoria Land, Finger Mt nord | collected 2015-12-18
CATAAAGCTGGCCGGCCTTCTCCTCAAACCGGCGGATCAGCAGCATGTCGGCGTAGGCGCGCTGCAACTGCTCGCGGGTCATGGATTGATTGGTGGCGGGCGGAGCGGCCTTGAGCGCCACGTCCCCCTTGCCGCCATGCTCGCGCTCTGCTGCCTGGGCCATGCACACCGCCTCCGTTCCTAAAAAAAATCAGCTTAGGACACGTAGCGCCCCGGCCTATTGACGGCAAGGCCAGGTGGCTGGAAGTCTTGTTGTGCAATGCAATACAAACCAATGCTTGCGCAATGGCTTCGAATACCAAAGCAACGGGGCCAGCACGTCAGAACAAGCGCTTGCCAGCCCCGTATGGCATGACGATGTCTGAGGGATCGGCGACGTTCAGCATCGCCCTGGCCCGTTCATCCAGGGTGTCGGGGTCCAGCCGCTGGGTACGAAGGCCAGCCACCCGCCGTTCCCAGGTCTCACGGTCCAGCACCGTCCGGTCCAGTTCCGTCTGCACGGACTTCAACTGCTCCTGGCGCATGGCATACGATTGCAGCCCACGCTCGCCCTGCGTCGCATTCCAACTGAAGTAGGCCACAAGGGCCAGGAACACCGACGGGGCTACCGCCGCCCTCATCCAACGCCGCAGTCCCAACCAGATGCCCATCCCGCAGCCTCCGCATTACACGGGCATGTTACCGCAACGGCTCCACGAGCACAGTGGAAATCAGCGGCGCAGGATGCTTCGGCCGGCGTATTGGGCGGCTGGGCCAAGCTCGGCCTCGATGCGTATCAACTGGTTGTATTTCGCGGTGCGGTCGCTGCGGGCCAGGCTGCCCGTCTTGATCTGCCCGCAGTTGGTCGCCACCGCGAGATCGGCAATGGTCGAGTCCTCGGTCTCGCCGCTGCGGTGGCTCATGACGGTGGTGAAGCCAGCGCGTTGGGCCACCTCCATGGCGTCCAGCGTCTCGGTCAGCGTGCCGATCTGGTTCACCTTGACCAGGATGGAGTTAGCCGTGCCGGCCTCGATCCCGCGGCGCAGGCGTGCGGTGTTGGTCACGAACAGGTCGTCCCCGACCAATTGGATGCGGCTGCCCAGCACCTCCGTCAGGTGGCGCCAGCCGTCCCAGTCGTCCTCGGCGCAACCGTCCTCGATGGACATGATGGGGTAGCGCCCGGCCAGGTCCGCCAGGTAGGCCACCATGCCGGCCGCGTCGAGCCGCTTGCCCTCGCCGGCCATGTCATACGTGCCGTCGCGGAAGAACTCGGTGCTGGCGCAGTCCAGGGCGAAGGTCACGTCGTCGCCGGGGCGGTAGCCAGCCTGCTCGCAGGCCTTGGTGATGAAGCCGAGCGCCTCGTCGGCGGAGGACAGGTTGGGCGCAAATCCACCCTCGTCCCCGACGTTGGTGTTGTGCCCGGCGTCGCGCAACTGCTTGCGCAGGGCATGGAAAATCTCCGACCCCATGCGAACCGCGTCGGCGAAGGTGGCGGCCCCAACCGGCTGCACCATGAATTCCTGGATGTCGATGGGGTTGTCCGCGTGCTGCCCGCCGTTGACGATGTTCATCATCGGCACCGGCAGCGTCCGCGCGAACACGCCGCCGACGTAGCGGTACAACGGCTGCTCCAGCTCCGCCGCCGCCGCCTTCGCCACCGCGAGCGACACGGCCAGGATGGCGTTCGCGCCCAGCCGCGACTTGTTCGGCGTGCCGTCCAGGTCGATCATGATGCCGTCGAGCTTGACCTGCTGCTGCGGGTCCATGCCGCCCAGCGCGTCGTAGATTTCGCCCTCCACGTTGGCGCAGGCGGTCAGCACGCCCTTGCCGCCATACCGTCCCTTGTCGCCGTCCCGCAGCTCCGCCGCCTCATGCGCGCCCGTGCTGGCGCCAGACGGCACGATGGCCCGGCCCATCGCGCCACTGTCCAGCACGACCTCCACCTCCACCGTCGGGTTGCCCCGGCTGTCGAGCACTTCACGGGCGACGATGTCGGCGATGGCGCTCATTCCGGAAGGGCTCCACTGGCTGAGGGCTCATGGCCCGCTGTTGAAAGAAGCGGCTTCATGAAGTCGTCCAGCGCGCGCAGCCCAGCGATCAAGGCCGGCATCTCGCGCAGCGGGATCATGGTCGGGCCGTCGCTGGGCGCGGCGTCGGGGTCGGCATGGGTCTCGATGAACAGTGCCGCCACGCCCACGGCCAGCGCGGCGCGCGCCAGAACCGGGGCGAACTCCCGCTGGCCGCCGGAGGACGCGCCTTGCCCGCCGGGCTGCTGGACGGAATGGGTGGCGTCGAACACGACGGGGTAGCCGGTGCGCGCCATAATCGGCAGGCCGCGGAAGTCGTTCACCAGGGTGTTGTAGCCGAAGCTGGAGCCGCGCTCGGTCAGCAGGATGCTCTCGTTGCCGGTGGAGGCGATCTTGGCGGCGACGTTCGCCATGTCCCAAGGCGCCAGGAACTGGCCCTTCTTGATGTTGACCGCCCGGCCAGTCTCGCCAGCGGCCAGCAGCAGGTCGGTCTGGCGGCACAGGAAGGCCGGGATTTGCAGGATGTCCACCGCCTCCGCCGCCGGCTCGCATTGGTCGGTGGAGTGAACGTCGGTCAGCACGGGGATGCGGAAGCGCTCGCGCACGGCGGCCAGGATGGTCAGGCCGCGGATGATGCCGACGCCCCGCTGCGCCCCGGCGCTGGTGCGGTTGGCCTTGTCGAAGCTGGACTTGTAGATCAACGGCACGCCCGCCGCCTGCGCGATGCCGCATAGGGCATCGGCCATCTCGAACGCATGCGCCTCGGACTCGATCTGGCACGGCCCCGCGATCAGCACGAACGGGCGGTCGTTGCCGATCTCCACGTCCCGTACCCGGACGGTCCGCATCTCGGGGGGCGGCTGGTCAGACAAGGCGGGACTGCCTCACGGCGGCGCGGATGAACCCGGCGAACAGCGGATGCGGCGCCAGCGGCTTCGACTTCAGCTCCGGATGGTACTGCACGCCGATGAACCACGGGTGGTCCGGCCGCTCGATGATCTCCGGCAGGATGCCGTCCGGGGACATGCCCGAGAAACGCAGGCCCTCTGCCTCCATGGAGTCGCGGTAGTGCACGTTCACCTCCCAGCGATGGCGGTGGCGTTCCTGGATGCGGGTCCTGCCATACTGCGCGCTGACCAGCGACCCCGGCTCCAAGTCCGCCGGGTAGGCGCCCAGCCGCATGGTGCCGCCCAGGTTGCCGCCGGCCTCCCGCCGCTCGATCTCGTTGCCGCGCGCCCACTCGGTCAGCAGGCCGACGACGGGGTTCGCGCAGGGGCCGAACTCGGTGGAGGAGGCGTCGGGCAGGCCGACTTGGTTCCGCGCGCACTCGATAACCGCCATCTGCATGCCGAAGCAGATGCCGAAGAATGGCACCCGGCGTTCCCTGGCGAATCGGACGGCGGCGATTTTTCCTTCCGTCCCGCGCTCGCCGAAGCCGCCGGGCACCAGGATGCCGTGCACGCCCTCAAGCCGTGTGACCGCATTCGGCTGCTCGAAGATCTGGCTGTCCACCCAGTCCAGGTGGACGCGGACCCGGTTGGCGATGCCGCCGTGGGTCAGGGCCTCGGCGAGGCTTTTGTAGCTGTCGAGCAGGTTGGTGTACTTGCCGACCACCGCGATCCGCACTTCCCCCTCGGGGGCGCGCACGATATCGACGATACGCTGCCAGGGCGACAAGTCCGGCTCGATGTCGAACGGCAGGTGGAAGTGGCGCAGCACCTCGCGGTCCATGCCCTCCTGGTGGTAGCTGATCGGCACCGCATAGATGGTGTCCACGTCCAGCGCGGCGATCACGGCGTGCGGGCGCACGTTGCAGAAGCTGGCGATCTTGCGGCGTTCGGTCTCGGGGATCGGCCGGTCGCAGCGGCACAGCAGCATCTGCGGCTGGATGCCGACGTTCAGCAGCTCCTTCACGGAGTGCTGCGTCGGCTTGGTCTTCAACTCCCCGGCGGAGGGGATGTAGGGCACCAGCGTCAGGTGCACGAACATGGTCCCTGCCGGGCCAAGCTCGTTGCTGAGCTGGCGGATGGCTTCCAGGAACGGCAGGCTCTCGATGTCGCCCACAGTGCCGCCGATCTCGATCAGTGCGAAATCGAGGCCCTCGGTGTTGCGGGTGATCGCCTCCTTGATGGCGTCGGTGATGTGGGGGATCACCTGGACGGTGGCGCCGAGGTAGTCGCCCCGACGCTCCTTGGCGATCACCTCGGAGTAGATACGTCCGGTAGTGGCGTTGTCGGCCTGGGTCGCAGGGACGCCAGTGAAGCGTTCGTAGTGGCCGAGGTCCAGGTCGGTCTCCGCCCCGTCATCGGTGACGAACACCTCGCCGTGCTGATAGGGGCTCATCGTGCCGGGATCGACGTTCAGGTAGGGGTCGAGCTTGCGAAGCCGCACCGAGTAGCCGCGTGCCTGCAGCAGCGCGCCTAGCGCGGCCGAGGCGACGCCCTTGCCCAGGGAGGAGACCACGCCGCCGGTGATGAATACGAACCGCGTCATGGGCGGCCCTGATACACCGGCATGCCGCCCCGGCAACACCCCGGATGCCGCAACGCTGGTAGTCGCCGGGTCCCCAGGCTCACCCTAGTTCGTTGGCACGGCAGGCGCACGCGGGGCCGGAGCCGCGTCGGGGCCGGGCGCAGGCGTGCCGGCGGCGGGTGCTCCCGGTGCAGCCGGGGCCTGGATCGGCACCTGGTCCAGCAAGGACCGGCCGCCGACCGTGCCGCGGTTGAGCAGCGCCAGCGTCAGGGACAGCGCAAAGAACGCGCCACCCAGGATCGCCGTCGTGCGCGTCAGCAAGTTGGTGGTGCCCCGGCCGGACATGAAACCGCCCATGCCCTGCGACGAGCCGATGCCCAGCCCGCCGCCCTCGCTCCGCTGGATCAGCACGACGCCGATCAGGGCAAGGGTGACGAACAGGTGGATGATCAGCAGAACGGTTGTCATGGATGGGGTTCCCTGGGGCGCGCGTTCCTTAGACCCGCAGCCCCGGCTTGGATAGCGCCTCCTTGGAGTGCGGCCCCTTGGAAAGCGCCCCGGAGGCTCGGGCGATGGCGAGGAAGTCCGCCGCTGCCAGGCTGGCGCCACCCACCAGCGCGCCGCCGACCTCCGGCAAGCCAAGCAAGGCGGCGGCGTTACCCGGCTTGACCGACCCGCCATACAGGATGCGCAAGCCGGAGGCCCCGGCGCCAAGGTCCGCCACCAACTGGGTGCGGATGAAGGCGTGCATCGCCGCCACGTCGGCCTCGGTCGGGGTGCGGCCGGTGCCGATGGCCCAGATCGGCTCATAGGCCACGACGCCGGCAAACCCAGCGGGCAGGCTGCCCGAAAGCTGCTCGCCGATGACCCGGAATGCATGGCCGGATTCCCGCTCCGCCTCCGTCTCGCCGACGCACACGATTGGCGTCAATCCGGCGACGGCTGCGCCGCCGGCCTTATGGCGCACCTGCACGCTGGTTTCGTGATGGTCCTGCCGGCGCTCGGAGTGGCCCAGGATGACCCATGCGGCCCCGGCATCGCGCAGCATCGGCGCCGACACATCCCCGGTATGGGCGCCCTTGGCCTCGGCATGGCAGTCCTGGCCGCCGACTGCCACAACGCTGCCGGCCAGCAAAGCCGCCACCTCGGCCAGCACCGTCACCGGCGGGCACACCAGCAAGTCGCATCCGGTACCGTCCGCGCCGTCCCGCAAGCCATCGGCGAGGCTGCGGGCTTCCGCGCGCAACCCGTTCATTTTCCAGTTGCCCGCGATCAGTAGCTGCATCCTGCAATCCCCAGTGCACCGCGGTCTTTATAGCGGCCAGGACGCGCACGCCAACCGGACGCCGCTGGGACGACAGGGCCAACACATATGGCAAGGCCGCTGCCTTCCTTACTCCCTCCCCCCGAGGAGGCGGGGGAAGCCGCCAGTGCGGCCCTGCCGGGGCGGCTGGCAAATCCCGTTGCTGATGCCTATGGTGCCGCCGCCGCTTGGAACCTTGACCGATGCTCGCCGTCTTCCGCCGCTTCCTGAACACCTGGATCGCCCGCGTCTTCTTCATCGTGCTCGTCGGCTCGTTCGGGCTGTGGGGCGTGGCCGACGTTGTCCGCAACCTCGGCACCAACACCGCCGTGGCCAAGGTCGGCGACCACAGCATCGAACCGCAGGAGATGCAGGAGCAGTTCAGCCGGCAGCTCGCCCAGGTGACCCGCATGCTGGGTGGCAAGTCGGAGCCGACGCCGGCCATCCGCCGGGCCGTCGCCGAGCAGACGCTGGACCGCCTGATCAACGATGCCGCGATCAGCACGACCGTCGCTGGGATGGGCGTCTCCGTCCCCGACGCGGCGCTGGTGCAGGCCGTGCGCGACATGCCGGTGTTCCGCGGACCCGGCGGCGTCTTCAGCAGGCCGACATTCGATGCGGTGCTGCGCAACAACAACCTGACCGAGGCGCGCTTCATGGACGGGCTGCGCACCAGCCTGGCCGAGCGGCAGTTGATGGAGGCGGTGCAGGCCGGCGTCGCCTCCCCCGACATCCTGCTGCGGGAGGTGTTCGCCTTCCAGCGCGAGGCCAGGGTGGCCGAGTATGTCGAGCTGCCCTTTGATGCCGCGCCCGAGCCGCCGGCGCCGACCGACGACGACCTGCAACGTTTTTATGAGAACAACGCGAACCTGTTCAGCGCTCCGGAGTTCCGCCGCATCAAGGCCGTCGTACTGTCGCCGGAGACGGTGGCGCGCGGCATCGAGGTGCCGGACGCCGACGTGAAGGCGTACTATGAGCAGCACCAGGCCGAGTACGTGCAGCCGGAGAAGCGGTCGGTCCAGGTCGTCGTGGCCGGGGACGAGGCGCGGGCGCGCAGCCTGGCCGCGACCTGGACCGCCGGGGCAAGCTGGGACGACATCCAGCATCAGGCCGAACACGGCGCCTCCGCCATCGCGCTGGACGACACCACGCAGCCGGACATCCCCTCGCCGGAGCTGGGCGCCGCGGTGTTCGCCGCCGCGCTGGATGCGGTGACGGGTCCGGTCGCCTCCGGGCTGGGCTGGCAGGTGTTCCGGGTGGTGAAGGTCACGCCTGGCGCTACCCGCACCCTGGAGCAGGCCACCGCCGATATCCGTAGCAAGATCGCCCGGGAGCGTGCGGCGGACAGCGTGTACGACCGCGCCAACAAGCTGGAGGATGCCCTGTCCTCCAGCCCGACCCTGGATGAGATTCCCACGGACATCGGCGCTGCCGCGGTCCAAGGCAGCCTGGACGACAAGGGCAACACGCCGTCCGGCGACCCGGGGCCGATCCCCGGCCCGCCGTCGCTGCGCCAGCCTTTCATCACCGCCGCCTTCGCCATCAACAAGGGCGAGCCGCCGCGCATGACCGAGGGTCCCGACGCCTCCTACTTCGGCCTGATCGTGGAGGACACGACGCCGGCGGCGGTGAAGCCCTATGCCGAGGTGGCCGACCAGGTCCGGGAGGAATGGACCCGCGCCGCCCAGCGCAAGTCGCAGGAGCAGGTTGCGGCACGCCTGCTGACGGCTGTGAAGGCTGGCGGCAGCCTGGACGATGCGGCAACTGTGGCCGGGTTGCGGCTGCAACGCTCGGCGCCGGTAATCCGCGGCGCGCCGGCGCCGGGTGTGGCGGGCGAGCTGGTTGGTCCGCTGTTCGCCCTGAAGCTGCACGAGCCGACGATGACGGAAACGCCGGACGCCTTCTTCGTCATGACGCCGGCCGAGATCGTCTCGCCCGACCCGTCCACCGACCCCGCTGACGCTGAGCGCACCCGCAAGGCATTGACGCAGTCCCTGGTCGCGGACACTGAGGCGACTTACGTGACGGCGCTGCGCCAGCGGCTGCGCCCGACCGTGAACGTCAAAGCTCTAGACAGCATTGCAAATCCCTGATCATGAACGCGATTCCGCCGACCAAGGCTTCGTTTCAAGCCAGCTATGACGCCGGGCGCGGCACCCTGGTCTGGACCACGGGGGTCGCCGACCTGGAAACGCCGGTCGCCGCCTTCCTCAAGCTGGCGCATGGGCGGCCGAACTCTTTCTTGTTGGAGAGCATCGAGGGCGGGACGGCGCGCAGCCGCTACTCGATCATCGGCATGGACCCGGACCTGGTCTGGCGCTGCCGGGCCGGCCGGGCCGAGGTCAACCGTCATGCCCGGTCCGCGCCGCACGCCTTTGTGCCCGACTCCCGCCCGGCGCTCGACAGCCTGCGCGCGCTGATCCAGGAGGCGCAGCTCGACCTGCCGGACCACCTGCCGCCGATGCTGGGCGGGCTGGTCGGCTACCTCGGCTACGACATGGTGCGGCTGATGGAGCGGCTGCCGGACAAGAACCGCGACGAGATCGGTCTTCCCGAGGCTATCCTGATCCGCCCGACGGTGTTCGCGGTGTTCGACAACGTGCGGGACGAGCTGACCCTGGCCGCCCCGATCTATCCGCAGCCGGGGCTGTCGGCGCAGCAGGCGTGGGACCAGGCACAGGCGGCATTGGCCCAGGCGGACGCGGCTCTGCTGCGCCCCCTGCCCCACGCCGCCCCACCCGTCGCCCTGCCGCCGCAGCCGGAGCCGCAGTCCAACCTCACCAAGGCCGAGTTCATGGCCGTCGTGGACCGCATGAAGGAGTATATCGCCGCGGGGGACATCTTTCAGGCGGTGCCAAGCCAACGGTTCTCCGTCCCGTTCGCGCTGCCACCGTTCGCGCTGTATCGTGCGCTGCGCCGCATCAACCCGGCGCCGTTCCTGTTCTTCCTCGACTTCGGCGGCTTCGCGGTCGTCGGCAGCAGCCCGGAGGTCCTGGTCCGCCTGCGCGACGGGACCGTCACGATCCGTCCCCTGGCCGGCACCCGCCCCCGGGGCGCCACGCCGGAGGCCGACAAGGCGTTGGAAGCCGACCTGCTGGCCGATCCCAAGGAGAGGGCTGAGCACCTGATGCTGCTGGACCTTGGCCGCAACGACGTGGGCCGGGTGGCGGAGCTGGGCACCGTCCGGGTGGTCGAAAGCTTCGCCGTCGAGCGGTTCAGCCACGTCATGCATATCTCCTCCACCGTCGAGGGCCGGCTGCGTCCGGGCCTGGACGCCCTGGATGCGCTGATCGCCGGCTTTCCCGCGGGAACGCTGACGGGCGCGCCAAAAATCCGCGCCATGCAGATCATCGAGGAGCTGGAGCCGACCCGGCGCGGCATCTACGCCGGCTGCATCGGCTACTTCGCCGCCAACGGCACCATGGACACCTGCATCGGCCTGCGTACTGCCGTGGTGAAGGACGGCACAATGTACGTGCAGGCCGGCGGCGGCGTGGTCGCCGACAGTACCCCCGAGGGCGAGTGGGAGGAAACCCGGCAGAAGTCCCGCGCCCTGTTCCGCGCCGCCGAGGAAGCCGTCCGCTTCGCCGCCTTGAAGGCCTGACCCATGATCCTGCTCATCGACAACTACGACAGCTTCACCTTCAACCTCGTGCATTTCCTGGGTGACCTCGGCGCACGGTGCGAGGTCGTCCGCAACGACGCGCTGACGGTGGACGAAGCCCTGGCCCGTGCGCCGGAAGCCATCGTGATCTCCCCCGGGCCCTGCACGCCGTCCGAGGCCGGCATCTGCTGCGACCTGATCAGCGCAGCGGCGGGGCGCATTCCGGTGCTGGGGGTCTGCCTGGGCCACCAAGCCATCGGCCAGGTGTTCGGCGGCAACGTCATCCGTGCCGCCGCACCCATGCACGGCAAGGTCAGCGCGGTCCGCCACGGTGGCACCGACGTGTTCGAAGGCCTGCCCACCCCGTTCCAGGCAACCCGCTACCATAGCCTGATCATCGATGCCGGGATGCTGCCCGACACCCTGGTCCCGACTGCCTGGACCGAGGATGGCGTCATCATGGGCCTGCGCCACGCCGCGCTGCCGGTGTTTGGCGTGCAGTTCCACCCGGAGAGCATCGCCTCCGAGCACGGCCATGCGATCCTGGCCAACTTCCTCGACATCACCCGCGGCGCCAACGCCACCGCCCGCGCCGCCTAAGCGGAGGGGCTGAGGTGTCCTCCCTCAAGCCCGTCCTCGCCCGCCTGGCCGATGGCGCGACCTTGTCGGCGGACGAGGCCGAGGCGGCGTTCGACATCATCATGTCCGGCGAGGCAACCCCCGCGCAGATCGCCGGCCTGCTGATGGCGCTGCGACTGCGCCGCGAAACTGTGGCCGAGCTGACCGGCGCGGTCCGTGCCATGCGATCGCGCATGGCAACTGTCGCCGCGCCGCCTGGGGCCATGGACGTCTGCGGCACTGGCGGCGATGGCGGCGGAACGCTGAACATCTCCACCGCCGTCACCTTCGTCCTGGCCGGTTGCGGGGTTCCGGTGGCGAAGCACGGCAACCGGGCCTTGTCATCCCGGTCGGGCGGCGCCGACGTGCTGACCGCCCTGGGCGTGAACGTCGATGTCGGCCTAGACCGGCTGCCCGAGGTACTGGCGGAGGCCGGCTGCGTGTTCCTGTTCGCGCCCCGGCATCATGCGGCGCTGCGCCACGCTGCAGGGCCGCGGGTGGAACTGGGGACGCGGACCATCTTCAACCTGCTCGGCCCGCTTGCGAACCCGGCGCAGGTCACGCGGCAACTGATCGGGGTTTACGACCCCAGGTGGTTGCGGCCAATGGCGGAGACCTTGCATCAACTCGGCACGCAGCGCGCCTGGCTGGTGCATGGACAAGGGTTGGATGAGTTGACGGTTGCCGGAGAGAACCAGGTGGTCGAGCTTCGGGAAGGGGCATTGCGCGACTTCACCGTGGCGCCCGAGGAGGCCGGGCTGCCGCGCTCCCCGCTCGAGGCTATCCGTGGCGGCGATGCCCTGGAAAACGCGGGCGCGTTGCAAGCGTTGCTGGAGGGCTGCGGTGGCGCTTACCGCGACACCGTGGTGCTGAACGCTGCTGCCGGGCTGATCGTCGCCGGGCGTGCCGACGACCTGATGGCGGGCGCCGCGATGGCGGGCCGCTCGATTGATGCGGGAGACGCGCGTGCTGCATTGGACAGGCTTTGCCGGGCAACTGCTTAGCAACAAACGGAGCGCATGATGGACGCCGCCCTTCCCGACGCGCTGGCCCAGATTTGCGCCGACACCCTGGCCGAGGTGCAGCGCCGCCGGGCCGAGTTGCCGCTTGCGTCCCTGGCCGGGCGGATCGATGCCCGGCGGCATCCCACCCGCGGCTTTGGCCATGCCTTGAAGCACTCGGTCGGTGCGGGACGGTACGGCCTGATCGCCGAGATCAAGCGAGCCTCGCCGTCCGCCGGGTTGATCCGCCCAGACTTCGATCCCCAAGCCTTGGCGCGCACCTATGTCGATGCCGGTGCGACATGCCTGTCCGTTCTCACGGACAAGCCGTATTTCGAAGGTGATGCGGAACATCTACGCATCGCGCGTGCAGCCGTGGCGGTGCCGGTGCTGCGCAAGGATTTCATGCTCGACCCGTGGCAGATCTACGAGAGCCGGCTGATGGGTGCCGACTGCGTCCTGCTGATCCTGGCGGCGCTGACCGATGCGCAGGCGAGGGATTTGGAAGTGCTGGCGCGGGCGCTGGACATGGACGTGCTTGCGGAGGTCCACAATCGTGTTGAACTCGATCGCGCCCTGGGATTGGAAACTCAGCTAATTGGCATAAACAACAGGAATTTGAAGACGTTGCGGACAAACTTGGAGACGACGGCCGAGCTTGCGCCACATGTCCCGTCCGACCGCTTCCTAATCGCCGAGAGCGGCATTCGCACCCACGCCGACGTGCTGCGCCTGGCGGAAGCCGGGGCGTCGTGCTTCCTAGTCGGGGAAAGCCTGTTGCGGCAGCCGGATGTCGGGGCGGCAACCCGGGCCTTGCTCGGCCACGCGGCATGACGGACACCCTGACCCACTTCGACCCGCAGGGCCGTGCCGTGATGGTCGATGTGTCTGTGAAGCCGGAGACGGACCGGAGCGCCACGGCGCGCGTCACCGTGGTAATGCAGCCAGCCACGCTGGCGCTGGTGCTGTCCGGCCAGGCGAAGAAGGGCGACGTGCTCGGCGTTGCGCGCCTGGCGGGAATCATGGCGGCCAAGCGCACTGCGGACTTGATACCGTTGTGCCACCCCCTGCCTATCTCGGCCGTGACCGTTGATCTGGAGGAAGCTGAAGTGGGGTGCGGGATCGAGATCGCCGCGACGGTCCGCACCACCGGACGCACCGGCGTCGAGATGGAGGCGCTGACCGCGGCGAGCGTCGCCGCCCTAACGGTGTATGACATGTGCAAGGCGGTTGACCGCGGCATGAGGATCGACGGCCTGCGCGTGGTGCACAAGGACGGCGGCAAGTCCGGCGAGTTCCGGCAGGACTGACCCGGTGCTTTCGGTCCCGATGCTGTCGGTCGATGAGGCGCGCACCCGCATCGTCGCCCCGCTCCGCCCCACCCAGGCGGAGGTGGTGGCGCTGGCCGAGGCATGGGGCCGGGTGACAGCAGCGCCGGTCGTGGCACGCCTGACCCAGCCGCCAATGGATGTGTCCGCCATGGATGGGTACGCCTTGCGTGCCGCCGATGGCGCGGTGGGAGCGGTGCTTCATGTGATTGGCGAAGCGCCCGCCGGCCGGCCGCTGCTGGGCGAGGTTGGAGTTGGGCAGGCGGTTCGGCTGTTCACCGGCAGCGCGGTCCCGGCCGGGGCCGATTGCGTCGTCGCGCAGGAGGACGTCGCCGCCGAGGGTGACGCCATGCGTCTCACCGCGCAGGCGCAGGCTGGACGCCACATACGCCGTGCAGGACAGGACTTCCGGGTCGGCAACGAGTTGCTGCCCGCCGGAGTGCGGCTGGGCGCCCGCGGCGTTGGACTGGCGGCTGCGGCGAACTATCCGTGGCTTGCAGTGCATCGGCGGCCCCGGGTGGCCATCCTCGCGACGGGTGACGAGATCGCCATGCCGGGCGACCCGCTGACGCCCGGGGGCATCGTCAGCTCGAACGCACATTCCCTGGCGGCGCTGGTGCGCGGCGCTGGCGGCGATCCGCTGGTGCTGCCGATCGCCCGCGACACGCGCGCCGCGGTTGCCGAAGCGGTGCAGGCGCTGGGCGGGGTGGACCTGCTCGTCACCACCGGCGGGGCAAGCGTCGGCGACTACGACCTGGTGCAGAGCGGCCTGGGCGAGCATGGGTTCGTCCTCGATTTCTGGCGCATCGCCATGCGGCCCGGCAAGCCGCTGCTGTTCGGGACGCTGCGCGGCATCCCGGTGCTGGGGCTGCCGGGCAACCCGGTCTCGGCGCTGGTGTGCGCGGTGCTGTTCCTGCTGCCCGCGCTGGCCCGGCTGTCCGGCCTGCCAGGGGAGGCGGTTGCGTCCAGCATGATGGCGCTCGGGACAGCGGTGGGCGCCAATGACCAGCGCCAGGACTACATGCGGGCCAGCATCGCAGCAGGACCAGACGGCCAGCCGCAGGTCAGCCCGTTCTCCCGGCAGGATTCCTCGCTGCTCTGGCTGCTGGCCCGGGCCGATGGGCTGGTCGTCAGGCCGCCGCACGCCCCTGCCCTTCCTGCCGGCGCGCCGGTGCCGGTCGTCCGGTTGGACCTTCTCGGCCTGTAATCACAACGGCGCGGCTGTTGACGCGGGCTGGCGAACCAATATAGAACAGCCAAAGTTGTCTATTTGTTCCGCACGCCCCGATTCTCCGGTTGCAGCCAACCGGGCACGCGAGAGACCATTGCCATGTTGACGCGCAAACAGCACGAGTTGCTGACCTTCATCGACCAACACCTGAAAGCTACCGGCTTCTCCCCGAGTTTCGAGGAGATGAAGGAGGCGTTGCAGCTCCGGTCCAAGTCGGGCATCCACCGCCTGATCTCCGCGCTGGAGGAGCGTGGCTTCCTGCGGCGGCGTCACCACCGCGCCCGTGCGCTGGAGGTGGTGCGGTTGCCGAACGAGGTTGGACGCGAGATCGAGGCCGGGCGCGAGATCGAGGTCATTGCCGAGGCGGAGGCGCCGGCATTCTCCCCGAACGTCATACGCGGCGACTTCTCCGGACGCCTGCCCGGCGTGCGGGCCGCCAACGAGGCGGCTGCGGTGCAGTTGCCGCTGTATGGCCGCATTGCAGCCGGCCTGCCCATCGAGGCACTGCGCGACAGCGGAGCCCAGATCGAGGTGCCGGTGGCCCTGCTGGGCAACGGCGAGCACTACGCGCTTGAGGTTGCAGGCGACTCGATGGTGGAGGCCGGTATCCTGGACGGTGACACCGTAATCATTCGCCGGGGCGAGTCGGCCGACAATGGCCAGATCATCGTCGCCCTTATCGACGACGCCGAGGTCACGCTGAAGCGGTTGCGGCGGCGCGGCAACTCGGTTGCGCTGGAGCCAGCGAACAAGCGGCACGAAATCCGCATCTTCCCGGCAGACCGCGTCAAGGTGCAGGGCCGGTTGGTGGCGTTGCTGCGGAAGTTCTGAGCCGGTTAGTCGGTCAGCGCCGTGGGCATTTCCTCCATGGCAGCCATGGGCAAATTGGGCGTTGACCGGTGCGGCTTCGGCGGAGGCGGCACCCAGGGCCGCTCGCCGCGGTAGGCTCGGTCCGACAGGATCCGCAGGCCATCCGGCGTCAGCCAGGCAGCGTGCGCACCGTCCCGCCAGACGCTGAACCGGTCGATGTAGGGTACGCCGGACGGACACTCGCCGCGGGCAGGCTCGGCCGACACCAGCAGCCGTATCCCGGTGCAGTCCGTGACGCGCGCAGCATCGCGCAGTATCAGTAGGCCCAAATGGTCGATCCGGCAGGCAGAGGCGGTGCATTCGGCCGGTTTACCTTCTTGCAGGGACTGCAACGGACCTGCTGCGAGATGGTCTTGCCAGGCGTCATGGACGAAGCCGGACACGCCGGACCGCGATTGGGTCCAGTAGGCGCCGTCGCGGAAGGCGATAAGCCGGGCATCGCTCGACACCAGCACGTCAGGTGGCTGCGTAGCCAGGCATGACAGAAGTCCCGCCGCGATCACCGCAACGCCTGCCAGGCGCATCCGGCTCCGCCACAGCCCCAGCCATGCCAGCCCGGCGGCGACCACCAGCAGGCCCCATGCCGGCATCCCCGGCACGGCAAGCGTTGCCGCCGGCCAGCCGGATACGGTACGGCCGATCCACAGGATGCCGTTGATGCCCCATCCCATCGGCGCCAGCGCCAGGTGCTCTAGCCCTAGCGGCATCAGCGCCAGCGTGGCCAGCCCAGCCGGCATGACCAGGAACGCGGTGATCGGCACCGCTGCTAGGTTGGCCACGATGAAGTAGAGCTGGAAATGCCCGAAGTGGTAGGCGGCGAACGGCGCCGATGCCGTCCCGGCCAGCAGGCTCGTCAGCGCCAGCAAGGCCAGGTGGTGCAGCGTGCGCCGTCCCATGCCGTTGCCGTGCAGCCGGGCCAGCACCGGGCGCATCGCCTCATACCCGGCGATCAGCGCCAGCACGGCGGCGAAGCTCATCTGGAAGCTGACTCCGGCGACCTCGTTGGGCGCGATCAGCACGATGGCTACCGCGGCCAGCCCAAGGCCGCGCAGCGACAATGCCCGCCGCCCCAGCATCAGCCCCAGCGTGACCAGGCACGCCATTGCGAAGCTGCGGATGATCGGCACGTGCGCGCCTGTCAGCAGCAGGTAGCCGCCACCCACCGCCAGGGCGATGCCGCCGGCGATGGCCTTGCCCGGCCAGTGCAACGCCGTCCGCTCGTTGGCGGCCAGGATCAGCCGGGCGCCGCCCATCACCAGGCCCATTACGATGCCGATGTGCAGCCCGGCCACGGCGAGCAGGTGCGCCAGCCCGGAGTCGCGGAACGCCGCCCGGTCGGCCGGGGGGATGGCGGTACCCAGGCCAGTCAGCAGTGTCGCCCCTACCGCGCCCGCAGGTCCTGGCAACCCCTGGATGACCCGCCGCGCGATGCCGTCGCGCAGAGCTTGCAGCCAGGCCGCCGCGCCGGCTGGCTCCGCCTGCTCCAGCACCACTGCGGGGTTGAGCGCATAACCGGACGCGCCCAGGCCGGAAAAGAAGGCGTCCCGTTGCAGGTCCCATCCGCCGGGGTAGGCAGGCGGCGCGGGGGGGCGGATCAGGGAACGGACCTGGATGCGGTCGCCGGCCGCCAGTTCGGTCAGGTCGCCCCGGTGCAGGCGGACGCGCACCAGCCGGGCCAGCGCCGCCTGCGCGGGATCGGTCCGCACGCCGGCCAGCAGCACGCGGCGCCCCTCTGGCAAGGTATCCACGGCGCGGACGACCCCGGTCAGGACTGCCGCCTTGACCGGCAGCGCCTCGATGGGAAGGGCGCGCCGGGTCTGCGCCTGGGCGGATAGGAAACCGACCGCGCCGGCCAATGCGGCCATGGCCACGGCGCGCGGCACTCGAAGGCGCCACGTGCCCGCCGTGGACAGCGCCGCCAGCAGCACCGCCGCATATCCTGTCCACGCTGCCGGTTCGCTCCGCAGGCCGAAGTAGGCGGCTGCGCCCACGATCATGGAAACCGCCAGCCAAGGCATGAAACGGCCCTGCTCCGCGTCGATCCATGCGCTCCAGGCGACAGCAAGCCGCACCGGACGAGGCGCCGCAGCCAAAGCTGCAAACAACCGATGCACCGCGCTCTCCGGCGGCAGCCTACGACCGGGCCACCTCCCACGTCATCACCGGGCATGTTATGAAGTGTACTATGCCAGACGACATTCCAGCCCACCCGTCCGGAGCGCGGAGGGTCCGCACCCGCTTCGCCCCCAGCCCGACCGGGCAGCTCCATATCGGCGGCGCCCGCGCGGCGCTGTTCAACCTGCTGTTCAGCCGCCACCACGGCGGCGACTTCCTGCTGCGCATCGAGGACACCGACCGCGAGCGCAGCACCTCCGCCAATACCCAAGTGATCCTGGATGCGCTCGCCTGGCTGGACATCCAGCCGGACGAGCCGCCGGTGTTCCAGTTCACCCGGCAGGCCCGCCACGCCGAGGTTGCGCAGGCCATGCTGGCGTCCGGCCACGCCTACCTATGCTTCACCACCGCGGACGAACTGCGCGAAATGCGGGAGCGCGCCGCCGCCGAGGGCCGCCCGCCGCGCTACGACGGCCGCTGGCGGGACCGCGACCCGGCCGAGGCGCCGCCTGGCGTGAAGCCCGTCGTGCGCCTGAAAGCTCCGCAACAGGGTGAGACTGTCGTCGATGACTTGGTGCAGGGCACTGTCCGCGTCGCCAACGCCGAGCTGGATGACATGATCATCCTGCGCAGCGACGGCGTGCCGACCTACCTGCATGCCGTCGTGGTGGACGACCACGACATGGGCATCACCCATGTCATCCGCGGCGACGACCACCTGACCAACACCTTCCGGCAAATCCAGGTGTACCAGGCAATGGGCTGGGAGCTGCCGCGGTTCGCCCACTTGCCGCTGATCCATGGGGCGGACGGCGCGAAGCTGTCCAAGCGGCACGGCGCGGTCAGCGTCCTGGAGTACCAGCAGGCGGGCTTCCTGCCGGAGGCGATGTGCAACCAACTGCTCCGGCTTGGCTGGGGGCACGGCGACATGGAGGTGCTTGACCGGGACGAGGCGATACGGCTGTTTGACCTCAATGGAGTCGGCAAGTCCGCGGCGCGGTTGGACCAGGCCAAGCTGCTGAACCTGAATGGCATCTGGATGCGGCAGGCCGATGATGACCGCCTGACCCGGGACGTTGCCGAACGCCTGGCCGCACAGGGCGTGCTGGTGGACGACGTTGCAGCCGTACGCATCCGCACCTTGATGCCTAGCCTGAAAGAGCGTGCGAAGACACTGGTGGAACTGGCTGGCAGTGCTGCATTCCTTGCCCGTCCGTTGCCGTTGCCGTTCGAGCCAAAAGCCCTGGGGCAACTGACCCCGGAGGCGAAGGGGAGCCTGCCCCAGTTGGCCGGCGCTCTGGCTGCGACAGACTTCACCGCCCCGGCGCTGGATACGGCGCTGCGCGGCTACGCCGAACAGGCCGGCCGCAAGCTCGGCCAGGTTGCCCAGCCGTTGCGTGCCGCGCTGACCGGCAGCACCACTAGCCCGCCCATCGACCTGACGCTCGCCGCCCTGGGCCGCGACGAGGCGCTGTCCCGCATCGCCCAGGCTGCGGCGATGCCGGCTGCCGCGGCTTGATGTACTACCCGCACCGCCACCTGCTGGCGATCGAAGGGCTGCACCCGCCGGAGATCGCCACCCTGCTCGACCTGGCCGAGAGCTACGTGTTGCTGAACCGGTCAGGCAAGACGCAGCGCGACCTGCTACGGGGGCGGACCCTGATTAACCTATTCTATGAGGACAGCACCCGGACCCGCACCAGCTTCGAGCTGGCTGGCAAGCGGCTGGGTGCCGACGTGATCAACATGTCGGTCTCGACCAGCAGCGTGAGCAAGGGCGAGACGCTGCTCGACACTGCCTCCACGCTGAACGCCATGCGGTGCGACCTGCTGGTGGTGCGGCACGACCAGTCGGGGGCGCCGAACCTGCTGGCGCAGAAGGTGTCGTCGGCCGTCATCAACGCCGGGGACGGCACGCACGAGCACCCGACGCAGGCGCTGCTGGACGCGCTGACGCTGCGCCGCCGCCGGGGCACGCTGGAGGGGTTGCAGGTGGCGATCTGCGGCGACGTGCTGCACAGCCGGGTGGCGCGGTCCAACATCCACCTGCTGAGCGCGATGGGCAGCCGGGTGCGGGTGGTGGGGCCGCCGACGCTGATCCCGGCGGCGGCGGAGGCGCTGGGCGTGGAGGTGTTCCACGACATGGACGCTGGGCTGGACGGCGTCGATGTCGTGATGATGCTGCGCTTGCAGAAGGAGCGCATGTCGCGCGGCCTGGTGCCCAGCGCCCGCGAGTATTTCCGCTTCTTCGGCCTGGATGCGGCCAAGCTCGCCCGCGCCAAGCCGGACGTGCTGGTGATGCATCCAGGGCCGATGAACCGCGGCGTGGAGATCGACAGCGCCGTCGCCGACGACCCCGTGCACAGCGTCATCGGCGAGCAGGTTGAGATGGGCGTGGCCGTCCGCATGGCCGTGCTGGACGTGCTGTCCCGCGGTGGCCGCCGCAATGCTTGACGTGTTGTTTTCAGATGTTTTGTTCCTCGGCGCCCGCCTGATCGATCCGGCCACCCGCCTGGACCAGCAGGGCGACCTACTGGTGCGCGGCGGCATCATCGCGGACTTCGGCCCCGGCCTGGGACGGCCCGACGGCGCGATGGCGATCGACTGCGACGGCGCCATCCTGTGCCCCGGTCTGGTCGATATGCGCGCCGCCCTGGGCGAGCCCGGCTACGAGTACCGCGAGACTGTCGCCTCCGCCGCCATCGCTGCCGCGTCCAGCGGCATCACAACCCTGGCTGCCCTGCCCGACAGCCTGCCTGCCATCGACGACCCGGCCCTGGTCCGCCTGCTGCGCGCCCGCGGCGAGGAGACCGGCAGCCTGACCATCCTGCCCTATGCCGCCGTGACCCGCGGCTGCCGCGGCGAGGAGATGGCCGAGATTGGCCTACTGCGGGAGGCCGGCGCCGTTGCCTTCACCGATGGCCAGCGCGCGGTCGGCGATGCCCGGATGATGCGAATGGTGCTGTCCTATGCCCGCGGCTTCGGCGCCCTGGTGGTGCAGCACCCCGAGGACCCCGCTTTGGCCCAAGGCGGCGCGGCGACTGAGGGCGAGTTGGCCACCCGCCTGGGCCTGCCCGGGATTCCCGCTGCCGCGGAGGCGATCCTGGTCGCCCGCGACATCCGCCTGGCTGAGCTGACCGGCGGCGCGCTGCATTTCGCCCATGTCTCGACCGCGGAGGCGCTGGAGCTGATCCGCCGGGCCAAGCACGCCGGGGTGAACGTGACGTGCGACACCGCGCCGCCATACTTCGACCTGAACGAGACGGCCATCGGCGACTTCCGCACCTATGCCAAGCTGTCCCCCCCGCTGCGGCCGGAGGCTGACCGGGTTGCCGTCTGCGCGGCCCTGGCGGACGGCACCATTGACGCCATCGCCTCAGACCACCAACCGCGCGACGCCGACGACAAGCGGCTGCCGTTTGCCTTGGCAACGCCGGGCGGTGCCGGGCTGGCGACCTTGCTGGGGGTGACGCTGGCGCAGGTGCACGGCAACGGACTGCCGCTGATGCAGGCGTTGGACCTGATGACGGCCCGGCCGGCACGGCTGCTGGGCGCTGCGGCGGGGCGGCTGGCGAAGGGCGCCGCGGCCGACCTGTGCCTGTTTGACCTGGAACGCATCTGGAAGGTCGAGGCCGGGCTGCTGCCGGGCAAGGCGCCGAACACGCCGTTCGATGGGCGGGCGCTGGAGGGCCGGGTCGTCGGCACCTGGAAGGGCGGCCGGCGGGTGTTCGGGTGATCGCCCTCCTGTCCGTGCTGGGCGGATACCTCGTGGGGTCCGTGCCGTTCGGCTTCCTGCTCAGCCGCATGGCCGGGCTGGGCGACATCCGCGCGATCGGCTCCGGCAACATCGGCGCGACCAACGTGCTGCGGACCGGCCGCAAGGACATCGCGGCGCTGACGCTGCTGCTCGATGGCGGCAAGGGCGCGGTGGCGGTGCTGGTGGCGGCGCACTGGATCGGTGCCACGGCCGGGCTGCTGGCAGGCGTTGCGGCGGTCGTGGGCCACTGCACGTCGATCTGGATGCGCGGCCAGGGGGGCAAAGGGGTGGCGACCGGGCTGGGAGCGATCTTTGGCATCGCGTGGCCTGTCGGCGTCGCCTGTTGCGCGGCGTGGCTGCTGGCCGCACGGCTGACGCGGATGTCCTCGGCCGGGTCGTTGATCGCCTTCTTTCTCGCGCCGGTGCTGACCCTTATATGGAGCGGCGCAGCGCCGAGCCTCGCCGTGGCCGTGGTGTCCGCCGTCGTGTTCGTGCGCCACGAGGGCAACATCCGGCGCTTGCTGGCCGGAACCGAGCCGCGCATCGGCCAGTCTCGTTGACCGAGCGTGGCCTATCGACCAAGCCAATCCCGTTGACCCCGGCGGAGGCCATCGACCGCCTGCGCCTGGCCCGCACCGATGGCGTCGGACCCGTGACCTATCGCCGCCTGCTGCGCCGCTTCGCGACCGCAGCGGAAGCCATCGACGCCCTGCCCGGCCTGACCCGCGCCGGCGGCAAGGCGGCAGCACCGGCAGTCCCGTCCGTCTCCGCTGCCAAGCGCGAGATGGCAGCGCTGGCGAAGCTGGGAGGCCGCATGGTTTTCCTGGACGGGCCGGACTACCCGGCGGCCCTCGCACAGTTCGACATCGCCCCGCCGCTGCTGTCCGTCCTGGGCAACGTCGCGTTGCTCGGGCGGCGGGCGGTGGTGGGCGCGCGCAACGCCTCCATCAACGGTCAGCGCATGGCGGAACTGCTCGCGGCCGACCTGGCACTGGCCGGGCTGGTCGTGGTGTCCGGCCTGGCGCGTGGCATCGACGCGGCGGCGCATGAAGGAGCCTTGCGGACCGGGCAGACCGTCGCTGCGGTGGCGGGCGGCGTAGATGTCGCCTATCCGCCGGAGAACGCCGCCTTGCAGCGCCGGATCGCCGAGGGCGGGGCCGTGGTGGCTGAGGCGCCGATGGGCACGGCCCCGCAGGCCCGGCACTTTCCGCGGCGCAACCGGGTGATCGCCGGGCTGGCGCTGGGCGTGGTGGTGATCGAGGCCGCGCCACGCTCGGGCAGCCTGATCACGGCGCAGATCGCCCTGGAGGAGGGCCGTGCGGTGTTCGCCGTGCCAGGTTCGCCGCTGGACCCGCGCTGCCGCGGCTCGAACGGGCTGCTGCGGGACGGCGCGCACCTGACGGAGAGCGCCGCGGACGTGACCGCGCACCTGCCGCCATCCATCGAGTCCGCATTGCCGCCCCTGCCGCTTGGCTTCGCTGACGGGCTGGAACGGTATGACGGCCCGGAGGTGGACCTCGCCGCCATCGTCGCGCAGGTTGTGTCGCTGCTGAGTCCCTCGCCCACGCTGGTTGACGACTTGATGCGGCGCTGCCAGTTGTCGGTCCACGCGGTGCAGGGCGCCCTGATGGCCTTGGAACTGAGCCATCGCATCCAAATGTTGCCGGGCAACCAAGTAGCCCTGATCGATGAAGGGCGGCCTACCTGACTTGTGCCCGGTAAAGGATCTCATGACTGACGTTGTCGTCGTCGAATCACCCGCTAAGGCCAAGACAATCAACAAGTATCTTGGCGACGGTTATACCGTGCTCGCCAGCTTCGGCCATGTGCGCGACCTGCCGCCCAAGGACGGCAGCGTACGGCCGGAGGAAGGATTCGCCATGGACTGGGCCGCCGATGAGCGCGGCAACAAGCAAGTGGCCGCCATCGCCAAGGCATTAAAAGGTGCGGACACGCTCTATTTAGCGACCGACCCCGACCGTGAGGGCGAGGCGATAAGCTGGCACGTCCGCGCCATGCTGGATGACAAGAAGGCTTTAAGCGGCGTCCACGTCCACCGCATCACCTTCAATGAGATCACCAAGTCCGCCGTCCAGTTCGCCATCGCCCATCCCCGCGAGCTGGACCAGCCGCTGATCGAGGCCTACCTGGCCCGGCGCGCACTGGACTACCTCGTGGGCTTCACCCTGTCCCCCGTCCTGTGGCGCAAGCTGCCCGGTAGCCGCAGCGCCGGCCGCGTGCAGTCGGTGGCGCTGCGCATGGTGTGCGAGCGGGAAGCCGAGATCGAGGTGTTCAAGCCGCGCGAATACTGGACGGTCGAGGCGCACTTCCGCACCCCGGCCGGCGCCCCGTTCACCGCCCGCCTGACCCACCTGGACGGCAAGCGGCTGGACCAGTTCGACCTGAACGCCGCGGACCTGGCCCACCGCGCCCAGGCCGCCGTGCAGGCCGATGCGTTCACCGTCGCTACCGTCGAGCGCAAGCGGGTCAAGCGCCACCCGCCCGCGCCGTTCACCACCAGCACCCTGCAGCAGGAGGCCAGCCGCAAGCTCGGCATGGGCGCGCAGGCCACCATGCGCTGCGCCCAGCAGCTTTACGAGGGCGTGGAGCTGGACGGCGAGACGACGGGGCTGATCACCTACATGCGGACCGACGGCGTGCAGATGGCCAAGGAGGCGATGATGGCCATCCGCGAGCACGTTGGCGACATCTATGGCCACGCCTACGTCCCGGCCGCGCCGCGCGAGTACACCAGCAAGGCCAAGAATGCGCAGGAGGCGCACGAGGCGGTCCGCCCCACCCTGGTGGAACGCACGCCGGACAGCGTCGCCCGTTACCTGAATCCGGAGCAGCAGCGGCTGTACGAGCTGATCTGGAAGCGCGCTGTCGCCTCGCAGATGCAGTCGGCCGAGCTGGACCAGGTGGCCGTGGACATCCAGGGCGCCCGGGCACGGCTGCGCGCCAACGGCTCCATCGTGGCGTTCGACGGCTACTTGAAGCTGTACCGGGAGGACGTGGACGACGCGCCGGAGGGCACGGCCGCCGCCGACGAAAGCCGGATGCTGCCGCCCATGAAGGAGCGCGATCCCCTGCAGCTCGGCACGGTCGCGGCGGACCAGCACTTCACCCAGCCGCCGCCGCGCTACTCGGAGGCCAGCCTGGTGAAGCGCATGGAGGAGCTGGGCATCGGCCGTCCGTCCACCTACGCCTCGATCCTGACCGTGCTGCGCGACCGCAACTACGTGCGGATGGAGAACAAGCGGTTCGTGCCCGAGGACCGCGGGCGGCTAGTGACGGCGTTCCTCACCAGCTTCTTCGAGCGTTACGTGGACAGCAATTTCACGGCGTCCCTGGAAGACCAGCTCGACGACATCTCCGGCGGCCGGGCCGACTGGCGCGCGGTGATGCAGGCGTTCTGGGACGATTTCTCCCGCGCGGTCGAGCAGACCCGGGATCTCAAGATCAGCGATGTCATTGATGCGCTGGACCATGATCTCGGCGAGCACTTCTTCCCGGTCCGGGAGGATGGCGCCGACCCGCGGCTGTGCCCGGCGTGCCATGAGGGCCGGCTTGGCTTGAAGCTGGGCCGGCATGGCAGCTTCATCGGCTGCGCCAACTACCCGGAGTGCCAGTACACCCGTCGCCTCGCCATCGACACCGGGGAGGA
>JAABUQ010004436.1_pt1 | contig 23971 bp, 29 predicted proteins | sample 5560001 | NCBI WGS metagenome assembly JAABUQ01 (sample SAMN10711888, study PRJNA513371) | rock metagenome | isolation source: Antarctica rocks | place: Antarctica: Victoria Land, Finger Mt nord | collected 2015-12-18
CGCTCGTGTCACGTTCACGTCGGCGCCCAAACGGATCGTCAGCCTGAACCCTGGCGACACCGAGACGGTGTTCGCCCTCGGCGCGGGTGACCGGCTGGTGGCCGTCGACAGCTATTCGAATTACCCGGCCGACGCCAAAGCAGTCCCCACCCGACTGACGACCTACCCCACGCCGTCCATCGAGACGATCGTCAGCCTCAAGCCTGACCTGGTCCTGTCGCTGGTCGAGAATGACAACGTCCTGAATCAGCTGCGCCAGCAGGGGATCCCGGTGCTGAAGCTGTTCCCCACGGACTTCGACGCCACGACGCAGGAGATCGCTGAGCTGGGCCAGCTCCTGGATCGCTCGGACCGTGGGGCCGAGATCGCTGGCGCTATGCGCGCCCGGCGGGACGCCGTGGTCCAGGCCGTAGCTGAGGCACCGCGTCCGTCGGTCTTCTACGAGATGGATGCCTCCGATCCCACCAAGCCGTTCACGGCCGGCCCACGGGGCTTCTACGGCCAGCTGGTCGATCTCGCCGGCGGGGATAACGTCTTCGGTGATCTGCCAGGCGACTTTGCCCAGGTCAGCGCCGAAAGTGTGATCGCTCGCGACCCAGGCTTGATCCTGCTCACTGACGCCTATGCGCCACTCAATCCCCAGAGCCCCGCCATGGTGGCCGCTCGACCGGGTTGGGACCACATCACAGCTGTGCGGACTGGGGCGATCTATGCGGTCCAGGCGGAGCTGTTTTCGAGTCCAGGTCCGCGGCTGATTGACGGTCTGGAGTCGCTGGCCTTTCTGCTGCACCCCGCCCGTTTTGCCGCGGACGGAGGCCCGCACCTGGCCCCTGCCCTGTCGTTCCCGTTCTGCGCGCCAGGACAGTCACCCACCTACGCGTTCGGCTTCGCGCTCCTGTCGGAGATGCTGGGGCCGACCATGGGCGAGCCGACCGAGTGCGCCCACGTCGATGCGACCAGCCGCGACACCTATCAGCAGACGACCAAGGGCGTCGCGCTCTACCATCAGGCGACCAACACGACGGTGCTGACCAGCGGTGGAGACCACTGGGCCCTGACCAATGACGGGCTCGTCCAGTGGTCCGGCGGCGGGCTCGAGCCGCCTGTAGGGGCGCCGTCGGTCCCGTGATTGGGACGACCCGAGTCTGCCGATGATGCGCCGGGGCCGGCCACGGCGCGACCCCGCGGAAAGGAAGCGGAGTGCCAGCTGAGCGACATGGTCTCACCATCGTCTACACGGGTGACGGCAAGGGCAAGACGACGGCGGCCATCGGGCTGACCGTTCGTGCCGCTGGCAATCGCCTGCGCGTATGCTTCCTGCAGTTCATCAAGGGCCAGTGGAAGAGTGGTGAGCGAGACGTCCTGCGGTCACTTGCGCCGTACGTCGAGGTCATCCTGACCGGCAAAGGGTTCACGCTGGAGCAGCTGCGCGATCCGCGCATCCCAATGGCCACGCATCAGGACGCAGCCACCAGTGGCTGGCAGGCGGCGCAGCGGATCGTCGCCGACGACACCTATGACATGGTCGTGCTCGACGAGATCCTCGGCGCCGTCTCCGCGGGACTCGTGCCGCTGGACGAGCTGCTTGCCCTGGTCCGCGGGAAGCCGGCGACGCTCCACCTGGTGCTTACTGGCCGCGGCGCGCCGCCCGAATTGATCGAGCTGGCGGATCTTGTGTCCGAGGTGCAGGCCATCAAGCACCCGTATGAGCAGGGCATCAAAGCCCAGCGGGGCGTCGAATTTTAGATGTGTCGTCGCCAGCAGGCCATCCGGCCTCGGCCGCCGCGCTGCGGCTCGACGTCCTCTGGGGCGAGCCGCCGGTCGGCCCGCACGGTGCCCGCTGGATGGGACTGACGCTCACCTGGATCGAGCTCGTGGACGCGTTCTGACTCACGGGAGAATGTCACCCAACCGGGATGGTTGCCTCACGGTATGTGTTACCCGGTCGACGGGCTCGTTGTCTCCGGATCAGCCGGCGGCTTGGCCTGGGTGCCCTCGGGCAGGCGCTTGCCGAGGTACTGCTTGCGGGTGACGCCGCGATAGTCCTTCCAATAGGCGTACCAGTAGGGTCCGTGCTCTTTCGGGCAGCGGCCGCACTGGACGAACTCCAGGCGCAAGGTCGCCCCGCGTGGAACCTTCTTAGGTAACCCCATCGGTCGAGGTTACCTAAGAATGGGCTGGGCGGCCTGTGCCGCTGGGGCCACCGCGGGGCGGACCACCTCATCGCTCAACGCGTGCAGGGGCCGCGGCAGACGCTCGCCGGCCAGCAGGTCCTGCGCGAGCCACTGCTCGTCGAAGGCCAGCAGAGTGCGCATCCGCCACTCTTTGACGCGGAGCTGGAGGGTGCGCAGGTGCTTGGCCGGGTATTGGTCGGGGTAGCGCTCCTGCAACTCCTGCAGGAGCGACTTGGCTGTCCGCTCCGGCCGTGCCACCAACCACGCGTCGATCTCTGCGCGGACCGCCTCGAAGGGATCCTGCCGCGTCCGCCACCAGCGTGGGCCCTGGAACTTCTTGGTCTGGCGATACTTCCGCCGGGTGCGTTCCTCGGACGCGAGCACGTCGGTCCCACCGCTCGCTGGGGCGCCCTCGGTGCCTACTCCACAGGCGCTGAGCGCGAAGCGCACCGCCTCAGCCTCCCTGCCGGTAGTACCGCCGGGCGTCGACCGGTACACCGCGTGGCGCCAGAGCGCGTCCTGCATGAGCTCGATCTGCTTCAGCAGCCGGACCGGGTCGAGCGCCTGGTAGATCCCGTCCAGGCGCTGCTGCTCCGCCGTCTCCAGCACCCCAGCACCGACCAGACGCTGAAAGGGGGTCCGGGCCAGATCGTAGGTCCGCTTCACGTGGGCGCCGATCCGCTGTTTGCTGCGCAGCTTCAGCGACGGCTGGAAGAAGTTCACGTACAGCCGCACGGCCCGATACAGCTCGGTCAACTGGCGATAGGCGCGTTCCCCTTCGAACCGGTCGTAGCCGACCAGCTGACGGACGACCGCGCCGTTCTTCTGCTCGACGAAGCATTGGTCATTCTTGTTGGCGGTGCGGCCGCGGGTGAAGGTGATGCGCTCCTGCGCGCAGTAGGCGAGCAACTCCGCGTTCAGGAACTCGCTGCCGTTATCCACGTCCAGCCCCAGCAAAGGGAACGGCAGCAGCAGCCGCGCCCGATCCACCGCCTGGACCACGGCGACCTGCGTCCGGTGCAGCAGTGCCAGGCACTCGGTCCAGCCAGTGACCACGTCGGTCAGGGTCAGCGTGTGCAAGAAGGCGCCCTCCGTCCAACCGCCGCAGTGCGCGACCAGGTCGGCCTCCAGGAAGCCTGGGCGCGCGTCCGTCCACTCGGCAAAGGTCCGGACCGCCACCTGATGCTTCAGGAGCCGCCCCGGCTTGGTCGTGCTGAGGCCGCGGACACGCTGCCGCAGCGGGCGCAGCAGCCGATCCGCTGTGGCCGGGCTGAGCGCCAACACCTGCCGACGCACCTCAGGCGTCAGCCGCAGATGGCCATGGCGCTCGAGGGTGGGCACCAGCTCGGGCAGGAACGGCACCAGCCGCTTCGCACAGATCTGGTTGGCCGCTTCCCAGGTGGTCGCCAACGCGGCCTGCACCTCGGGGCCGTACTGCGGTGGACGTGGCCGCGCAATCGGACCCAACCGCGGCACGGGCTTGCTCAAGACGCGGATCGCATACTTGCGCGCATAGCCGGTCACCGCGACGAACTCGTCCAGGATGATCGACTTCTGCTTGGCGCTGGCCTCCTGGTAACGCGGAGCTACTTGGACCAACACCTCACGTTTGGCACGGAAGCTCATCCCACTCCTCACTCTCTGTCCCTCCGCTCGTCTCGCGACCAGCGTCGGGTGACATCTTTCGTGAGGCAAGCCCCTCGACCGGGTTACATCTCCCGCGAGTCAACTCGTCAGCAGTTCTAATCTTCGCTCAACAGCGCTCGGGCGCCTGGGCCGCGAGCGCATCGTAGGTCCGGCGGAAGGTGAGGCTGGGGAACAGATCGTCGCGGTAGCGGTAGTGGACGAACGCCCCCGGCTTGCGGACCAGCGACCAGATGACGTGGCGGTAGTCGATCCGATGCTGCCCAGAGCCCAGCAGCCGCGGCATGGTCAGCAGGTGCGCCGTCCCCCGGTAGACCTGGAGCGTCTCCGAGCGCACCCGCACCAGCAGCGTCGTGCCGATCAGCCGCGACGGCACCGAGTAGGTGTTGCGCAGCACCTGGATCGTGCTGAAGCGGCTGACCGGCACGCGCAGTTCGCGACACAGCCCCAGCGGCGCCGCCGGCAGCGGCCGCAGCGCCTCGCGTTCCTGGAGCCAGCGGCTCTGGCGCGTGAGGTTGCGTTGCCTGACGACGTTCTGCAGGAACCGGGTGTAGGCGGCGCGATCACCAAACTCCCGGCTGCCCCGCACCCGCAGCGTCTGGTCGACGGCCTGCTTGAACCGGAAATGCTCCTGCTCGACGTCGCCGTTCTCGTGGGCGACGCCCAGGTTATTGGTGGTGGGCTCCAGGCCGTAATGCATCATCAGCAGCCGGTAGCGCTCTTTGGCCTGAGCGCGCCCGTCGGCATCCAGCGGCGCGATGGCTGCGCTCAGGTGGTCGGTGCGGTGCTGACGCGGGACGCCCCCGATCTGCCACAGGCCGGTCTCGAACCCCTCCACCAGGGACTCGAAGCTCTCGCTGAAGCAGATCTGGACCGCCTCGACGTTCGAGTACACCAGCACCAGGTGGTAGACCAGGTGCTCAAAGGGCACGCCGCCCAGCGTGACGCCCAGGCTGCTCATGTGGGTGAAGTCGGACTGGGCCGCCTCGCCGGGCTCGTGGACCTGCGGGAACATCACCTCGCGCTCGGGCCCATGCTGGGCGCGCCAGGCGGCGATGTGCCGCTGCAAGGTGCGCAGCTGCCCGGCCTGGTAGCGGCCGGGCTGGCGCGCGCACAGCAGCCCGAACAACGTCTGGCCTTGCAGCGCCGGATCCTGCTCGAGGTGTGCCACCAGCCAGGGCCAGTCGTCGGCGAACGGGTTCGGCCGCGACCGATAGGTGCGCGGTTGCTTCAGCTGGCTGGGCAGCTGGCCGCCCCGCGCGTAGGCGCGTGCCGTGCGCACGCTCATGCCGGCTCGCGCCGCTGCCTGTTCCTGGGTGCGGCCTTTGGCGCGTTCATGCAGCATCAGAAGGACCTCCGCGTCTCGCTTCATCACAGCCCTTTCCTCTGGGCCACGATGGTGCGCTAGCGGCTCCACTCCCCGCTTCAGGCGGCAGTTCTAATTGACATGCTCCGATACTCCTGATCGTCGCTCATCAGGCCCCAGCCCCCGGCCGCCAGAACCCCTGGCCGCGTGCGCCGCGCCTGCGCCGCCTTTTTGCCCACTCTGGGCTCCCCGACTCGCCCCCCCAAGCCCCGCGGAAATGCCCCTGGCCGCCAGCCCGGTCAGCGCCCGCCACCGGCCAACCGTCATCCGGTCTGCTACCGCCCCAAGCCCGACGGGCCCTGCCGCTGCCCGTCCCATCGCTCCCGCCTCAGTCCCGTCGCCTGAGGTCACAATCTTTTGTCCAAACCCCAGTCATTCAGGTGATCCACAAGATCGGTGTGCGCGCCGAAAAGCGGGTCGAGAAGGAGCTGCTGGATGACCTGAAGCGCGTGACGGGCAAGGCTGGCCTGCTCTTCCACATCGCCGCGGCCTCGGTCGAGCAGCCCGATGGCCGCGTGCGCGATGTCGTCTTCCCGGCCGCTGGCGGCGAACAGAAGCTGCGCGACGTGGTGCGCGAGTACAAGTCGCGTGGGCCCGCCTATCGGTTCCAGGTCCACACCTACCTGCGCGCGTCGTAGGCGTCCGACAACGATTCCTGCACTTTTGACCCATTTGCAGGAGCCAGCGCGGGGTGATATTGCCGACTTTGCCAGAGAAATCCAGCACCGACGAGCCACGAAGGGTGCTGAGCCGATCGTGCGAGCACCCACTCGGAGACGATTCCTGCCTGAGAAACAGATTTCTCTGGCATCTGTCCCCGCGGCCTGCGTCCGACGGACCGGCCGGCTGTCAGTCGTATGAAGCGGGCTGGTTCCTGAACCGTTCTCCACCCTGTTCTCGGCTCTCCCCTCCGGCTGACGCCGCTTGGGGACCGACGAAGTGGGTCAAAAATGCAGGAATCGTTGCCGGACGCCATCCTGGGCCGCGACCCCGAGCTGCTCCGCGTCGCGGCTCTCTCGGTAGCTGTCTCGGGCGCCGCGGCCATCCTGGCGGCGCTGCTCGGGGTCCCCCTCGGCGCGGCCCTGCACCTCGGCCGACTGCCAGCCCGGCGGCCGCTGACCCTCGCGGTCAACACCGGCATGGGCTTGCCACCCGTGGTCGTCGGCCTCGCCGTCACGCTCCTGCTCTGGCGCACCGGCCCACTGGGTGCCCTGCGCCTGCTGTACACGCCACCCGCCATGGTGCTCGCCCAGCTGATCGTGGCCTTTCCCCTGGTCGCTGGGTTCACCCGCGCAGCGCTTGACCTGCTCGACCCGGACCTGGCACTGGCACTGCGGGCCGACGGCGCTGGTGACCGTCGGGTTGCCTACGAGCTGGTACGCGCCACCTCCGCCCAGGTGCTGGTCGCCGTCGCCGCCGGCTTCGGTCGGGCCATCGCCGAGGTGGGTGCCTCGTTGATGGTCGGCGGCAATATCGTCGGCCAGACGCGTATCTTGACGACAGCCATCGCGCTCGAAGCGGGCCGGGGCGACTTCGCGCTGGCCCTGGGACTGGGACTGGTGCTGCTGCTGCTCGCCTTGCTGGTGAACGCCGGCCTGAGTGTCGCGGCCCGACTGCACGCCGCGGCGTAGCACACGCCGCGCCGCCAACGTGACTGTGGCCCGGACTAGACGTAACGCTTTGGGGTCTTGTCAGGCGGCTGTGGCGAATGCCTGGTTAGCCACGACGAAAGCGCAGTCCGCCCCACCCGTCGGCCAGGTAGGCGTACCCGTCGGACACGACGAGGCTGGTCACGACGTTGGGAAGCGGGCGGCTCGCGCCGGCCAGGCTGGGCCGGCTCGGCCGCGAGATGTCCAGCACTTCCACGCGCGTGCCGATCGCCAGGTACAGCCAGGAGCCCACGACCGCCAGAGCGGTGGGCTCCCCCCCCACCTGGGCGTCCAGCTGGAGCCGTGGGACGTCCTCGTCCGCCAACGTGGGCGGCACGCTGGCGGCCAGCACCACCAGGGCCGTCAACGCCACGGCCAATCGGCGCGTCAAGCTCATGCGCGACTCAGGTTGGCCTCCTCTCGGGTAGTCAGCTAGCTGCGGTGGAATTCTGGACGTGGAGGATACGGCCTGGCGCTGGCCCGTGGGGGCGCGGGCGGAGACAGGCGTGCCTATTCACGGCCCGTTCGTGGTCGCTCGCTGGACCTACGAGCCGGATGGCGACGACCACGCGGTGGAGCTGACCCGCGCCGACCTGGCCACCATCCGCGACCTGTTCTCCTAACCTGCCGGGGAGCGGAGACTGACACCCTCCGCTCCCGTTCGCACCTGTTCCGTTCTGTCCTTGCCGTGCTTTACAGGAACGTCGGGCTAAGCGCTTAACGCTTGCCGTTGCTTGTCGCCGCGACGGCGGTGTCTGTCCCGGCCTTGACCGCCGCCTCAGCACGGTCCGCGGCCGCGGTGGCCGCGGTCTGGCCGACGATCATGTCGATGACACCGTAGTCGCAAGCCTCATTGGCGCTCATCCAGTAATCCCGGTTGATGTCGTGCGAGATGCGGTCGATATCCTGGCCCGTGTCCGCCGCCATCAGCTCCTTCAGCCGCGCGTTCATCCGCAGAATCTCGCGCGCATGCACCTCGATGTCCGCCGCGGTCCCCTGGACACCCGCCGACGCCTGGTGGATCAGGATGCGCGAGTTGGGCAGCGCCGAGCGCTTGCCCTTGGCGCCACCACCGAGCACCACGGCCCCCATGCTGGCTGCCCAGCCGACGCACGTGGTTGCTACCTGGGGCTGAATCAGGTGCATCGTGTCGTAGATCGCCAAGCCAGCATCCACCTGGCCGCCTGGGCTGTTGATGTACATCTGGATCTCGCGATCCGGGTCTTCCTGGGACAGATAGAGCAGCTGGGCGATGATCAGGTTGGCGACCGTGTCGTCGATAGGGGTGCCGATAAAGACAATGCGGTTCTTCAGCAGCAGCGAGAAGATGTCATAGGCGCGCTCGCCACGGCTGGTCTGCTCGACCACCATAGGCACCACATACGAGGTGATCTGCTCCGCGCCGGGCGTGCGAGCCGCGAGCGGCTTGGCGAGGTAATCGAAAAGGGAAGGCGCGGTCATAGTTGCTCCTGAGCCTCGGCCGACACCCCGGTCAGGGCGGCGATGGGCTGCGTGATCTGCGCTTCAGTATCCGACGTTGCTTCCGCGGCCGCGCCGAATTTCTCTGTGGCGTCTTCGGCCGGCTTGTCGTCGCTCGCGCCGCCAGTCAGCAGATCCACCAGCCGGGCAACCGCCTTGCGCTCGCGGATGGCGCTCTGGATGCGCTCGAACGTCTGCTCGTCGGCCAGGGCGGCCATCGCGGCGGCCACGGCGTCCGGCGCCGGCCCAGCGACTCTGCCCACCTCTTCCTCGATGTCGCCCGGCAGCACTGTGATGTTCTCGGCCCTGGCGAAAGCGTTCAGAACCAGCGACCGCGCGACCCGGACGCCGGCCTCGGACCGCACCTCCGCCCGCAGCGCCGACTCGTCCTTGCCGGTCACGCGGAGGTACTGGTCCAGATGGAGACCTTGCCGCTCCACCGACTGGGTGAAGGTCTGCATCAGGTTGTCCGTCTGGTGCTCGAGCACCTGTGGCGGGAACTCGACGCGCGACACCTCGGACAAGCTTGTCCATGACGGTGGATTCGAGCTCCGCGTGTGGTGGCCATGTGCCTGGTTCTCTCCCGCTGGAGGCCCGCATGCCACCACTCCGCGACGTTGAGCACAGGCGGATTCAAGGCATCGTCGCAACGGTGCCAAAATTCATTTGACTCGAGCGTAGGAAATCGTCGAGGGTCTCCGCTGGAGTTCTCCATCCGAGCGTCTTGCGGGGACGCCTGTTGAGCGTGGCGGCGACGGCCGCCAGGTCGTCCGCGCTGTGTCTGCTGAGGTCCGTGCCCTTCGGAAAGTACTGGCGCAGGAGGCCGTTGGTGTTCTCGTTCGTGCCGCGCTGGCTGCGGCCAGCGCTTCGAATCGCTACAGTGGCGCGAGCGCCGTGGCTACACCGCCCCCCTCCATGCCTACGCCGCCAGTGTTTGTGCTGCCTACAGGAGCTACACGGTTGACTCAGTCAACACCTGAGCAAGGGGTGTCCGCAATCACTCCGCGCAATTCTGGTACCCCGAGCTTTACGGCTGCGGACGCTGAAAGCTACGCGCGTACGGCACCTCACAAGTACAGTGACCCGTCAGCTTCGGCCCCCACCGTGCAATCCGTGTCGCTCGTCACAGTGGGAAGTATTGCCAATCAACTAACGTTCGATATCGGACTACCCGACAACACACTCGTTTGCGTCATTCGGGAGACTGGAAGCTTCATAGTTCGTGGTCCTAGGGGTATGAAAGGGCGAACGGGGACCCTTGGGATGCGAATTTTTGATGTACACACAGGAAATTTGCTCGTCACTAGTGTGAGGCCGTAATTGGTGAGCAGTCAGAGCGTGTACGGGAGGTAGCTAGCGAGGCGGGAAGGAGCGGGTGATGTGGGCATGAAGTCTGCACAGACGATTGCATGCGTCGCATTAGCTATCCTTCCCGCCTGTCCGACGCCGAGTGGGCGCTGCTGGCGCACGAGCTCAGCACGTCGACCCGCCGAGAGATGTCCGTCGTGGGCCAATGCGCTCTCCGCAGCCTGACTCTCCCCTGTCGCGGCGGCGCAGAGCTCCGCAGCGCGAGACGCGAGGACGACGGCGACCACCACAACAACACCCCACAGCGACGGCCTCGCAAGCCAGCCACCCAGTACAGTGCCCGGCGGTGACGGACCAAGCATCCGTCTTACACGGCCAGGTAGCGCGCCGAGCTGTCGGTTGGCCGGGCGTGCAGGTAGCGCCCCGTGGTGGCCACCGAGGCGTGGCCGAGGGTGGCCTGCACCAGGTGGATCGGCGCCCCGCGATCAAGCGCGTGCGTGGCGTGGGCGTGCCGCAGCCAGTGCAGTGACACCTTGCCCTCGCAACCGGCACAATCACTAGCCGACCATCGTGCCCCTCACCGACCAGGAACGTCGCTGCGTCAAACTCGCCGCGCGATATCTCCATACCACGCGCGGGGGCGAATGGCCGGTACCTGAAGGGCCGACACTCGCCGAGTTGGGCTCCTCCGAGCCCACCCCGGAAGTGGTCATCACCAATGGTGCGTTGACCGCGGCCGTCGAGGTCAAGCAACTCCGCGACGCTCCCCTCTCCGAGCTGGACCAAGGTCGCGATCGACGCCTGGACCTACCGGGCGGGCATCGCGGCGGGGCGCGTCTTCTGCTCGGTGCGGAAGGGTGGCCACGACGTCGTGGGCGCTGGTCTCAGTACGCAAGCCATCGCCGACGTGGTGGCCGACTATGCCCGGCCGCTGGGAATCGCCGTGGCGCCGCACGACTGCCGCCGGACGTTCGCCAAGCTGGCATTAAAGGGAGGGGCCAGGCTGGAGCAGATCCAGCTCAGCCTCGGCCACGCGTCCATCCGCACGACCGAGCGCTACCTCGGTGTTGAGCAGGACCTAACCGACGCTCCCTGCGATCGGCTGGGACTGCGGCTCTAGAAACGGTATGAGAGCGCTCTCTTGAGCCGCCTCAGCTCGGTCGGCGAGGCATTGCCGCAATTGGGAACACTGTCTTCCCGACCAGCCGGGCGGGCTCGCCGACCGGTTCTCATACCGTTTCTAGGGCCATGGCATTTGGAGCAGGCTCACCCGAGGATGGTAGGCGCGGTCGAACGCCTCCGCCAGCAGCGTACCCTGCTGCTCGCCGTGATCACGCTGTGTCTTCTGGCACCGCGGCCCGCCTGGGCCCACGTCAAGTACTTCGAGGACGCCTCGCGTTACCCGCTGCGAACGGACCTGATCTTTGGCAGCCGCACTGCTCTGTGGATCGGGGTGTCTGTGACGGGGCTCCTCGCACTGTACCTGGCGCAACGGTGGCTGGGGACGTCACGCTGGCCCGAGGTCGGCTTTCTACGACGGATGGCCATCGGCGCTCCCACCCTGCTGGCGGTTCAGGCCGCGATCGGCCTGGTGCATGCCGCCGTCCAGCCAACCCTCTTTGCGCCCAACCTGCCCTTACGCCTCGACGCGGTCGGGCTGACCCTGGCGGCGGTGCAGCTGCTGATCGCCTTCAGCTTCATCACTGGCCTGGCTGATTGGTTGGCAGCGTTGGCGCTGATCGCCCTCGGCCCGCTCGGCTTCTTCCTCTTCTCGCCCTTCGACCTGGTGGAGCAGCTCTACTGGGCTGGCATCGGGCTGGTCGTGCTGGTCGTGGGCCGCTACTCCGTCAGCGGAAGCGAGGCCCGGCCCTGGTTCCAGCGCCACGATGCTGCCTGGGCGAGACGAGCCACCACGGCCCTCCGGGTTATCACGGGTCTGGCCATCGTCGCGCCCGCCCTGGGTGAGAAGCTGTGGAACCCGGACCTGGGCCGCGCGTTTCTGATGGACTACCCGCAGTTCAACGTGTTCCACGCCTACCTGGGCCTGGGCTGGTTGTCGGACGACACGTTTGTCCTGGTGGCCGGCATCGTGGAAGCGACGATCGGCGTCCTGCTCATGAGCGGGCTGCTCCCCAGGGTGGTCATCCTGGGCATGTGGCTGCCGTTCAACCTGGGCATCCCCTTCTTGCCACCGCAGGAGCTGCTGGGACATCTGCCCATCTTCGGCGTCATGTACTTCCTGCTGGTGTACCAGGCGGCGCCCCTAGGACGAAAACGGCCGGCGGAAGTTCCAGCAGGTGGTCCCACCACCGTGCCAATCGTGGCTCAGGAGCGAAACGGAGCGGCCCGGGCGCGAGGCGGTGCCTGATGATCGTCTGGTTCTCGGTCAGATAACGAGACGCACGCTCCAGCCCAGTGCGAATCCGGCCACCAGCGGACGCCCTGCGTCTTGCTCTCAAGCCGCGGCCGTGGCCGTTGGCCCCGCTTCTCCCGATGCCTGACGCTGACGCCACCAGACGATGCCGCCCATCAGCAACGCCAACCCGATGCCCGTGAAGACGACTTCGAAAGGGATATCCTGCGGACAGCTGCCGATGGAGTTGTCGGCGTCAACAACCGAACAGACACGCTCGTTGACCAGGTGGACGTGCAACAGGAGATGATCGACGATGCCGTCCAACACGTTGAAACCGCCCCCGCCGATCAGGATGGCGGCGACGAGTTCCTGGCCACTGCCGCGCATCCAGTCTCGGGGCGTCTGCCAGAGCCGGTAGACGCCCCACAGCAGGACGAGCGTGCTGAACACGTGGAAGAGACCGTCGCTCAGGATCCGTCCGTGCTGATCGGTGCCCCAGTAAAAGGTGTGCCACTGCAGCAACTGGTGCAGGATCGACTCGTCGAGAAAGCCCACGATACCAATGCCTATTGCGATGCCGGTGAGCAGCACGGATCGTCTTCGCTGTGGATCCCCCACGTCCGCGGTATGTGGTAGAAAACGTCGCGGAATACCGGCCGCCATCTGCGCTCTCCTCTCGTTCGGGGCGCACCCCTGTCCGTCTCCGCGCCGCGGAGCCTGCTGGCCAGTCTGGGCGATGCCCGAGTGGCGCGGCTGCCTTTCTGGCGGCACCTGGAGTGTATGGGTCTGCGCAGAAATCCGACGCTGAGTGCCTGGCACGATGCCTGCGGCGCTGCGGCCTGAACGGAACGTTGGGGCCCACGCGCGCACCCTGAGGGCAGCACCCTTGGCCAGCGAGCGGGCTACTCGCCTGGCTGCGTCCACGCGAAAAGGGTGCGGTGTCCACTGAGGGGCTGCTGTCCGGCTGGGCTTTTGACCCGCCCATCGTGGGGGGCATCATGGTGGCCACGCTGCTGTATGCGCTCGGGTGCCGCTACCAGCAGGGGCGCCCCCGCCGGCCGTGGCAGCCGGCCGCCTTCGGCGCGGGCCTGCTGGTTATCTGGCTCGCGCTCCAGTCGCCCATCGAGGGATGGGTGGACCGGTTGCTGTGGGTACACATGCTGCAGCACGAGCTCCTGGCGGTGGTGGCCGCGCCACTGCTACTGCTGGCGGGCCCGCTGATGCCGCTGTGGCGGGCATTGCCGCGGTCCGTGCGGCGCTGGGGCGTACGCCAAACCTGGCTGCGGCGCGGCTTGCACTCAATCGCTGCCCTCCTTCGCTCCCCGGTCGTCGTCTGGCTGCTCTTCCTGGGCGGCCTCACGCTCTGGCACCTACCGCCTCTGTACGATCTCGCGCTCGCACAGGAGACCGTGCACGACTTCGAGCACCTGCTTTTCCTGGCCACGGCCCTGCTCTTCTGGGCCCAGGTCATCCCCACGGCGCCGCTGCGCCCGCGCCTGACCTATCGTGGGCAGGCGCTGTTTGTCGCCAGCGCGGGATTGGCCCTGCACTTGCTCGACTTCGTCTTCATCCTGGCCGCCAGCCCGCTCTATCCGTTCTATGCCGCCATCCAACGGACGCCGAGCCTGCCCTCGGTCCTCGCGGACCAGACTATGGCAGGTGGAGTGATGGAGCTGCTCAACATGAGCATCTTCGCGGTCGCCTTCGCCCTTGTGCTCCGGCGCTCATGGGCGCCACCAGACGGGAATGCGCGTTGGCGTGTCGTGCTGAAGGAAGCGTGAGTGCATGGCCTGCCCCGGCAGGGGATCGAGCCACCGCGGCACCCGAGCCCGTCTCCGCCCGCCGACGTGAGGCGGGACGTTCAGGACATCTACGAGGGCGGCCCGTCAGCCAGCCCAGGTCCATGGCCGGATCCAGACGACGACGTGCCGATCGCGGGAAGCCTGTGAGCCCCTCGGGTACTCCGTCTGACCTACGGCTTGACGTAGGCGAAGCGCTCGGTCTGCGCCGCGGCCAGCGCGACGACGCCAGCTGGCACCACGTGGGCATAGGCGGGCAGCGTGTTGGGATCGACAGCGTGCTCGCGCAACACATTGGCGCACACCTGGAAGGTCACGCCTCCTTCGGCGAACCCAGCGATCCTGTCGCGCAGGTCATTCGGCGCCTGGAATGCGTACACGCCGGCGCCATTGGCCAGCACCCGGACGCTCGCGCCCGGATAGTCGCGCGTCAGGTTGTTCAGGTTCGAGAGCACCGCGGGCCAGCGGTCGGCCTGGCCCACATGGAGCACGAGCTTCAGATCGGTGTCTTTCATCGGGAGGGTGCCTCGGTGATCAGCGTGATGGCGCCCGCCGGGAGCGGAGAGACAACCGCCATCGAGCGCAAGCCCCGTTCTACCACCTCGGTCACGCGCGCATCGTGCGTCCGAAGGGCGCCGCCTTCGGCGAAGGTCCCGTACCGGTGCACGCCGGACAGCATGCCGCTGTGGGTCGCAGCGTGGTAGCGGCGTGCAGGCTCCAGCGTGACGCCGCCGATAGTCACACCGCGAATCCGCTCACTGCTCGGCCGTCTGAATCAGGCCGCCCACGACGTCCATCGGGTCCGACGGGCGCTGGTTGGTGGTGCTCTGCTCGAGGACGCCTACAGTCTGTGCGCCGGTCAGGCTGACCGTGGCCAGCCGCGCTGGGTGCGGCAGCAGCGCGTACAACTGCTCGCGCATAATCGGCCCCGGCCACAGAGTCACACCGAAGCCGACTCCAGGCAGGAAGGCGACCTCGGCCGCCGCGTGTCGGCGCAGCAACTCGGCGGCGAGCGTGTCAAAGGGGCTCTCGAATCGGTGCCGTCGCCCGATAGTGGCAGCCGCCGTCGCGACGACGTCCTCGATCGTGGGTCCGATCTCCGTTTCCGGCCTGAGCCGACAGGACCCTCCCACGCCTGGATGAGTTCAAAACTGCAAGCTTGCGGGTCCGCCGCCCGATCCGGCGTGCTCGCTTCCCGCTCGTGCTCGGCGCTGTCCTCGGCTGTCCCCCGCACGCGAAGCTGGGTAGCCACGTCGGCCCCAGTTGTCGCGCCGGGGACTAACTCGGCTCGCATGAAGCGCTGGCGCCAGGCAGAATGGGCGCCGCTCCAGGCATTCCGAACCTGAGCCTGCAAGGGTGCATCCGTACAGGCGTGAGGCTGCGCGACGGTGCGCGGCGGAGCTTGTCCGAGATACCCCCGAGGGTATACTTTTGCCAGAATCATGGAAGCTCTGCGGGGCCGACCCGCCCTCGTCTTGCGGGCAGCCCGACTGGTGCTTGGCCTGTTGTTGGCCGTAGGCATCCTCAATGCTGCCTGCGCCTCTCCTTCGTCGTCGCAACCTGCCGACGCGGTCCATTCAATCCCACCCGCGGACTCAGCACCCCGCGTCGGGAACGACGCCACGGCTGACGCGACACCAACTCCGACCGTGCTGGCACCGCTGGTGACGGATCCACCGGCAACCGCCCGTGCGGCACACGCGGCGGATGCGACGTACGCCACCTACCAGGGACTCGTGTGCGGGGTCGTGCCACGGCCCGACTACGGGTACACGGTGCGCTACCCGAAGATCTGGATGGCCCGCGAGCAAGGCGCCACCACGTGGCTGGCGGACCACACGGACGACGATCGCCTGGTCGGTGTGGTCGAGGCGGCGCCCGCGCCACCGGATGGGGAGGACCTGGCGCGTCTGGTGGCCGATGGCTGGCACGCCCGCCAGCTGGACGACCTCCGCCTGGACCCCGTAGACGGCGCGCGCATTGGCGGCCAGCCGGCGGCGCGCTGGGACGTGCAGTTTCGGTCAGACGACGGGACCTCGATGATCGGTTACACCGCCGCGACCGTCGCCCATGGCCGCCTATACCGCGTGGAGGTGGCTCTGCCCGCTGCCAGGCACCAGCAGCTCGCGCGCGCGGCTGCAATCGTCGCCGATCAGCTCATCATCGCTGGACCGAAGAGCGGGGGTTGATATCGGTGTACGGTGCCGCCCGCAGGGTCGAGTCGCCGAGAATGCGCGGCTGCGGACTGGCCGTAGGGAGCTGATCTAGTGCGCCTGGCCGCTCCCGTTGCTGACGGCTACCTCGCCGGTCTGGTGGATGCGCCGACCCTCGTCTTCTGGGACAGCGATCAGCGGCGGACCGAGGAGATGCCGAACCCGGCAGGCACCCTGGCGGCCGGCCGGCGTCTGGCGGCCGTCAGCGCTCTGATCGCGCACGACGCCGAGGTGGTGTGCGCGGTGCCCCACGGCTTCTGCACCGCGTCCCACGCCGTCGCCCGAGCCGCCGGTTTCCGCTTCCTCCCTTTCGAGACGGGCACCCCGTTGAAGCTCGTGCAAGACCACGCCGCGGCCCTGGTGATGGTCGCACAGTCGGCCATGCCTGCCGACTGGCTCGACCTGCCCGCCACCGTTGACGGTCCCAGACGACGACCGGCTGGCGAGCTGCACCTGTCTGAGGCGACGCAGCAGGCGCTGAGAAACCGTCTGCGGCGACTAGAAGGGCAAGCACGTGGCGTCCAGAGGCTCCTGGACGAGCGCCAATCCTGCGAGGAGATCCTCACGCAGCTCGCCGCCATGCGGTCAGCGTTGCAGGCGGTCACTGTCGCGCTGCTGACCGAGAACCTGGCTGGCTGCCTGGCGGCAACCGCGGACGATGGCGACCAGCAGCGGATGGTCGAGGCCGCCAAGCGCGCCTTCCGAGCCCTCAACTAGGGTGATCTGGGCTGCGCCCCATGGACCAGCGCGCACCGCTTCGTGGTTGATTGCGAATATGCTAACCTTAGAAACTAAGGACGCAAACAGCCTTCACCCCTGGCGCATGCCGGCGCGCACCTGTCCTTGTCGTACCCCTGCATCAGGAGGTTCTGCTACGCCGTGGATTTCCTCGCACGCTTGATCCATCCGAGAGCTGAGGCGGCGCCGCCGAGCGCGCAGGCCGCCAGCGTCGAGCCGCTGGAGGCCAGACGCCGCCAGACCGCGGGCGTCCTGCTGGTCGATGTCCGCGAACCGGACGAGTGGCGGGCTGGCCATGCACCGGGCGCCACACACATTCCTCTGGGCGAGCTCCACGCGCAGCTCACCGCTATCCCGCGCGACCGCGACGTTCTGCTGATCTGCCGCAGCGGCAACCGGTCACAGCAGGCCCAGCGGCTGCTACGGGCGGCCGGCTACCCCCTTGCTATCAACGTCGCCGGCGGCATGGTCGCCTGGGGGCGGGCCGGCCTGCCGATCGTGCCTTGATAGCAAAGCTGTCCTGACGCCATGAACGACGATGTCCTGTACGAGCGGCAGGCGCGCCTATGCCAGGTGCTGGCCGACCCCAAGCGTTTGCGCCTGCTCAACGCGCTGCGCGACGGCGAGCGCCCGGTGGGCGAGCTGGCGGATGCGCTGGGTGTCGCCTACTCCAACGCCTCGCAGCACCTGGGCATCATGCGCGACGCGGGTCTGGTGATCACCCGACGCGAAGGCACCTCGATTTTCTACCGCCTGGCCTACCCGCAGATCGTCACGGCCTGTGACATCGTCTACCAGGTTCTGCGCGCCCAGCTCGACGACGCGGCGACCTTAGCGGGCCGGTAGCGGCTGCCGGCGATGACGCGCGCACTGGTACGGCTCCCATCACAGCTGCTCACGACGTCCGATGCTTGGGTTACCACCAGCGTGTCCCGGCCGCCGGGGAGCGCGCATTGAATGCGAGTCAGCTTCTGCCCGGCCTGGGCTTCGGTGCGCTCATCGGCCTGGCGCTCGGCTCGTTGGGCGCTGGTGGCTCGATTCTGACGGTGCCCATCCTGGTCTACGCCGTGGGCCTGCCGGTCCAGGCCGCCACTGGCACAAGCCTGGCCATCGTCGGCCTCAACGCCCTGGCCGGCGCCGTCGACCACCTCCGGCGCGGGCGGGCGCTCCCCAGGACCGGCGCAGCGTTTGGCGGCAGTGGGCTGGTGGGTGCCCTCTCCGGTGCCTGGCTCAACCACCAGGTGCGCGGCGACCTGGTCCTGGTGTTCTTTGCCGTTCTCATGCTCAGCGCGGCCGTCGCTCTGGTACGACGACAGGCGCCGCCGACCTCTGGGGCGCGGTTTGACGAGGCCTACACCGTGGGCGGCTGGCTGAGGATGGGTGCCACCGGGCTGGTGGTCGGCTTCCTCACCGGCTTCCTTGGCGTAGGCGGCGGGTTTCTGATCGTGCCCGCGCTTGTTCTGGTCGTCGGCCTGCCGATGCATCTCGCGGTTGGCACGTCGTTGCTGGCTATCGCGCTCAACGCCGTCTGGGGCCTGTTGGGCCACCTCGGCTACGGCGACATCGATTGGGGGCTGACAGTCCAGTTTGTCGTGGGCGGCCTGCTCGGTGTCGTTGTCGGCGGCAGGCTCGCCGGGCGGGTGCCCGAGGCGGGCCTGCGCCAGGCATTCGCCGTCCTGATCGTCGCCGTTGCCGTCTACACCTTCGTCCGCAGCGTCACGGCGCTTGTCGCCGCCTGAGCGGCTGGCTCACCGGAGTTCTGCATGCATCTTGAAGCGTTCTTCGTCGAAGGCTTGGGCCACCAGTCGTACCTGGTCGGGTCGGACCAGACCCAGGAAGGGTTCGTCGTCGATCCGCGTCGCGATGGGCAGGTCTACGTGGACGCCGCCCGCGCTGCTGGGCTGGCGATCCGCTACGTCCTGGAGACGCACGTCCACAACGACTTTCTCTCGGGCGCCAGGGCGTTGGCCGCCCACCTGGGCGCCGCGCACATCGTCTCCGCCGAGGCCGGTCTGCACTTCCCGGCTCGTGGCGTTCGGGACGGTGCCGAGCTGCGCTTGGGGGAACTACTCCTGCGCGTGTTGCGCACGCCCGGCCACACGCCCGAGCACCTGAGCTACGCCCTGTACGACACGGCGCGCACGACCGAGGCACCGTTGCTGGTCTTTACCGGCGGCGATCTGCTCGTCGGCTCGGTCGGACGTCCCGACCTTCTGGGGCGCGAGCTGGGCGAGCGGCTCGCCCCCGAGCTCTACGACAGCCTCCATGACACGCTGCTGCCCCTCGGCGATGGGGCTATCGTTCTGCCCACCCACGGCGGCGGCTCGTTGTGTGGGCGTGGCATCTCGCAGACGCGCAGCAGCACCATCGGCTACGAGAAGCTGACCAACCCGTTCCTGAAGCTGCCCGACAGGGACGCATTCGTCCGCGCTGTCCTGGACGGGGATCTCGCCATACCCGCGTACTACGCGGCCATGCGGCCAGGCAATCAGGCCGGCCCGAAGGCGTTCTCGGCACCCGAGCCGCGGCCCCTGGCGCCGGCGGAGGTGCAGCATCTGGCGGGCCATGGTGGGCCCGTCCTGGATACCCGCGGCCACGTCGCCTTCGGTGGTGGGCATATTCCTGGCGCCTACAACGTCGGCGTCGGCCCGATGCTGGCCACCTGGGTGGGCTGGCTGCTCCCGAGCGATGCGCCACTGCTGCTGGTGCTGGAGCGTGAGACGGACTGGCAGGACGTCACCACGGCGCTCTGGCGCATTGGTTACGAGCAGTTTGCCGGGTACCTCCGGGGTGGCATGGCCGCGTGGACGGAGGCGGGCTTGCCCATCCAGCGCGTCGAGCAGCGTGGTGTTGACGAGATCGAACAGCTGCGGACAGCGAGGCACGATCTTCAAATCCTGGACGTGCGCACCGACAGCGAGTGGGCGGAAGGCCACATTCCCGGCGCGGTGCACGCGGCGCTAGGGGCGGAGCTTCCCGCGCACCTCGATGCCCACCATCTAGACCCGAGCAAGCCGGTGGCAGTGGTGTGTGGGACAGGCTATCGGTCGAGCATTGCCGCCAGTCTGCTCAAACAACGACGCTTCGTCAAGGTGCTGAACACCCTGGGGGGCATGGCGGCCTGGAAGGCGGCAGACCTCCCCCTGGAAGGTTCCGACCCACATCGACGCGAAATGGCAGCACACAGCCCCACTTGGCTAATGCGGCGGATGGACGTCGCAGATCCACATGACGATGACACGAGGGAGCCCATGAACACCACAACCCGCACGCGACCCTATAGCTTCGGCACCACCATAGCCACCTCGTACGAGCAAGCCGTCGAACGCGCCCGCGCCGCTTTGAAAGAGCAGGGATTCGGGATCCTGTCCGAGATCGATGTGCAGCAGACGATGAAGGCGAAGCTAGGCGCCGACTTTCGCCCGTACATGATCCTGGGCGCCTGCAACCCACCCCTGGCCCACCGCGCGCTCGAGGCCGACCTCGGCATCGGGCTGCTGCTGCCGTGCAATGTGGTGGTATACGACAACGGTGACGGCACCAGCAGCATCGAAGCCATGGATCCGGAGGCGGCTCTCGGCCTTGTCGGCGACAATCCCGCGATCGCCAAAGTGGCACGCGAAGCCAAGACCGTCCTTCAGCAGGTGATCGCAACGCTTGGGGAGCGCCGATCCTGAGAGTAACGGGTGCCGCCCACACGCTGGCCGCAGTCGGCGCCCCTCCCTACATGGAGGGCTGGACGGGAGGGTTCATCGTAGCGTCACCCACGCATCGCATAAGGAGGATCGTGCTGGTGCACGCTCAGTGAGTAAATTTCACCTCGACGCGCATCGGCGCTTGATTCGGCTTCTGGATTCCGGGGGGCATGAAGCGGGAACAACCCAGAAGAAGGAGGTCCGACGATGATGGGCTACGGCGACTTTGGCGGGATGGCCGGCCCCGGCTGGCTCTGGATGGTGCTCGCCTTGGCGGTGGTGATCGCCCTGGCGGTGGTGATCGCCCTGGGGGCCTGGGGCGCGGGTTCTGTGTTCGCGTCACGACGCAACACACCTGAGTCCACCCCGCTGGAGATCCTGCGGCGGCGCTACGCCGCGGGCGAGATCACCGCGGCCGAGTTCGAGCAGGCCAGGCGCGCGCTCGCCTGAGGCGTGGCGCCGCGGAAGTGAAAGGAGCGTAGGAATGTTGAAGAGGGAACGCGGAGTGCTCGGTGGGCTGCTCGTGGCAGCCGCCCTGGGGCTGGCGACCGTGAGCGGGACATCCGCGCAGACCCAGCCGACCCCCGGCCCGGGCGGGATTCGGGGTGGCGCCGGCACCACCCCGAATCCTGGCTTGATGGGCCAGGGCGGGATGATGGGCGGACAAGGCATGATGGGTGGCTCCGGCCCGAGTGCGCAGCAGGCAACGCCGCTTGGCTCGCTCGATGCTGCCAAGCAGGCCTTCGCGGGCTATGTCCAAAGGACGGGCAATCCGGATCTGGCCCTGGACGAGGTGATGCAGTTCCAGTGGAACTACTACGCCATCGTGAAAGAGAAGAGCACGGGCAATGGCGCCTTCGAGCTGCTGGCGGACCCGCGCACCGGCGCCATCTTTCCGGAGATGGGGCCGAACATGCTGTGGAACACCAAGTACAGCCCGATGGCCACCTACAGCGGCGGGATGATGGGCGGCATGGGCGGCTTCGCCCCTGGCGGGATGATGAGCGGGACCTGGGGCCCGACCGCACCCACCGCGCAGCCGACGGTCAGCGCGGACCAGGCGCAGCAAATAGCCCAGACGTGGCTGGACCAGGACCAGGCGGGTAGCGCGACGGAGATGCCCGACAGCTTCCCCGGTTACTACACGCTGCACATCACCAGGGACGGCCAGGTCACGGGCATGCTGTCAGTCAACGCCTACACCGGCCAGGTCTGGTTCCACACCTGGCACGGCACATTCACTGCTTCCACCCAGGCGTAGGCACGCATTCCGAACCGACGCGCTGTGGGCAGCGCAGGGCCGGCCAGACGGCCTGGGCGTCGAGGTGAATGCCCACGCCGTGCAAGGAGGCGACGTAGGCCTCGACCAACTCGAGTTGGGAGGCGAGCCTGCAATCCGTCGGCGGCAGCAGAATCGTCGCCTGCTGCCCTCGCTCGCTCATAGTGCGCGTCCACGTCGGTCACCATGACCGTTGTCGTATGCGAGAGGTTCGGCCACGGCCGCTCCTGCTGCTCACGGAAGCCGGGCACGCGCTCGCGGATCCACTCCTGGAAGTCCGCGGCGATTTCCGCCACCATCACCAGCCCGCCGTCGGGTCCCTCCGGCTTCGCGATGATGACGGTTCCGTCCGGCCGAGCCATGCGCACCCGCTCTTAGAAGCCGAACACGTGCGTTAGCCAGCTGATCGCCGCACGCGCCTCTTGGTAGCGAATGTGTGGATAGACCAGCGCCCATCCATGAATGATGTCGTCGGTCACACGGTCCTCCTCCCTCACGGCCAGGGCTCAGCGACGGTGCAGGCTGATGTCCACGCGCGCCTTCGGCTCCGGGGCGGGGTTGACCGGCCGCTCCTGGGTGTACAGCGGCCACCAGCCGTCGGCGTCACCGTAGACCATCCACCGCCCGATGGCGTGTAGCTTGGCGTACTCGACAGTCTCCTCGGGCGAACGGAAGATCATCGGCTGGCCGCGTTTCTGACCGGCCGCCGCCGTGGGCAACGCTAGATTTAGACGAGATTGAAAACTATGGGAACGTGTTCGAACGCGCCTCGTCGACCGGGGCGTCGGAGACATGCCGCTCTCTCTCACCGTTGACGCTGGCGTCTGGCGTCATGACGTGGCGGGCGAATCGGGCACTTGCCACATCCTCGCCAACCAAGGCGGGCGGCTTACTTACGATCAAAAGAAACACGTCCAACACGAAAAGCGCAATGGCCATGTCATTGAGCAGGAGCGATTGGGGAATATCTGGGAGCAACTGGTTCGCCGCCCAGCACAGGAACGCGGCCGCCACGAGGATGGCTTGGAGAACCTCAAGGGGGCGAGGGCGCTTCGCGATTTGATAGATCAGCAAGCCTATGGCGGTCAGCGCCAATGGTGCCGATCCCAGCAGGGCGTGGGCCCCTGTGGGGAAAAGCCCCGGAAGGACATTCCACACCAGTAGCGTGGCGGTACTGGCCATGGTCAACGCGCCGAAGCTGACCGCCACGACCCACACGCCGACCCGTTGCAGACTAGTTCTCTGCATGAGCCACCTCAGACTCGATCGATCCTCAGCCACGCTGGCTGACAGCCACCGATAGACGACATGTCGCTTCTCTGCATCTTCTGGGGGATATCCAGCCGCTCCACGGAGCAAGGGCTAGTGACACGATGGCTCCGATCATGGTCTGCCAGGAGAATGTCCCAACCATACGCATACAAGTTGCTGGGCACTATACGCCGGCCATCAGCGAGATCATGTGACCCACGTCACACTCTGGCAACGGGTAAGCCGCTGGATACTGACGGTCTGTGTGCAGCGAAGGCCCAGGGACCGCCCCGCACCACCCCCGCCACGTGACCGGCGCCGCCACCTGGGGTCAGCCGCTCCGAGGGACCCGCGACGCCCTGCAGGAGGGCCGTCGGCATCGCGTGGTCTACGCCAGCATGGCCGACGTCTTCCGAGACAGTCGCTGTGGCCGAGATCTACATGGACCTCATGGACCTCGGTCGGACGCGTGTCGACGTAACGCTTAAGGGGTGGTTTCGGGCCGATGTGGCTAATACCCCTGAGAGCCGTGTCGACGCCGAGGTGAATGCCTCCAACTCCCCTGAGCTTCGGCGTCGCTTGGTCTGAGGCTGGATGTGCGCCGTGCGGGGGTGCATCTCCAGCCTCGACCGCTTTAAGGACTCAGCCGCTCCGCCATGCACGCAGTGCGCCTATCACTCCCTGTCTCCAGACACCGCGCTCGGTTGTCGGCGTCGTCGACGACCCGCCCGAGTCTGCTGCCGCTCTCCGTGGAGGTCCCCCATGGTGGTGCCACCCTCGCCGCACGCGGAGTCGCTCGCGTCCATCGAGCGCCCGGTCCAGTGCTGTCAGCCACCCGATGTCCAGACGGCTGAGCGGCTGCTCCCATTTCGCTGGCCGGCTACCAGTGCGTGTCCTCCTCACGAACAAGGCCACGTCCGTCCACGAGCGCCTCGATCCGTGCGCGGAGCCGGGGCCGCACGAACTCTGGCCGTGCCACGTACTCCGGATACAGGCACAGCCGTTCGCGCAGCGCGAACC
>JAABUQ010004437.1_pt1 | contig 23969 bp, 24 predicted proteins | sample 5560001 | NCBI WGS metagenome assembly JAABUQ01 (sample SAMN10711888, study PRJNA513371) | rock metagenome | isolation source: Antarctica rocks | place: Antarctica: Victoria Land, Finger Mt nord | collected 2015-12-18
TAGTGACCGAGGATGTAGTGTGTAGCTCCTATGAGCATATATACAGTTGAATAAAAAAGAGGCTGTACTTGAGGATAAAGATTGGAATGATTTTGCTGTATCAAAGAGAGGAGAGATTGACCGATGGCGAGCAACTGTGCAGCGTTCGACGAATGGAAGAGTTTCCAAGCATCTCCGATACTATTACCAAGTCTTTCACATAATACCGCACGTTCTTCTTCCGAAACGCCTTCCCTTACTGGAGTAGGAAGATTTGCTACCATCGACGTGGCTGCGAGTTGAAGCACCTGCCTTTGCGTGTTCAGAGGCATAGCCTGAACTCCTTGTAGCACAATCTTCAACGAGGCAAGTACCCCATCATTAGACCAACCATCATTGAAAAGTTGCCCTAGTGAGCTTGCTCCAAGTGTGAGCCATACCTGCTCTTGTCGCTCAACAAACGGGCGGGATGGGGTTGAAGGAATACTGGATGTAGGAGGCTCTTGGGGTACAACTACTCCATTAGATACGTCTTCTCGCTTGAGAAAGCCTAGCTCTTCGGGAGATGCTACTCCATACAATCGGCACAACTTCTCTCGATAGTCAAGGCTTGGCGTTTGGACTCCACGCTCCCATTTTGAGATCGTCTTGGCACTAATCTCTCCCCGTTGTCCTGCTCCACACACCTCGAGCAACGCTTGCGCTGCTTGCTCCTGAGTCCAGTTGTGGCGCTCTCGATAATAACGGAGAGCAGGATTCGGGGCTTTCGGCTTGCTCATTGCGAACACATCCTCCATCTTGAGAAGGCAGAGAAAAATTCTTTTCCCAGATCGAGTATAGCTGATGGGAAGGACATTTGCAACTGATGCGTTGCTGTGTGGCTGTTCTCTTGACTCTTGACGTCTTCAAAGCGATTGTACGGTGACTTCACGTCGACTTGAAAGCGATATGAAGTGGTTTACGTACATCACAAATCATTTATAATCAAAACAGAAATTGTGCTTTTTAGAGTTGCGTAAAGGAGAGAACAAGGAATAAGAAAGAAAACATACCACTTGATTTTCGCGAGTGATGGCAAGGGCACAACTCAACTGGCTCATGCCTATGCCGAAACCTTTGAGCAGGCATCTCACGCCGCCACCACATGGCGCGATACAACACATCCTGCTCTGCGGCTTCTCAAGGTGCGGGCAGAGCCACACGGGTTTCGAGCAGGGTCTATTGTCCTTGCGGGAATGATCGAGGAGGAAGAGGAAGGAGCCACCTTCGTCGACGCTCCTGATCTACATCTTCCTTCCTAACAATGAATGGAGACTAGAGCACGATGAAGCCATTGAGCCAAGTCACACAATTTCGCCAACAACAAGCCTTACACGAACAAGCCGCGCAACAAGGACTCTCAGGGCTAGCAATCGTCGCGACACATGACAGTATCACGGCACGCATGGAGCAAGGGGCCAAGCGTCTCCTTGATCTCATTCAAGAAGGCAAGCACGACGAAGCCCACGAACTCTTGTTCACCGAGAGCTGGGGCACGGAAGAACAGGAGGAACAAACACCACACGACGAAATACACGAGGCAGGAGGGAAAGAGCAATGGCAGCAATGAAATGGTATGCCGGACGTGGGGGTTTGGGGTATAGTCCCAATGGACATCATGTCGCACGCTTGGAGGATGGCACCCAGATCGAAGTCCATCCTGACACCTACGAGCAACACTTTCATGCCTACCTGGAGCGCATCGGAGTGCAGCGAACATCCTATTATGAAATTCTGCAGAAGGCCGACCAGGAGTGGCAAGCGTATGCTCGTGTCAGAGATGCCTTTGCCCAGGACACCCAGCAATGGCTTGACTCTCAAGGACGAGGGGTTGTTGTCACACGACCCCATACACAAACTTTCTATGTAGCCGACTACCTTGTGAGGGATGGGACCTCTCAGCAACGCGAACAGCAAGAGCAACGGTATGACGACCTATTCCCTTGATCTCTCGACACTACGAGAGCTGCTTGGAGACATGCCTGTGCTCCTGAGTACTCCTCTTCCACAAGGCATCCCTCTGCATCCTTATCCATCTTACGGCTATATTCGTTTGAGGGATGGGAAGATTGACTCATGTTGGATCGAGGGGAAAAACGGCTTTCATCTACAAGGATCGCTCGCCGAGTATTCTCTCCAGGACAAAGAGCAATGGGCGGTTGAAGTCGAACAAAGAGATCAGCTCTTCTCGTCATCCGCGCCATCGCAACCGTTGTTGTCCTTTGATGCTTCGCTCTCGTTGAAGCAGAAAGTGTTTCATCATACAGCTCCACTTGAAGAGCAGCTCTTGCGGCATCTTTCTCATAGAGAGCGCTTCATCGTTCGCATGGTCTATGTCATGCTTGATGGACACAGAACGGTTGAGCAAATGAGTCATAAACTCTCCCTCTCCTCTTCCGCGATAGAACAGGCTATCACCACCCTTCAACGCTTTCATGTGATTGAAGAAGTTTTCGTGCCATCATAGTTCGAGAAAGAGAAAAGCATTCCCCGCTCTCTTTTTCTCACCCGACTGGAACCCCTCTTGATCCTGTGTTGCAAGAGATCAACGCGATGCACCATGAGGACAAGAGCATTTCTTCTCATCGGTAATGTTGTCCCATTCAATTTTTCACAAGGAGCCACTCATGGAAATTCGTACAAGTACAAGTGAACAGGTAAGAGAAAGAAACGCAGTTCGGCCTCTGATCGGAGGACCGGATTTTGATGCAGTATTTTTAAGTGCGGTGATCTGGTTTCAGGTTGGAGGATGGTCCGATGCGTGGGCACATCATCACATTCCACAGCTAGAAACCTTCCTCACGCCGTGGCATGGTATCCTGTACTCAGGATTTCTCGTGACAGCGATGGTGCTTCTCATCGCCGTCACCATCAATCGTTTACGTGGGGCAAGCTGGCGAGAGGCGATTCCGCGTGGGTATGCACTCTCGCTGCTTGGGGTTGCAGGGTTTATCGTTGGCGGAGTCGGTGACGCCATCTGGCACACACTCTTTGGCATCGAGCAAAGTGTCGATGCCCAGTTCTCTCCCTCACACCTGACACTGCTCCTGTTTGGATGCATGTTCCTGCTGGGTCCGTTTCGAGCGATCTATCAGCGGCGTGCGGAAACGGTTGGTTCAAAAGTTTTTTTGACGGTGACGGTGATTTTGTTGTTGCTACTCTTCAACATCAATACGCAAACCTATCATCCATTCGTATTCTTGTGGCCCACGACGACCCCGAAAACGGATGTAGAAGGGCAACTGCTGGCAATCGTGGCGATCTTCTTCCAATCTGCCATTCTGACGGGAGTCTTGCTCTACCTCATTCGCCGTTGGCAGATGTATTTCGGCTTTTTCACGATTGTGATTACCGTGAGTTCCATCCCGCTTGCCTTGATGGAAGACCACTCCATCACCATTGGGGTTGCCCTGCTTGCAGGTATTCTCATCGATATCGTCTACGCCATCCTCAAGCCTTCGGTGACACGGGTGTTACACCTACGAATGTTCGCGGCACTCGCGGCAGGTGGCTTTTACCTGATGTATATTCTCGTGCTGCAATTCGCGATTGGCATCGTTTGGACCATTCATTTAGCAGGAGGAGCAGTAACAACCTCTGCACTCGTCGGCTGGCTGCTCACCTACTTGCTGGTTCCTGTCTCTCTTGACGAGGAGACTGTTGAGGAAACATAACCGGGGCAAGCCCAGTGAGTCCAACTCACTCATACAATGGCTGTGGGAGCGGCATGACTGGGGCAAGCCCTGTCACGACGATACTGTCTGCCACGCGTCCGTGTGTCGTCGTGACAGGGCTTGCCCCGGTCATGCTCCCTCCGCTTTGCAGGCGAATGTATGATTTTGTTGGAGCAACTGCCATAAGGGGCATCCCTACTATATACGTGAGACGTAACAAAACATTTGTCTATAGTAGGGACGACTCTTAATGGTTGTCCGTCTAGCTCACCACTTTTGAAAAGTCTTCATAAATCTCACAGGTGAGGTTGACCAGCAGGCCGATAGCTACATTTAGGCCTCGGTTGCGTCCGTTTTTGTGTTCAGCACGGCACCGGCGAAGGGGGTAACACCTTGCATGCGCTGCATGTCTGCAATTATATCTCCTGGTATTGCGGCAGAGGCACGACTGGTAATTTGATGCACCTGCTCAATAGCAAGTTTTGATTCACGGTTCGCAGTGAGCAGACCGTTGGTCTCCTGCCCTGTATCGGTTAATTGCGTATAACAAAAACCTGCAATCGCTGAACTATCCAAAATAGCATCGACCAGTTCTTTATACTTGGCAAGGAAGGTATCAGGGTCTGTGACGGTTCCATAGCCGAACCATTTGCTATGCGCATCAGGTCGATAACTAATACCACCAAATTCGGTGAGCATGATCGGCTCGCCCTCATTGTGATAGCCAGGCAATAGCACAGAACGATGACCGGGTTGTACCTCGCGTAGAGTACGTTGTACATCTTCGATAGTGCCATAGCGTTCTCGCAGTGCCTGCCCATCAAATGAATAATCGTGAACACTGTGAATGTCACTAATGATGTGTTCCCAACCGTCATTGCCAATGACAGGGCGAGTCGTGTCGAGTGCTTTTGTAAGATGGTAGAGAGCTTGTATATAGTTACGTTGTGCTGCATCGCGTGCTAGATTGGGGACGCCCCAACTTTCGTTGATGGGAACCCAGGTCACAATACAAGGATGGCTGTAGTCCCGTTCGACAACACTCAACCATTCGCGGGTAAGTCGCTCAACGGCGCTGGGAGAGAAGACGTAGGCATTCGCCATCTCACCCCAGACCAGCAGTCCTAGTCGATCACACCAGTAGAGATAGCGTGGGTCTTCTACCTTCTGATGAATGCGGACACCATTGAAGCCAAGCTTTTTCGTGAGCTCCACTTCTTTGCGTAAAGAGTCCACATCAGGGGCTGCGAGATGCGATTGAGGCCAATAACCCTGCTCTAATGCTAACCGCAAGTAGTATGGACGACCATTGAGCAGGAAGCGTCCACCTTCAACGCCCACGCTGCGCAAGCCAGCGTAGCTTTGTACTTCGTCTATAACTTCGTCATTCTTGAGAAGCGTTAGTTCCGCATCAATAAGATTAGGATATCCAGGTGACCACAGCAATGAGTTTCTGTTCATCATTCCTGCTGAGTCGAACGCAATTTGTCGCTGTATCTCTGAAGCTTGTATAAGAAATACATCATCACTTAGCAAAACGTCATGTAGACGTAGTTTGACACGAAGATGTAAGGGTGTCGTATTCGGACGTTGCATCTTAACAGCAACACCGAGCACACCACGATCAATGTCTGGCGTCCAACGTACCTGAGTGATGTATGTAGAAGGAACAGGTTCTAGCCAGACAGGTTGCCAAATACCTGTTGTACGATGATACCAGATATGATGTGGATGTTCTTGCCAACCCTGTTTTCCACGCGGTTGCGTCAAGTCCAGAGGTGCGTCCTCTGCACGAATGACGATGACTTGCTCTACACTTGCGCTCAGTACTGACGTGATATCGGCACTAAATGGAGTATTACCGCCTTCATGTGTAGCGACTAGTTGACCATTTACCCATACTCGTGCTGCATAATCTATGGCACCACAGTGTAACAACAGCCTTTTTTCGTCGTTTAGGTGTGGTGTCTGAAAGGTGCGACGGTACCATACAACTGGATGAAAGCCAGTATCGCCAATGCCACTCGCTGGGGACTCTGGTGGAAAGGGAACTTGAATAGTACGTGTGTAGACATCTTGCCGCTGTTGCCAGCCTTCGTCAAGACCAACAGCGACATCATCATAAGCGAAACCCCAGGCTCCGCTCAGGTCGATCCATTCAGAACGCGTTAGTTGAGGTCGTGGATGAAGTGTTTCTACCGTTGCTTGCATAGATGAGTTTTTCTCCAAACATATCTTTTGTTTTCTTTGCTTACATGGGTAAGCAATAGGGGCAAGTCCTATTGCTACACTATACAACACCACGTACGATGCCTCTACATGAAAACCACGAATTGTTACGGATTGTCATGCAGGAATGTTTCGATTTACGGTTTGTTGGTTACTCCCTTGAGCGCACGTGCGACAACCTCTTATGAACCAATTGTAGGCATTGGCTCGGGACTGGTTGTTGGACCTTGCACAACGGGGGCATCATTGTTCCAGTTGACACGGTCAAGCCACATAAAGCGGCTGTCTCCTTGACTACCATCTGGGTTCACATTCCATGCATGATAGAGAATCCATGTTTGATTGCCTATCTGTATCACGGATTCGCCCCCGGGACCGATGACAAACGGTTGCTTGTTCACTTTACTGGCAAGAATAGGATTGTTACTCGCGTCGGTACATGGTCCTGTCACCGTTTGACAGGTCGCATAGCCGACAGCGTAGTTGACACCAGCATAGCTATTAGCAGAGAAAAAGAGATAGTATTTGCCATTGTGCTTAAACATCTCTGGCGCCTCAACAACATTGCCTTCCCAGGATTGATCGTTGTGAACCAGACGGGTAGGCTTGCCTGTGAGACCGAGACCGTCAGGGGTGAGATGTTGCGCGTACAGGTAGGTATTTAGGCCGCAACAGTTGCCATCATTTTTGAAGTACAGGTACAGCGTGTTCCCATCATTGAAAGGTCTGGGATCAATCGTCCCACCCTCATCCGCTTGACAGACAAGGGCATGGTCACGTGTATCTTTGAAGTGTCCTTCGGGTTTGTCACTTGTAGCAACTCCGACACATTGCTTATTCGATAGCTGATCTCGTGCGGTGTAGTACATCACGTACTTGTTTCCGATTTGAATGGCCTGTGCTGCCCAGACATAGGAACCACCTGGACTAGCCCATGTAGGAAGTGCAGGCATAGCATCAGGTAGTACGTCCCAATGCACTAAATCGCTTGAGCGCGCTACCTGTACGTTCTTGCCAGAAGCATTTGTTGCATATGCGTAGTAGGTGCTGCCTGCTTGCAGAACACGTGGGTCAGGAAAATCAGTTGCCAAGACAGGATTTACAAAGTCTCCCTTTGGTACAATCGTTGCAGTAGGCGTGCTTGATGCGGCCTGCTGCTGGTTTTGCTGACCACAACTCATGACCAGCAAAAGTAGAAGGCACAAGAGAGAGCAGCGGGCGATCCTTGTGGTCGCCCGCTGCTCTCTCACTGTTATAGGGCATCTATGTTTTGTCGTTACAGACCTTTGCCGCATAGTGACATTAGCCTTTCAGTCCAGAACTGGCGACACTTTGTACAATATAGCGTTGCAGGGCAACATAGATAATAAGCACAGGTATTGCAACGATTACTGCGCCAGCCATCATCAAGCCATACTCAGAGGTATAAGCACCTTGTAGAGTACGCAAACCAATCGGTAACGTTTGCAAATTGGTGTTCTGTAAAACGAGCAGAGGCCAGAGAAAATCATTCCAACTAGCGAGAAAGGTAATTACCGCGAGAGTTGAGAGTGCTGGCCTTGCCAGAGGCAGTACTACCTTCCAGAAGGTTTGGAATGCATTCGCTCCGTCCATACGTGCCGCCTCCTCTAACTCTTTTGGGACTGACTCGAAGAATTGGCGCAGGAAGAAGACGCCGAATACACCTGCGAGATAGGGCAAGATAACGCCTGCATAGGTGTCGAGCAACGTCAGTTTATAGATGGTGATGAAGTTTGGAATCAGGAACATCAAGCCCGGCATAAAGAGCGTCGCAAGCATCGCTCTGTAAATCCATTTGCTGCCTGGAAATGCCATACGAGCGTATGCGTATGCGGCAAGAGCGTCGATAGCAAGTGTTATGATAGTTGTGATGATGGCAACACCGAGACTGTTAATGAACCAGGTAATGATTGGTACACTTGGGTCGGTTAACAGATTTTGATAGTTCTGCCCGGTGATACGCTTAGGAATCCAATAGATGTCGGGCAGGAAAAGCTGGGACTTAGGTTTGAACGATGTAGAAATCATCCACGCAAGCGGCACTAATATGATGAGTGCGATAAGCACGAGCAACGCATAGACGAGGATACGCTGTACAATTCTGGTTGTGTTGCGTCTGCGTATAGTAGCTTGCACATCCTCGGCTGTCGTATTTCTTACACGAGCCTGAGCCTGTGAACTGGTAGAAGTAGCCATTCTGCGTTCCTCTTTCTAGTCACGACTACTGAAGAATTTAAAGTTTAAGTATGAGAGCAAAATCATGATTGCAGCAACAACAAATGACATTGCAGCCGCACTACCTACAAAGTGACGTTGGAAGGCATCTATGTAGATACGCATCATGATGGGTTCCGTAGAACCACCACCGGATGGCTGAGAAGGGCCACCATTCGTCATAATAAACGGCTGACCGAAGAGGTTAAATGACGAGATGATCGAAAGAGTGATGATAAGCAGCATCACAGGTCGCAACATTGGAAATGTCACCTGCCAGAATGTTTGCCAGCTATTAGCTCCATCGACTCCTGCCGCTTCGTGTATCTGTTCAGGAATATCTTGTAGGGCTGCTAACAAAATGATCATATTGAAGCCCATCGTCCACCAGATGGTGGCGATGTCGATTGCAACCCATGCCCAAGGGAGTGTCGAGAGCCAGTCAGGTGTTGGAAGGTGTAGAACGGCAAGATAATAGTTAGCTAAGCCACCAGCACTTTGGAAAATCCAGAACCAGAGCAAGCCAACCACCGCAACAGAAAGAACCCATGGTGCAAAGTAGATGGCACGGAAAACGTTGCGTCCTGGCAGTTTCATGTTGAGCAATACAGCTAGCCCAAGGGGAATAAGTACTAAAAACGGCACACTATATATTACAAATTGGATGGTGTTCCACAGCGCATTCCAGAACTCCGAAAATTCCACGGTTCCCGGTGTGAAGATATGAATGTAGTTCTGAAGACCGATGAACACGTTGTTCGTCTGAAGGTAATCGTACTGGAATAAACTAATGTAGAGTCCGCTAAAAAACGGATAGCCAACAAACAGCACGAAGAAAATCAAATGCGGCAGGATGAACAGGTAAGGAACCCAGTTGAAGCTCGACTTCTGTTTCCTGGCCGCTGTATTGAGGGCTGCATCTTGCCGTTGTACAATTATCGCCATTGCTATCGCCTTTCCACATAGGTAGGGAACGCCTTGCTTGGCGCACCCAGCGCACAACGTAATCTCTGCTTGAAATAGGAAGAGGCGAACTGAGTAGAATACTCGGTTCGCCATACAGTTTATGAGCTGGTGGGTGCGGAACCATACTTCTGCTTATTTTGAGCGAGAATCTGGTTTGCACGTGAGGCTGCTTTGTCAAGCGTTCCTTTGATATCAGATGATGTACCTGCCATGATTGCTCCAATGGCATCAGTAAGAGGAGTAAATGCGTCAGAAACGCCTGGTATGGCGGGTGGGAATACAGGATGTTCAACCGATGGTGCTAACGCGCTTTGTAGAGGCAGAGCCTTGAGTTGTGAGCTGTTGCGCGCGGTGTTATAGGCGGGAACATTACCAGCTTGAGACCACTGCACAGCATTGGTTTCCAGGTACTTAATGAAGGTGATTGCCCCTGTGTCCTTACACTTATCGACGCCTTTTTTATGTACTGGCAAGGCAAGTGAGGCCATACCAGCCCATATAGCAGGCTGTGTACCGATCTGAGGAACGCCAGCAGCTTGTCCACTGAAATCAACGCCCTGACCGGTGAGGTTAGTTGCTTGCCAGATACCGTTCCAAATCATACCAACCTTACCCGACTTAAAGGAGTTGAGGTCGGCATCTACGGGCAATTTGGGGGCCGAATATTTGCCCTGGGCATCCTTCATCCATTGCAATGCTTGTGCGCCTGCGGCACTATTCCAGGTTGCTTGAGTTCCGTCTGAACTAAACTCACTGCCGCCGTATTGATGCAAGAGTTGCTGGAAAATTTGTTGTACTGGAAAACCAGTAGTAATTTGGAAACCATGCTGACCGTTACCGGTTGTAGCTGCGGCTGCGGCTGCAAAATCTGTCGCCGTTTTTGGTGGGCTACTAATGCCAGCTTTCTTTAAGAGGTCTGCATTGTAGTACATGGTCATGGGGACGATACTCAAAGGAACTGCATAACGCTTCCCTGCAACCTGACTGATATTCCAGGCAAGCGATGGGAAGTCGCTGCTAGAGTAACCTAACTGAGAAAGATAAGCGTCCATTGGACGAATGATGTGACGAAACGCTTCGGTAGCGATCTGGTCTTCGTTGATAATCGCAATATCTGGCAACGTGTCAGATGCAGCAGCAGTGTCAAGTTTCGTGGGATACTCTGCTTGCGTTGTCATCTGGACCTTGACACTAGATTGAGAAGAGTTAAAGCTTGAAACCAAGCGACTCATGTATGGGCCATCAGGTCCGGTGAAAGGGTTCCAATAGGAAAGTTGTACATTACCACAATTTGTTCCGGTACCACCACTACCATTGCTGTTAGAGGCAGTGCCAGCCCCACTGCCGCATGCGGCAAATACCGTGCCAACAACGCTTAGGAGCATGAAGATGCTCAAGGCACGTCGTAATCGAGGGTGCATAGTGTAAGGCTCCTTTGATGTCTGCGCATAACAACATTGTTATGCAAGGTACAGATAAAGAGTAGAAACTTCCTCAATGATGTTGAGGAGCATGTGTATGCCCCCCATCTGCTCTACTTGGAGGAGTGAGTTGACATACTACCTTTTTATATACGTTACAAGAAGTAGAAATCTCTCTGGAAAAATATGGATTTCGTCTTTTGACGAGTTTAAACGAGAGATGTGGTATTGCTCTTTCCAGTAAAACAATCATACAAGAATGTTTGCTAGAACACAAGGTAGCGTAAAGACTCCACAGCAGAGAAAAGTTTGGCCTATTCTACTTTGTGTGGATGCTTGTCTCGCCAGCAAAAGTGCTAGAGACGTTGCCAGAGAGCACGACACCCGAACCAGAAACAGTTGTATAAAACACCAGTTGATGCAGACCCATTAGGGCCTGCATCAACTGGTGTTTTATACATATTTTTCAAGCCAACGGACAACACGTTCTTCTATGTCGAGTGCATGACTGTACTCTGAAACGCCATGCCCTTCACGTGGATAGACGACAAGTTCGACAGGAACACCACGTTCCTGAAGCGCACGCTCAAACGCATAGCCACCACTCACGGGAACAGCGCGATCATTCTCTCCATGCAAAATGAGTGTAGGTGTGATGATATGGTTTGCATAGGTGATGGACGACCATTTGCGGTACACTTCTGGATGATCGAGTGGATCGGCCTTCAAGAAGCGTATATCCCAATCGGAGAGATTCGAGAGAGCATGGAAGCCATGCCAATCGGCCCAACCGGCACCCATGATCGCGGCCTTGAAGCGTGTCGTCTGACCAATTGCCCAGGCAGTCATGAAGCCACCATAGCTCCAACCTGCAATAGCGATGCGGTTAGCATCAACAAGGCCGCACTCGATCAGGAAGTCTATGCCGTGCATCACATCCTGGAAATCTTTGCCTCCCATATCGCCAACAACGGCATTCGCAAAGGCTGTCCCACGTCCCCAACTGCCGCGAATATTTGGGCGCAACACCGCATATCCAGCCGAGGCCAACAACTGCGTCCAGAATAAGCCAAAGTCGTCGGCCCACGCCCAGGAAGGTCCACCATGTACATTGACGACAAGCGGTGGTGGTCCCTCAGTTTTACGCACACTTGGATGTGTAAAAAGGGCATCGATCTGCCAACCGTCTACGCTTTCATAACGGATACGTTCCGTTTTTCCGAGCGTGAAGGTCTCTTCAACAAGAGGATTGAGCCGTGAGAGACGATGCCATGAAATGTGCTGATCCGCGATTTCACCAAACCATACATCGTACATATCTTTCGCTGTGCCATGAATTGTTGCGATAAAGCGACAATCCGACGATGGAGAGAGCAAAGGGGAGTGCATTACAATATCGTCATCAAGCATCGTGAGAGTACCATCTTCGTTGAGCAGAGCAATTGAGTGAGTAACGCCATTATAGGCTGCAAAGAGCAGAGTTTTGTTGTCTGGCAACCAGCAACACCATGCAGGACTGCACGCTATCTCTGGTGTGAGATTGCGTGGTTCACTAAGACTTTCTTCCCCAAGTGCAAGCAAAAAGATATCGCCACCACCCCGACCTCGATCACTCCACTCACCAGAGATATACGCTAGACGTGTTCCATTAGATGACCAGGTAAGCGAACTAGCTTGCATAGTCAGATGCGTCATCTGACGTACTGCACCACCACCTGAGGCAACAAGACCAATTTGTCCGGCATACCACCCGTTTTCGTCAGGTTTGATAGAGTAGTAAAGCGCGAATTGCTTACTATCTGGCGACCATGTATATTCCCAGACGGTAAGGCCATCAGGAGTTACGGGCGTAGGAAGGTCACTCTCAATATGTAAGGTCCAGAGACGCTGATGCCGTGCGGGTACAACCACAAGTGGATCGTCTTTAGGTTTCTCACCTTCAAGAGAAAGGAACGCAATGTATTTTCCATCAGGCGACCATGAGGGTTCGCTTACACCATTGGGCATGGTACACACTTGCCGTACTTGATTCCCCTCGGCAGACATGACATATAGTTGCGCCTGCGCCTTGTCACCCTCACCTACAACTGCGAGATAAGCAATGCTCTTGCTATCTGGCGACCAGGTAGGAACACTTGATGACTTTGGTCCTTTGAGCAAAGGTCTTGGTTCGCTCACACCACCATCAGCAATAAGCGTATCAACAAGCCAGTTGCGTCCCTGCCGTTTGACCTCATTTCCTAACCGTTCCCAGACGGTAAACGCCACATGCTTACCATCAGGAGAAAGCACAGCATTGGCAGGCATACGCAGATGCAATGTTGTCCCAGGTATCATTGGCGCCAGTGTCTGTTGCGATGTTGGAGTTGTTGCTGCGTTTCTTGCTGGCAGGGAAATAATTTTTGCTTCATTCATGTAAAACTACTCCTATCCTTTTTAATCACACGTTATAGTATACCAAACAATGCTTGGTTGTGAAGATGAGGTGAGAATGCATCAACTACGAGAGAACGTGTGGTCTCAACGTCAACAATTCACGTTTGATTATCAGGCGGACGTGCTTATTGCCTTCTTTAGAAATATTATAGGTACAAAGCGTTCGTGACAAGGACACTTTTGATAGCGTTCGTCATTTCTTTAGCGTTTTAGTCATCGTGTTGCATCTTTCTCCAACAGGCATCGCAATAACCTGATGCTTGTAGTGCGAGCACAAGGCCACGATACTGATATTGTGTTTGAAGACGCTCATGAAGGTCTCCTAGTAGTGTTTCGTCGAGGTGTGTCACATGATGACAAGCTTTACACACAAGATGATGATGTGTCTTGCTCTGCAAGAGTTCATAGTGCGGTGCCTCGCCTGGAAGGTGGTTTTCCAGAACCAGTTCTAGTTCTTTCAGCAGTTCCAGTGTGCGGTAGATGGTTGAGAGGCTCACACGAGGATTGCGCTCCTGCACACGTTCAGCAATTTGCTCAAGGCTGATATGACAATTTGCCTCCTCAATAACGCTCAACACCAGATAGCGCTGGGGAGTTAGACGATAGCCGTGCTTATGAAGCAAACTATCGCTGACATGGCTATGATTAACCATTATTTCCTTACATCCTCTCGAACATACATTGTACAAATATGTGTATAGCATTTTATACGTCGTATTTTAACGTAGGTAGTATTTTGGCGTCTACTTCATTCATGTGCCTCGCGTGGAATAAAATACGCTCTTACTCTACCGACCTTTTTGAAGAGGCACCATGGTAAAGCAGAGCGTACCTTACGTGTTTCAACACATTTAAGAGCTTGCACCACTAATTGTATCTTCTGGTAAAGATGGAATAGAGTGTGAAGCTACTTTAACCTCAATATCATCATAGCGTTTCACTTTGTAGACGATTGTCGAGATTGCCCAGCTTGCAAGAAACAGGAGAACAATGATGGCACCAAGGATGCCGAAGTTATTACCACCAGTCAAGTTGCCAACCTGATCCCAGAAAGGGCCGCTCAGGTTCAATTCGGTAGCCACAATGCTGAGTGCTTCGAGACCACCCACGACCAAGGCCACAATGACCGAGATGAGAGTAATATTCAGGTTATAAAACAATTTACGGATTGGTTTCTCAAAAGCCCATCCATATATACAAAGCCCAAATGAAAGTAATTTTCATTTGCTTAAATATTGCAATAAATAATTATGAAAGTCAAGTGAGGAAAGAAGAAGGTTCTCCCTTCATTCGGGGGAAACAGGGAGACCGCAAGGGGCTCCCCTACATCTTCACGAGGTCCCCTGTGTAGGGGAGACCCTTGCGGTCTCCCCGCATTTTTACAGGCTTCCCCCTAAGGACGGAGACCCAAGAAGAAGAACAAAGCTTCCCTTCGGGAGCCGATACTACACTGCTGGAAGGGAAGCTTTAGGGCAACTCAGTTATTTACTTACATTCACGCTCAGTTTCATGCCTGCTTCATAGTGGCCTGGGTAGTAGCAAGCGAGCAGTGGATGTGAACCTGCTGTCGATGATGAAAATGTGTAATCCAAGGTAACACTCTGCCCTGGCGCAATGTTCTCCACTTTTGCCAAGGCGATTTTGTCCATATTGCCCATTGGCATACCACCCATACTCATACTACTCGGCATAATCATAAATTCATGTGTTGTGTGCCCGTTGTTGACTACAACAAAATGATACGACATACCAGGCGTAAAGGTTGTCGTCGATGCATCTATTTTGAAGTCTGTTTCATTAACCTGTACTTGATTAGACCCTGTAGTTCCTCCACTACTACCACACGCTGTAAACAAAAGTAAAGCTAATCCTACAAGGACGCAAAAAGTAACTTGACGTTTCATCTTTATTCTCCTTCTTTAGGCGCTGCATGCTGCACACTATCTCTACCATGGTTTGTACTCTGACTTGCCTATTTCTGCATTTCATCTTCGCTCATCATTGCCATAGCATGTCCACTATGCTCTCCATTTCCCATATGCATTCTCATGGGATGCTTGACATTAAGGTAAATGAGCACTGCAATCACTAACACAGAAAGAATGTTGAGTACTGCTGTGTAGTCAAAAGAGAAAGTCGTCACCTGTTGTAAGAAGTGAGGATTGGAAGTTGGAATGAAATGCGCTGCCGGAAAAAGCTGATTCAAGCCTGAAAAGACAGCATCGATAATGATTGCAGTCAGCACCATCGTTGCAAACAAGATACCCGTGATGTACGCGGCCAAACGCCAGCCATAATACTTACGGTAGATATCGAGAATAGGCAACACAATCAAATCTGCATAAATGAACGCGATGGCTCCACCGAAGGTAATCCCACCCGCAAAGAGTATAGCTGCAAGTGGAACGTTTCCTATAGAGCAGACAAACGAGATAACTGCTATAATTGGACCAACAATAGCATTCTCGACAACTTGAAGAGGGCCTGGAACACCCTTGATGAAGAGAACATTCCAGAAAGCGTTGGGAATGAGTACACCCAAAAACCCGGCAATAATAAAGCCAAGTATCATGTCTTTCCAAATCATTGACCAGTCCATTGCAACGTAGTGTGATACATAGACCCAACCTTCTGGTGAACGCAGTTTTTCCCAGAGTGTACGACCAGGTGCTAGCTCATCACCATGGTTGTGCTCTGCTATCTCTGCAGTTTCTTGGTAGTTTCGTCCTTCTTCTACAAGTTGCTTTGGATACGTCAGCTTTACAAGCAAGGTCATGATAGCGATCAACACAATACCGCCTAGCCATTCTGCAAGCGCGAACTGCCATCCCATCAACTGCCAAAGTACAAGTCCCAGTTCTAGTACGAGGTTAGTCGAGGCAAACATAAAGGCTAAAGCTGGAATAAGGTGTGCACCTCGTTTAAACATACTCTTAGCCGCCGCAATAGCAGCATAGGAGCAGGACGAACTTGCAGCTCCAAAACTGGTAGCAAGCGCAATTTCTTTGAAGCCTGCTCGCCCAAGAGCCTTACTCATACCTGCCCGACTCACATATGCCTGAATCATCCCTGATATCAAGAAACCTAGCACAAGACTCCATAAAACCTGCCAAGCCATTCCTGCTGCTGTTAGCAGTGCCTGACCAAGCAGTGTAAGAACTATCATATCTCATTCTCCTTCTACGGCTTACCCCCACCCAGGGGGTAAGGATACTTTGAAAAAGTATCCTATTTTTAAGCGGTACATGTCAAGGCGCGTCAAAAGATAACGTTAGCGGGATGATTGCCTCAAGCTCATCTTTACCTGTTGTCATCCTGCACTTAGTATGGAAGTGCGCGTGGCATTGACACTACATACACTAGGAGGCATGACAACGCCCGAGATTGCTCGTGCGTTTCTCGTACCAGAAACTACGATGGCTCAACGACTCGTACGAGCGAAGCGAAAAATCCGTGACGCTGGTATTCCGTATAGCGTTCCATCGCGAGCCCATCTTTCTGAAAGACTTGATGGTGTGCTAGCAGTTCTCTACCTTATATTCAACGCGGGCTATACGGCAAGCCTGGGAGACAAATTGATACGCCAGGATTTGTGTACGGAGGCAATACGCCTTGTACGTGCTCTTGTTACCCTCTTAGCTGAAGAACCGATACCTTCTAAGGAGCCAGAAATATTAGGGTTGCTTGCACTCATGTTGTTGCATGATGCTCGTCGTTACGCAAGAGTGGGTTTAACAGGTGAAATGATCGTGCTATCTTCTACGTCGTGCTGAGGAATGGCAAGCCGCTTACGACGCCTATCAACAAGCACTCAATCTGACACACAATGTAGTTGAGCAAGCCTTTTTGAGACGACGCCTTGAAGAGATCCGCGCTTCATACCCTTCCTAAGTTTTCTTCTTGATGATTACCTGGAAACGATAAAGGGTAGGGATAGCGCAGAACAGCTATCCCTAATTCTTCAATTCATGGATTATTGAGATATATGCAGGTTTCGCATGATATGCTGTATCGAAGATGAGTGGCGCATCCGAATGTTTAGTCGCACCAGGAATCCAGGTGTAACGATCGGTAAAGCCCCACATTACGAATGCTTCGCACGTTTTCACAGCAAGACAAGCAGCTAGCATGTCAGAATAGACGTGTGCTTGTACAGAGAAGCGTTGCGCCATCGGGCGTGTATCACCTTGTATTTGCACATCCATTTCTGTAATCTGCACTTTCAAGCCAAGCACAGCGAGTCGTTGCATGTTCGCGATTACGGCTTGTTCTGCTGGCGCATTGAGGATACTTGTGTGCATCTGTAAGCCTACGCCGTAGATAGGTACACCGCGTTGTAACATGCCCTTCACGAGTGCATAAATGGCATCAGATTTGGCATTAGTGCCTTCAGCACCATAATCGTTATAGAAAAGATGCGCTTGTGGATTTGCTTCATGCGCCCAACGAAAAGCCCAATCGAGATAATCAGGCCCGATGACGCGATACCAGATCGAGTTCTGCATTTTCCCATCTTCAGTGACAGCTTCGTTGACAACATCCCATATATTAACCTGATTGCGATAATGCGCGACAACCGTGAAAATATGGTCTTTCATAATTGCAAGTAGCTGGTCGCGTGTAAAACTACCGTTTTCAATCCATTTAGGTAATGCTTGGTACCACACGAGGTTATGACCACGTATCTGCATGTCGTGCGCTTTGGCAAAAGCAACAAGTGCGTCAGCTTTGGCAAAGGTAAAGATATCTTTTTCGGGATGGACTGCATCAAATTTCATGACGTTTTCAGGTGTGACCACATCAAATTCATGCGCAAGCGTACTTGCATACGCAGCGTCATGCTGCAGCGCATCCATATTCACAGCAGTTCCAAGTAAGATATGATGTGTTTGTGCGAGTGTACGCAGTGTTGTCGGTACACGTACTACTGCCTTCGTCGCTGATGGTGCCGCACATGCAACAAGCAAATAGAGCAGGAGTATTACAGCAAGAATTTTTCGTTTCATATGTTTTTCACCTGATTCATGTCGAGGGGAGAACATGGGCAATATTGCCCATGTTCTCCCCTCGACACAAACTCACTATTTCTTTAGCGATATGCGACCATTTTGTTGCGTTCGCGTGGCAACTGGTACCATACATCATCACATACGGTTCGCATCTCGTCGTCGAGCGTAAAATCTACCGCTGGAAGTGTTTGCTCAAGGTGCTCTGGTTTACTTGCGCCAACGATAGCGGAGGTAATCGCGGGTTGCGCTAGCACCCATGCAATCGCTACTTGTGCGATTGATATATTCCGTTCGTTACAAAATTTCTTAAGCGTATCAACGGCTTGCATCTGCGGCTCTTTCCAATAGCGCTCTTGATAGAGGCGACCCGCGTTGTGCAACGTGAAACGCGTACCTTCACCAGGCTGCTGTCCGGCCTGATAACGACCTGTCAGAAGTCCACCAGCAAGGGGATTGTAGGAGATCATGCCAAGCCCCTGATCGAGGACAAGTGGGAAAAGCTCGCTTTCAATATGACGAAACAGAATGTTATACCGAGGTTGTACACAGTCAAAGCGTGCCAGCCCCAAACGGTCACTTGTCCATAATGCCTTACACAGTTCCCACGCTGGATAGTTGGAGCAACCAATGTAGCGCACCTTACCGCTGCGAACAAGGTCATCGAGCGCCCCAAGTGTCTCATCAATTGGTGTTTCTGGATCAGGCGCGTGAATTTGATAGAGGTCGATATAGTCGGTGCCGAGACGACGCAAACTTGCCTCGGCTGCTGCAAGAATGTGTTTGCGTGAAGCGCCTTGATCGTTTGGATTCGGTCCCATCTGCATACGACACTTTGTCGCAAGAACAAGCTGGTCACGACGGCCCTCACCCGCATGAAGCCAGCTTCCTATATACTCTTCTGTACGTCCAAGCATCTCAGGTTTCGCACCCAGCGGGTATGCGTCAGCGGTATCAAAAAAGGTGACACCTGACGAAAAGGCTGTATCCATGATTGCATGTGATGTTGGCTCATCGCATTGGTTGCCAAAGGTCATAGTTCCCAGGCATATCTCTGAAACTTTGAGGCCTGTACGCCCCATACGTCCAATCTTCAAGCTAAGAAATCCTTTCTTCTGTCTACCTAAATAAATAGCCCATATGGGATAGAATATCATATATTATGAAACCTCTTACGGGTCTCATTCGTGAACTATATAGACAACATATGGGTTGATGAGGAGCATATTTCGCTCTCTATGCAATAATAAGATGTATAGGGCATGCACACGTAAAATGTATTCTATAGAAGCATAACAGTAAAAAATGGAGGAAATAAATGGCACGATTCAATGTTCTTGGCCGCTCAAAAGCTGATCAGACACAAGAAGCGGCACAGTCCACGCTCGACAACGCGAAGGGCACACTTCAGTCTGCCAAAGACACAGCAGCACTCGCTTATGAAAACGTAAAGGGTGCAGCGCAATCAAGATTCTCTAATGTGAAGGGTACTGCACAAGCAACCTCCGCTAACGCGCCAGCCAAGGGTGTAGCATCAAACATTCAGGACAATGTACAAGATAAGATTGGCAAAGTACAAGGTGTCGTAACAGCTGGTGCAGTTGCCACAAAAGGGCTTTTCAGAGACAACTCAAAGAAGGCTAACAAGAATCTGAAAAAGACACAAAATCAACTTAGCGATCTTCAAGGTACGGTACAGGACAAACTCGGCGGTGTCCAGGAGACCGTACAAAGTGCTGTTGCCGTCGGCCTCTCAAAGGCACAAGACGTTATCGGAGACACAGTAGGCACTGCGCAAGATGTGCTTGAGAAGAACACAAGGGCTGCGCGGAAGAACCTCAAGAAGGCTCAGAAAGAAGCGCGAAAGAACCTCAAGAAGGCTCAAAAGTCCACAAAATCCAACATCTCAGATACCTTGTCAACCGCTCAGGATGTTGCCAATAAGACCTCCAACAAGAATGGTTTTAGCCTTTTCCAAAAGAAGTCAGCCGCTCAAGATATTGCCGATAAGGCTTCTGAGAAAGTTACATCCAGCTTCTTGGGTGCCAAGTCAAACATCCAAGACACGTTAGAGGATGCACAGGCAGAGCGTGAGCGTAAAGCACGTCGCAAGGCACGAGCACAGGGCGCATTCCGCCTCGGTCTAGTTGCTGGTATCGTTGTTGCTCTGCTGTACACACCAACTCCTGGCGCACAAGTTCGCCAACAGTTGGCACAGCAGTGGAACAAGTACCGCACACAATTCGGTTTCTAGTAAGAGATACAACAAAAACATGGCAGGAGCCTTGCTCCTGCCATGTTTTTGTTGTATCTCTTTTTAAAAAAGGAAAACCAAAGTAATGCGTGGGTTTACCGATATCTTCTTTGAGAAGAGCATACAATAATACAGTGTGCTACATCTATTTTAAAGATGAGCTTGTAGTCTATGGGGAGCGCTCGTCTTGCCCCCATCAATGCACCAGTTCGCCCGAAGGTTACTGCTTCCTCCATTGAAGTTCCAATCATAGGAGAAATACGCTCTGACATGCATCCAGCTCCTCTCACTTTGCTATTGTCTTAGCAATCTGTAACGGCCTAAATTGTTTTACTACCATTGCTACGGTTCAAGAACAAGAAAAGTAACGCCCAAATTTGACTTTATGCCATTACATAAGATATACTCGGAAAGGAGAGTGTGTATGAACAGATTACAAAAGGAAGAGAGAGCAATGGAAACGCTCTGGCAAGATCTCGTCAATACTGATTGGCATGATTACCGTGGCACAGGGCGGGATGAAGATCGTTTGTTGCGACCAGGATGGATTGGGCAGTTGCTTGAGCACTGGGGCATGCAACAGGTTCATGAACCCGTAACGGAGGAGACAATTGCTGCCTTTCAGCAGTTACGTACACTGCTTCAGCAGATAATACAAGCACTTTTTAAGAACTCTTCTCCCAGGGAGAGCGACATTACAGCACTGAACACCTACTTTGAGCAAGCACCTTCACGCCTTCTTTTGATAAGAAAGGGACAACACCTTGTTCAGGAGCAGGTGCCATATGAGCAAAATTGGTCGTGGGTCCTTAGTAAGGTCGCCGCATCGTTTGCCAGCATTCTTGTTGAGTACGATCCATCACGGATTAAACAGTGTGAGAATCCCGACTGTTGTTGGGTTTATTACGATGAAAGTAGCTCGAAGAGCCGACGTTGGTGTGAGGAGTCCTGTGCTAATATCATGCGAGTCCGTCGTTTTCGGGAGCGTCACCGTCAATCATAAGCACCACATAATAGACGGGTGACCACACGGGGCAATCCTGTGAACAGGATTGCCCCGTGTGGTCACCCGTTCCTCACCCATTTTTCTGTACTTCAGGTCAGCTTTTCACAAATCGGCCCCTATTATGAAGGTATGCCATTTGCTAGAGGAGATGTATCGTAATGCTCCAGCAGATCGGCGGTGTTTGTATAGATTGCAATAGCTTTGGAAAGGTCTTTATCATCCCAACCACCACTTCGCAAAGCGATCGATAGACTTTACACCAGCTTTTGCTGCGGCTTCGATGTCATAGGGTGTATCGCCCAGCATGACGACCTCATCAGGTGAGCACCCTGACTGATCGAGTGCGGTGTTCATAATGTCGGGGTTAGGCTTTGATTGTTTCGCGTCTTTCGACGTTAACTGCTTCTCCGTCAAGTCCTGAACATGGGGGCCAACGATTTTGAGCGTCTGCTCTATTTCATCGGATTCGGCAGATGTTGCAATCACCAACTTAAGACCGCGATCATGCATGTGTTGCAACAATTCTCCCGCTTTAGGAAAGGGTTTTAGTGGTGAGAGATAGCGCGTTTTGACAAATTCTTTCCTTTTCGCGCTGATTTTCTTGCCCTCTTCACTATCTTTGTCGATGCCTAATACCTCTGGCAATACCTTGTCGCCGCCCATACCAATCAGTGGTCGTACCTTCTCGAGAGGTACCTGATGGCCTTGAGCCGCCATTGCGTCGATCCATGCGAGTGCCTGTGCATATTGCTATCAATAAGTGTACCGTCAACATCAAGAATAACTGCATGTATTTGTTTCGTATGTGTTGCCATCATTTTCTCCGTTACGCAGTTACTGTGGTCATTTGAGTGCTTAGTGTCTTGCGCAGTAACACTTTTGCACGATGGAAGTATGTTTTCGCAGTAGCTTCAGGCATATGAAGTGTTCTACCAATTTCTGAGAAACTTAATTGTGCCAGGTAGCGCAAGGTCACAACGTCACGAAATTTGGGCGGTAGCGATTGAATAGCACTTTGTAATACCTTTTGCAGATCGTGACGTTCCATTATTTCTTCAGGTAAAGGGCCAGTGTCTGCCATATCACCCAAAAACGTGATCTCGCCCTCGTTATTCTCGGTTTCTAGTTGCGAGAAGTGAATGGCATAACGCTTTCGGCGGCGCAGTTCGTCTACACAGCAGTTACGAGCAACCTGAAAAAGCCAGGGCTTGAATGGCTCGGTGGTTCCTAGATTCGGCAATGACGTATAGAAGCGCAGGAATACTTGCTGCAGTACATCACATGCCTGATCGTAATCACCCAGGAAGCGACAGATGAAATTAAATAACGGTGTGCTATATCTATGAACTAATAGCTCAAATGCATCCTGGTCTCCTGAAAGCGCTTGTTGCGCTAATAGCATATCAGAAATGTCATAGCTTGTTACTCGTCTTGTCTCAATGAATTGCACAGGTTATCTCCTCGTTGTGAAAAGCGGTTTATATATGGAAGTTTGTTTTTCATTCGTCTGATATAAGCCTAGCGTTTTTCTTGTAGAAATACAATAACTTTTTCTCGAATAAATCTCTACCGTAGACAGTTGTAATCAAATATTAAAGAGCGGAAGCGAAAGATTAGATATTTCTTATGTGACAAAAAGAGGATGCATAACAAGCCAAGTTGTTATGCATCCTCTTTTGGCAAAAGAGCTAGCTATGCGTGTTCGAGGCGACGTAGTTCAATTTTGCCGTTGCGGGTACGAACAGCAAAGGTTGGTTGTGCATAGACCGCAGGACTGTTAGCAACGCTACCATCACAGAGACGGAAACCCGAGTTATGCCAGGGGCAATAGAGAACGCCATCTTCGACGCGGCCTTCATCTAGCGGACCGGCAAGGTGAGAGCAAGTAGCAGCCATAGCATAGATAGCCTTGCCTTCTTTGAACAGCACCGCAGGAATGCCATTCGCATCAACCCGTGTCAGTTTTCCTGGTTCTAATGCCATCTCGTCCATGACTGCAACAAAGTCATCGGAACCGCCTTCCCAGGCGACATGATTCACGCCAATACCACTTGAGTAGGAGAGCTCACCACCAAGATAGCCTGAATACATTAGAATTGCGTATGCGCCTGCCGCTATACCAATCGCCGCACGCCTCTGACCTGTGATGCGTAGAACTGCTGAGACGAGGTTCAGCGAGAGGATGCTACTATTGAGCAAGGCATGCAGCATACCAGTACGCTGCTCTGGGCCATGTGTATCTACCCAGTTCGTCAGGCCAGTTGCGGCAGAGGCAACGGCACCACCAATACCAAGCCACATCGTGATATCAGCACTACGCGCAATTCCTTCGTCCTCATCAGCTAACCACACAACGTCGAGTAGCGTGGTTGCTGTCCATGAGCCAATGGGAAAGGCAACGAGGACGGGATGTACGACATGCCCAAGCCAGACGCCATTGAGAGCATCTTTAACCCTATAGCTCAATTGCTCAGGCTGTCCAAAAAGTTTATTCGTCCACTGCTGTAGTGGAGTAGAAATTTTATCAAGCCACGGCATACGATGGATTAACTCGCCATTCAAGCGACGAAGTGTTGGACTATTTGGCGGAGTATCTGCCCAACTCCTATCGGAGCTTGTTGTTACCTTTGAAGCCATACTATTTTCCTTTGCTATTTTTCGACAATTCGCCAGCAATAATCACGCGGCGGATTCATTCCAATGACTGAGAAGGGAACATCTGCT
>JAABUQ010004438.1_pt1 | contig 23969 bp, 41 predicted proteins | sample 5560001 | NCBI WGS metagenome assembly JAABUQ01 (sample SAMN10711888, study PRJNA513371) | rock metagenome | isolation source: Antarctica rocks | place: Antarctica: Victoria Land, Finger Mt nord | collected 2015-12-18
TGTCACCCCCACGCCGATGCTCGGCCGCATGACGAGCACTATGCGCTGGTTGATCCTTATTTTGGCAGTCCCTGGTGCTCTGATCGGCGGGTGGCTCGGACAGCATGAAAGCCTTCGCACGGCACTCAACTTCGCCGGCGTCGGCGGTTGGCTCCTGACAATTATCGCCTGGCGTAGCCCAATCTTGCGCGGCATCACGGCCCTTCCGCTCCCAGATGCCCTTGGTCCGGATCTCGTATCCGAACCGCTGGCGCCTTAACCCGAATGCGACGATCTCCAAGAGTCTATGTCCGCTTTTAAGCAACTGCTGCAGGCGCATGAACGTCTGAGATGAGGCGCAAAGCCGCCATTGATGAACCGGGCTACCTATGCCCGGTTTGTGGTGACGCCAAATGAGGTGCTTCGTTGATTGGCTAAGTTTGCGGCAACCGGTCAAGACCTTTCTGCAGAGGTAATAGGATGTCGCCATATGTCACGAGCAACCGGGCTGGCAACCGACCAATGCAGGATCAGGTTGCCGGCTTTGTACCCCGTGACAGTCGCGAGATCGCAGATGGGCTCACGTTGTAGCTCCGTGCCAACTTGCTGAGCGTGGCGCCGTCCGTCTGCCGCAGAAGCGGCTCTGCCCGCTGTGCGGCGCTGAGTTCCGCCTCTCAGCACGACCGCAACCCAGTTTCTCGGTTCGGCTCGGAGCCGTTTCTCCGTCCCGGCCCACCATCTCTCCAACGCGTTGCGCGCAGCGGCGGTCAAGGATGGCCGCAGGCCACCGCCGAAGGCGGCGCGCAGCGTCCTTGACGGGCGCGAGCACAGCGCGATCCTTGCTCCAGCCGGGCACCAAGCGCCATCCTTGAACCACGGTGCATGCCACGTCCGAGCCTGCAATGCGCTTGCCTGAAGGGAGCCGGGTCAACAGGACGTCCTGTTGCCTCCCACTCATCAGAGACCATGCAGCGCAACGCGTTACACGCAAAAGGACACTTGATCCGTAACCTAAGGCATGTGCTCGGTCGACATCTGGCGGGCGGTCGAGGGCCTGATCGGGCAGGGCTACACCGAGGAGGGCATCGGCACGGCGCTGTCGATCCCTATTCGCACCATCCGCAAGCTCAGGCTGTTCGCCACGCTGCTGCCGGCGATGCTGGAGCGTATGGCGCAGGGCGACGAGCCGAACGAGGGTGAGCTGCGGGTGATCGCGTCCGCGACCCGCGACGAGCAGGCCGCCGCCTGGAAGAAGCACAAGCCGAAGAAGACCGAGCAGACTGCGTGGCACATGCTCACTCAGGCGCTACGCAAGAGCCGCGTCAGCGCATCGGTGGCGGCCTTCGACGACCAGCACGCCGAGGCGTTCGGTATCCACTGGATGGAGGACTTGTTCGCCGAGGGCAAGACCGACCCGCGCTTCACCGACCAGGTGGAGGAGTTCCTGACCGCGCAGCAGGCCTGGTTGGAGCAGCATCTGCCCTCGAACGGCGAGATGCTGGAGCTGACGCAATGGGGCGACGGCAAGCTGCCGCCCAAGGCGCAGGAGGTCTATGGCTCGGACAAGAAGCGCAAGGACGTCCAGATCGGGTTCTGGGTGTGCAAGCGCACCGGCGAAGTGGGCCATAAGCATTTCCTCTACCCCCGGCCGGTCAAGCAGTCCGCTGACGCGACCCTCTCCGGGACCGGACAGGGTCAAAAGACGCCGCGGGCCGTTGTATCCGGCAAGGGCCTGGAGCTGATCGGCACCTACCGCACGGAGGCACTGCACCAGGCGCTGGAGCAGGGGGAGATCGATGACGCGCAGCTGATCGGCATGCTGATCCTGGCCCTCGATGCCAGGAACGTCAGCGTGCAGCAGGATTGCAGCCACTATCAGCGCGGCACCCGTCGCGGCGCCTATGTCCGGGCGATCAGCGAGGGTGGGATCATCACGCAGGACCTGGACACGCTGCGGTCCGCCGCACGCGGGGTGTTGAGCGCCGTCCTGTCGTGCGAGGTTGGCCGCAACGGCAGCGGCGACACGGCCCGCATCGCCGGTGCCTCCGTGCATGCCGAAGTCTACCTGCCGAACATGGCGACGGACGACTTCCTGCCGAAGCTGAGCAAGGACGGCATCACCAAGGTGCTGCAGGCCGAGAGGCTACAGCCACGCAACACCGGCAAGGAGATGCGGGCAGCACTGCTCGAGCATGTCGGCAACGGCTCCTACGTGCATTCCGCCGCACTGTTCGAGCTGACACCGGCCGAGCTTGCCGAGCATGCCCGCCGTGCCGCCGGGGACCAGGGACCGGAAGACAACGATGAGGGTGCCGATGCACTCGATGATGGACCTGGTGCGGACGAAGACGACATCGACCGGGACGGGGTTGAGCAGCCCTCGGTCGGGCGCACCACGATGACTGATGCTGACGCTCGGCTGAGAGCGTGACATGGCGAACGAGCAGCATCAGGAGAGCTGGAGCCCGACACGCATCGGGCTTCTCCGTGCACTGTGGGATGAGGGCCTGTCTACATCCGCGATTGGCCAGCGCCTGCAGATCACCAAGAACGCCGTGATCGGGAAAGCGCATCGCCTGCAACTGCCGCCGCGGTCCTCGCCGATCCGGCCGAGTCAAACCGACGGGCTGGCGACTAAGCCCGCGCCCAGATCGAGGGCTCCGCAGCCGGTGCCGGTGCGGCAGGTGCCCGTGATCCCGATGGAGCCGATTACCCGGGCGACGGTTCCCGAGCGAGCACCCAGTCTCGATCCCGAACCACAGCCCGGGCTGACGACCGCGGCACTGGACGACGTCCACCCCGGACCCATGCCGCGCTCCGGCCATCGGCGATCCTGCGCGTGGCCCCTCGGTGATCCCGGCACTGCCGGTTTTCGGTTCTGCGGCGAGGACGCCGTTCCTATGCGGCCGTACTGCGAGCAGCACTGCTGCCGCGCCTATGTGCGTTTCACCGCACAGGACGCCGCCACGGCCTGATCGACTTCCGAAACAGATCTGATCGAACGATGCTTCGCGCATGTGCGCGCCCACGCTGGAATGGAGAACAACATGACTGACGCCGAACTTGAGATCTATGAAACTTATGAAGCCAAGTGCAAGGCAGTAGCTATTCGCCGCGCGGAGATGCTGCCACACAACAAAGGTATTCTGTTCGCTGCCCTGGCTGCTGCCGAGATCACCCTCGTTACGGCAGAGTTCGACGGCTCTGGAGATAGCGGTCAGCTCGACGAGCCTGTCGGGTTTAATGCCACAAATACTGTAGTGGCCATCCCGAAAGCTGACATCACCATCAAGACAGTCGATTTCGAATCAGGAGCGGTCAACGAAGAATCTACGTCAGTTCGCGGATTCATCGAAATCCTTGCCTACGAATTCCTCCACGATACGCATAGCGGATGGGAAAACAACGATGGCGCCTACGGCGAATTCAGGTTCGACGGAACGGATCATACGGTCACACTCGAATACAACGAGCGATACGTCGAGACGCACTACCACGAACACGAGTTCTGAGGAGATATGAAATGGCACATAGTTATCATCATGCCGTCTCCTCTGCTCGCAGGTGGGGCGGAAGACCGGAATGCTATCTGGAAATTCACGCCTGGATGGACCGTAGTAAGGAAATTATAGCGGATTTCAGGCATCGGGCGCTGCGGCACCATGCCGAGGGTTGCTGGCTGGCTGAAACGGTGTTCGGTGTGACGATAACCAACAGCGCTGGCCGGATCGTGCCGGTGAGGCTGATCGCCGAGCGGCACATCATCGAGGACCTCGGCCGCATTCCGAGCTTCGCCGATTGGGTGCGCTGCATCAAACCTGAACCATGGATGGGTCGGTCTGGAACGATCGAGATCCCTATCGAGGCGGAGCCCGCCACCGCGACCCGATCACCCATCCCGGCTGCCCTTTAGAACAACCAATCCCGCACGACCGCACCGGACGCGGGTTGCGTCCGGTGCGGTCGTGCGTCGACCTCCTGGAGTATCCCATGGCCAAATTCTACCTGAGCGCCTGCCCGACCTGGCGCTACCGTGATCATCGCGGCTCATCGACCGTATCACTTCCCTTCGACCGGATCGGCGAGCGGCAGCACATCGAGGCGCGCAACCTGGCGGCGATCGGCACCGCCGTGGCGAGCTTCGGTCGGACGCTCGCGACAGCACATCCCGATGCTTCATTCAGCATCTTCGTGTCAATCGCACCGCGAGACCGCAAGCCGAACGGCTTCGATGCCGCCTCCAAAAGCGGCGCCCTCGGCACGGAAGCGTGGGTGCAGGAGCGCGACCGTGACGGCAATCCATTGCCGAAGGAGCCGGCCGCAGAGCCGGTGGCAGCCTGACATGGCGGTCGCGTGCTGGGGCTCGCAGACCGAGCCCTTTCAACTGGTGGGAAAGCCGCCGATCCAGCGCAGCGACGCCGACACCAGCCTCGCGAGCTACACGGAGGGCCATCTCGGCTTCCACGGCTGGATGCGGGTGGTCGACGCGCGCATACGCCGACGCACCCTGATCGGCGTGATGGACCTGCCGGATCGCTGCTGGCTCGACAGCTACGATGACGAGGTCAACCCCATCGAAGCGGCCGACGAGGCGCTCGAAGAAGAAGGATGCCCGACATGAGCGTGCTTCCAACCGAGCCTCCGACGCTGGAAGCCGTCCGGCACGACATCGCTGGCAGAACGATCCTGCCCCACGTGACAATCAGCGCTTCAAGGCGTCCTTGAGGGCCTTGGACGGCGTGAAGCCGATCTTCCGCGCCGCGGCGATCTCGATCACTTCCCCGGTCGATGGATTGCGGCCCTGACGTGCCGCCACGTCCTTGACCTTGAACTGACCGAAGCCAGGCATCGCGACATCATCCCCCGTCTTCGCGGCCTCGCTCAGCGTCGTGATCAGGGCGTCGATCACCTTCTTCACGCCCACCTTGTCCATGCCGGTCTTGCCCGAGACCTGCTCGATCAGTTCGCCAGTGTTCATGTCGATCCGTCTGCTCGATGTGAAGCGGAAATCAAGCATAGCGGGATGACAGGAATAAGGCAGACGGACAGAGCCGGATGAGGAGAGTGCCTGCCACCCTGATCCGGCCGCCGCAAGGCATCGGCTGACGCCTCACGCGCATGCGCGTGGCCTTGCCCCGGCCGGCTCAGCGCGCCCGGCTGGGAAGCGTCTTCGAGATGAAGATCCTGAACGGAGAAGCGCAGATGGAGAAGGTTCTGACGGTTGCGACGCACATCTTCGGCGCCGTCGCGGTAGCGGTGATCCTGTTCGCCATAGCCGCGACCCCAGGCTTCCTGAGCGCTGCATCCTCGATGATCCAGTTGAGCCCGGTAACCCGGATCCCCAGCGCCGAGATGATCCCCTGGCAAGACCCAAACCTGTTTGTCGCCGCCGGCCACGCACGAACGCGGGCCGGCCAACCGGAGATGTACGATGGCACAAAAGCTCGATCTGTCTCGCGCCACCACAGGCGAGTGGCTCGTCACACCCACCCACATGACCATGCAAGGCGTTAACCACCTGCAGACCTTTGGCGTCCTGGCGACAGGTGCTGGTGCGGCCTGCGAGCAGTTCGTAGGCCGCGCCCATCCGAAGAACGGTCAAGCAGACGAGCGGGCGACCGTGGAAATGGACGCCCGTTTGTTCGCCGCCTCCAAGGCCATGGCGACACTGCTGCTGCAGGCGCTCGCCTACGAGGAGGATGCATTCCGGCTCGATCTGCCGGTCGATGCCGATGACCTAGTGGCCTGGTTCAGCGAGTGGCGGGCCGACGTGTGCGGCGTGCTGGAAATAGCCGCCACCGACCAGACGCGACCACCAGCTTCTAGGCCGGCCAACCCATCGTGCAACTCGACCTCCTCTACTGACGGAGCAGGGTCATGAGCGATGCTTTGACTACCATGGCCGATCCGGCTGGCACGGACATGCATATTCTGACCCCGGACAAGGCGGCGGTCCGGGGCACGTTGGAGATCATCCCGGCTTGCAGCCAGTTCGAGAATCTGCACATCGAGGCCGGCGGATCCATCGGCTTCGACTTCGCAAGCTGGGCGGAACAATGGTTCGAGGATGCGCGGCCGGTCGAGCGGGAGCATCCGGACACGCAACGGCGCGGCTTCATCTTCGTCGACTTCCACGGCGTCGAGCACCATGAGGACGACCTACTGCGCTGCCTGCCCGGGGCACGCGTCGCAGGCTGCCCAAACTGCAAGGCTGCGGCCCAGCTATCGGCTGAACGGGTAACGGCGTGACCCCGACACAGCGACTGCGACGTGCGCTGCATGAGGAGCAGGCGCACCGTGCCGCCGTCGAAGCCGGGATCCGCGAGCTGCTGGCGCACCTGTCGAGCGCCAAGTTTGTCGACGTCGAGCAGGACGGGGAACGGCGCGACTGGATCGCCACCAGGGACGTCGATCGCGATCTGCTGGTGACACTGCAGGAGGGGCTGCAGGCAAGAGACGTGGAGACGCGCTACCGCTGGGCTGTTCTTACGGCCGCCGACTGCGTCGGACAGCTGCGGGCGGCCGACCTCGATCGGGTGTTGGAACCGTTCCCTGAGATGAACCTGCCGGGTTTCGTGGCGTGGCTAATCGCAAGCCGACCGGATCTCACAGACCGGATCCGCGAGGTCGAGGAGGAGTTGGACCGACGACGTAGCGCCAGTGTCCCGAATGCAAAGCGGAGGGAGATAGCCTGATGATCCGGCAATATCACGCATCACGGAGCCGCGGTGGGCGGAACCCGTTGCGGGTCGGCGTCATCGCTGTCGGGAGCATCTACTACATCCAAGACGAGAGCTTTTTCAGAGATCGGTATGGCGCCGCCGCTGTCTGCCGGGTGCCGTGGATCGTCGAAGCGTTCCTCAACGGGACACTCGCGGCGGCATATCGCAATTCCGGGACCGGACAGTGGGAAGATCGATTTATGAGTGGCCGGTCGCATCAAGCTGTCGTTCGATCTCTCCGCGATGGCCGTCGGAAAACGGTCAGCGTAGGGATGCTGATCGTGCATGACGACCAGGGTCTCTCAATGCCGCCGGCCACTTATCCCGACCTCCCGGATGTCGACCGGTTCTATCGCCGCCGACAACTCACCACGCTGAAAGGAAGCGATATGCATCAGTCTACGCTATCGAAGCTGCCATTGCTGGTCTCAACGCCGCAAGCGGCCGGCCAACGGCCTGCTGCGCGCCCTTGTTCCGCGCTGACTACAGCGCCTGCGAGCGATCTCGTCACGACGTGATCTGAAGGATGGAACGTATGCTCAAGACTACCGGATTATCCCATGCTGTTCACCGGCCGCACGTGTTACCCGTCGATCAGACGCCTGACACGCCGATTGCTTTTCGATCGATGCAGATCGTCCAGGGGGACCTCCTGCTGGAGTTGATCGAACGCCTACCGAACAATCTCGTCCCTCTCGCGCCCTCCGATGGACATTGGGCGCTGATGCCGTCGAGTGCTGGACGGCCGGGCGGATCTCATATGGTGGAGGCCACCGACGCGGTGCAGGCTTTTACCTTGGCGGGCTCGATCCTGGCTGCCTTCGTTGTCGTGCGAACGGCGGCACAAGTTCGGCACGCGCCCAGGATGGGAGAGAACCACTGTCACGCGTTCGTGGTCCTACATGCAGGGATATGGCGGCTCATCCGACAGCGTGCGCATGTGCCGGTCATACTCGGCAACAGCCTCTATTATTCTGAACTTCCGGCGCCGGACTGAGGGAGCAAGAAGATGTCTACTCTGCTCAAGAACCTTATAGTCGATGTCGAGATCAACTGTGACGGGGCGATGACAGCGGCAGATCTGCCTTCCGCAACCGACGCCGTCAGACAGTTCTATGCCGCCTGCCACCTACGGGCACCGAGAGTCCTGATCGCTCGGTCGTCGAACCATTACAAGAAAAGTGTAAGAAGCTCAGAAGATGAAGTGTATGAAGCGCTCCTCCTTTCCCTGTTCTTAGCAGCCCTTTTCGGACTAATAGTAGTAACTGTCACCAGCGAGGTAATCAAGAAAACCGGCCTTGATCTTTGGGCAGATCCCGATGCGTGGGGCACATTGGGCGTGTTTGCCTTTGGTCTGGCGCTCATCCTGTCACCCATCGCTTTTCTCTTCTGCGCGCATCGCCAACCATCCTTCAAGATAACTCCAGCTTCCATGCTCGGGCTCCTGCGCGCCGCTTGCGTCGATAGTGGCTGTTCGGTGCCCGCCATCCCGGATCGTATCAAGGTCGAGGACCGACATGACCTGGAATCACTCTACCTACGGTTCGGCGCGCTCACGGGCTTGAACCCGATGCGACCGCATCTCCAGAAGCTGGACGATGGCCTGACACAGCTCGAACAGCTCTCGAACCAGGAGAAGGCGCGGCTGCCCCTGGTGCTGCGGCATGCAATCGCCTTGCGCAGTGTCACCCAGGCCGTGTTCCTCACCGACGGCATCGCCGTCATCCTGCCGCTCGTCGATGCGGAGCTGACACCACGCCAGCGACGCAAGCGGATGGCCGACGCCGTGGAGGAACCGGATCCGAAGATCCGCGAGACCGAGATGCGGCGGTTGGGCTTGGAACATACCGTGAACTGTGTAAAGCTGAGGCCGGTTCAGAACGATGAGACCGGGGATCTTTATCGGATCGGTGTCAGCACGGCGCCTGCGTGCTTCGTCCGGGTGCGGGATACCGTCCGCGGCGAGGACGGGCTACCTCTGGTGCATTGGCTATCCGTGCCAGCCTACATCACCACCGCTCGCGAAGGCGTGGCCTGGTCCTACATGTTGCCGGCGCACGAGTATGCGCCAATGGTAAGAGAATAGAGGTATACCGTGCGCTTCCTGTTCAGCATCGTCTGGTTATTTTTCTGGATATTCGCTGCATTTCGCATCGAGGCCTCACTCACCTGGGTTGACCGGGCGAGCCTGTCCGCACACGACCCCGTATGTGGATATCTAAACAGTGAGCCAGCGAAGCCGAGCAATGAATGCATCACTCCTGTTTCGGTCAGGTGGAGGCTGATCGACGGCAAGATGACCGTGCGCTCCCTCGCCGATCCAGAGAGGACAGCTACAGTGGACATCGGCCATGATGATGCCTCGCTGGTATACGAATACAACAACTACCACTCGATCGGCGGAAATGGGCTTGCCGTGCTGGTTGCACTGGTCTGCTTGGTGATCGCCCTTCTACCCAGCATTCCGGATATGATGAAGCTCCAATACGATTTTCAACGCCTCCGTATCCTCCGTTAGCTGGCTCTGCTTCGTAGGGAGCACGGTTCGACTGTGTATCCCACCCCCTGTCGGCGAGGTTCTACCCGCTGCTGCTCGCGATCTCTAATTGTCCACCAGACACAGCCAGGATGAGCGGGATCGCGAAGGGGGAGGAGTAGCTGGAATCGGAGAAGAAGGATCGCGGGATCTACCCGTGCCGTCTCATCCCTCGGGCGTTTTGGTCTGAACCGGAAGGCTCGGGACCTGCAACCCCCGCGTCGCCTGCGGCGCCACGCCTTCGGTTCCAACGGCACCGTGGCGCTGCGCGCCCGCACCACTGCCGTTTCCAGAGGTTGCAGATCCCGAGCCTTCCGTTTCGGTCGACCACACCCGAGGGACGCGACGGCACGGGCCGAAACCGCCTGAGGATGAGAGAGATGAACGGAGACTTCGATGGCTGGCAGCGTGAACAAGGTGATCCTGATCGGCAACCTGGGCAAGGATCCCGAGGTCAGGAACACACAGAGCGGCTCCAAGATCGTCACCTTCAGCTTGGCGACCAGCGAGAGCTGGACCGACAAGGCTTCGGGCGAGCGGAAAGAAAAGACCGAGTGGCACCGTGTCGTGGTGTTCAACGAGCGCATCGCTGACATCGCCGAGAGGTTCCTGAGCAAAGGGCGCAAGGTTTACGTCGAGGGTGCGCTGCAGACCCGCAAATGGACAGACCAGAGCGGCCAGGAGAAATATACGACGGAAGTGATCATCGACCGGTTTCGCGGCGAGCTCACCCTGGTCGACAGCAACCCGGATCGTGACGATAGCGGCGTGCGTTCGGCGGGCAGCAGCCGGAGCAAGCCGCAGGACAACAACTGGCAGCCAAGTCCTTCGGATCTGGATGAAGAAGTGCCGTTCTGAGTTGATCGGCTGGTTGCTGGCCGGAGCTGCCAGGGGCAGCCCGAGGTGCTACGGCCAGCGGGTTCTTGTTCAACACCATGCTCGACAGCCCGCGATCATCGACCGCGGGCTGATGGCGTTTGTGGAGTGTTCTCTCATGCGCAAGCCACCTGTCGCACACCCGTCCAGCCTGATGTCTCCGAAGCGTCATAGCTCTGAACCGATCTCTTACGAAGCCCTGGCAACAAGGAACTTCGACCGGTTGCTTCGTCAGCATCGCCTGGAGATCAGAACCATCAAGTGGCGCTTTGCCCTTGCGGCTGTCGCCATCGCGATCCTCGCCTCGATGGTCACCATCCTGGTCACGCAGGGCGGTCAGTGAAGCTGACCGCCCTCAAGCCTACCAACCTCACGAGGTACTGACGGGGCGCCACCGGGACGAGGGGTGCCTCGCGTTCCTCGCCATCCGGAAGAAATGAGATGACCGTTCCACCAGGGCGACCGGCAAACACCGGAGCGATCGCCACCGCACGACGGTGCCACCACGAAGCCGCTCTGCTGCGCGACACGGCGATCGAGGCGGAGCTGACCGACATGCAGCGCACCCTTCTAATGCGCGAAGCAGAAATGTCCGAGCGTCTGGCGCATAGATGCGCGTTCCAGGCAGACAACAGAAAGCAGCAGCGATCGAGTATTGCTGCCCAATAGAATAACAACCCGTCTCTGGTATCGCCGCATTCCAAGATGGTCCGCACCGCTGCGACGATCTACAGGCGCAGCTGGAAGAGCCACCTTCGCTCAAGATCAGAGAACGCATCGGCCCCAGCTCAAGAGTTCGTAGTCGCATGGCACGTCTTAAGTAAAGAATTCTATAAAGAGCGGATAAATAAATAATGGACGCGTTATCTATTGTATAGCTTGTACAGCGCATATCTAGCTGATACAGTTCTTCTCAAGGCGCTCCCTTGTATTTACCAACTATTAAGGAGGCTCACCATGACGGTCTTCCGGATACAGCTTATCGAGAAAACTACTGTTTCCTCGGAAGCTATCTTCAGCGTGAACTCGATCTCAGTTGAGGCGGCGGCGGCCGAGGTCCTGCTCGCTTATCGTAAGGCAGAGAACAGCGGGACGACGGTCATCCTGCTCAAGGATGGCCAGCGTGAAATGCTCGAGCCGGCACAGATCGCCCAGGCCGAGGTGACCATGCTCCATATCGGCGAGGATGGAGAAACGCTTGGCGTTATCACCACTACGAAGTTGCGGCGTTCCTTGAGCTGATGCGAGATAGCTTCGCGATCAGCCCTTGGATGCCTGGCTGCGCCAGAGCCAGTCATGCTCCGCGGAGTAATCACGCGGAGACCACACCCTGGCTTGTTGCGCAAGTTTAGCGGCACGCCACGAACCCAGCGCCCACTGCACCCGTTCGTAAGCAGTAAGCAGAGCCCGAGCAGCCTGGAAGGCACGATCGTCTGCCTGATCTCCGAGCGCCCGGTCCTCTAATCCATAAATGGTCAGTGTCTGGTAAAGATGTTGCTGCGCCTGTTCCGACAGCCTGCCAGCCGCACTGGCAGCCTCGATCGCCCGTATCGCCTCATCCATCAACGGCTGATAGAGGTCATCGATGATCCGATGTCGCGCGACCGCCGTGCCGGGCAGATCGAAGGACAACAAGGTCTCTGCCATGACGCGGTCAGCACGGTCATACAATCGCGGATCCGGCCGCTCGAAGCCGAAAGCCTCCGCGACGTTCAATACCTCCCGGACGTCCGGCGCGATATCGAACAGGAGTTCGACCGAAGCGGCAACGCGACGCTCGACTGGAAAGCGAACGACGTTGCCGGTCGATGGAACGAGTTCGAGGCGCATGCGAATCCCTTTGTTCGAGCCGGACGATAACAACCTCACAGCAGAAGTACTACAGCAATGCGTCCTTTCAAATCCACTTTGTTGCTTCTCGTCGTGTTCGCTTCGCCAACCGGTGCCTGCCTCGCCCAGACCAGCTGTCCGCAGCAGGCTCTGGCAGGACAATATCCGATATTGGTAAACGAAAAGCTGGCAGCGCGAACTACCCTGCTATGTAGCGCGGGTTATACTGTCCTCGCCTCCGGTATCACCCATGGTCCGCTCTGGTCGGCCGAACATCTGACTCAGGATTCTCTCGAAGCGGCTGGGCAGACGAAGCGCGACGGATACTTTCATGCGGACGGTCGGCTGCCATCGGAAGACCAGGCTCAGCTCGATGATTTTCGTCGTTCAGGATTCGACCGTGGCCACATGACCCCATCAGGTGACATGCCGGGGCAGGCGGCGCAGCAGGAAAGTTTCGCGTTATCCAACGTGGTGCCGCAGACGGCGGCGCTCAATCGCGGGATCTGGGAGAGAACGGAGGAGGCCGTTCGCCACCTGGCCGAACGGGAAGGCGAGCTGTTCGTCGTCACCGGCCCGGCCTTCCATGGCGAGACGCTGGGGACGATCGGCCCGGACAAGGTCTTCGTGCCCTCGTCTACCTGGAAGGCCGTCTACGATCCGGTTGCCGGAGGGGCCGGCGTCTACGTCTGCAAGAACCTCGAACAGCCCCCGACATGCACCCAGGTCACCGTGGCAACCTTGATCCGCGTAGTCGGCATCGACCCGTTTCCGTCCCTGACGAGCACCATCAAGGCCACGCGCTTCGCGTTGCCGGCGCCGGAAGCCAGTCGATATGCTCATGAGCGCGAGCACTCCCGGCGGCCACGCTCCCAACCGTCCTGGCTCGACAGGCTTTTGAACTGAGGAGGACCAGCCCGATGTCGGACTTCAAGCCATTCGCGAACGACAGCCATTCCACCAGTATCGGCGACATGATCGTCGAAAACGGCACCGACAGCATCGGCTTCTATGGGCAGATCGACCTTTCCCGAGACAAAGCCGGCTTGACCCGTGCACGCGCGCTGAGAGCGTTCTTCGAGAGTGTCGTGGCTGCATTGGAAGGCGAAGCGTCGCTGCCGGACGCGCTACCGAACCGCAAACCCGGGACAACCAAGAACCCGTTCGTCTGACCGATCCGCCTCGAACGGCATCTGGAGCTCTGCCTCATGTCCGGGAACCCATCAGAAGGCCGCCATCTCTCCCTCAAGCAGAGCCCTACTCTCGAACGTCGGGCTCAGGCTGCCGAGCACCCAGCGGACTGGTGCGGCGACGACCCGGACCTGGCCACTACCGCAGGTCGATGTGCTACGGTGCCGTCGACCACAAGATCGAAGGGTGCGGTGACTCCAGAGACAGCGCTGCCACACCAGACGACGCCATACGCTCGGGTAGTCGAGGCCGAGGTCGCCATGGAGATGGTCAATCGAGCCCGTACCAAGGTGCAGCAGAGGATCTACGCGCTCGAGGATGTCGATCCCGCCGAGGCCGATCGGCTACGCCAGGTGGGCATCGCGTTGTATGACCAGCTGCGGTCGATCGATCCGGACAACCCGACTCATACCGCGATGATTATCGCGAGATGGAAGCCGTTGCTGAAGGACGAGGCCGTCTTCTGGAACGCCCTGCGTGGATGACCGGCTGCGACACAGCTTCTCCGAAGAGCAGCACGAGCGCATTTTCCAGAACGACATCCGGCCGGTCTACTTCAGGCCAGGCGAGCCGCTTCCTTCGGCACCAGCGGCGATCATACTCGGGGGACAGCCTGGCTCCGGGAAGAGCGGCTTGCTGGTCGCCGCGGACAAGCAGCTCAGGCAGGACGGCCGCACCGTCGTCATCAACGGGGATGATCTGCGCAGCTTCCACCCGGCCTACGGCCGCCTGCAGACCGAAGACCCGCTCAACGCGGCGCGCTACACCGACCAGGATAGCGGCCGGTGGGTCGAGAAGCTGATCGCCGCGGCAGCGGTCGAACGGGTCAACATGGTCATCGAGAGCACCATGCGCCGCCCGGAAGTGTTTCGGGCGACCGCAGGAACCCTGTTCGCGCACGGCTACCGTGTAGAGGCACGGCTACCGTGTAGAGGCGCATGCCCTGGCCGTGCCGGAACCGCTTAGCTGGCAGGGTGTGCATCTGCGCTACGAGAGGATGCTCAGCCAGGGTGCTGCGGCGCGCTTCACCGTCCGCGAGGCACATGACGCCGGAGCGAACGGAATGCTCGACACCCTGCGCAGCATCGAGCAGGACCGGCTCGCCGACCGCATCCAGATCTCCACGCGCGAGAAGCAGGTGCTCTACGACAACCGCCTGGTGGACGATATCTGGCAGCAGGCACCCAGAGCGGCCGACGTGGTCCTGGCGGAACGCCGGCGCCCGCGCACTCCGGAGGAGCAGCGGGAGGTCGCGACGACTTGGCAGTCGATCGTAGGAATGATGACGGAGCGCGCGGCGGATCCGGTAGCGATCGACCAAGTGCGGCAAATCGCTCGGGCCGATGCAACGCGGTTCTCTGAGCCGCAGATCACCAGCCTGGATCTTGCGGCACGGCCTCCCACGCCGTTCGTGGAGCGGCTTCAGGCCTGGCGCGAAAGCAGACGGGCTGAGCAGGCAAACCACTCCGAGCCGCCGAAGCCGTCCGAAGATGCGAGGCATGAGGACCGGCCTGCATCGGGCACGAGCCGATCCTCCGATCCGTCACCCTGAGTTCGTTTTCTGATCTGACGTAGATCCGGTCGCACCGAAGGTCCGCACGCTCGCGGACATGATTGCCAACGCACAGCTGGATGTTGCCTGCTCGACCCTACCCCTCACGCCTGCGGCGCGAGGGGCAGGGCACGTTCCAGGCAGATGGCCTCGCCGTCGTGGCGATCAGCATGACAGTCCCACGATGGCGGCGTCGAGACAGGCCCTGCCGGGCCTCCACGCCAGGGCGTGGCTCCAGCCCGCCCGCTGTGATGCGTCAGGGTCGCGCCCAGCGCAGGCTGAAGCCCGCGCCGCTCGCAACCCTGACGATCTGGCGCGCAGGCTTACGGTCCCGACCCCGCCCTCGCGAGCCTGTCCGGGCATGCGCAGGACGGGACGAGAAAAACGCCATCTGCCTTGCACTCTCACAGGCAACCGGGGCGCTCGCCGCCCCCGAAGCCCCAGGCAGGACGAACAAGAAAAACAATGCTTGTTCTTAGTCGCGTCAACAGTATTGAACCTCTTCGAGCTAATAAATACTGTTCGGTCTTGCAAGTATAGATTGATCCCGGTTCGGACTGTGCTATACTTGGGCTACAGCAATCCTATCGATTTCCCCTGGATATACAGGAGCGGAACCGTGACCTTCATTCGTAATCCACAGAACGACAGCGACGAGCTCGTACAACTTCGAGCCGGAGTTGATTGTTCTACCGTGCTGGAGCGGGCGGGCTTCCTGCTCGACAAGCGCGAGAGCACGCGCAACTGTCCGAAATACCGCAACGACGATGGACGGATCGTGATCGTCAATCATGACGGCCGCGGCTGGTGGGACCCGCATGACAGCGTGGCCAAGGGCGACGTCTTCACGCTGGTGCAATACCTCAACCCGGGCATGACGCTGGGCCATGTAAGACGGATGCTGCGTCCGATCGTCGGCATCAGCCCGACCGCCGCCGAGATGCCAGCCCCGGAGCGTGCCCCCGCCGTGCCCTGCACCGTGCGCTGGCGGGGACGTCCCAGGGTGCGACCCGGCTCGCCCGTCTGGACCTACCTGACCGAGGCGCGCGCGCTGCCCGCCGGCGTCGTGATGGAAGCCGGACGCCAGGACGTGCTGCGCGAGGGACCGCACGGGACCGCCTGGTTCGCGCACCGTGATCATGCCGATCGGCTTACGGGTATCGACATGCGCGGCCCGGACTACCGGGGCTTCTCGTCAGGTGGCGACAAGGCGCTGTTCCGCTTCCGGGCAGGCGGAGCAGGGACGACGCAACGTCTCGTGGTCTGCGAGGCGCCGATCGATGCCCTGTCCTTCGCGGCAGTCGATCCCTTTGCCACCCGGACGCTCTACGTCGCCACCACCGGCGGCATGGGACCGCGGACGATCGACGATCTGCAGGCGCTCTTCGCAGACCTGGCCGCTACGGGCGGACGGCTGCTGATCGCCACCGACAATGACAAGCAGGGCGACCGCTATGCGGAGGTGCTGGAGGAGATGGCTCACGCCGCCAGCCTATCCAGCCGCCGCGCCCTGCCCACCGGTGATGCCGACGACTGGAACGCCGTTCTCCAACGACGAGGTGCAGCATGACAATCAACGACGACTTCATCCACGCCCAGGTCGAGCGCCTGCGGCTCATCGGCAGCGTCACCGCCAGCTTCCACGCCACGCCCAGAGCCAGGATGATCTGGGCCCGGCACTATCATCAGGTTGGACCCTATCCCGACACCGTCGTCACCGCCTGCAGCGGCGCCTCGACGATCGAGGGTCTGGTGATCGATGGCGACTGGGATCCGGAAGCTGGCTGGGACTTCGACGGCCGCTTCACCGTGTTCACCCAGGAAGGCGAGATCCTGCACTGCAACGGCTGGATGGCCGCGAGCCTCGAGGTCCTCTGATGCTGCCTTCTCCGCCTGCCCATCTTCGGCCCATCCTGGACGGGATGACGCCGGAACAGATCACGGCCGCGCGTGCTTCGGGGCCGGTGCTGGTGCTCGCCGGTGCCGGCTCGGGCAAGACCAGGTCGCTCACTGCCGGCGTCGCCTGCCGCATCGGCGAGCGCAACATCCCAGCCGATCGGCTGCTCGTGGTCACCTTCACCAACAAGGCGACCGGCGAGATGCGCGACAGGGTCCGCGCGGTTCTCGGTGTCGGCGCCGCTCCATCCTGGCTCGGCACCTTCCACGGTCTCGGCGCCCGGCAGCTCCGCCTCGAGCCGGAGATCGCCGGGTTGCGGGCCAACTTCGACATCCTCGACGCCGGCGAAAGCGCGCGCATCGTCAAGCGGCTGCTGACCGGGATGCGGCCGGTGGAGCCTGGTGTGGAGGACGAAGACGGCACAGATCTACCGCCAAGCGGGTCAAGGCGCTGTGTGACCGCCTGTCGCGCTTCAAGGACAGCCTGGTGACGCCGGATCGGGCCAGCTTTCACGTCGAGGCGGCGATCGCCCGCGCCGTCGCCGGTCGCTTCTGGATCGATGCCGAGGAGCTGCGTCTGGCGGCCAGGCTCTATGTCGCCTACCAGGCCGAACTACAGGACATGAACGCGGCCGACTTCGGCGACCTGCTGCTCTGGCCGGCGATCACCATGCAATCCGACGAGACCTATCGCCTGCGCTGGAGCCGGCACTTCTCATGCGTGCTATGCGACGAGTTCCAGGACATCAACCGTGCGCAGTTCGTCTGGCTCCAGGCGCTTGCCAGGGACACCGGCGAGCTCTTCGCCGTGGGTGATGATGCGCAGTCGATCTACTCCTGGCGCGGCGCCGAGATTTCCTTCATTCGCCGCTTCCAGGCCGAGTTCCCGGGGGCGCAGATCGTCAAGCTGGAGCAGAATTTCCGCTCCACCGGCCACATCCTGTCCGCCGCCAATGCCGTCATCGCCCACGACGAGAACGGGCTGAAGAAGACCCTGTTCACCCGACGCGGTGACGGCCTGCCGATCGAGATCGTCGGCTACGGGCACGGCAAGGACGAGGCCGCCGGCATTGCAGCCGAGATCGGCAGGCGGGCTGCCGAGGGCACGCCCTACGAGCACATTGCGATCCTCTACCGGGCAAACTTCCTCTCGCGTGCGCTGGAGGAGAGTCTGCTCTCTGCGCATATTCCCTACGCGATCGTCGGCGACGCCGGCTTCTATCAGCGTGCCGCCGTAAAGGATGCGCTCGCCCTGCTGCGCCTTTCCGCCTTCCCGGAGAGCCGCCAGTCCGACGAGGCCTTCCGTCGCGTGGCCAACAAGCCGGCTCGCGGGCTCGGCGCCAAGGCGCTGGGATCGATCGAGGTCGAGGCTGGCTGGCGGGACGTGTCTCTGTTCGCGGCGATCGAGCCAGCACCGCTTCCGAAGGCGGTTTCGGCCAGGCTGCTGGCCTTCGCCACCATCGTGCGTGAGATCGGCCAGGATCAGGATCTCTCGCTGTCCAGCCGCCTGCGCGCGCTGCTCGACCGCACCGGATACCTGGCCATGCTTCGGGAAGGCCAGGAGGACGACGCCGAGACTCAGATCGAGAACGTCGCCGAGCTGCTCAACCTGGCCAACGGTTTCGGATCGGTGACGGCGCTGCTCCAGCACGCCGCTCTCGCCAGTGCGGCGCCCGGTGAGCAGACCACTGGACGCGTTCAGCTCATGACCCTGCATCGCGCCAAGGGGCTCGAGTTCCCGCACGTCTTCCTGCCTGCCTGGGAGTGCGGCCTGTTCCCGGGCGGGGGCGATCTGGACGAAGAAAGGCGGCTCGCCTACGTGGCGCTGACCCGCGGCATGCAGAGGGTTTCGATCACCTGGTGCGCGTTCCGTCAGGGACGTCCGGTCGCGCCCTCGTTGTTCATCGGACACATCCCGACAGAGCATCGTGTCGAGGGTTGGTTGCGCTACGCTGAAACCGGTGCGTCCTCGCGCAGGAGCTTCCCCCAGGCAGCACGCGAGATGGCAGCGCTGACACGTCATTGATGAGAGCGCATGTAAAATAAGCGACGTGCACGAATTGTTCACCGATCGGAGATCGCAGAATACGTTTCCTGAAATCCAGGAGATGCGTAAATGTTGAGCGATCCGAATACCGTGACATCACAATGCGCGGCCTGGGAGCCTTTGTCTCGCCTCTTACATGTCGCAGCTGCGGATGATGAAATGTATATGAGAACAACGCTTGGTCTATGGGTTACCGCCATACTACTCGGCGCATCCTGCGCCACCGACACTGCAATGGCTGCCCCGCCGACCGACGATGCTGTCAAGACTGCTATACGGGCGGCGAACCCGGACAGCGACATCGACGGCTTTCAGCGCGTCTATGGTGGGACGCTCGGAATGCAGAAAGAGGTAACCATAGCCATCTACACCACCGTTCCCAGCGGCGGCGGCAACATCACCGCGACCAACTTCGGTGTCTTCGTCAGACGGGAGGGGATTGTGGCGCAGCTTCTGAACGAGCCGGAACCGGCTGGGCAGATACGGTCGGTTGCCATTCACGGCAGACACCTCCTTGCCACCTGGATGTCCTATCGGCCGGACGATCCCCGTTGCTGTCCATCGGAGCGGCACACAGCCTCGTACATGGTAGGTTACAATGCAGTTGTGCAGGGGCGGTAACATCTCGGCTCCGCCGCTCAACCAAGAGAGGGAGTCTATTGACGTGTGTGCGGGATGACCGGGCCGGTGCGTATCGCCTTGCATATTCGTTGAAACGTAGACGTCGGATCGTTGGCCTCAGCCTATATCTTGGCGCCTCCTTCGCGAGCGACCTTCTGGCTCTCTTCCCGCGTCATCTCGACAATCTTTTTGTTACGTCGGCCGGGGTGCTTCGGCCGGTCACTCATGGTCATCTCCGTCCGAAGTTAGGTGGTCTCTTGTGACACGGCGTGCCGCAGCAGCGTGACGGCTGCTTCCAGATGAGCACCGCGCTTCCCTACAGCCACCTTCAGTATCTCCGCAGCCAGCGGCGCAACGTGTGCTTGCAGTTCAGCGTCCTTCTCGATTGCCCACTGCAATCTACGGGCGTCCAGATCTGCCTTGTATCGCTGCCAAGACTGGTCGTAGTCGCTTTTCTCGATTCTTTTGCGAAGCGTGTCGGCAAGCTCGGAGACGCCGGCAATATACTGATACGGCATGGGTGGATTTCTTCTACCGGGGATTAGGTTAACAAGAGGCAGATCAAGGCACAGCCGATCGCCGGGGTCAGCGGGTGGATACCTGCTATCTCCGGCGATTTCACCAGCAGCCAGCCAACACCCGCAAGCGGCAGAACTAGCGAAGCGTGTGCTCTAGCAAGATAGACAAGACCAAGCACGAGTAAGCTGGACCGCTCCATGAGCAGCAAAATCTTCAGTTGCATGTCGTCATGCGGCATCCGCTTCCTCCTTTGATCGGGGTTTAACGTCAGGCAGAGAGGGCTCACCTGGACCCATTCAAGGCTTCAACCAGCTTAGCAGCTGCACGGTCGCCGCCGGGCGTGTTGACCTCCTTGTAGATCGCGCACACCCGAAAGAGATTCAAAGCCTTGGTGCTGCCCGAGAGCGAAATCGTCTGCTTGCTACCGCCCTGGTCCAGTTCAACGTGCGGCGCCTTATCCATTGCGGCCATGAGGTTTACGAAGTCTTTCGGCTCAATATCTGACCACAGTGTACTCGGGCCAGTCGTGCTCATATTGAACGTCTGCTCGACCGAGCCGGCCGTCACCTTCAGTGAGTAATTAGAGCCCGCTTCCAAGCCCGCATACGTCGCCAAGATCTGCAGGCCAAACGGCTCTCCAACGATAAAAGTGAGCTTCTGCCGGTCGCCCGATGCCACACAAAGAAGAGGGTTGCCTTCGGGGTCGAGAAGACGACCCGCGGTCCAGGCGCCAAAGTGACCGTCGATCACCGTTGGGTAGGGCTCATGATGCGAGAAATAGCCGTTTTGCAAACGGTCAAATTGATCCCCTGGAGCTAGTGGATCGGCGGTGGCGGAAGAGGTGCCAAGGGCAACAAACAAGCTGGCGGCTAAGAGGTAACGCGGCATGGGTGGATTCCGGGGTTAGTGATCTAGTCAGAGGCAGGCGAGCGCATTTTCGTGCGCCTGGCTTTCGACCATAGACATCACGCGAAACCGATTAGCGTCGTTCTCGCTCGTCATAATTGCCTGCCACCCTTCGTCTCGAATGCACCAGCAGCACCACCTCGCGCGCCACACCGGTCGCCGATAGATGGACCGGCTACGGTTGGATCGGACGTAGACTTTCGGCGCCCATCCACTCGCGTCAGGCATCAGCTTGGCAGTCAGTGGGTGGTCGTTACGGTTACGGTAAATTATGGTGGTCAGTGCCCAGTGGGCCACCGCTATGGCGACCTGGAATTGAAAGAGATTGAACGCGGCGGAAAGTGCCACGCGCCATGCTTTGTGAAAGCTCACCAGCATAACGAATGCTGGGAGCATGACCATTACTCAGAGGGCGCCAAATAGGGCGACCCGGCCTACTCGCTGATCTTCAATTCCGTTGACAGAGTAACGATAGTCTGTCGACCCATAGGTATCGGTATGTCGCCCTACTTGCCGACTTCTGAGTAAGCCCCATAGGGCGGGCATAGCAGCGTTGAGACCGTCCAACCCATTTCGGCCGTAGTATCAGAGCAAGATCCCGATCACGCCCGCCGTGAAAGCTGCGGCTCGCATCGTGGACTGACGCAGCGCCGGAGCAAAGATGCCCCAGGCCCAATGATGCGAAGCTAAGCTAGGCCGGCGGAACCGACGCGCGGCCTGATGCACCAGCGGATAGGCAATATCCAAGTGCCCTGCAATTACCGCCCCGAATGCCGCCCCCATCGTAGTAGCCAGCACCCGCGGCGTGTGGATTGGAAGAGCCGGCCCCCAGTAGACTGGCACTGATAGAGGGGGAAGTGGCATAGGTGGGACAGGGTGCGTCCAGGCCCAGCCGAGCGCGGCCGTGGTGCTAGCCACTACGGCGCAGATTCCTATGTTCACAAGGCGCAAGCGGCGTTTCAGCCCCGGCGGGATATCGAGGGGCGGCTCTACCTTTTTCTTGCGCATGGCTTATCCTGGCTGAACAAGAGTTGATGTCAGAGCTCGCTGTCGGGTTGACCAGGACCGTCACGCCAAGCCTGCGCGCCGACAAGGCCAGACAGCGCAGGGCGCTCGAACAAGGGACGGGAAAGCCAGGTCACGTCGATCCCGCTGCCTACGTCGAGACCGTCAACCCAGTCGGCAATCCCGCAGCCGTCCGGTTGCGCGAACCGGCCAACTACGCCGCAAGCATTTATAAACGACTGCACCGTATCCCGTTGGGCCTCGTCGACCTCAAAGGTGCCATCCTCGATACGATGGAGCGTGATCGTCGTGTGCTCCGGGGCGCGCAGCAACCGAGTGCGCAGCACGTCCGGAACGGCGACGCCATCAGGGATAATGACCGAGAAGATTTTGATCCACAGGATACCCATCGCTCCTCTCCAATCGGGGACTGCTGTTATGCGGCACGGCGGGCGTCGAAAGACGCCTTGGTCTCGATGAGGTCGTAGAGGTGGTAACGACCGACGACCATCTCACGGAGCTTGATCTTGGCATCTGCGAGCGACGTGGCCTCAACAACGTAGTCGACCGCGTCGTCATCGTTTTCGTAGTGCTCGATGAGCGCGTCGAAGGTCATTTTGCTGTCTCTGGCCGGGGGTTCGTCTTGTCACTCGTTCCTGACGCCCAGCTAATCAAGGCGCAGTATCAGATCAAGGTAGCGGGCTGGTTGTCGGAGGGTTGTCAACAGCACCCCGAGCGGTTTGTGCGGACGTCTATCGCGGCGGCATCCACTCAACATATAACCTTGTGCTTGCACGTGCAAGCTTATATGATCCTCGGATGAGCAAGGAACGTATTGCTGTCGAACCCATCTACATCCGCGCGCCGGCGGGTACCGTGGCTCGGATAGAGCGCCTGCGCGGGCGGGAGCGGGCCTCCGACTTCCTACGACGGCTGCTGCTTGATGGCTTGGATGCCGAGGCCGGCGAGGATCGGTGTGGTCAGGTCGCGCAGAAGGGGCAGGGCTGATGGCGATCATGCTGGGTGATCTGCACGCGGCGCTGGTGGATGCCGGCGCGAGCGACACGCTGGCGACCAAGGCCGCACAGGAGGTCGCAGCCTATGAAAGCGATATCGGCAACATCAAGCAGGATCTGAGCGACCTGCGGAACGATACTGCTGAGATAAAGCGAGAAGCCGGGCGCCTGACGCGCGACGTGGCTGACCTGAAGAGTGATGTCGGCGCCCTCAAGCGAGACGGGGCTGTCCTGAAGGTTATGGTTGGCACCCTGTATCCGATGGTGCTTGCAATCCTGTTCAAGCTTTTCCTGCACTGAAAGACGATCAAAGCCGTGACGCCCTACAAGCCGTCCACGTTTGAGAAGCCGCGCAACCTCGCGATCCTGCTCGGGGTCGCCGCCGCGCTGAGCACAGCTTTGTGCGGATCGCTGGGTTTCAGCATTGGGTCGAGGTCATCCGGCCCGATCGTGATCCTCCTACAGCAGCCGTTGACGCAGCGATGAGCGATCAGAACCAGACGACGGCTTCTATCCAGATCGGATCGTCCATTCTATTGACCGGCAACGTATGAGACGAGGTGGGAGACGAAAATGACTACAGGAAGTATGTCGAGTCTTTTTACCACGTTTGATCATGTAACGGATCTAAAACTAGAGGGCTACGAAATTTATCAAGAACTCACTAGGCTCGTAGCAAGTAGAACGACATACCCGGCAGACGGTGATGTTCGGGTTGTGTCAATGCTCGACCAAGCCGGTAGAATGAATGTGAGAGGCCGCCACACCAATCTAGGGTATAGCGGCTATTGGAAAGGCTCCATCTTCTTCAACAGGAAGCCACAAGCCATCGTCAACTGGCGAGACCTCTTTCCGCAGGAAGAGAATCGCTATTCTGTGGCGCAGTATCAACCTGAGGCCATGAGCGAGGTTATTCGAATCTTGGGAAGTCACAAAAGCACCATGGCGTTACGTGCCAAAAGGGGTTGGAGCTTACGCCTATGAGCGAGCAGATACAGACCACCCTTAATTGCACGTTGGGCCGATCATCATTTCGCGCTGCTACACTTAGCGACTGAAGAATTACCTGTCCAAGCATGAAGAGTGCCGGTCTGTGGGCATATGCTATCCTCCTGCAGGAGGACACGCACATGGTTGAAAAAAGAGAGTTACTCAGTAGTCGGTAAGTAAGGCGACATTCCTGTTGTACTTGGTCGCAGCCGGCGCTATGATGACCCCATGAAGCGAGACGGGCGCGGCTTTGATCATCGGACGCTGGAAGCCATTCGGATTA
>JAABUQ010004439.1_pt1 | contig 23963 bp, 26 predicted proteins | sample 5560001 | NCBI WGS metagenome assembly JAABUQ01 (sample SAMN10711888, study PRJNA513371) | rock metagenome | isolation source: Antarctica rocks | place: Antarctica: Victoria Land, Finger Mt nord | collected 2015-12-18
TGTCCGCCTGCGCGGACAAGGAGCGGAAGGGGGAGCGCAGCAGAGTCTTTGTTTGTGTCTTTGTCCGCGAAGGCGGACACTGGGCGCTTCGCCCCACAGCGCAGGAATTTATTCCCACGCTTCTTATTCCCACGCTTCTTAATCCCACGCTTCTTGTCTTGCTTACTTGGTTCATAAACTAAAGCTCATCCACGCTGATATTGCCGTTGGTGTAGATACAAATGTCGGCGGCGATACGCAGGGCTTTTTCGGCGATCTCGCGGGCCGACAAATCTGTGTTCTCCACCAGCGCTTTGGCCGCCGCCTGGGCATACGGCCCGCCGCTGCCGATGGCGGCGATGCCGTCGTCGGTGTCCAGCACGTTGCCGTCGCCGGAGACAACCAGGAGATACTCTGGGTTGGCGACAATCATCAGCGCCTCAAAGCGGCGCAGGACCCGGTCGGAACGCCATTCTTTGGCAAACTCAATCACGGCCCTCTGAAGATTGCCGTTGGAGGCTTCCAGCTTGGCTTCAAACCTGTCGGCGAGCGCCATGGCATCGGCGGCGCTGCCGGCGAAGCCCGCTAGCACTTTGCCTTGATACAGCCGTCGTATCTTCTTTGCCGTGTTCTTCATCACGGTCTTGTCGAGCGTCACCTGCCCGTCACCGGCAATGGCGACCTTGCCGTCTTTTCGGACGCCCACAATCGTCGTCGCGTGCATTGTTATGTTCAAAAGATGTTCTCCAAAATATACTGTTCCATCTCAGCTTTGTAATAGGCCAGGCGGCCCGGAATGCAACAAGCAACAGCCGTGCTGTCATGGGAGATGAGCATTTCTATTGCTTCCTGCAACGGCATCTCGCGTTGATCTAACTCTTGTTCCGGTGAGATAAGGTAACATGCTTGCCCCGCTCCTTTTTGCCGAAGAAGCTTCACAATGAAATCTGCGTGATTACCTCGGTTTGCGATTGGCATTGACCGGGCCACAATCGTATCAAGGTTATGGTAAAGCTGTCCAAGAATCTTCTTCCGCTTGCCTGGATTTGCCAGAATTTGCAAATACCGGTCCTTTTTGTCAGGTACGATGAAAGCACGAACAAACACTTCTTCTTCCGACGACAGAATGCCTTTCATCAGAGCTGATACTCCTCAAATGGCTTGCAAAAGGTGTTGTCGTAATGATAGCACACTACACGTTGACAGTTCAATGTGTGCCTGGGTATAATCTGTCTAATTAGATTGCGACTTTTTTCACAATGTCAACAGGAACTTCGCCCGCAGCCCCGAAAACGGGAACCCAGACGCCGCCGAGCGGCATTCCAGTATTAGATGAGCCGGTCACGTCTGAAGAAAAAGCCGCGTATGTGCGGGATATGTTTGACGACATCGCGCACCGCTACGATCTGCTGAACTCCGTGCTGTCCGCCGGCATCCACAAAGGCTGGCGCGGATTTGCAACGCGCTGCGCCAGTCTGGAGGCTGGAAACAGTGTTCTGGACGTCTGCTCGGGGACGGGGGAATGGGCACCGTCTCTGCGAAAAGCGGTAGGGCCGGAGGGGTTTGTCGCCGCCGCGGACTTCTCGCTGCCGATGCTTCAGTACGGCGAAAAGCGGTTTGAGCAGCAGAAAACGGACGAAGTTCAGGGGGATGCGTCCCGGCTGCCATTTACCGATGCGAGTTTTGACGCCGTGACCATCGGCTTTGGGATCCGCAACGTGGCGGACCGAGACCAAGCGTTTCGGGAAATGTTCCGTGTGCTGAAGCCGGGCGGGCGCATGGTCTGTTTGGAGTTTTCGCAGCCGCCCGCCGGCCTATTTCGCACGGGATACGAGCTGCACGCGCGGTATGTGATGCCGCCGCTCGGCGGGGCCATCAGCGGACGGCCCGATGCGTATGCGTACCTGCCGGCGTCTGTCGCCCGGTTCGACAGCCGGGAGCAGCTCGCGGCGCGGATGTACGGGGCCGGGTTTTCGCCGGTTCGGTTCGTCAATTTGACGTTTGGACTTGTCTGCGTTCATGTGGGCGTCAAGCCTGAGATTAAGTCTTAAATTCTAATCTGAGATCAAGGCTTTAGAATGGAACCAAAATTATGGGAGCCACTGCCGCCGTTCTGCCTGGTAAGATGATGCCTGAGACAGCTCCCACCGCGCGGGGTGTAGTGTCGTTTCTTGACATTGTCCATGACGACTTGGTGTCGGTGGAAGGGTTGCTTGGGAACGAGATCCGTTCCGACGTCAAAGCGGCTTACGCGATTTCCGGCCACACGCTGTCGGCGGGCGGGAAACGCCTGCGTCCGGCGCTTGTCGTGCTGTCTGCTCATGCGGCCTGCCAGCAGTTTCCCGCGTCTACGGTATTCGCGTCCGCGGCGGCGGCGGAGCTAATTCACATGGCGTCGCTCATTCACGACGATGTCGTGGACGGCTCGGCGGAGCGGCGCGGGCGGCCCACGGCAAACGCCACGTTCGGCAACCAGATCAGCGTCTTGGTGGGCGATTACTTGCTTGCCAAAAGCATCTATCTGGCGGCCCGCGAAGGCAACATTGATGTTATCCGGGTGTTTTCTAATGTCACCGTGGGCCTCAGCGAAGGCGAAGTGCTCCAAATCACGGCCAAAGGGGACGTAGACACGTCGGAAGAAACGTATCTGACCATCATCCAGAAGAAGACCGCAGGGTTTATCGCCGGATGCTGCGAAGTCGGCGCGATGCTGGCCGGCGCGTCGCCGGAGCAAGTCGCCGCGCTGACCCGCTACGGCCTGAACTGTGGGCTGGCGTTCCAGATTGCCGACGATCTCCTAGACTACACTGGCGACCCGCAAAAAACCGGCAAGCCGCTCTGCGGCGACCTACGCGAAGGCAAAATGACTTTGCCGCTGATTTTGGCCCTGCGGGATGTCTCGGACGCCGAGCGTGGTCATCTGCTCCATATTTTAGAAGAACCCGAAGCGCTGACGGACGCGGAAATCACCGACGTTCGCGCCGCTATCGTCCGGCACAACGGCTATACGCGCACGGCGGACGCCGCACGGCGCTATGTGGAGTTGGCGCAAGACGCGCTGCTGGGCTTGCCGGACTCTCCGTATCGCAACTCGCTTCATACCCTGGCTGACTACGCGCTGACACGAGAGCGCTGACCTTCCTCTCAGCAGGATTTTCCTGTTCTTCTGTCGTATTCTCCTCTGCAAGCAACTGTGAGCGAAGCAGAGGAGAATGTGCTATGCTGAACGCGCTTTTTGACAACCCCGTCGTTACCAAAGAACTGCGCGGGCGGATGCGCGGGGCAAAAACTTACTGGCTCCTGTTCGGCTATGTGCTGCTCCTGTCGCTGATCCTCTTTTTCTCCTACCTCGGCTGGTGGGCGCAGCATTCGGCGGACATGCAGAACGGCGGCAGCTCGGCGGGCTTCACGGTCGGGCGCACCTTTTTCAAGATTTTGTTTTATTCCCAGGCCGTGATGATGGCACTGATTACGCCCGCGCTGACGGCTGGGGCGATCTCGGTGGAACGCGAGCAGCGCACCTTTGAGCTGCTGCGCGGCTCGATTTTGAGGCCCGGCGCGATTGTCTGGGGCAAGCTGGCGTCTTCGGTCTCGTTCGTTGTTTTGCTGCTGACTTCCTCGCTGCCTCTGCTGTCGCTCTGCTTTCTGCTCGGCGGCGTGTCTCCGGGCGAAGTTTTCTTTGCGTACCTGCTGCTCACCGCCGATGCGTTTCTGTTTGGCGCGATTGGATTGTGCTGGTCGGCGTATGCCGCCAATACGGCGACAGCGACGGTGCTTTCCTACCTGACGCTCATTGTCTTCTTCGGCGCGACGTTCCCGTTTGCCACTCCAACGCTTGACCCAAGCGGCTTTATGCCGAACTTCGGCTTTTGTGCGCTGAATCCGATCGGCGCAGTCACGGGCGCGGTCGTGCCGGAGCATTACTACGGCTTTGTGCTGCCGGCCTGGGTCCCTGCGCTGCTTCTGAACGGAACGCTGACCGCGCTGCTGATTTTGGCGGCAATGAACCGGCTGGAAGATTTTCCCGCGCGACGCGCCGTGGCCCTGCGTGTTGTCACGCTGCTGTTTGCCGGCCTGCTGGTCTTTTTTGGGGATGGCGTGATTGTTGGCTTGCCCAGCTTATTGGGGACACCGACCGCGCAGCTTGAAATGCTCAGCTTCGTGCTGACACTGCTGCTTCTCTTTGTGCCGGTGATGGTGACAGGGGATTTGGAAGGCAGGCAGGGAAGGAAGCAGGGGGTGCTTCCCCGGATTTTCGGCGACGCAGCTTTGCCTTCGGGCCTGCCGTATGCCTTGCTGCTGGCGGTTCTCACAGTAGGGGTGACACTAGCGGCTGTGCATTACGCGGGGCAGCAGCCGGCGCTGCCTGCCTTCGGCGGCAGGCACGTCTTTATCGGCCCGCGCCCGGCGGCGTTTGGCTTGCCGCCGGCGCAAGGCATGGACCTCGGCTGGCAAGTGGCTGTCATGCTGGCGGTTATTGTGGCAGGCATAAGCGGCCTGGGCTACCTTTTGTCTGCGCTGCTGAACAACCGCTGGTCGTCGCTGGTGCTGCTGTATCTCGCCGTCGTGCTTGCCGTCGCTCTGCCGTTCTTCACTTATGCCACTCTGAACGGGCAGGACGCGGCGCTGGCCGCCCGTAGCCCCGGCGTCAATTCCTTGTTCTTATGCCCCTATGTCTCTGTCATCCAATTAGCGGATACCGGCAATCCCCGGCCTACCTTTGGGCAGGGCAGTGCGGTCGTCGGCATGATCGGCTACGGCGATTACCCGCTTTGGGTTGGCACAAGCGTTGTCTATGGGGTGATTGGACTGGCTTCCTACACCGCTGGGCTAGTTTTCCTGCGGCGGCGTAAAACGCTCCAGCAAGCTCGAATGCCGGGGTTGTAGAAAACTCCGGCAAAGAAGCGTCCTTCGGACGAAGATTAAGCCCGCAAATGCTGGGCCTCTCTGTGTCCGAAGGACATTTCCTGCTGGGGGTTTCTACAACCCCGGCACTTCTTACGGCTAATTAAATCGCTTGATTGCCAGCGCCACTTTTCCCATGATGACGACGTCGTCGGCATAAATCGGGTCATAATCCGGGTTTTCCGGCTGCAGCCGGATGCCTTTGGCTTCCCGGTAGAACGTCTTCACGGTTGTTTCTTCGCCAAGCAGTGCAACGACAATATCTCGGTCGTCGGCTGTGCTCTGGCGGCGGGCGACGACAATGTCGCCGTCCCCAATCCCTGCATCCCGCATCGAGTTCCCATACACTTCCAGCGCAAACAAATCCCGCCCGGCCTGATCGCCGCGCCGCAGCAGGGACACGGGGATCGGCAGCATCTCCGGGTTCTGCTGCGCGTCTACAATAATTGGTGCGCCGCCCGCAACCCGGCCCAGCAGGGGAACCGAAACCGAGCGTCCCATGGACAGCCGCTCCCCGCCTTCCATGAGGTCCAGCCCCCGCTTGTAACGGTCCCGGCGCAAAAACCCCTTGGCTTCCAGGCTGTCTAAATGCTTCTTGACGGTGCAGCTTGAGCTGAGACTGACTTCTTTGCCGATTTCGCGGACCGTGGGCGCGTGGCCGCGCTGCTCGATATGGGTGCGAATGACATCAAGAATCTGCTTCTGCTTGTCAGTGAGTGTTTGCATGATGATTCCTCTATGAGATAAATAGAATAAAGTGAGTGGAATGAAATAAAGACGAATAAGAATGAATAAGGTTGTTCCGGGGGGATTATACCACGGTGAGGCGGAACTTACGCAAACTTTTGTTTGTTTTTTTATACAGATGGGCAAAATAGCGTTGACACCGTGCTAGATGTTGAGTATACTGCATTGAGTACAAACTATTGTTTGCTTCCGCTGTTTGTTCGTGACATGCTGCATTGTGAGGAGAATTGACTATGGTTCCGATGATTGACGTGTGTGATGATCGCCCCCGAACAGTTTGTTCCCGGCCTCAGCTTGTGCTTCGAGACTATACGCAGGCTTCTGAAGGCAGCCCGGTCCCGATCCGCTCCCCCCGCCCCAAGGCGTTAGCTCGGTTAGAAAGTGTCATGCTGGCTTCGGCAGCCACAGCAGCATTGGGCTTCTTTGCCGTTACTTCCGCATCTTCATTCGTTCATTCTGTCGAGCAGAACTACCGTAGTCAAACACTTCCTCAGTCTGTGATTATCTCGAAAGCCGTCAAGCGCGGCGATACGCTGGCGAGCCTGGCCCAGCGTTATGGCAATCCCAACACATACATCTTGGAGCGCGAGGATCAAATTGCCCGCGCGAACCACCTCACCGGCACCCAGCCTCTTTTTCCGGGCCAGCATCTTCAAATTCCCGTTACCAATCCGGCCGTCATTGCCCAGATTGTTCGTTCTTCGCACCGGCCTTTGGTCGCGTCTCGCTGAAATTACAGATGAAAAGCATAGGCGAGAAAACGGCCCAGTTTCTCAGAGACCGGGCCGTTTTTGTTTGCGCTTCTGCTTATTGTTTTACCGTTCGGCAAGCGCTGGGCGACGGGTCTTGTCCCGCTGACAGCCGGGGCAGAACGCTTCGCCATAATTGCGGACCGAAAGCTCCATTTGCGCCTTTGTCAGCGCCTTGCCGCAGCTTACGCAGGCGGGCGTTCCGGAAGGGCTGGCGCTTGGCGCACTCACGACAGCCGGCGCTTTGGGCGCAGCGGCCTTCGATTCAGCAGGGAGATCATCGCCGAATGGATCGTCTTCGGTCGCATCCAGCAGGGCGCTGCCGCCAATCAGTGCTTCGAAGTCGTCTTCGCCTTCATCCAGCACGGCGACAGGTGCGGGTGCCGGACGGGACGGCTGAGGCCGAGCGGCTTCTGGGCGCGGCGCTTCATTACGGGGCGTATCGCTGCCGTTCGACTCGCGCGGCGGCGCAGAGTCGCGAGCAGGAGCCGCATCACGGGGTGGTGCGGAGTCGCGTGGCGCATAGCGTGCGCCGTCACTGTTCTGGACGGGAGGAGCGCCGCCGTACCGAGCAGTTCCGCCCCCACCATTACCGCCTCCATTGCCCCCATAGCTGCTGCCGCCCCCGCCCCCAAACCGTCCGCCGCCCATCGGCTGCGGACTGTCGGCGAAGCGTCCGGCAGTGGACTCATCCAGGTCCGGCGAGAACTGTGTGCCAAAGCCGCACAGTGCTAAAGCGCGGCCTACCGCCCCGGTCTCGCTTTTTTCAATATAGTCGCCAAAGCCTTTGACGTCTTCTTTTTTCGTTCCCGTCGCCATCAGCTTGCCGTCGCCGTCGCAGATGCGGGCGCGGAAGATGGCATACTGCTTTTCGTGGTTGATCTCGACGGCTTCCGTCTCAATGCTCCAGTCGGGATGCTCCTGCCGGAACCAGACGATCCGGGCCGAGACGGGAAGGTAAGTGCGTCCGCCCTGCACTTTGATCAGGTGCCGCTTGAAGTCGAATGCCATTGCTGCTGTTCTCCTTAAACCAGGTCAAATGCTCAAAAACAAACACTCGAATGTGTTGAAAACGTAGGCGATGTATTTGACGAGGGCGTAAACGCCCTCGCTGAAGGGCGAAGCGCCACCTGCGTGGCGGAAGAGCAGAGGGGAAAACCCTAATCTTGTCCCTTACCCTCGGGACCTTAGCGTCTACGCTCCCCAGCGAGGGCGTTCACGCCCTCGTCAAATATAACGCCCTGCATGTTACGCCAGCGAGTAATCCGCTTCTTCTTCCGTCACATCCGCTTCCAGCGAAGCCGGCAGCTTTTCCGGGATGCCGATGGCGATGCCGCGGACTTTGCCTTCCATTTCGGCCATGACATCAGGATGCTCGTCTAGGTAGGTCTTCGCATTCTCGCGGCCCTGCCCGATCCGTGTGTCGCCGTAGGTGAACCAGGAGCCGGACTTGTTGGCAATGCCTAGTTCGATTGCCATATCCAGAATTCCTCCTGAGCGCGAAATTCCGGTGCCGAACATGATGTCAAACTCCGCCTGCCGGAAGGGTGGGGCGACTTTGTTCTTGACAACCTTCACTTTGACCCGGTTGCCGACCATGTCCGTGCCCTGCTTCAGGGTCTCGACGCGGCGAATGTCCAAACGAACCGACGCATAGAACTTCAGCGCCTTGCCGCCCGGCTGCGTTTCCGGGTTGCCGAACATGACGCCGATTTTCTCGCGGAGCTGGTTGATAAAGATAATCACGGTGTTTGTCTTGCTGACGCTGCCTGACAGCTTCCGCATCGCCTGGGACATCATCCGGGCCTGCAGGCCCATGTGGCTGTCGCCCATTTCGCCTTCAATCTCGGCTTTGGGAACCAGCGCGGCCACCGAGTCAATGACAATCAGTGCAACCGCGCCGGAGCGAACCAGGCCGTCGGTGATCTCCAGCGCTTCCTCGCCTGTGGACGGCTGCGACACCAGCAGGCTGTTGATGTCTACGCCCAGGCGTTTCGCGTACTCCGGGTCCAGCGCGTGCTCGGCATCCACGAAGGCGCAAATACCGCCCAGCTTCTGCGCTTCCGCGACCAAGTGCAGGGCCAGCGTCGTCTTGCCCGACGACTCAGGGCCGTACACTTCGGTGATGCGGCCTTTGGGGATGCCGCCGACGCCCAGTGCGATGTCCAGCGCCACCGAGCCTGTCGAAATCGCTTCGGTCACAAGCTTTTCGGCCTGTCCAAGACGCATGATCGCGCCTTTGCCGAACTGCTTATCAATCTGTGCCAGCGCCGTTTCCAGTGCCTTTTCTCGATCCATTTTCCGTTCTCCCTTTAGTCCCAGTCTTGAAAATTAACCCCAGCCCAAAAGTCTTTCAGTCAAACATCTGTTCGTAAGCATTGAATTGTACCTTATTACACTGCCAAAGTCAAGAAACCTACGACTTTTACTAGGTGATTTTTCTATCAACAACTCTCAACAAAGATATACAGTGTCAGATGCGCCTTGACTTCTATTTTGTTCCCGGTTATACTGACCAAGTTCCGAAAACTCAGCGCAAAGATCGGCTCGCCTGAAGGCGTTCCGGTAGGACGCACAAGCTTCACTGCTGAAATGCTTGCGTGTGCAGCCACTCATAGGAGAGACCATTTGCAAACAAAAACCGCCCGTATTTTCGGCTACATTTCCGTTGCGACCGCATTTTCCGCAACCGCACTTCTGGCCCCCTTTGCCGCAGTCGCCGCCCAGAACAAAGCCGTTCTTGCTCCAACGCCTGCGGCTCCTTCGGAAAGCTCCGCACCTACCATTAGCGCCCAGAACCTGATGGCGGACCCCGCCGTTGGCGTCATCCCTATCCCGCCGGCGGTCGTTGTTGTTGATGGCAGCCGCCCGGCCCGAACGCTGACCACGACAGCCGCAACGGTCGGCGATGTCCTCACCACTGCCGGTGTCACTTTAAATCAGCACGATTGGGTTTCGCAGTCACTGTCCACACCGGTCAAAAGCGGCCTCCGAATTGTGATTCGGCGCGTTCGGACAGAAACTCAGAACGAAGTACAGGCCATCCCCTTCAAGACTGTTTTTAAAATGAGCCGCGCCGTTTCGCCCGGCCATATCCAGGCCGGCGCACACGGCGTTCCCGGAGTTCTCACAAAAACTTTCTCCGCCCGGTTCGTCAACGATGCACTGAAGTCGCGGACGCTGGTGTGCAGCCGCGTGACCACGCCGCCGGTGAATCAGGAGACGCTGGCCGGCATCCGGGTTCGGGAAGCGCGGGCGCTGCCGTCTCGCTCCGGCTCCTACCAGCGGATGCAGTGCTACCACATGGTTGCGACCGGCTACTCGCCCTTTGAGGGCAGCGCCGCGGGCCGCTGCGCCAATGGGATGCGGGCCGGCTACGGCGTCGTGGCTGTGGACCCGCGTTTGATCCCGCTCGGCTCCAAGCTTTACATCGAAGGCTACGGCTACGCTCTGGCGGGGGACACCGGCGGCGCGATTAAAGGCCACCGGATTGATCTGGGTAACACGACCTTCCGCGAAGCCTCCAATGTCGGACGCCGCTCCGTGACCGTCTGGGTTCTCTCCGCTGCGCGTTAGAGTACGACAGTTAAGCATTATGCGACAGGGAATTATCAACCAGTACCGCGCTTACCTGCCGGTGTCGGATAGGACGCCGGTCGTGACTTTGTTTGAGGGCGACACGCCGCTCATTCCCGCGCCGCGCTTGTCGGAAGCAATCACGCCGGGCCTGAATCTGCTGCTGAAGTTCGAGGGCATGAACCCGACCGGCTCGTTCAAAGACCGGGGCATGACAATGGCCGTGACCAAAGCCGTGGAAGACGGCGCACGGGCGATCATGTGTGCGTCCACCGGCAACACCAGCGCGGCGGCCTCCGCCTATGCCGCGCGGGCGGGGCTGGACTGCGTCGTGCTGCTCCCAAATACCGATGTTGCTCTCGGCAAGCTGTCGCAGGCGCTCATCCACGGGGCCAAAGTGCTTGCCATTGAAGGCACGTTTGACGACGCTTTGCGGCTCACGCGGGAAATCTGTGACCGATACCCCATCACCATTGTCAATCACGTCAACCCCTACCGCATTGAAGGCCAGAAGACCGGCGCGTTTGAGATTTGCGATGCACTTGGCGACGCGCCCGACTTCCATGCCCTGCCCGTCGGTAACGCCGGAAACATCACGGCCTACTGGAAGGGCTACAAAGAATACCAATCCGCCGGCAAGTCGCAGAAGCTGCCGCGAATGCTTGGCTTCCAGGCCGCCGGGGCTGCGCCGATTGTAGACGGTGCGCCGGTGCTGAATCCCCATACCATCGCCACTGCCATCCGCATTGGCAACCCGGCGTCGTGGCAGCACGCGCTGGCCGCGCGGGACGAGTCGCGCGGCGTCATTGACAAAGTCACCGACGATGAAATTTTAGAAGCCTATCAAATGCTCCCGGCGCTCGAAGGCGTCTTCACCGAGCCTGCCTGCGCCGCGCCGGTCGCCGGCCTCAAGAAGCTCTATGCTGCCGGCTACTTCCGGGACTACGACGGCGCGACTGTTGCCGTGACGCTGACCGGGCATGGCCTGAAAGACCCCGACCGAGTCATCAAGACCGTGCCGCACCCGGCGACTGTTCCTGCCCACCTTGACGCAGTTGTCCGGGCGCTGGGCTTTTAGCCGTGTCCCTGCGTACCCTGCGCCTGCGGAAGCAGACTTACTGGGCGTTCGGCGTTCTTATCCTGCTGGCCCTGCTGCTGCGCCTGAACGTGCGTCAGGGCCGCATCACCGGCCCCTCTATGTCTCCCACTTATGAGGACGGCCAAACGGTGCTGGTTTGGAAAACTGCGCCTCGGTCCTTGTATCGGCCCGGCACGGTGATTATCTTCCGGGACACCAACGGCGATGAGCTGATCAAGCGCATCGCGTTCATCGGCCCGCAGTACGCCCGCCAGTCTCCCGATGCCGATTGGACCACCATTAACGGCAGCCGCAAAGTCCCATTGCCGCTGCTGTTTAGCCGCTACTACGCCCGTATCGTGTCCGGCCAGACGCCTGCGCCGCCGCCCGACCGGGACATCTATGTCCTCGGCGACAACCTTGTAGAGTCCGACGACAGCCGCCACATCGGCCCCATCCGCGCCCGGCAAATTCTCGGCAAAGTCATCCCGTAGGGGCAGGGCCCCGTGCCTGCCCTTCTTTTTCGTGCCTGCCCTCGCAGGAAGGGCCAACACAAGGGTTCGCCCCTACGTTTGCCTGTTCTGCTCCTTGCTTGCGGTATAATAACCGCTATGAGCCAAACCATTCTTCAAACCGACATCCCCGGCCTGCCGAAATTCATTCAAGGCAAAGTGCGCGACGTGTACGATCTTGGCGACGCGCTTCTCGTTGTCGCCACCGACCGCATTTCCGCGTTTGACGTTATCCTGCCGACCGGCATTCCCGGCAAAGGCCGCGTCCTGACGGCCTTGTCCGAGTTCTGGTTTCAGAAGACCGCCGATATTGTCCCAAACCACTTCATTTCCGGCGACATGGACGTTATCGGCGAGCGCCTGCATTCCGCCGCCGTCACCGTCACCGCCGACCTCATCACCCTGCTGGAAGGCCGCACCCAGATGGTCCAGAAGTGCGAAGCCCTGCCGCTGGAATGTGTCGTGCGCGGTTATTTAGACGGCTCCGCCTGGAAAGACTATCAGATTTTGTTCGGTCACGGCGGCGAAGTCAACTTGTACGGCATTCCCGTTCCCATCGGCTTGCGTCAGGGCGAGCAGTTCCCGACGCCGCTGTTTACACCCGCCGCCAAAGCCCACTCCGGCCACGACACCAACGTCACGTTCGCCGAAGCGTCTGAGATTGTCGGCGCTGAGACCGCCGCCGCGCTTTCTGAAAAGAGCATCGCCCTCTACAGCTTCGCCCGCGACTACGCCGCCGAGCGCAGCATTATTATTGCCGACACTAAATTCGAATTCGGCCTGCTGAACGACAAGATCATTCTTATTGACGAAGCCCTCACCCCCGACTCTTCCCGCTTCTGGGAAGCGTCCTTGTACAAGCCGGGCCGCGCCCAAGCGTCGTTCGACAAACAATTCGTCCGCGACTATTTGGAAACCCTGTCCTGGGACAAAACCTACCCCGGCCCGGAACTGCCCACTGAAATTGTCGAAAAAACCGCCGCCAAGTACCGTGATGCCTACCAGCGGCTGACCGGCGAAGAACTGCCGCAATGAGCGACACGGATAGAAGCAAACTGCCGCCGGAACGGCTGACCACAAAGCGCATAGCTGAATTTATGCGGGTACAGTCAGGTACGATGTTGGTACTGGCCGGACTCGGCATTTATGAACTCCATGTCAGGCATTATTTCTTGGTTTCTTATGCCTTCGTTGGAGCTACGGTTCTAGCATTCAAATTTTTCGGCTCTTGGAAAAGATACCGTATGGTAAAGTCTGGAACCAGAGTGTACGCTACTCCAACACAATCTGATCTTCAGAAGGCATTTTTTGGGCTGTGCACCGCATTTGTCACCTATATCACGATAGCCTACTTCAACACCCAAATCGGATGGACATTCTGCGGGGTAGCACTTCTTGCGGTGTGGCTATTTACTGACCACGGTTTACATCGTGTTTTTCCTGAAAAGCCACCATTAAAGTCGGTGCCAGTTCAAGAGCAGTCGGAAGGCGCTTGGCCTCCGGCTCCGCGCAATGCTGATGTAGACAACAATGAAGATTGATATTCGCTGTCATCGCTGGTAGACTGTTTGCAAAGAACGGAAGAACTTCATGTCCATCACGCTGGAATTACCATCACAAGAAGAAGCCTGGCTTCGCCGGCGGGCGGCGCGGCAGAGAAAAGACTTGGACAATTTCGTCTATGAATTGGTGCAGCGCGAAGCTTTGCAAGAGCGCGAAATCGAGGCTGCGTCAGAATTGGGTGCGGGACAAGGTCTTGCCGAGGCCCTGGAAGGCTTAATTGGGGTGCTGGACAGCAGCAAAAAAATGGCGGGCAAGTTTCGCATGTCGCGGAAAATACGGGCGAAGAATTCACCAACCTTTTAGTGGAGAAGCGAAAAGCAGGCCACTTGTGACACTCACCGATACCGGGCCAATCCTTGCCTTGATCGACAGCAATGAAGCTACGCACAAGGCTTGTCAACTGGTCCTGCCGCGTCTTGCCAAGCCAATGGTCCTGCCGTCGCCCTGCTTTACAGAGGCAATGTACCTGCTGGGGCGTGAGCTGGGTTATCCGGGGCAGCAGGCTCTTTGGACGCTTTGCAGCTCCGGTATTTTGGCAGTGCGTCCTGTTCCAGCGAAAGAATGGGACCGCATGGAGATACTCATGGAAAAGTATCGGGATACACACATGGACTTGGCGGACGCTTCGCTCGTGGCCGCAGCGGAAACGCTGAACCTGAGCCGAGTTTTTACGCTGGATCGCCATTTTTGTGCGTACCGTCCGAACGATGGAAGCGCGTTGGAGGTTGTGCCTTGAAATACATTATGCTGGTGCCGGATGGGATGGCGGATTTGCCGATGGCGGAGCTGGACGGGCAGACGCCAATGCAGGCGGCGCGGACGCCGAACTTTGACGCTTTGGCGGAAGTGTCGCTGGTAGGGGGCGTTTTGACGGTCCCACCGGGGATGTATCCGGGCAGCGACGTGGCGAACATGGACCTGCTCGGCTACGACCCGCGCCGCTACTACACCGGGCGCGGACCCATTGAAGCGCTGGCGATGGGCGTGCCGATGGACACCGGCGATGTGGCGTACCGCTGCTCGCTGGTGTCGTCCGACGGCACGATTTTAATAGATAATTCGGCGGGGCATATCACGACGGAGGAAGCCCGGCCTCTGATTGAGCTAGTGGAGAAGAAGCTCGGCACCGATAAGCGCCGGTTCTATACGGGAGTCCAGTACCGGCATATCATGGCGGAAAAAAGCGGCTCCATTGATTTACAGACCATTCCGCCCCATGACTTTGTCGGGCAGCCGCTGGCCGGGCACTGGCCGGAAGGGGCGGGCGCGGAGCGGCTGAAGCAGCTTATGTACGACTCGCTGGAGCTTTTGGACAGCCACCCGATCAACATCAAGCGCCGGGAAGAAGGGAAAGAGCCGGGCAACATGATCTGGCTCTGGGGCCAAGGCTACGCGCCTAGCCTGCCGAACTTCCTGCAAACCTACGGCAAAGTCGGCGGCGTTATCAGCGCTGTGGATGTGGTGCGCGGCCTCGGACGCGCGACTGGCCTGCGCGTGATTGATGTCCCCGGCGCAACGGGGTATATTGACACCGATTACACCGCAAAAGCAAACTACGCGCTGGCGGCGCTGGACACGTTGGACTTTGTGTATATTCATGTCGAAGCGCCGGACGAGGCCGGACACGAAGGCAACTTGGACCACAAGCTGCAGGCGATAGAAGACATTGACAAGAAGCTGCTGGCGACGCTCAGGTTGGGCATGGCAGAGCGGGACAACTATCGCCTGCTGATCGTACCGGACCACAAGACGCCGATCTCACTGCGGACGCATAAAGAAGGCCCCGTGCCGTTTCTGCTGTACGATTCCGAAAAGCCGCACACGGCGTCGCATTTCCCGTTTGATGAGCGGGCGGTAGACGAAGCAAAAACCCAGATTGACGACGGCACGCGGCTCATTCGGCTGCTGTTTGCTTAGGCTGTTAGAAAGACACGGAATTTGCGAATATTAGTGACGGGAGCGGCGGGGAAAATTGGCTCGCGCGTCGTGCTGGAACTGGTCAAGCACGGCCACACAGTCCGCGCTACCGACCGCCGCCCGGTGCCGGTTGATGTGCGGGCTGCGGCAGAGATTTTGTACGCTGATCTGACCGATCCGCTAGCAATGTTCAGCGCTGCCCAGGGCTGCGATGCCGTGGCGCATATCGGCGCGATCCCGCAGCCCAGCCCGCCGCCGGATGAAGTCTTACGGCTCAACGTCATCGGTACGCAGAATATCCTGGAAGCGGCTCGCGCAGAAGGCATCGCAAAAGTGGTGCTGACCAGCAGCGTCGGCGCGTTGGGGTTTTCGTTTCCTACGCATCCCTGCCTGCCGGACTACCTGCCGGTGGACACGCGGCACCCGCGCCGTCCGCAAGACATCTACGGCCTGTCCAAGCTGATGAATGAAGAAAGCGCGGCGGCGATGACGCGGCTGTCGGGAGTGACCACGGTTGTCATCCGCCCGCCGTATGTCATGGACATTGACCACGGCAAGCGCCACGGCTGGCTCCGGCGTTTCCCCGAGCGACGCGGCGAAGAACGCGACTCATCGCTGTGGGGATACATTGACGTGCTTGACCAGGCGGTCGCCTTCCGGCTGGCTCTGGAAACCGAGCTGACCGGCCACCATGTTTTCTACACGATGGCGGACGACCTCGCCGTCAACGCCTCGCTGGAAGAGCTAACCGAGCGCCATTTCCCCCAGCTTCTGCCGGACCTCGCCCGCCTCACGGGCCATACCTTCTATGATCTCACTCCGGCCCGCGAACAGCTAGGCTTCGTCGCCGAACGCACCTGGCGCAAGGCGCTGGAAGAATGACCTGACCTATCGGTAAGCCGCAAACTTCTCTTTTGAGAAGGGACTAGCTACCGCCCATTTTCCTCCAAGACTGACCCATTTCTACAACTGTGGCAAAGTTCTAAAGCCGTTGTGAGAAGTGCCGATGCGCTTGCCGGTTTTGTCGAAGTAAGCAGCCCAAAGGTCAAGGCCAGGCTGGGAACCGCTGACATGGGCCGTCTTGTAGCGCCATACGGCGCTAAGAGCATGAACCGCTTCTTCGCCTGCCCAATCGCCGTCAGTCGTGCGATACCGTACATAAATGAGGCCAGGCGCATTGACATCAATCTGCGTTGTAGTGGCTACGGGCAAGGAAGAGAGAATGCGATACTTAACGGTCTTGCGGAAATTTTCGTCATCGCTGAAAGCCGTTAAGCGCAGAGTTTCCGACGGCACAGCCTCCAAGAAGTGATGGTTTTCGTCGGTGACAATAATGCTGCCGGTCTGTTGAGTGACTTCCAGGGTAAGCGTCTGACCGGCAGGAAGCCAGGAGGTTGGGATGCCGCCGATGGGGCTGTCCGCAGAACGTCCATAGCGGATGCCGTTGTTGGAGGGGTTTGGCCCAGACCAGATGAGATGGGACCCGCTAAAATAGTCGTTTGTTCTCGCCCGGTGTCCTTTTCAACTCGCCCGGTGTCCTTTTCAACGCGAATGCCGCCGTAGTCTGACGTGGAGCCAAAGAACGGCTCCCGATAATGATGGGCGGGGAAAATCGGCGGAACTGTGTGATCAACCGGGGCGGTTCCGAGTTCTTTGCCGTCGGCATCGAGCAGCCGGACCAATCCGGGCTGGTCGAAATCAAGTGTGAGGCTTGGCTGAGTCTCTCTTGACCAGATAACTTTGCCGGTGCTGTCTTTGAGTTCTTCCTTAGTATTAGTCGTGGCAAATGCAAATCGCTGCGGCTCTGTACCAAGTTTGCCTGACCAGAGGATTTTGCCAGCGGGTTTGGAAAACGCAGAACCCATTGCCGGCTGAGTAATAACAAGGGAGCTGTTACGCTCCTCAAACTGAACATCAGATGTCCAAATGACTGAGCTTAGGTTCAAAGTCGGCGAATGGACTTGAATTTGTTTTGTGTTGAGGGGTACGGAAATGTCGGGAAAGTAGGTAATCTGCCCCTGTGCGGATGCAGGTAGGGACGACAGCATTCCGGCTATCAGCATAACAAGATCGGCGAAAGCGCGGAAGTGTTTGTTTTGCATGGCGGCAGTCTCGGAAAAAGTGTGATGCTATTCGCTGACCATGAGGCGGCGAAGCTGGCTGAGGGCGCGGTTTTGAAGGCGGGAAACGTGCATTTGGGAGATGTTGAGCTGCTTGGCGACTTCGGCCTGGGACATGTCTTTGAAGAAGCGGTGAATAATGATGGCGCGTTCGCGGGGGTCTAAGGCTTCCAAAGCATAATCTAAGTCGCCGAAAGCTTCTAAACTCAAAAGAGACTCGTCTTCCGCGCCGACAAACTCGGCGAGGGACAGCGGGGCGCTGTCGGAGTCGTGCATCATTTTGGAGTCAAGCGAGACTGTGTCATACGCATTGCCAAGCTCGATGGCTTCCAGGGTTTCTTCTTCCGTCGCGCCGATGCGCAGGGCGACTTCCTGGATCGTCGGGGGCCGGCCCAGCTTGGAGCTGAGGGCTTCCTGGGCTTTCGAGGCCGTTTGATTGAGTTCCTGCAGGCGGCGCGGGACTTTCAGGCTCCAGGCTTTGTCGCGGAAGTAGCGCCGAATTTCCCCAACGATGGTAGGCGTCGCGTAGGTCGAAAACTTCGTGCCGCGTCCGGAATCAAAACGGTCAATGGCGTTGATCAGGCCAATCGTGCCGACTTGGATCAGATCTTCCAGCGGCTCGCCCCGGTTCACGAACTTGCCAGCCAAGTACCGCACAAGATTTTGGTGCATCACGACAAGACGGTCCCGCATCTGGGTATCGCGGGTCCGCGCATACCGAGCGAACAGGGTTTCCGCATCGTCCTGTGTCCAATCAAGCGCTTTTTTTTGTGTCATGAGGGTCATTCTGGTCGCCTAATTCTCTAAGCTCGTTATTCGGGCGCGTATTTTTTGAGGAGGACAGTCGTGCCTGCCGGAGTTGTTTCAATAGACAGCTCGTCTACGAGAATTTCCATCAGCAGCGCCCCCAGACCTTCCTGGTCTACGCCGGCTTCTTCTAAAAGACGCGCTTCTTCGGTGGGAGCGGCGGCATCCGCCTCGGCAACAGTGTCTTTGACTTCAATAATCAGCACCCGGCCATCCATCGTGCGGGTGATCTGGCTGGTCAGAGAAATGGTCGCGGGGTTGACTCCGGCACGCTCCACCGCATGGGAGCAGGCCTCACCAACCGCCAGGCGCACATCTTCGACTTCGTCATAAGAAAGCGGCAGCCGGCTGGCGATTCCCAGCACCGCAAGCCGGACAACCCCGACATACTCTGCCCGGCAGGGGATGACAAGCTGAACTGTTTCGTTTTTGGCGTCTTCCGGCTGATCTTCTTCCCCTAAGAGGCCCCCAGCGCTGTGTGGAGTGCTCATAAAGTCACTCCTTCTTTCGCGGCGGCTTCTTCTTCCGTTTGGTAGATGTCAAAAATCTTGTTCAGGCCGGTAATCTCGAAAATGCGCTGGATTCGCATTCCCGGACCCACCAGCGCTAAATTGCCGTCGGCCTCGCGCAGACGCTTCAGGCCGCCGATCAGAACGCCAAGCCCGGTGCTGTCCAAATACTCGACTTTGGACAGATTGATAATGACGCGCTTGACGCCGCGCTCGGCGATCTGCACCAGGTCCTGCTTGAGCTGCGGGGACGTGTAAACATCCACTTCGCCTTCGATTTCTAAAACGCAAGTCGTTTCGCTGGGGGTGCGGCTGTTCATCGTGAGGTTCAAATTCGGATCTCCTTCTGGCAACTTCTTTTTCTGGCAACTTCTGATAATAAGTGAAAATGAGGGACTACGCGCCGGAATCGGGCGACTGCCGTGACAGCTCGGTCAATATCTGCTCTGCCCGCCGCTTCAAATCGTCTACCGTCTCACTGATTTCTTCAGGCGACTGACCGCGCGGACGGCGCAGCGCCAGCAGACCGATGAGAACCCCCGTCAGTGTCCCAGCGCCAACTCCGGCGAGGACAAGAACACTGACAGGCAGCCGTGGATTTCGGTCAGTCATAAGAAGGTACTACAAGAAAAGATACGGCAAGTAGGCAGAAAGATGCGGGCAAGAAGCAAAAAAACTAAAGCCGGCGCTGAATTGTCGCGCCGCCCAGCACGGCATCGCCGCTCAAGTCGTACAAGACCAGAGATTGACCGGGTGTGACCGCCCGCAGCGGCGTGTCGAAATGCACAGCGATCTCGCCAGGCTCTTCGCCTGCTTGCACGACAGCCGGCACCGAGTCCATGTTATAGCGTATCTTCGCCAAGACCGGGCGTGATTCCTGCACACCGGACCAGCCGACCCAGTTTATATCGTCCGCGACTAGTCCCTCTGCCAGCAGGTCTTCATTGCCGCCGACGGTGATGGTATTTGACGCTGCGTCAATACCGACCACATAGAGTGGAATGGGGGAGCCGACATTGACGCGCTTGCGCTGGCCGATGGTATAAAACGCAATGCCGTCATGGGTGCCGCGCCGCCTGCCGCTGGTGTCCACGATGTCGCCGCTTTGCACGGTCTCAGGGGCACGCTCCGCCAAAAAGTCCGTGTACGAGCCGCCCTGGACAAAGCAGATTTCTTGCGAGTCCAGCTTGTTGCTGACGGCAAGTCCCAGCTCTGCCGCGATTGCCCGCGTCTCAGCCTTGTTAGTAACTAACCCCAGCGGCATCATCGTGTGGGCCAGCTCTTCCTGCGTGAACCGATAAAGCGCGTATGTCTGGTCTTTGTCGTGGTCTAAAGCGCGGCGCAGGGTCCAGCGCCGGGTGTCCTCGTCAAACTCCGTGCGGGCATAGTGGCCGGTCGCAAGAAACTCTGCACCTAAACCACGGGCCTTCGCCATGAGCGCGTCAAACTTGACGTAGCGGTTGCAGTTGACGCAGGGGTTCGGGGTGCGTCCGCGCTTGTACTCTTCTACGAAGTTGTCAATGACTTTCTCAGCGAAGAACTCGCGGAAGTTGAGAACATAGTGGGGAATGCCGAGTTTTGCGGCGACTCGGCGGGCGTCTTCCACCGCGCCGAGCGAGCAGCAGCCCGCGCCTTTCGTCTCGGTCGCGCTTTCCTGCCAGATCTGCATCGTGATGCCGAGAACGTCATAGCCCAGACGCAGCAGCAGGCCCGCCGCTACCGACGAATCCACTCCGCCGCTCATCGCGACCACCACTGTCTGCTTTGTATTCGTCATGTACTTCGCACTCTTCTAAGCAGCCAAACGCGCAAGCGCTTTGGCGTAAATCTTTGTCGCCCGTATTAAATGCTCAACGGGCCAGCATTCGTCTTTTTCGTGTGGGCCGCCGTCCGCCGGATCTTGATCGGGGAAGTTGGGACCGAACGCCACGCCTTTGACCATCGCGCGGGCATAAGTGCCGCCGCCCATTGTCTGCGGGGGACCCATATCGCCGGTTTCGGCACGGTAAACTTCCAGGAGGGACGCGACCAGCGGATCATCCTGCGGGATATAGAGAGGCTTTTGATCCGTCAGCGACTCAATGCCCCAGCCTGTTCCTTCAATCCCTGCTTCTAAACAGCCGCGCAGGGCCTCTTGGTTCCACGTCACCGGGTAGCGGATATTGAATGTCAGCGTGGCTTTGCCGTCTGCAATCTTCGCGATGCCAAGATTGCAGGTCAGCGGCCCAGCCACGTCGTCCTGGCCTTCAATACCGAGTGACGTTCCCTTTGTGTCAGCGGCCCACTTCTGGACCTGCCGCACGACCTCAATCTGGTCTTCCTGATGATCCAGCAGCAGCAGAGCATCACACAGAACCGCGACGGCATTGACGCCGTTGTCTGGGGTACTGCCGTGGGCCGAGACGCCTTTCGCAGTCACACGCAGCTTGTTGTCTTCTACTTCTTCTGTCGTGATACCGACCACTGCGTTCAGCCGGGCGATTGTTGCGGCCCACGGCTGCGGTCCATCTTTGAGAACCGCCACTGCCGTATCGGGAACCATGTTAGGCCGCTCGCCGCCGGTCAGCGACTCGACATGAATGCGGCTGCCAGCCGGCGGGGCAGGGCGGGTCAGAACGGCGTTTGCGATGCCTTTTTCTGCGTACACCAGCGGGAACATGGCGTCCGGCGTGAAACCTGTCGCCGGCATCTCTTCATGCGCGAAGTAGTGCTTGACGCAGCCGAACCCGCTTTCTTCGTTTGCACCTAAAATCAGCCGCACCCGCTGAGTGAGCGGCACTTCGCAGCCTTGCAGCGCTAAGATTGCCCAAAGCCCGGACATCGCCGGGCCTTTGTCGTCCATGGCGCCGCGGGCATAAATCTTGCCGTCCGCGATCTCCGCGCCGAACGGCGGATGCGACCATCCCGTACCCGGCGGCACAACGTCCACATGGGCCAGCACGCCCGCAATCGGGGCTTCGGCACTGACGCCCGGCCCGGCCCATTCGGCATGGACCGCGTAGCCGTCTACGTTCTTGCCCGTCAGCCCATGCCACTCCGCGACCTCCAGCCCGTACTTCAAAGCGTTCAGAGTTTCCGCGCCGAACGGTGCGCCCGGCGCGGCGTCGCCTTCGACGCTTGGAATGCGGAGCATGGCCTGAGTCGTCTCGACAATCTCGGTCCGATGCGCGTCAATCCAGTCCGAAAGCTTGTTGTCTATTTGCTCAAAATTATCCAAAACTTGTTCTTTCTCAGGGAGGAGACATTCCTGTTCATTATCCACAAAAAGCGGCCTGGCGTCAATGCAAAATCACCACGACCGCTTCCGGGGAGCGCAGCAGGCGCAGCGGAACCGCCGAGCCTTCCATGCCCCGGCTCACAATCAGCGTCCGGCCATTGACCATGCGCCGCCCGGCCCACGTCACCGCGCTGCCCGGCGGCAGGTGCGGATGGATCCACCGGTGCAGCGGCCGGCTGAGCCAGTCCAGCAGCATGATCTGCCCGCCGTGCGTGTGCCCGGACAGCACCGCCACCGGCGTCCGGCCCGACAGGTAGACCGCGTCCGGGTTGTGGGCCAGCACGATCCGGGGCAAGTCCGGCTCAAAGCTGTCAAACTTTTCGTACCAATCCATCCGCCCCGCCGCGTCTTTGTAATGCGCGGGCGGCAGGTAACGCTTTGGGTCATAGTAGCCCGGTGACTCCTGCAAGTCATCCAACCCAACGATCAGCAGCTTTTGCCCGCGCACAGTCACAGACGCCGCCTGATTTTTCAGAACAACAACGCCTGCGTTCTGCAAGTGTTCAATGACCGGCTGAACATCCCCGCGAAACCCGGTGTAGTCGTGGTTGCCCAGCACGGCATAGAGAGGGACGCCGAACACCGCCAGCGCTTCCAAGCACGGCGAAAGCAGACAAAGATACTCCGGCTCATTGTCCACATAATCACCGCCCAGCAAGACCAGATCAAACGGCTCTTTGAAGTGCTGCCGGCGCAGCCGCTCCATTTTCCCGCGCAAGACCGCCGGACGACTGAAGCGCCCCAAATGCCAGTCCGTCAGCAGCAGAACCCGCACCGGCTGCGTCAGACGCTTTGCCGGGTCCGCGACTTCATGTTCTGTAAGAGCGAGACGGCGCGGCTCAATCCACCAGCAGTAAATGGCGAGCAGGGCCAGCAAGAAGCCTAAGATTTTGAACACAGATTGGGACATGAGAGACAAAGATGAGGGAGTAAATTCCCTCGCTGAAAGGCGTTCGGAAACGCCACCTGTCCAGGGGACAGCAAGATTAAGAAGTTCGGCAAATATTGTCTTCTGTCCCCTGGACAGGTGGTACTTCCGAGTACCTTCCAGCGAGGGAGTTCACTCCCTCGTTTTTTGCTTCGCCCGCTGTGCTTTCCAAACCAGTAAAGTCACCAGGAATACATCCAAAATCATGCTGAAGTAAACTGCCGACACGAAAACTCTATGCGGCACACCCAAGTAACCGAGTGCGGGCGGCACTATCATGGATAGGAAGACAATTCCCTGTGCCATGGGTTCTTTAAAGATTGGTTTCTTCTTCGGTATCAGTGGGACTTGGTGAGCGATGGCAGGAGGCCAAACGGCGGTCGGATCGGCTTCAGGCAGCTCGGGCGGAATTTCGTCGGCGACGGGATGCGCCATCTTTGTGCTGAACCTAAACATCTTTATCCTCTTCTTCCATGTCTGCCTGCATCTTACGCCCGGCCATCCGCGCTTTAATTGCTGCCTCAAAGCCGTTTTCCGTCGGCTCATAATACGGCTGGGTTTGGACGCCTTCGGGCAGGTACGTTTGCGCGACATAGTTGCCGGGATACTCATGCGGGTTGAGGTACGGCTCGTCGCCTTTGGCAGCCCGGCCTGTACCGCTGCGGCTATCGCGCAGGGGCTTGGGAACGGGAGTGGCCCGCTCGGTCTCGACATCGGCTAGCGCCCGCTTGAGGCCGAGATAAGAGGCTTTGGACTTAGGCGCGGCGGCGAGATACGTCACGGCCTGAGCCAAGTTAAGCTGGGCTTCGGGCAGGCCGACGTACTCGACCGCGTGGGCGGCGGCATTGGCGACTAAAAGGCCCATTGGGTCGGCGTTGCCGACATCTTCCGACGCGAGTATGACCAAGCGCCGGGCGATGAAGCGGGCGTCTTCCCCGGCAGACAGCATCCGGGCCAAATAGTACAAGCCGGCGTCGGGGTCGCTGCCGCGAATGGACTTGATGAACGCCGAGATGGTGTCGTAGTGCGTGTCGCCAGTCTTGTCGTAGGTCAGCGCCCGCTGCTGCAAGCTCTCCTCGGCAATGGCTTTCGTAACCCGCCGCACAGCGTCTGCCTTGCGCGACTCAGGCCGGGTGGTCGTCGCGGCAAGCTCCAGCGCGTTCAGCGCCGTGCGGGCGTCGCCGTTGGACTTGTCAATGAGATGGGCGCGGGCGTCAGATTCCAGCACGACGCGCAGGCGGCCCAAACCCCGCTCATCGTCGGCAACCGCCCGGTCCAGCAGTGCCCCAAGCTGGT
>JAABUQ010004440.1_pt1 | contig 23959 bp, 28 predicted proteins | sample 5560001 | NCBI WGS metagenome assembly JAABUQ01 (sample SAMN10711888, study PRJNA513371) | rock metagenome | isolation source: Antarctica rocks | place: Antarctica: Victoria Land, Finger Mt nord | collected 2015-12-18
AGAGGGTGTGAAGGGGGTTTTTGGTGAGTCCTCTTGGGCTGGCAGGGTCTTGGGAAGGGGTGGCGCTTAGATGAGATGGCTGGGTGAGGGGTGGATGAGCTGGAAGCTTTTCGTCTTTTTGTTTTCTTTTTTCTTCTTCCTTCCACCTCATCTTCTTCCTCTTCCCCCCCCTTCCTCCGCGTACAGCACTTCACAGCAAAGCGACCTGTCAACGATCCTGTCTTGTTGAACAAGTCTAACGCTGCACGCATACGCCGACGACAACACCGATGAAAATGATAAGCCACAGCACGTTCGTACGTTTGTATGTGAGAATGTGAAGGATAGGGCAGGGCACGCGTCTACGGGTTGGATCGCTGTGCGATGAATTTTCTCGTATATTAGTAGATAGGTAGCTAGGATAAGATGAATCCATCGATGAGATTTTTCTAGGGATCAGGCCCTCGAGGGTTGGGGGATGGGGTCTGTAGATTTCTTGGCCTGAGAGGGGGGGATGAGTGGGTGGTGTTTTTCGTCTTTGGAGTAGTTCACAGATGGTGTCCCAGTTAGTAGTGGAGCAGAGCCCGGGGGTATCTTTGCGATGGAAGCCGCATGTCTCCCTCACTCTATCCCTGACTGTCTCATTCCCTTCTCCCAAGGCTGCTCCTCCGAGAATGCGGGGATTGGAACTCAATGAGACACACAATCACTCCTCCGTACCTGCGGCCCGTGGGTACTGGTATCGGACCTGACATCTACCTCACGAGACGCTGTCCTGAGCGTGGCTGAGGTGTACGACTCTGAAATCCGGCTGGATAATGACGGATTGGGTGACTTGACAGCGCGGGCCGTCAGGCTTGTCCAGCACTGGGGCTCGGGCCCTGGGCGTGGCGTGCGAGCGTGAATGTTGGGCTTGAGTGATCAGGATAGGAGGACTCCCGTGGGAAAGGTGATGTTGGAGGAGGGACACCGCGCGAGAAGGGATGGAAGGGAGAGGGTGGTTTGGGTGGGGCGTTTTCGAGTTTCTTGATAATGGGTTTGATGGCGGGTTCGAATTTCACAGACTTGTATCTGAAGGGAGGAAGAAGGATACTTCATTTAGGAGTTGTCCGTTGTGGCAGAGTTTGGACGTTGCTCATCCTTAGGATACATCCTGGCCTGTAGTATCAGGTCTTTGCCCCGAAACGGTGTCACTCGCCTTTTGCGGAGAGCGATCATGCGTACAATTTTCTTCGGACCAGTCCATATCTAGTCGTTTGCGGTTTTCATGATTCGAGCCTCGAGTCCGACGGCGGAGGCCGAGCATAGATGTGCACTGTGCGGGGTTCGATGCCTTTTGACCTGAGACCAATCTCTCTCGGCAGCTACCGTTCAGAGGCCGAATCGCATGGCCAGCCAGGTCGCCTTCTAAAGGAAGTCGAGAAACAGAGGAGCACTCCTCACCCGTTTCTTCTCCTGCACAACCCAGCAACAACACTGATATCATCCAGCTTTCCCCCCTCCATGGCCAAACCCTCCTCAACGGCCCGTTCCATGAAGGGACTCTCCGCGTACGGATCCTCGGCAATAACCCTCGCGGCCTTCATCAGCTCTTCAGCCACAAACAGCATGCCCCCCGCCCCCCCTTTCCGATCCCCTTCATGGTCGCCTCCTTCCCCTCGCTCCCACTTGCGTATGCTTTCGACAACGTTCTCTACCACCTCATGTTCCCAGAGGTTATCCACCACACCATCAGACATAGCTAGCACAACATCGTTCTCTTCCAAGTCAACCTTCTCCATCACAGCATTCACATTGGGTGTATCCGGGCTGTTCGTCCCGAGCTGCCGCGGGCAGTCGAACCAATGCCATTGCTCCGTAGTCTTATAAACAACCTCCTCGGAATTGGGGCGCATGACCAGACACTGGGAATCCCCCAGGTTCGTCACGTAGAGAAGAGGAGCGGCTTGGCCTTCTTTGGTAGAATAGTGCAGTAGCGCTGCACAAGCGGTGGTAGTGCCATTGCATTCATTAGGGGAGGACGTGGCTACGATGGTCTGCTCGTAGGCTTTCTGAAGGTAGGCGACGGGGTTTGGCTCCAAGGGAGAGGTGGTGGAGATGGAGGTGTCGCGTTCGGCTTCGAGGGCCCAGAAGTGGAGAATCAGGCGGGACCAGAGTCTGGGTCGTATGTCAGGGCTGTATATTTTGCTAATCGTCGGTTTGGATGGTGCTTACGCGGCATGCCCATTCTCTCTCGTAGCCCAAGCACCCACCCCATCATTGGCTCCTATAAAGTTCTCCTCCACCAGTACGGCGTCGTCGCCGTTCGTTACGCCCCTGATCATCTCCCCATTGACGTAGGATCGCCTATTCCCGCTCCTGTTGTGCGTACTTAAAGGGTCGGAGAAGGAGCCGGAGGGCGGGGAGAGGAAGGGCGGAGGGAAGGGGCGAGAGGGCCGTTTAGCGAATATTGCATAGCCTGTATCGAAGTAGAATGGAGACTTGAACTGCTGAACCGGGGCATCGTCTGGTAAGGGGGTTATCTTGCCGGCGGAGGTGCGAGATGAGGACCAGCGGATTCGGTTGAGGGAACGTAGGGTTGTTCGAGGTAGGCGTAGTGGTTTAAAAGCTGGCATGCCGTTGTCAGCTCGACGCCACAGCCTTTTCCATTGGAGGAGGTTGTTGCAGGCGGAATGAAGTGTGGGACATGGTCTCGCAGACGCTGAACATCTGATTGGGGTAATTAGTAAGGATTTGATAAAAAGGTCAATGAATTGGGGATGAAATATGTAGGGAATAAGACATGTTCCCTCAACGCTAGAGGGACCTCGCCACTCAGAGACACTATTCTCCTACCTAAGGTATCGTCTCATTACTCAATCAAGAAAGTGCCAGTGCCCGAAGACAACCCCAATCGACGAACTCACTCCAACCACTACAAACATGGTACCCTCCCCTCCCCCTTCCTCCACCTCCTTCTTCCCTCCCTCCCTCCAACTCTACCCCCCAAACCCCCACCACTAACACTCCCCCCTTAGCCACCCACCCCACCCCCAGACTCCTCAACCGAAGCCTTCCTCCTCGCCATCCTCACTGCCGGCGGGGGCATCACAGGCTACATCCGCACGGGCTCCGTCCCCTCCATCATCGCCGGTGTCAGCGTCGGAGCTCTGTACGCCCTCGGTGCCCAACGCATCCGCACCCGTCAGCCGTATGGCGCGGAGATAGCGCTGCTAGCTAGTGCGGTGCTGGCGGGCAGTAGCTTGCCCAGGGCGATTAAGACCCAGAAGCCGTTGCCGATTGGACTGAGTGTGGTTGCTGTGTATGGGCTGGTGAGGTTTGGGATGGTGAGGTTTGGTTAGGAGGGTGAAAGGCCAGTGTTGGGGGAACTTGGAGGGGTGGGTACGCTGAGGATGTAGGGGAATGGAGTGGGAAGCTGGGGGAGGAGATGATGTCTGACATGGATGTACGAAAGCCGTATTAGCAAGAATTGAGTCACTGCACATGTAAAGTGTATTTCTACCTGGCGTCTCATGAGCAATATAAAATGCAAATGTCTAAGTCAGCAATGTCAAAGCCACTCATACACCTGCCTTCCAAAAGTCCCATAGGCTTCCAATTCAATCGACAACCACGATTTCCATCTTGCCCTCGTCAGCCCCTTCAACCCCTTCCGGCTCCGGGTCCAAAATCACCTCATCCTCCTCTTCATTCAGCAAAGCCCCTATCTCAATACTCTCCCTCAAACAAGCCCTCGCACCCTCCTCATCCGTCTTCATATCCTCCATGACGAGTAACACGGCCATTTCGGGCGCCAAGACCGCTTGTACATAGCCTGAGACGCCGCCGGTGGAGATGAGTTTGTCGGAGGCAGCTAGGCGGCGAAGCAGGGAAGCGAAACGTGTGATTATGTTGTCGACCCTACATGGAGTGGTTAGCTTCTACTCGAGGGGCGAAAAGGTGGGGATATGTAGCTGCTCACTGCAGGGAAAAGGGAGATTTACAGTATTCTCGCGCCTCTTGACCCGTAATAACCGGGCGATAATCCTTCAATGCTTTCTCCCTGCATGAGAGTCTGATGCAGCGTCCTGTTCTTCCCGTTCTTGATCGAGTCGGCGAAAACGTTGCGGTAAAATGATAACTTCTTCGCCTTTAGAATATCATCGATCACAGGATGGTATTTGGTGACTCTCTGATCGAGCCTTGGCCAATTGATGTCTGGATAGCCCCTTTCTTTCCATTCGGTACTGGCGCTCCTCACCTTGTGGGCTTTACAGAAGCGGGCTTGTTGCCGTATTCTGAGACGCCGGCCATCGGCAAATTCGTCGAGGAATGATCGGTCGACAATGGCGTTACACAAAGGACATCTGGCGGATTTTGGAGACTGCGGCGGAGAGCTCAATTCAGATGATACAGAGAGGGGTCTTTTGGAGGACGAGTTGGGGCCATACGAAGCGGTGATCGAGGAAGATGGTAGCATATCTTGTAATTCCGGGAGGTCGAGCTCGCCCGTAGGATCATGACCGCCCGCTGATATTGGATTACTGGCATCTGGGAGCAAGTCAGACGATGGTGCTATGTTCTCCAACTCTCCCAAGCCCAAGTTCTCTACTACGGCGTGCGCCGCGCTCTTAACACCGCCAAACGGCTTCGACGTATCGGTATCGGAGGAGCCCAGGGGAGGAGATCGTGTGGATTGTGGCAATTCAGTTACATCTACCTCTGGTGCAGCATTGGCCAGTGGTCCTGGCTTCAAGGTTGCCTTCTTCTTCCTTGGTGACGTCCTCTTGGGCACGTTGAACTTTGGTTTTGCCTTCGTATCCGAAGCTTCCTGACTGGCCTTCAAAGAGACCTGTGACGGAGGCTTCTTGAATGTTGGACCTTGAGGTTTGGGAGGTGGCTCTGGGTCGTGGGCTTCCCATTCGTTAGTACTTGGTACTTGAAGCTAGGATTTTGGCATACTCTTTCTCCGGAATCTGGACTTGGGAGGAGCTCTGAAACCATTCTTTCCGATCCGGCTCTTTTGGGATCTGGGCTCTTCGGGCTCTTCTGCTTCCGTAGATGCTAGGTGGATGTTGTCAGGCTTGTTTTGGGAAGAGCTGTATGTATTTTGTGTTTTGGTCTTCGCCTTCTTCTTGCGCGGCGCCTCAAAAGAAGGGAAGGGGCTCATGTCGTCGTGAAGAGAGCTACTGTTCCTCTTCTGGCTACCAGGGGAACCGTTGGAGCTTTTTGGGCTTCCCTTCTTACCAGCCTTTGGCTGGTCCGCTGGCGAAAGGTCCCATATTGCATCAGCGCTGTCCTTAGCTTCACTGTCTGAGGGTTCTTGTTTGCCATGTCCAACATTTGATTGCGCCTTCCTGGATTTAATTCCACCGAAGTCTGAGTCCTCCGATTCCTCGCCATTAACGCCTACAGACTCTTCATCACTTGAGCCTAATGGGGGAGCGTTAATGTCTTCCGGCGTTGGTAGTCTCGGCTTCCCGTGGTCTAGATTGATTTGATGCAAGCTCTGCAGGTTGTGATCTCTGCTATTGATACCAATTCTTATAGGTGCTTTGCTGTTGAGATGCAGTGGGTGAGTTGTAGCCATTGAGGTTCAATCGAGACCATACTGTGATGGAGCGTGAAGTTTGCTTCAAGCCAGTATCGTCGACTAGCCGTGGACATCGATATAGAACGTTCGCAACCTTTCGGAAACGTTCGATGAAGTGGGGGCACTTTCGCGGGTCGCGTGGCGTGACGCGCCAAAAGCCATGGCATGCTGGTCGTTGCAAGGAGAGTTGAATATCATAGGTACCCTCAACTCTCTGGAGGCTTTACATTCAAGTTGAAAGTTTTGATCTAGGCAAATTGCAAATGGTCCTTGCTCTGAATACTATCTACATGAATAACCAGACTTCAAAGGCCCATGGGGTACGAACTCCAGATCGAGCCGGCTTCCCAGTGCACCCTGCACATCTCCCCAAACCCCATTGAAATGTAATCTGGCCGCGAACGGCGCTCCTTACAACCCCGCTCCAGGAGAATGCTACGCAGATGCGATACGCCGCGCTAATGCCAGATGTGAGGTGCTATTACGCGAACGACAACTCCACCTCTTTCTCCTTTCCAAAGTCCTCATCGTCTGGATCGGCCCACGCATTGTGCTCTGGCCCAACAGGACTTGAGGACGACGGCATTGTCACAGACGACCTTAATGGCGGTCGCTGAGGCGGCGATGAGTTATCATACCCCTGTCGCAGGGGTGACGGCAGTCCAGGAGAGTTTGTAGAAAGACCGAAAGCAGGCGAATGTTGCGGTGGAGGGGATTGGATGGGAGCCTCAAATGAGAGCTTGCTGTGCTCGGCACTGAGTTTGCCGTTAACGGCCTCATCGGAGAGGTTGTACTCATCGTAGCCTTGGTTGAATGGATTCTCTTTGTTCCCATTTGGGAGTGATGCCTTCGATGACTCTGCTTCAGACTTCATTCCACGAGTGCCATCATAACTCTTTGTTTCCCGCAAATTCGAATAAGGGCTTTCTTGTTTGTCAACGCTGTTTCCCGATCCATTGAGGTTTAGTTTCATCGGCGGCATCGTCGACTTGATCTCCTTTACTTCGATCTGCTCGCTCGCAAGCTCGGCCTTGATGGCTTCGATATCGAAGAGCACATTGCCTTGGTTGTCGGCGGCGCTGGTACTGAAATCGTCTTGCTCCTTCGTGCTCTTTTCGTCGTAAGTCTCCCATCCCTTCTTCTCCGCCAGCTTGCCCTTTTTGAACAAGCCAAAGTACCTTTTCTCAGGTTTCTTCTCCGTTTCTTTTCGCGCGTCGTCAAGCTCTTTGATGAGTTCTCTTTGGCGTTTGTCGTGGTTTTCGGGGTCGGGATCTTCGATTTCTGTGAATTCATCACTTTCGACCTCCCAACCCACTTCTCGGAGTAATCTTGGCATTTTAGCTCGATATGCCATGTGTCCAGGCACAAGTTTGGTTACGTCGAAGTTCTCTAGGCCCGCGATGCCTTCAACTGGGGCAAGACCAGCGACTCGCATTACTCCTCCGCTTGTTGCACGGAAGAGGTAGCCTAGCCTCATCAATCGCTAAATTCTGAGAAGGATAATTCCGTACTCACCAAGAATCCAATCATTGGAAGCATAACCATTGACGAACCTTCCAGAGACCACGGATCTCGCACGAAAGTACTCGTCCTTGCTGTTAACAACAGGCGATCCAAATAGGTACACGTTCTGTATCATTCCATAAGCACCCTTTCTGGCAAGCTCTCGCAAGCAGGCAAAGATGACACGAGCCCCAAGGGAGAAGCCGACCAAAGTGATTGGTCTCGCACCTAGATTACGATCTATAAGCGAGTCGGCAAGAATCAGACCAGCGGCATTCGCTCGGCCCATCGAAACAGTCCATGGATTGTCAATAAGATAGGAGAGCTTTGTTAGAACGATAGGCAATTGCAGTGAAGCCATAAGAGCCACCAGAATTGTGCTTCCGAGGACATGCTGCAAGCCTTGCGTGAGTGCCTAAATATCGTCAGTCATACCTCTTTTAGTATAGCATATGCACGCTACCTCAGTGGCGAGAATATTGATGGTATCACCCATGCTCGTCAGCATTTCTGGCTCCCAAAGTACAGAGTAGATGTCTCCCATAACTGGGTCAATTGTGCTGTAGGGCAATCGAACATCATCGACTTTGCCGCTCATCCATCCGGATATGGTGACAATGAGATTGACCCGTTTGTTGTTGTGAAGAGGTCGATATTCGAAGGTCTGTACAGCTCCCATCCTACGGTCTGAGGCTCGAACAGCAATTGTACCTCCTGTGACGACGGCACCCGATGTGATGAGCGCGGTACCTCCAGCGCCAGCGAGGAAGCCACTTGTACCAGCGACACCAATAGTCGTGAAACCTGCAGCCAGACCAGCGCCTATGACAGGGGCTAAAAGACCGGCAGATAGGCCTATGACGAGGCTGCCACCAACAGTGGCGAGACCCATCATCATGTATCTTTTTTTCAGAGCTAGCTTTCTTCGATTTTCCATGTGATCAGCTTCGTCCCAGGTCTCCTTGCTCGCCGCTTCTTGCATTTCCAAAGAATCAGTCACACGTTTCTCGAAGCGACAGATCTCTATCCATGACACGTCCAACGCTGCGCCCACACGTTCAAGTAGGACTCTTGAACGAGAGTCATAGACAGAATCAGAAAGAAGGAGGAGGAAGAGATCGCAGAGTACAGTCCAGCGAATGTCAATATCAATTCTTTTGCCCTTTCCAAGTTGTGAAGGTGATCGCACCTCAGGCATTGGGCCTTCGTCATGTTCCTTGTAAGCGGGAAGCGAATCAATCTCGTCACTCTCGTTGCTTTCGGTTGGAGAGCTCAATTCCTTCTCGTCGCCGTATGTTGCCAATTTCAGTGGTTCTCCGTCGTTGCTCTTGGGTGGAAGAATCATCCCCTCCTCCTCTTGCGGCTTTGGTGATTTAGGTAATTCTGGTGATTCTTCCTTGTCAGGCTTGGTTGGGGAGCTCAATCCCTTTTCGTCTTCTAGCTTTGGAGATTTGAGAACTTCGCCGTCTTTGGGGGACTGCTCGGCCATAGGATTCTTGACACGAGCATTTTGCATTAGAGCAGGAGTCAAGTCTCCAGGCTCTACGCCGTGCTCGGCGAGCTGTTCGATCATCACTTGTTCTACTCATAATCAGCAAGATGCACCAAGTACGCTCAAATAGGCATATGTACCTGACGAGTCGATCTCCATATGCATGTAAAGCCTCACCATCATCTTCTGACTCCACATCTTCATGGCTTCAATTGCAATTGCCAACCCCTTTTTTGTCCCCTTCGTCCCCTCCATAGCTTCGAGCCCTTTGACCATTTCTACCATTGCCAATCGTGTGACGCCGACGTAGGCTATCCGTTGCCCTTCCGTAAGAAGGTCCTTGGTGGCCTCCAGCTGTGCCAATGGATCCCGTTGATCTTCGTCTTCATCGATCACGTCCGTTCCCTTGGGCTTGAACAGATAGTCCGTATTTTCATCCATACTTGTAGCTGATTTTGCATCTTCGTCGACCTGGACTCGCGTGTAGCCCTTGCCGGCACCTCCCAATCCCGAGTAGGCATTTGCTTCGTCGTCCGAATCTTGTTCCTCCCGAGCAATGAGCTTTCCATCATCGTCATATAGGTCGTACCGGGCATAAGCGGGCATGGACTTCCAGTCTTCCTCCTTCGTTTCAAACTCTGTCTCGACTTTTTGGGGGGCGAGTGCTTGATGTGACCATTCTGACACCGCACCGGCCTGGCCATGAAGAATACTGTCAACGACTGCTGGTGCTACAGCTTTGATTTCTTCATCCGCAAGGCGCTCGTTCGGCTTAGACGGTGTCGCTTCATCTGGCTTGTCATGTACAGTGCGTTCGGTCTTGAGCTTTAACCCGTCGTCTGCATCCTCAAAGACATCTTGGTCTTCAGGATCTTCATGACGTTGGCTCGTACTAGCTTCGTCTGTGGCACCGCCGTCGCCTAGCTGCGGTGCTGCATTTTCTTGGGTTTTGGAGCTCGTTTCCTTTCCAATAGGGCCATTGGACCGCCTGTTCCTGGGCTTTACCGGCAGTCCAAACTCGTCTTTCCTATCCTGCAGCTCCTTTTCCTTGCTTGCATCCGAGCCAGTGGCTTTGCCAGTATCTCCATTGTTCAAATGTTTCTCTGTCTCATCCGGTCTTGGTAACGCAGCAGGAAGACGGTCGTCTGGGCCCGGAGGCTCCTCACCGCCGGCCATCATTCAGTGTTAGGGAGACCATATGGTCTGTCTAGTAATATAGTGCATAGTAATTGGGTCTGTAATCTTATGTTGATCAAGGGCTTCTGGCTGGACAAAAATATGCAATATGTCAGGCATGGTTATAGAGAGCTGTCTGACTTCCTTTATTGATATCCCCGCACTAGGGCACGGCTTCACCCCCCATGCTACAAGCATGCAGTCAACCGCAGCACCGGACGACTCTATCATAACGATCAATGTGTGGTCTACAGGATACGCTCTCGGCTTCCCAAGATTTGGGCAGCACTGAAGCTAGGATTCGGGATCATGTGGAGATCGAGTGCAAAGGTCAAAATGGTTTAGGTATCATGAACATCATCCATTCAAACTTTACTCCGAAATCTTCACTAAACTTCTTGCTATTTCTTCCAGTCGAATTGAAGGAAATGATCGCAGATAGCGAGTGTCTGTTGTAGGTCCCACTTTGGATAGGAGCCACGGCCAAAGCATCCGTACTCCCCTCACGACGAAACACCACAGAGATTCCCTTGTGTCAACAGCCCAAATAGACGCCTTCCCTTTGTGACCGTTCGCTTGTGACCCCGCAGAGAAAAGACAAAGAATGACCCCAGTGAAGAGGAACCCCAGTCGAATGCTTCCACCAAAGGAACCCGTCCTGTAGGTCGTATCTTGAGCACAACTAGATCCATACTTGGTTGAAAGGGCTGAAGGGGTTGTTATAGCTTCCGCCAAATCCCTGTATCTCATCAAGATAGTCCTCGGCTCCGAATTTGCAAAGCCCGTGGCTCATCAAATATTGCTCCTCCTCATCCAAGACCAAAACTTCCCTGGCCGAGTAGCCCTCAGCAACTTCATTGACTTTTGCGAGCTCAGCCCCGAAAGGATGATTTGATTCTGGTCTCCCAGTGAACATATCGGCGCTGCCGCGGAAAGACGTAGGATTGTGAATCGTATTCGGGGGCGGAGTCGTCTTGGATTGGGAACGCTTTCGTACAGATGCTTGATGCGATTTCTTGGTATGTGAAAGAGCACGTGTGGGAACTAGAGGACCGTCACTGTCGGTGGAATCCTTAGAACGGCGGGTTGAATTGGAACGAGCCGAGTTGAAGTAGGCGGACAGATGGTTGGGCTCCACTGGGCTTGGTGCATGGTCTGTCTCGGGGGTGGTGGCTCTCGACGATCCAGAAAAAGTGAGAGAATTGTCTGACTCGTCCGATGAGCCGTAGATGTTTGGCGCGTTGTAGGCGAGGACGTTGGTGGTCGAGATGAGTTCCAACGGCGACGAGATAGCACTGCGCTTGATGCCTCCACCACTTGCTTTCATGCTGGCTGCTCGACTGGGATGAGATTTGTTGCTCAAGTCGCTGCCTTGTCTCTTACGACTGGTGAGGGCGCGAGCGAGCTCCATAGTCGAGTATTATAGCGCTGCACGACCTTGTTAATGTAACAGTACACGGGATATTAGATCGACAGTCGGATGTTTGGTGATGAGGCGATATCGATGGTTAGTCGTGTTGATAGTCTCCTGATCTGCTAGTTTGCGGTGCGGTGAAAGACGGTGGGTGTTCTGCGGTGCGTAGCAGCGAACAAATGAACAAAAGCAAAGATTGACCTGCGGACACAGTCCGACCAAGGGTAACAAAGAGCGAAAAGGAGAGTGGTTGGAGTGTTGTGAAAGAGGGTACAACACGCCAGGTGAGGAACGATGGTTGAAGAAGGAAGAATCACAAAAGAATGAGGACGAATGGTGGAGGGTCAAGGAGGTGGGCGACAAAACAATGGGGCCGCATTCCTTGCTTGAGAATTGAGGGGTGGGCGTGCCCCTGAAGGAACTAATGTGAGCTAATCTACATAAGGGATAGGAAAAGATACTAGCTGGAGGGGAAAAGCGATCGTTGATTCGGATATTTACAATTAATTACAATACAGCGTGGCCGAAGAGATAGAAAGAGAAGGAGTAATGTTTTTGATCTTGCCATGCGATTGGAGCGCAATGCGTGCTCGTTACGTTACTTTCCTAGCACATGTTATGGTACATTTAGCTCTTACTTAGTGGTTCCACGTTGCTTCGTTCCTGAATTTTAGCGTTTAGTGTGAGCGAATAAGATTGCAAAGCTGGTACGTTTCAGACAGCGCTGGGCCGGAACAGGTCAAACACTTCCGGACCAAGTGGAGGTGGACATGGACCTGGACCTGGGACGTGGAGAGAAAAAATCTCTGTGATGCTCTGAACCACTCGATCGTCATCGCTTCCTGAAATTGTCGCAATGTCTTTACTTGCTTGCTGCAGACCCAGTGGGACGCTGCCATCCTTCTCACACGTCGCGTCTAGATTCGCATCCGAGGGATCGCATCGATATTTGTAATTATTGAGTTGTGCTTGAGGGTGGCACGTCGCAATGTGAAACGAGGAGTCCTCCAAATAACGCGACGGCTGCGACAAAAATAGTCAGCAGTTTGGCTGTTGAGGCCATCCCCATGCTTCTTGGCCTCGACAACCATGCAGATTCCGCGACGATGATTGGGTAAGGTTGGATGTTCGTCTGAAGGTGCACCCATCAACTGTTGTCGAATTGAATGAGATTGCAATCTTGCTATGGCGATTCATCGTCCATGGATTCCCCTCCATTTTCTGCACCAGCGTTTGATACACCTGGTTCATTTCCTTCCTCCTCATCGTCGCTACTGTCTTCGTCCACACCAATCATCTTCTCCGTCATAGACGTGTTGTCTGTAGGAGCCAGACGATGTGAGAACGCTCTTCTCACCGCTGCGTTTGTCGATGTGTCCCAGACTTGAAGAGCACCCTTGCTACCGGCGACAGTCAGCCGAAATGCCACTTCTGGATCCGGCGCGAATTTCGTAGAGAACACTTTTCCTACATCAACGTTGCGAGAGACGACCATGCTTGGACCTGTTGGCTGAACGTTCCATAGCTTTACCTCCTTGTCTGTTGAGCCTGTTGCAATGAAGCCTGGGATAGTTAGGTTGATGTCGAAAGAGGAGATTGACTCATTGTGAGCCTGCAAGGTCCACACGGGTTTTGAGAGCTCAGGCTTGGGTTGATCGCTTCTCATGTCATTCAAGTGTATAATGCCATTCTCTGTAGTGACATAGAAATGATTGGCATTGTGAGGATCCCACATAACAGTCTCGACGTCGCTTTCAACGCCCCATTTTGGTACTTGAACGTCAGGGGCTCGCATATCTGCTGCCACAACAGTTCGATCATAACTGCCACTGAGCAATGTAGCAGTCTCCTTGGGATGCCAGGCAATGGAGCAGACTTTGTCTGTATGATAGGAATATGATTTCGCACAGGTCGCGGTGTTCAAGTCCCACAGTTTAATTGTTTTATCGGCGGAAGACGAAGCCAGAAGGTTTCTGTGTTGTCGGTTCGCGGCAAGTGAGAGGATGGCATCAACGTGGTAACTGTCATTAGCTTTCTTCGACATCTTCTTTTTCCTCTCCCTCGCCCCATCAGCAGCGTCTGGTCGAGTTCCCGCTCCGCCGTGACCTAATATTGCATTTGGGTACATGGAGTCCACAGTATCAAGATCCCAGATTTCAATATCTGGATCAAAGGTACCAACCGCAATGTAGTTGCCCCTAGCATCTTTTTCTACTATGTGGGCACCCTTGCCGACTGGGAGATCCAGCCACTCGACACACAATGGAATTGCTGGAAGCATTATGTCATGATGCACATAGAGATTATCTGCCTCGTCTTCATACACATATATCTCTAGATAAGGGACCTCGTCTTCCACCTTTGCAGCGACAATCATGCTGTCAGTGGCAAGAATCTGTAATTCTTCTCGTTCTTCATCTTCATCAATGTTTTCTTGCATAGTGATATACGGATCGTCGGCATTAGATTCATGGTATGCGAGGGACTGGGAGTTGCCAATCATAGGCATAGGCAGTCCATCCTCATCCTTGGTGTCGCTGTCGTAATGCTCTAAATTATATGCCTTCAGGTCATCATCTGCTTCTCTGTAAGCAATGTTAGGACCGAGATGTGTGTTTCGACAGTACATGCTTACTCTTGGGTCTGCCGTACTTTTACGCCATTGCCTTCCACTTCCATGTCATCATCCTCAGTATCATGCTTTCCGCCATTATTTGAGTCGTCCAGATCCTCCTTTACATCTTCAAGTCGTAATTTTGCAAGCTTTGATATTCGGGCGAGCTCGTCCTGGTCGACTTCGTATTTGGTTGGAAAAGCTGCTGCTGCTCCACGTGGTACCCAAGCTGAAGCTGTGATCATAGACATCACGATTTCGGTCTCAGTTGGACTGGCGCTGTTCCGAACGGCCAGCAATGATGTCCTGAGAAAATCATTTGTCTGTTGGTGGGGTGGATAAACTTCGGAAGCAACATTTTGTTTGAGCTTCGAGGTGATGATGGTGGGGCGGGATTTGAACAGCCTTTCACCTCCGGACTAGAAGTTCTCCAATTTACTCTTCCCTTGGTGAGTACTGCAGCAGTCTGGCCATGGCTCGCGAGGACAGCCCGAAGAGGCGCAAGCTTGACTCAGACAGGTTTGCTGTTCCTTCGAGACCGTCCACTGTGAGACCTTCCTATTCCGCCCAAACCCCTCTCTACAAGAGGAGCAAAGGCAGCGAGACCCCTCGTATGCAGGCAATTCAGCATGGAAATGGGCATACTCCCGCAGGTTCAACACCCAGGAACTCTCGCTATGCATCTACGCCATACCAGAAAGAATTCGATGGGCCAGAGCCGTTCATCAACGACGAGGATTCCAACGCCCTGGACCGCGATTGGTACGCAGGGGACGAGTTTGGGCATACCCTTGGTGATGAGTCTCACAATCCATTTGGTTCCGATGCCTCATGGGCCTCCCAGCAACGAGAGGCTGCTCTTCTGGAGAAGAAACAGGGCAAAAGAGTCTGCACGAGAGCTGTCCAGAAACAGAGAGATGTGGATGCCTGGGAAGTCAACCGGATGCTCACATCGGGTGTAGCGCAGCGCCGAGATCATGAGACCGACTTTGATGACGACGAAGAGGCTACTAGAGTGCATCTACTTGTCCATGATATCAAGCCGCCGTTTCTAGATGGCAGAAAGATCTTCACCAAGCAGGTGGATCCTGTTCCTGCGGTCAGGGATCCACAGAGTGATATGGCGGTGTTCAGCCGAAAAGGTAGCAAGGTCGTGAAGGAGAGGAGGCAGCAGAAGGAGAGACAAAAACAAGCTCAGGAAGCTACGAAGGTGGCCGGGACTACATTGGGGAACCTGACTGGTGTGAAGGAGGATGAAGGAGACAGCGTAGTAGCTGCTCCAGGTGAGGACGAGCTAAAGAGTAGCAACAAATTTGCGGATCATCTCAAGAAGAACGAGGGACAAAGCGCTTTTAGCAAGAGTAAGACCCTTCGAGAGCAGAGGGAATACCTTCCTGCATTTGCAGTAAGAGAAGAACTTCTCCGAGTCATCAGAGACAACCAGGTGACCATCGTGGTGGGCCAAACGGGTTCCGGGAAGACGACTCAGTTGACCCAATTCCTTTACGAGGACGGCTACTCTAAATCGGGTCTCATAGGATGCACGCAGCCGAGAAGAGTAGCAGCGATGAGCGTTGCGAAACGAGTCAGCGAAGAAATGGAAGTTCCCTTGGGTGGACTTGTTGGGTACGCCATCCGATTTGAGGACTGCACTAGCAAAGATACAGCCATTAAATACATGACAGACGGCGTTCTTCTACGGGAGTCCCTTAACGAACCCGATCTTGATCGGTATTCATGTATCATTATGGACGAAGCTCACGAGCGGGCCCTCAACACCGATGTCCTCATGGGTCTTATCAAGAAGGTCCTGGCCAGACGGCGAGATTTGAAGCTCATCGTTACTTCAGCTACCATGAATTCAGACCGCTTCTCACGCTTCTATGGGGGAGCGCCAGAATTCTTTATCCCGGGCCGGACCTTCCCAGTTGACATACAATACTCTCGGACTCCCTGTGAAGACTATGTTGACAGTGCTGTGAAGCAAGTCCTGGCCATCCATGTATCCCAGCCTGCAGGGGACATTCTGGTTTTTATGACAGGGCAAGAAGATATCGAGATTACCTGTGAACTTGTGGAAGAGCGGCTCAAATTACTCAACAACCCTCCAAAATTGAGCATCCTTCCCATATACAGTCAGATGCCAGCTGACTTACAAGCAAGAATCTTTGAAAAAGCAGGCCCTGGCGTGCGCAAAGTTATCGTTGCAACGAACATTGCAGAGACGAGTTTAACGGTGGACGGTATCATGTATGTCGTGGATGCGGGATACTCGAAGCTGAAGGTCTACAACCCTCGCATGGGAATGGATGCGCTACAAATCACACCGATATCCCAAGCCAATGCGTCTCAGCGCGCAGGACGGGCTGGAAGGACGGGTCCTGGAAAAGCCTTTCATCTGTATACCGAGTCAGCTTTCAAGGATGAATTCTATATTCAGACCATCCCGGAGATCCAGCGGACCAATCTTGCCAATACCGTGTTACTTCTGAAATCACTAGGCGTTAAAGATCTTCTAGACTTTGACTTCATGGATCCTCCTCCTCAGGATACTATCACCACATCACTTTTTGATCTCTGGGCTCTCGGTGCACTCGACAACATTGGCGATCTAACTCCAATGGGCAAGAAAATGACGGCTTTTCCAATGGACCCTTCACTCGCCAAATTAATTATTACTTCCGAAGACTACGGATGCAGTGAGGAAATGCTCACTATCGTTTCTATGCTTTCTGTTCCCAGCGTCTTCTACAGACCCAAGGAACGACAAGAAGAATCTGATGCGGCTCGAGAGAAATTCTTCGTCCCAGAATCCGATCATCTTACCTTACTGCACATATATACTCAATGGAAATCAAACGGATACTCGGATGGCTGGTGCATCAGGCATTTTCTCCATCCGAAAGCTGTCAGGCGAGCCAAAGAGATCCGCGAGCAGTTGCATGACATCATGAAGATGCTGAAGATGGAGTTGACTAGCTGTGGGACCGACTGGGACATCATACGGAAATGCATATGTTCGGGCTACTACCACCAAGCAGCGAAGGTCAAGGGCATTGGCGAATATATTAATCTCCGGACCAGCGTAACAGTTCAACTGCACCCGACCAGCGCTCTTTACGGACTAGGCTTCTTGCCAGATTATGTGATCTATCACGAATTAATTCTTACCTCGAAGGAGTACATGTCCACTGTCACAGCTGTTGATCCACATGTAAGTGCATTGTTCCTGCGCTAACCCGGCTACATTGACTGATCTCTCCTAGTGGCTCGCCGAACTTGGAGGTGTCTTCTATTCTATCAAGGAAAAAGGGTATTCCGCTCGAGAGAAACGAGTCACCGAGCATGAATTCAATCGAAAGATGGAAATTGAGGCTAAGATGGCTGAGGACAAGGAGCGAGAGGGTCAGAGGATAGCGAAGGCGGCGGAGAAAGCCACCAGTGCTATAAAGGGGCCGATCACGTCTGCTGTCAAGCGCGTAGCCACTCAAGGTGCTGTCAAGAGGCCTTTGACACCTAGAATAGGCGGTAGAGGCTTCTGAAGATGCCTAGAAGCCGAGCATAATCAAAGGCTCTCAGTAGGTACCTTACATTACAACTCACAGCTTTCTTTTCACATTAATACATAAAGGCAATGTTATTGCAGGATTGCAAAAATGCATTTTTCTCAAATATAATTCCAAATATATTGAGACCTTTCTCTGAAAAGTCGATGTTGATCACGCGAGTCACGCCGACCAGAATTATTCCGATCAAAAAATACGCTAATGTTAGTAGTGTTTAGCCCTCTTCGCTTCTTACTCTGTAGCTCCCACATAGCAAATATCTAAATCTTTTGTCGTAGCAAATTTTACATATCTTTTAAGAGATAGATTGTCCTTCAGTATCTGCTATGCCCTCCGCCATCGCCCTTTATCATGACAACATCGTTCGCCCTAGCGGGGCCTACCCCTTCCATTGCCCCCAAACCTGTCCCTCGACGCTCTACTTTGGTCCGCAAACGAGACGACGATAACGACACACCACCTCCTTCCAGTCCCGGAAAGCGAGCTAAAGTTACGTTCGACTCCGATGTTGAGGTCCTCGCCTGGGAGAAAGCGCCTGAGCTCGTCCAAGAAGAAGTGCGGAGCGCATTTCAGAAACGCGGATGGAGCGATAGTACCGGTTACAACAAGATCAAAGAGTTGTACAGCAGGCATGAAGAAGATGAGGAGGAGGGACCAAGTACTGCTACCTTGAGAAATTACACCTTTGCGCTGCTGGGTAAAGTATCGTCGCTCAATAAATCCACATCGGACTTGGTCCACGCCCTGTTGAACTGCGAATGGCTCGGCAGACCAGAGGATTATGTTTCCCTCCACATGCGGCTCTTAGCGAATGTGGTGGCATCGCAAGGGATATTTCTTGGGGATACTCTTCGAATGTTGGTGGGGAATCTGACAGCCAGTGAGATACCCTTCACCCTAGCCATGCAAGACATCTCAAACTCATCTTTGTAGCACCGCCTTCAAGTGGTCGGCTACTTGGTTCGCCGGCAGCCTCGCGCTCAACGATATACGCTCGAGCGCACCAATTTCTGCAGTACCTAGTCCGGCTTATTCCTTCAGCTAGCCGTGTTCTGTCCGCTGTCCTTGTTGGCTCGTTTCCCCATCAGTCCGATTCGAGGCGTGCACATGTCGTGTATGTTCAAAATTTGCTGAAAATTCTCAATTACGCACCCGAACTGCGGTCGGATACACTTTCGCTCATAACCGAACGGCTTGTCAAGATCGATGTTCAGGTTCAAATAGACCTTGAAGATTTGGCAGAGGAGGTCGGAGAAGGCCTAGTGCAAAAGGTACCCCAAATTCGTCCGGACTTAATCGACGTTAATGAAGATCCCAAGAGCAGCGAAGAGGAGTCGGAGTCGGATGAAGAAGAAGATACCGAGGCGCAGAGGACGAAGGATGTCACAAGGAATGTCGAAAAGATGGACGCGATATTGGACGTACTCTTTTCACACTACAACCATTCATCCTCCAAGCCAAAGGCAGAAACCCAATCAGGAGCTGTTGATATCTTACTCTCACAATTCGTCAACATAATCCTTCCTACCCACCGCTCTCGCCATACCCAATTCCTCCTCTTCCATTTCGCCCAGCAGTCACCTACATATATCGACATCTTCGTGGGCACGTGCGTTCAGATCGCATTTGATCGAGGTCAAGCAGCCATCAACCGTCAAGCCGCAGCAGCCTACCTAGCCAGCTTCGTGGCACGCGGAGAACATGTACCCAGAAACATTGTACAAGACGTCTTCGATTACATTGGCAGCGAGCTCGAGCGACTCCGCCGGGAATATGAACCGACCTGCCGAGGCCCAGACCTGAGACGCTACTCATCCTTCTACTGTCTCGTGCAAGCCATGCTCTACATGTTCTGCTTCCGATGGCATGAGCTTGAATCAACTTCACATGATGACTACGACGACGACGACCCAACAGTATCTTACGGCCAAGAGCGATATTGGAGATCCGGAGTCAGAGAAGTCTTAAATTCGAACATTTTCTCCAAGCTCAACCCTCTCAAAGTATGCTCTCCAGCGATTGTCAACGAATTCGCCCGCATATCACGCCATCTAGGCATTGTCTACGTTTTCCACCTGCTGGAGACAAACAAAAGGGTAAAGCTCATTCAATTCTCCCCCTGTGCTGTATCTTCGAGTTACAGATACAATCAACCGGACCGAGAGACCGCGCTCAGCGCAAACAAGGATGGAACCCATCAGCATCTTGATGCTTACTTCCCCTTCGATCCCTACCATCTGCCTAAGAGTAAGCGGTGGATTGAAGGCGACTACAGGGAATGGGCTGGCATTCCAGGCTTGGACGATAACGAGGTGGACGAGAGTGATAGTGATGGGGAGGATACTGTACAGAATGACCTGGAGGATGGGACAGAGACGGAAGTATCATTGTGATTGTCGACGCGGATGATTCATGGGATATTGCAGCGTTGTATGGTCGCATAGCGAGGCGTATTCTTCCATGCTGGATAGATTTGCTAGGAGCTGGGGTAGGATTGGGCAATGCCTTGAGGAAAGGTCTTTAGGTGGCCAATTGCTACTTGTGTGTGGTCTTTCTAAGGTACACATCTTAACATTCACAATCATCTTAAGACCTCATGAGTCAGTAATGGTTGCAGTAGTGTGATGATCCGCTCAATGCTCAGCATACATCAACGCTACATTTTCAGATCTCATTCCTTCAAACGCAGCTTGACAATGAATGATGGGAGGCGTCTTCGGCCTAGCTTGTCACCGTCTCATAGCGTACAATTCTAGGGAGACATAACAACGCTTTCTCCGCAATCCCAATCACGCTGCCTTGTCATCCCTAGGGTACCTTAGCTTCTGCCATGGCTTCTGAATTCCAATGAGAGTATCAGATGGCCCGAGGATATACCGAGATGTGTTTGACTTTAGCGGCTCTATCCGGCCCGCTGCCTCTAAGAATCAGCGTGCAGTAGTGCCGAGTTTATTTCTTTGCCGTAAATTTCCAAATAACCTCAGCTCAACGACACAGTAAATCTTCTCTAGTCGGTAGCAGCGTCACAATTGCGGGAAAAAAGATAAGAGTGTTCACATATCGATTGCATACCATGATTTGAAGCCATAATGAAAACATGAAGTAGTAATGAAATCAAATGCATTGAGGAGATGGAGGGGGCCAAGTGTAGCACGTCCTGGTGGTAAAGGACTTTTCAGAAGGAACCCCACGGCTTGCGGTGCTGTAGTGTTTATAGCCTACGTCTGAGATGGTGAGCTGCCTCTTTCATCTCTCTTCCCCATCCTCCTCACTTCTAGATCCATCGTCTATTTTCCATCGTTACAAAAGAAGCTGCTATGAAATTGCGATCGGTTCAGGACACGTTCCGGGCTGTAGTCCCGCAGAGAAGACGGACCGATGGAGCTAACCCACAAGAAGAGCAGACAAATCTACAGGAGGAGCAGTCAAACCCACAGGAACAACAAGCAGCTCAGTCAAATCGCCGCGCTCTGGATCCTGAGCGTTTTGCCAAATTATCGTTCGACCCTACCTACTCGGAGCACGTTGTCCAGAAACTCTCTGGACAGGCCGACCCTAATCATAGCCAACATTCCCGGAGAGATACACACCCCTCAAGCGAGAGAGAAAGACGCAGCCGTCGCCAGCGATTGAGATTTAGAATTCAACAGCTTCAGCAGAGTAGAATTCCACAACGAGACAACATGCCGCCCATTCTCAATCAGCCAGGGCTCCTCGACCCACCTTCTGCTGAGCCTTTACGAGACTCAGCCGCTAAAGCAAAGCAAGAAGAGCAAACAGTACGCCAGAGACTGAGAAGTATCGGTGCCAAGTATCCCCCGTTTGAGCTCCTTGATTTCATTGGAAAAGGGACTTATGGTAGAGTATACAAAGCGTGGGTCTTCCTTGACACGCAGGGGCTATTATGCCACTAATCCGTCACTTATAGGAAGGACCTTGAAAACGATCGGGAGGTGGCCGTGAAGGTAATGAATATCGACGATGTGGACTTTGCTTCAGAACCGTTGGCTGCAAATGACTCGATCCCAACGATCGTTCTAGAGGTCCAGATCTTGCTGCAGTTGAAGGGCTACAAGGCCAACAATGTCAACCAAATGCTCGATATTCGACAAGTACATAACCAGATCTGGCTGATCATGGAGCTCGTTAGCGGAGGCAGTGTGAGAACTCTTGTAAGTGGAAGCCGCGATAGTGTGATTGCATCTGCTTTTCCAGCTGCTTCAAATTGCTTTTGCCAGTTGTGGCAGCTTTCACTGTCATACAGAGATTGCGCACTGTCCCCCCTGCATTCTTCGCATTGCTGAATGCCAGTTCCGTATATCAAGTATGAGCATGTGGCTTCCAAACGCGGTGAAGAATCTACTCAGCAATTCTCCTTTTGTTAGCGAGGGGCGACTCTTGATGTGGAGTACTACCAGCTGCAATCGGGATCGGAACGTTGACGAGCGAGACAGATGCAAGCTACGGGAAAGAAGATTGAAGAGAAGTATTTGAGGCCCATCGCAAGAGAACTTGCAATTGGAATGCAATCAATCCACGATGCGGGCGTCGTTCACAGAGATTTGAAAGGTGAGTCTCCAGGTCCAGTATGTCTGGGGTAAGCCTTGAAGAACCGGTCTCAATAACGCTTCCTTTCTAGCTGCAAACGTCATGATCACCTATGAAGGGGGAGTGCAGGTCATCGATTTTGGTGTAGCTGCAACCTTGGGGTCCAAGGATGATAAGCGTAAAACAATAATAGGCACACCTCATTACATGGGTCCTGAGCTTATTGGAAACATGGCTGCTACTAATGTCAAATATGGCTTTGAGGTGAGCAATGATCAGAGCTTTCTTTCAAGGAATTTTCCAAGAGTAGAGATAGCTGACTCAACGCAGGTAGATATCTGGTCCTATATGTGCACCATTTATGAGATAGCCACAGGAAAACCTCCCAACCCGGAAATGAGACCTGGCCGCCAGATGCAGAATGAAATCCGTCGAAACCCACCACGACTAGATCCTGAACGATTCTCACCGGAATTGTGCGACTTTCTTGCTTATTTGTCACGACCAAAACCGGAAGACCGCCCCTCCTTTAATGATATCCTTGATCATCCATACATCAAGGATTCAAACTTCTCACACCCATCGACACTTTTACAGGAAGTCGTCACGAACTTCAGCGTTTGGGCAAGGAGAGGAGGCCAACGAGAGTCCTTGTTCATGGAGTACGGAGCTGCGGCATCCACAGACTATGTGGAGGAAGGACAAGATGGCGACGGCGAGAGCTTCGTCTGGAGCGAAGCGAATGAACTTCGGCAATCGCTCGGTGACATACCAGCGTCTTTCAACTACCTTCAAGACTTTGTACAACCTCTGCCAACCTTGCAAGTAGATCCTCCGCCAAGCTCAACCTCAGATTTTGAGAATGGTGGATCCCAGCGCGAACCAACCAGATTCGATTTCACAGATCCTGATCCCAGGCCCAATACTCAAGAGCATGCACAAGTCTCCAGCTCCGTCATATCAGATTTTGCAGCGCCTCTGGACGTTCAGCGAGTGCAGCAAACTGAGGGTAATAGCGGCTTACTCGAAACCATTTTCGATTCAAATCAAGGCCCATACGAATACGACTTCAGCGCCCAAGGCATGCTTCTCAACAGGCCTATCATTAGCAGAGTACAATCCGATCTACCTCTTCGGAACGCCAACTCCAATGGCTCATCTGAGCTTCAACGCAAGGAGGTTGATGTGGACGGAACTCCCTCAAGGTCAGAGGTTAAAATCGCAGATGCTAATACGATCAAGCAAAACCGTAAGGAGAAAACTAACACGATGATGTGGGAGGCCAATTGGCAGCCCCAATTTCCACAGAACCCCATGCCAGAAGGCCCAACCGGAATGTCCCGGCCCATCCTTCACCACGCAGAGACATTCTCCGGATCTTTCTCAGAACAGACGAATGTCTCGCGCCAAACCATGGACCTAGATGCCCTGATGGGCGACATGTCACCCCCGGCCCACCAAACAACCACCTCCCAGGCCTCCCGCCAAACCATCGACCTCGACGCCCTAATGAACACCCTCCCTCGTTCGGCCACCCAACCAACACCCAACCGCGCGACAATGGACCTCGACGCAATGATGGGCGAAGACGCCTGGTCCTCCACCGCCGCCACCCCCACGCCCCAATCCGACCCGACCTACCACCCCCCGCCCCCAACCCTCTCCTACACCCACACCTCCCCCGAAGCCGACACCTCCGACGAAGAAACCCCCCACAAATCCATGCGCCAGCACCTCGACGACGACAGCTACACCTCCCTTGCAGCCTCCAACCCCTACACCCTGCGCCCCTCCCACAGCACCACCCGCTCCACCTCCACCACCGCCTCCAACATCCCAGGACCCTACCAACCATCCCCCAACAGCGCCGCCGCCCTCAACGAGCCCCGAACAACCTTCCCCATGCCCGCGGTCCCGGCCTTCGATTTCGAGCGCGATGTAGACCCCCCCCGTCAGAGCGTCATGAGGGATGGAGCTAGTAATGAGGAGTTGGCGGAGGAGCTGACGAGGATGTTGGAGGGGAATATGGGCGCGTTGGCGGCTTTTGAGAGGGAGATGCCCACGGGGGCGGGGGGGGAGGGGGAGGAGTATTTGG
>JAABUQ010004442.1_pt1 | contig 23949 bp, 24 predicted proteins | sample 5560001 | NCBI WGS metagenome assembly JAABUQ01 (sample SAMN10711888, study PRJNA513371) | rock metagenome | isolation source: Antarctica rocks | place: Antarctica: Victoria Land, Finger Mt nord | collected 2015-12-18
AGTTTTGGGGAGGGGAGGGGGAGGGGAGGGGTGGTTGGGGGGGGGGATGTGAGGTTTGCTTATTTGGCCGCGGGGGTGAGGTGGATGCTTAGGAGGGGGGGGGAGGGGGATGTGGATGTGGATGTGGAGGGGTTGGTGGGGTGGCTGGGGCGGTGTGTGGTGAGTTTCTTGGGGTTTTTTTATGGGGTTGGGGGTTTGAATTGGTTTGGACAGGGAAAGGGGTTGCGAGGTGGGACTGGAGGCTGATGATGGATAGACCTACGATGGCGGGATCGCGCAAGCACCGTTCCACGAACCACATGGTACGCCTCTCGTTGCTCCTACTACGGGGTAAGAGCGGCATGCTCATGAAGAAGTGCAGCTGGCGAGACGTATTGCGGCATCGGCGTCTTGAAACTTCTGGGCAGATTACCCTCGCAAAGAGATGAGAAGGGGGGCGATGCTGCTGAGGGTGCCGTGAGTCAGGAGTTGGTCGATGATATGTTGCATTGGCTTGTCTCGAGGCAGACGGGCTATATCCATGAAGATGAAGGTTATGCGATCGATGGGAATGAGGATGAGGATGAAGAGCCGGAACCTTTTACGCCTGGATGGAAGGTTCACGGCGCGTATCCTGCCTTGACTGGGAAGCCTTTGGAGCCGGAGAAGGAGTCGGTTGAGGTAAACCCTGCGGAATTGCTTTGGGCTGGATTCAATGGAAGGCCTAATAAAGTGGCCGACACTTGCTATGCCTTTTGGGTGGTAGGGTCATTGGGGGTGAGTAACCCTTCGCAGTGTAACTAATGGTGGATATACTAACGAAGCTGGCTTGCAGATGCTGAACAAAGTCCACCTCCAAGACTTCAGCGCTGCTCGACGATATCTACTGGACAAAACGCAGCATGCAATCGGTGGCTTTGGGAAATTGCCGGGGGATCCGCCGGGTTAGTAGCATGCCAATAATATGCTCGTAGTGCTGCTTTCTCTGACTCAACTTGTCTATGTGCATAGATCTTCTCCACTCGTACCTCGGCCTCGCAGCCTTGGCTGTGATGCGTGAGCCGGAGCTCGGGAGTATCGATCCTACTCTGTGTATCAGTATGCGCGCACGAGAGGAATTCGAGCAGCGGGAAGCTACTAGGGAGGCGGAAAGGAGGAGTGGAGGTCCTAATGAAACTTGAGTTGGTGCATGGGAGGGCCTGTAACCGGAATGCAGAAGAGGCTGTCCTCCCTAGTACTTTTCCTGCCGAACCACTGCTTGAGAGATTTTGGGAACCATTGTAGTCCCCGAGGTAATATAATATCGTTCTCAAGGGCACGATGGGAATGCAGATGAACGGAAGGAGAGGCAGGTACGGGGATAGAAGGAGACAGGAAGTATCCCAGCCCAGCAGATGTCAAGAATCTATCATAGAGGTGCTGGTCCTTTTGATCCATGTTGCCTGTCATGATATTTTCTGTTTCACCGCCCCTATTCTCTCGGAATATCTTCTTCCCTCAATTGTATCTTTAACGAATGAAGTAAATCTTCCTTGAATGTCATTATGCTCTGCAGTTACACCGTTCCATGCCAAACTATCCATCATTATGCTCCATGTCGCTATCCAGTCGAGGCAGCATCCTCGGTTTAATTCGATGAGATCGTGAATCCATTCCAATCGCCACTTCCGCAACGTATGTAATTTGCCTGTCCTTATTCCGATCAATCGCAGTCAAACCCTTGCAGTTCGATTGAGGCCATTAAGCGCATCGTTCCAGCTATGTTTAAGCTTGTGGATCAAGCTGTCGACGGTGTTCGAGTCTCTCGTGAGACTGCCAATCTTCTGGCCAAGCTCATCATCCCCGATGATTTCCTCCCTGAGAGTGTTGCTCCACGTAGAGCGCTCAATCTCCTCCCGCACCATTTTAGCGTCGCTGGATACCTGGTGGAGTATAACAGCGAGATGATGTCGGATATTCTTCTCGCTGGTCTTGTACCATGGCGTCAGGACGTACTCGTCTTTGTTTTTGTCTGCTGCGAGACAGTCCAAGGTGCGTCTGGTATAGAGGACCAAGTCGACATGCATGAAAAGGTCGTGGAAGAAGCCCCATAGCGGTGTTTTCAATCCCGGACAAATATGGAGTGTTTGGTGCCCCTGCACCAGGTCGAGCTTATGTAACCACTTGGAACGTTCAGCCAATGTGGCCTCGAGTTTTGCAAGACGTTCTTTGATAGCAGTATTCCTGCTTGTATTTCCTGCAAGATTCCGACTACTGATATTGTAAAGTTCGTTGAGCTCTCCTATAAACATGCTGAGTATCTTCTCGACGTTGGTACGTGGGTCGGTGTCTGGGGTCGATTGGGTAGCTTCTTGCGTTTCACCAAAGCGAGGCTTGCCAATGGTGGCTTGGCCTTTGCTGTGCAAGCAGTCCCAGAATTTCCCAATCTCCAACTGCTCGGAGAGCCAAGGATCATTGACATAAGCTCCGTTTTGGCCGGCCATTGGCAAGATTTGCTCAAACAAGGGTTGATTTGAAGCCTCGTAGTCGGGAAACACCCCTCGATCACCCTTCTCCATTGCTACCTGAGGGAACACCCATTCGCGCTGTCCAGTCACACTCTGGGAAGCCCCGCGAAAACGCTGAAGGCGTTTGTGTTCGACCACTAATACACATTTCGCAATGCCCTCGTTCAACATGCGTTCCTCCGAATGGATTTCCAGCAATGCATCCCAATGTCCATAACGCCATTCCTTCTGTAGCGCTTTGTTGTTAAGTTCCTTTGCGTCCATATGCCATTCTAGAGCCTCTTCTATTTTCAGCAGTGGATCGAAAGTTATATGCTCGTTGGCGGAAGGTGAGACGGAAACAGGCCAAGGATGGATTGTCGAGATCCGTGTGCACAAGATCGACGAGGTCGTTGCATGTAGCATGTTCTTGACAGACAGCTTGGAATATTGTTCCATAGCTAAGGATCCAGCTCCGAGGTAAGCGTAGAGCCGGACTAGAATGAGGAGAGCATCATAGTTGTGCTTGGAATGTGCAAGAAGATGTTCCAGAATGACAAGACTTCGCAGTAACGTGTTGTCGCCGTGACCCAGTCGATACATGCGAATGAGAGCCATGGATGCGAGTAACATCGCGTCGTCCGCTGGGCCGCGGTCACTCACTGGCAGCTTGAGATTAAGATCTACGGAAATTTTGTAGACATCGATACAGCGGTCCACAAAGCTAGGTAGAGCACCTGCCTTAGCTGCAAGGTCGTCTCTGGAGACCGCAAAGTGGTACTCAAATTTAAGAAGAGTGACTTTCCTGCAGAGTGACCGAAAATTTGAGGCCTAAGACAGATCAGTACGGCACCTTTCGAAATGTTGGGTGTCTCTTACATCCTGTGGTGGCGGATTTTCTGGAGCAGTGACGAATGAGAACATGAGATCCTTCTTTTCCGGGTCGCTCAGGCATGCTGTGCATGGTTGGAGATCCAAATAGCATGTTTCTTTTGTGCAATAAAGGCTAAAGTACCTCACACACTCTTCCAAGAACCTCTTCCGACCAGTCGTCTCCATAATTGTCTCTTGAGAATAAAGCTTCAGCGATGCCAGGACAGCATTGCGCGACATCGGCTGACCGAAATCTGCGATCAGATCTTTTGTTTGGCAGAAATAGCTACTTGAGTCAGCGATCGCAGTGCAAGTTCTTGCAAGTTCTTGATGAACACATGTGGTCACACGTACATTGGTTCTTCCCAATGCAGCTTTCCACACGCGGTGACAAGGGTCTCCCATATCGCCATATCGTCGCCCTTCTCCCCAAACCCAAACTTTTTGTCAGAAGAGTCCTGCTGAAAGTTTGCCGGCCGTGCTTCTTGCAGTATACCTCGACACGTTTTCCATTGAGCTTTCCAACGCCCACACAAGCCTTGAAGATCGATCATTGCCTTTGCAATCTCCCACGACTGGTTTCCAACCCGGGACGTAAATCCAGTTCGTGTGTCCTCGAGAACTGAAAGAGCCTCTTCATATTTACCTTGGTCTATGAAGACCTGGATCAAAAGCCTGAGGTCTGATTCGGTAGCAAGTACACGGCCAGGGGAGCCATTTGCCTATTCTTATTAGCCAATTTGTGTGGTAAGTTACAGAATACTCCTGGTAATTACTCACATCACGTTCAGGTTGCGTATACGCATCAATGGCGGCTTTTTGAAGACTTCTGAAGGCCAGATTCCGAGGGATCGTGCGTTCGGTCAGTGGGATCGTGGGAGAGGTCGAGACGAGGTATGCTGTGATGATAAAGAGAAAGAAAGGATCATGTTCCTTGGGGAACGCCTTCATCCATGCCATCGCTGCCTATGCCAAGGGCCACAGTCAGCAGGATGTTCCCATGAGCTTGTAAGCAAGGATTTGCCTTTTGAGCATCTTGATATTGGTAGGCACTGAATTTCGTACGAAACCATGTTTCTAGTAGCTTGATATCTCTGGGAGAGCTACCAGCTGCACGTTCCCATATTCCATGTAGCTTCGGCTCTTCCTCCCCTTGTTGGCGGACAAGTCCTTCAAGCTTGCCCAAGGCTTTGATACCTGTCACTGGAGTTTCACGGGCCAAAAGGGCCTCTAAGTCTCGCAGCCCTTGCTGCCGACGAGTATGATCGGGCCAGCGAAGGCATATGTGTATTTTTTCCACCTGCAAAGTCAGCATGTATGGCAGAGACACTCCAGGAGGTTTGGCAGCTCGGGGCAAGGTCATTCTTACCTTCAACTCATCAGTCTGATCGCCCTTCTTTTGCCTCTTCTCGCAGAGAGAAAGAGCTTGCTTCCATTGCTGTGCATGGATCAACTCCTGCAGCTGATCACTTCCGTGATACAGCGGTGGCATGTTCATGTGTCTGCGACGAAAAATAAACATTTCGATGGAGATGAGCCGGGATTTTTCCGATCAAAATGCGACTAACGCAGTTCAGCTTAGATTATCCGACCTTAGTATTAGAAGTCTAGTCCCTTTAAGGACGGCTTTCCCTGTAGAGAAGCGTTACATATTCCTTACAGTCTCTACAGAACATCACTGGGTTTCCATCGAATTCATTGTCTTTCTGAATATTTGCACAAGACCAGATGCACTTCTATGTCTCATGTACAGCATATCCAACTTGTTTTAGGTTCCAATTCCACGAAATTGCTCAAACAGTTTTGGTCAGGCCGATGCTCTCGTGTGAAGGCAAGCAGGCAGCCCCAAGAAATTTCTTGACAGTCAACTCTCGTCCCTCGTCTCTTGAAACGTAACACAAGCCTTAGTCTGATAACAGCTAGCTGCCAGCTTCCCCAGCTTTCCAAAATCATGCGCAATAATCTGCTTGATACCTGAATCAGCCCAAGTCCTTGTGCGAGCTTAGGGTAGTCAAATCTGCACACCAGATGCGAGACCCGGCCCGAGTGTGTGTAGGCTCTCGGTTCTTCTTTAGACAGGGGGGCACCGTGATAATGGACCGCATTCGGTCAAGTCTCGCGGCCCTTGTCGGTCTTCGTGCATTGTCGTCGCATGTTATTTCCCGGATATTCCCCTTTGTGATGTACCGATCGACCAGCGTCTCAAACTGTCTGTAACCGCTCATCTCGAAAACCATGATCTTGCATTGCGTCTCTTTTCTTCATTTCGCTCGTTTACCTGTATTGTCGCTGTCAGCACGATTGTCCACTTTGCAGGAAGTTGCACGCAATCATACCCATGCCGTCTTGCAACTTCTGTATGCCCTGTAGTGTAGTCATAGCCGTCAGCCACTAATCTGTAATCGGCTAATCGCGGACACAGCGTTGTTGGTGTATTCTGCAGGGATAGTAGCTTTGGGCAGCCTACTCGAAAAAGTCCATACACAACGTTCTGTCTCCTCCGTTGCGGTGCAGGCACTTGATGCTTCGTTTCGCTGCCTCCTCACACGGATCATAAAACTTGCTCCACTGTTTACTAAAAATTATCAGCGCCGCATGTCCAAAGGTCATGATGGTGGGAGGGGCAGAGTGTGGCGATTATGTAACAGGAGTTGCCCACTTTTCGAAAGCAGCCTCGTGGTTCTGCTTCCACTCTGATGGCTCTTTTTCGTCCTTTCCCGCCATACCACTCAGCTGTGCTACTGTGCTTTTGTGAAAGGTCTGGACAATCGGGATTTGCACCAAGATGCAGCATTCAAGATAGATGGGAAGTTTGGGCCATGAAGTGGTCCCGTGCTTAGCGCAAACGCCGGGTAACCATTGCCAGTACGCACGAAGAATGTCACCGTCGCTTTGGCAATAAGGGGTACCTCCTCACACATGCCCATGATTCAGGGAACAAGAATGCGACTCACCAATCAAAGCATGCTTGAGGCACAGATAAAGAGCGCTCAGTTCTCCTCTCAAATCGGAGCCCAACTCTTGGTTTATCCTTCCCATGAATCAGACATCATTCCGTACGGGTGTGGAGGGGCTACTGCGCGCTGTTGCGTGCTATTACGTGGTCTGTTCTATGGAGTTGCCAGTATGGAAGTGGACATCGTCTTGAAAGAGTATCATTGCACCGCTAGTCGTGATGCATGGTCCCACGATGCCGAAAGTACCAATTCTTAGGCCGTCGAACTTGCATGTCAGGTAAGAAAAGTATCAGACGCAGTGTGTTCCGAGGATCCATCAGGCATTCACTTCGACGCTTCTCAACATAGCACAAAGTCTGATTGCTACCCAGCCGATGCCCATTTCACACAGTGTTATTTCTGTCCATATCGGGTAAGTGAATCCAGGATTCCCCGTATCATGCGGATGACGGACCAACAAACACGAAATCTTCACTTACCCTCTCAAATGATGAGAATGCCAGCATTACGCCTCATCTTGAGCTGTCAATTAATCGCTACGGAATGTTTCGGTCACTTAGTCACTGCTTGCGTTATTTGGACAACGTCCGACCTGCAATTTGGCTCTAAGCTATCCTAGATCCATAGATGGGGACAATTCTAGCGCCCGTTAGAGCCGAAGATCGTGTCAGGACTTAGTGCGCGAGACGTCAGCTGCAGCTGCGAACCGAAGACAGTAACGGAGTCCGTACATCGCGTATGGTCTGGAATACGTCCTCCAACGTTTAGCATGAGCCATCGAACTTCTTTTGACTAAGATCATACGTTCTCGCCATGATCCAGAGTAATCCGGTACTGCCGGTGGCCACTGAACACACCCCTATCATTCGGGGAAGTTGACCTGGTGGTACCCCTCCCAGATGCGAACCCCAGCTACAGCCAGTCAACATCAATTGAAAAGAAAAAGGTCCGAGTATTTTGGTGCGAATGGGAGCTTTCAACCAAACCATTTTCACCCTCGCTGCCTTCCAGCCGATGCTCCATGCTTCAACTAACTAAACAGGGTTCCGAGTCCGGCATGACGATTCCAATAATTGTCGATCTTGTTACGATTCTCCAGCTTTCTATATAACCATTGGGTAGCCGCCCATGCGTTGGAGAGTTATTTCTGAAACAAGTCGAAGACCCAATTTCACACTGCATTATCCCAGACCGAGAACCGGAACCTTGAAGATAACGAACGTGAGTGCGATAGATAGCGTTGCAAGATACCTTATCGCACCCTAAATCCCCGTGTTGCAATATAAAAAACTCTCTTTCTATCCCTTCCACCCCACATACTCTTATCCAGCACACTTACTCCACGTACTTCTCTCGTCGAAGCACATTACGCTATATCAAGCACGTTTGATTTGATTACTCGTCAACTTCTTCCATTCGCAACATCAGTTTCATTGGCTGCCGTTCGTCTTCTAATAAAGTCCACAAGACATCCCATCCTTACCATTCCCTTGCAAGATGGCTACCATGGAAGTTGTCACGGTGGACCAAACCCTACCTGCAATCGAGCCAATCACCCAAATTGCCATGGAGTCCCTGGCCACCGACGAGTTCGATCCTAAGAAGCATATTGACTTCAAGGCACCACTAAAGTCATACACAATGAGCGACTTAAAGCTCCCCGAGGGTACAGGAGTTTCTCCTTTTGCTGTCTCAGAGCCTTTCCAGCTGTTCACCCCGGAGGCTGTACAACGTATGAGGGCGGAGATCTTCAAGCCAGAGGTCATGAACCATTACCAGTACTCAAGCAATCTGGCCCAATGCCAGCTGCGAGGCTATGCAGCAAAGTAAGTCATCTCCAATGGAGCCATGTAGTACCTGACGCTGATAATATCTACAAGAGCGGCCCCTTTCATTTATGATACCTGGAAGAATCCCGACGTCCTCGCCATCATCTCCAAGATCGCCGGTGTTGAATTGGTGCCTGAAATGGACTTCGAAATTGCACACATCAACCTCTCCAGCAAGTCCGAGAAGCAGAAGGCCGAGGAGCTTGCTGCCATCCGCGACAGACAACTGACAGAAGAGGACGAAGGCATTGCTGGCTGTCCTTGGGAGGACGACAAACCAATTGTGGATTGGCACACGGACTCATACCCTTTTGTGTGCGTGACAATGCTGAGCGACTGCTCAACTATGATTGGTGGGGAGACAGCACTGCGCACCGGTGATGGAGAAGTGGTCAAAGTTCGAGGTCCTCAGATGGTGAGCTCACCATACTTGTATGAGTCTATCAAGTCATTCTGATCTTTGTGCAGGGCTGCGCTGTCGTCTTGCAGGGTCGCTACATCGAGCACCAAGCTCTACGTGCTTTTGGCTCGTGTGAGCGTATCACCTCGGTAACATCGTTTCGACCCAAACACCACACCTACCCTGACGATACCGTGCTTACCACTGTCCGCCCGATCTCTAACCTGTCTGAGCTCTATGCCGAGTACAGCGAGTACCGGCTGGAGATGCTCGAATTACGCATCCGAGACCAGCTTCGAATCTTACGTGAGACTCGTAAGGGAGGCAAGAAGATCAACACATCTGCTATGAAGGCATTCCTCAAGGAGCAAGAACTCTTCCTGGCTCACATGAATAAGGAGATGATCGAGGAAGCATTGGTGACAAAGGGAGCCATCGATGACAGCCATCTCTTCAGCGAATTCAGCGGCAAGAACAAACGCAAACGCACCGAGTGAGGAGAGGTGTCATTGTCCAGGGTCAGCAGCAAGTGGGTGGTAATAAAGATCCCGAGTAATCTTTGATGAGTGACGACTCTCCTTTGTTGCTACGGTCGTTCATGATCTTTGCGTGGTGCCATTACTCGGCTTCGATGGTCTGCATTACTACAATATGACACCTGAATCTAGAGGCAAGCTAGATTCGTCAATGTCTTTGATGATCCGTTTTGCGTTCTCCGATGATCTCAAGCGTCTTAGCCAGCGATTTGCCTTTGGCCAGCCAACGATGTAATTCGCACCTTAAGTACCTTAGAGAATTAGCTTAGCTAGCCAGCGTAGATTGCACAATTCAGTCTACTCCCATGGTACGATTTCAGATTTCACTACTCCATTCGCCACTTCTTCAACACACTACCTCTTATTACGTTCGCTCTGCAAAGACGACGACCCAGACTAAGGAGGGAGTAGACGTTTGAACCTCTGCCAGAATGGAGAGCACCGTCTACCATGCAAGCGACGGACTCTACTTCAATTCCTGCTACTACTCTGGCCCCAGAGTGTTTCGAATGAAAGTCTATGACCTGAAGGCACAGAGCCTCAGCCTCACCTTGGCATTCAGAACACACTAATGCACAGCGGACGCTACAATAGCGCACCCGCCACATAGACCACCCAATGAAGGCGCGTCTTGGTATCCCCTTCACTTTCTGTTTGTTCCTTCCTCGAGGTCACCGCCCTGCTGAGCACCTCTCAGCCTGGTCAAGGTATTGTCCCGAACTGCATTCTGCATCTTGTCCTTTCAGAGTTCACTCAAGACCCCATTTCTCACCATTTCAAGAAGAAATCATCTGTGCTCCGTTTGCTGTCATTCCACAAAGCCTCCGGCTCATTCATGAGGGCAACACCTCACCGCGACTATCACGCTTGACTCACCATGCCCAACTCAAATCCAAGGGCTGTACAGAGTCCAAAAGGCAGACATGGAAAGAGACACAAGAGCAGAGACTCATCCTCCAATTCCGGCGTACTGCCCATTCTTGAGAAAAGCATGGATGACATCCGAGACCTGGTTTCTTGTCGAGTCTGCATCCGCCCACTCTACCAACCCTACACCATTGAGTGTGGTCATACATTTTGCTACGGCTGTCTTGTCCGTTGGTTCGATGCCAACAATACCAACCGTTCAAAGAAATCATGCCCGGATTGCCGTGCTGTTGTAAATCATCAGCCTGCCCCGGCTTACCTTGTGAGTAGCACCAACGTGATTCAGAATGTAAATAACTAAGTCTGGCCTGTAGATCCGCGACATGACCCAGATATTTGCTGGACGTGCAGAGCTCATGCCTGCTGGTGAAACTACAGAACAGCACGAGAATTGGCAGAAAGAAGAAGCAGATCTGGTGGAGGAAGATCGCTCTAGTCCTCGGGGACTCTTCAAAGGTCATTTCTCACTTGGAGGTCGCCGGGCTTGGGGTCCGTACATTCGAGATAATCAAGATGGCGTCAACCGTTGTCCGAGATGTGCTTGGGAGTTGGAGGGTGGATCGTGTGGATCTTGTGGATGGGGAGCTGATGACAATCAAGAAATGACAATCGGAGACTTCGATGAGGACTTCGATGAATATTTTAGCGATGGTGATGATATGTGGTCACCACAGCCACCGGGATTTGACGTTGCTCCACGTCATTTAGGGGGAGCTGAAGACATACTGTACTTGCATTCTTCGGGAACGGTGTCGAGAAGATCTTCACAAGCTTCTGGTGATCTATCAAACGATGAGAGCTTGTCTGAAGAGAGCGAAGAACATGAGTCCGATTCAATGGACGGTTTCATTGTCAACGATGTGGAAGGAAGCTCTCGTGCCCAGGGATCCGTATTGGGAAGCGAGTCAGGAGTGACACACCACAATCCAACGCCTTATCATGGTGATTCGGAGGCTCCGGATGATTTGGTCTACCGTCTTCGTACACGAGCTCGCAATGTTCCTGGAAATAACGATGATGACACTGACGTACCTGTACCTGCACCTACACGTTTAGCACATCGCAGGCCAGCAATTCCTATATCCTCAAGCAGTGAGGACAACGCCGACCCGCCATTTGCAGTCTATCGAAGACGTCGCCAGTTCCAAGAGAGTCGGCGCCAGCTCCAAGAGACTGGCACTACAACAGTGCAGCCCCAGAGTCATAGCCGTCGCCATGTTGGGAACAGATCCCGAGCACAACAGATTACATCGTCCAGCCGCGTGGCTGGGGCAGCTCCCAACGCCACGGACTATCAATCACATATTGAAATCGAAAGTGACTCCGTCATCGGAAGTGACTCTGACGGTCCCATCGGCCCTCAGCGCTCTAACAGGAGGTCACGCAATGATCATCGCAACTTTTCAGATGACTATGCAGCACCAGAAGATGTGCATTATCCATTATTGGCGGAGCATGAAGGCAGCATTGGTGGTGGTAGCGGTACCATGACTGCAGAGCGCCAGTCTCGCAACTCATCGCTCTCACCAATCCCACCATTTGGCTCGAACAGAAGTACAATTTCACCACTAATCGGATCCCGTTTTTCACCGCCTGCTTTATCTCCAACACCTGAGATACAGCGCCCCTCTTCAGGCGGTATGATGACAGCAGAAGATCGATCCAGCCATTCTCCGCTTTTGCCTCCATCACCAATTCCTCAACCCAGAACGACAAGACAGCCCCTCTCCCAATCCAGTGGCGGCAGTGCTCCTTTCTCACCAATCCTGATCGAGTCTAGCCCAGCGAGATCGAACTCCGAGGCCAATACGCACTCACAACGTTCTCGCTCAGCACTTCCTAATTTCGAGCCACCGAGTCCTTCACGAATCACAAACCCATTCCGTCCAGAAACTTCGACAAGTGCAAATCACGGCGCTCACACCTCGCCCCGAGTGCGCACTCGCGGCCTCCGCGTACCCGCCCGTCAAAGAGGATCAAACCGTGACCGCCACCGCAACCTCAACGTTCCCGTCGACATCGCTTTGAATCACGCCCGTCGCTACTTCACCCCAGCAACGATGTCGTCTGCACGCAACTCGCGCTCTCCAGCAGTAGCGGCGCCCCAAGAGCAGTCTGTCGAGGAACGTGAAGAACGGCAGAATCGAGAGAGATTGGCCGCCTTCAGTAGGGCGGAGAGACGACGCCATAAAGCTGAGAGGAGGGCTGAGAGAGCGGGGAGAGCTTCCGCTGTGGGAAGAGTTGCTGCGTGATTGGCAAGTGCAGAATTACGTGCTCCCTTTGCATCCCTGGCTATTCCTCCAAAAGCTAGAGGGGCAAAGCAGATTGAAGTTGGATGAAACTGCCTGGCCTTGCAAGAATCTGCCATTCTAGGTACCGCTTTGACAACCCGAATCCACCCCACTCCGCTCAGAAATAGACTTGCAGACTTTGACGCTGAGGACAGTGGATAGGGCAGGGAGGGGTATCAGAGCATCACATACTAGAGCACAGCTTCTACGCCGACATCCTTTAGCCAGAGTCTTTGACTCTCTCTTCGGCGGTTGGCGAATCATAAGATACAAATGAAATGGAATGTTCTTCACTCAGCCGGCTCTCTACGGAGTACACATGCTTGATCGACCTTTGATGACACTTTGCTGGGTTGTTCACGTGGGATGTACATGTGCATGGGTATGTGTATGCCACAATAGCCAATACCGCTCGAGCGAGAGGTAGGTATTGTTATTTTTATTGATATTTTTATTGTTGTTGCGTAGCTATTCCATCCCCTTCTGCTCCCCTTGCCCTACACGTATCGCCTCCCTGTTTCCGATGACAGCATCCCCAACCGCGGTGCCGGGTTGTGTTCCTTCAGCGGGCTTGTGGCTCTGTATGACGGCTTCTTTTCCGACTCCTTCGCCCTTGTTCTTGCCTGCGCCTCCAGATCCTGCCGCCTCCGCCTTTCCCTCTTCCACATTCCTGACCGTGGCATCAGGCTCAGTGTCCTCAGCGGCCTTGTTTCTTTGTGCATCGGCTCCCTCTCCGACCACATCCACCTCATTTCCCCCTGACCTTTTAGGTCCCGCCGCCTTATTTTCCACGTCCCCTTGTACGACAGCATAATCTCCGACCACCGCCCCCTCATCGCCCCCTGCCTCCGCCACTTCCACATCCGCATCCCTTACCCCGTCTCCAGGCTCTGCCTCCTCAGCGGCGTTGTCCGTTGGTATAATATCTTCCTCTCCAAATCCCTCCCCCTTATTCTCGCCCAGCCCTCCAATTCCCCCCCCCTCCAACACCCGGGGCACCTCCCACACGCACGCGCCCCCTTTCCCAAACGTGCTCCAATTTCCAAGTCTATGCTGCGCTCCCATCCCTGCAACCACGGTCAGCGTTTCCCGCCCCCTCTCCCCCCGCTCAAAAACTTCCAGCCCGTTTACCACGCCCCGGAAAGAGGGTTCCACTTCCTCCCTGCCCATGGTGCTGCCTTCGCGCCCCAGCACCCCTACCCGTTCCAGCCTCCTTTTATCACCGCTGACCCTCCAAACCCGCACCTCCCCGTCCCAGCTCCCGCTGACCACCACATCACTAAACGGCAGTGTCGCCAGCGCCGTGATCCAGCGTGGTTGCTGGGGCGGGACGAATACCCCCGCCTGATCAGGGTGTTTCTCGCTGGATATTTCTGAAGCTCTCAACGCGGGACATAGCCCATGCGCTAGGGGGAGCGTGTTGACAGGTTTTTTCTTGTGGATCGACCACAGGGAGAGGGATCCGTTGTCGGAGCCCGTGACGAACAACTCGTTGTCGATCAGCGCGAGGCAGTCGATCGAGCCCTCCGCGTACACCATCTCCTCCGGGGCGAGCTGCCTTGGGTGCAGGGCGGGCTTGGGGTGTTTGGAAGACCCGGCCCCCGAACCCCGGAACACCAGCTGGGTTTCTTCGACAACTTTCCAGAGTCTAGCGGTGCGATCGCGCGCCCCGACGCTGAAACATCGTTCCAGCCCTAAGGCTGCGACGCCGACGACTGCGTCTTGGTGCCCGAACAGCGTTTCTACATATGCCATCTCGTCGATGGACCAGACTTTGACCGTGCGGTCTTTGCTGGCGGAGTAGAGTTGGTTGGAGCCCCGGCGGAAGGAGAGCGCGGTTATGGCGTCGCGGTGTTGGGTGAATACTTTTAGAGGCTTTAGGGTGGTGGTGGAGTAGATTATTAGGCGCTTGTCGGCGCTGCCGGTGACGAGGTATTTGCCGTCAGAGCTGGCGGCGAGGGAGAGGATGGGACCGGTGTGGTGTTGATTATCTGCAGTTGGGAGGGTGGAGGGGTGTTTGATGCTGAGGAGGTGAATAGGGCGGCGGCGGGTTGGTTTGGGGGGTTTCTTTGGGTGTTTCTTGGGGTTTGAGGCGGGGGGAGGGAGGAGCTCCCATTTTGTGATGCGCATGTCTTTTGTTGCTGTATAGGCGTAGGGAGGGCATGCGGCGATAGCGGTGCAATTGGAGAGCGTTTCGGAGCGGAAGTGGGTTTTCACTGCAGTGGGAAAGGAGAGGGAAGAGGTGATGTGTTTGTATATTCGGCCTTTGCTTTCGGCGACATCTTCTTGGAGGCGCTCAGCGATGAGGTCGCGGTCGATCTGTTCGGCGTCGAAGCCGATTGTGGGGACGGATTCTTTTATCGAGGAGAGGTATTGCTCGGCTAGGCGGAGGCGGCGGTCGGCTGCTGTTTCGTCTTCGTCGTAGGATTCGTCTGAGGAGAGCACTGATTGTTGATCAACGGCTCGCCGTTTCGCTCCATATTCAGAGCCGGAGCTGGAGATTGACTCGTCCCGTTTCGGTCGTGAGGATTGGGGTTTTTGGTTTAAGGATTTAGTTGTGGTTCTTTTCTTTGAGGCCGGAGCTGTCAAGGTGTCTTCTCTTTTGCGCTTTCGCTGCGAGGCCGGGGCTGTGAAGAAGGAAGACATTACAATTGCAGATTCCTTGATACCGGAGCTGGACTGATCCACCTTACTTTCACATTTTGGAAGTTCAGCTGTGCGAGTACGCGAACTTTTTTTATATAAATGCGGAAAAACCTCGGGATTGCTCGCCCTACTTGCCCCTTCTAGAGCTTCGGTTTAGGCTTCTCATAGCTCACGCGTAACAACCGTATTACCTTTTCTCTAACATCGTTCGTTCATCTGTAGAAAGACTGCAATTATGTGAGTATGTCGGCGCTATGTTCTACACACAGCTAATTCTGTCATAGGGAAGCTCTACTTGGGTTTACGGGCAAAGACTACACCATCATTGTGGCCTCGAAAGCCGCAATGAGAGGTGCAACGATCCTGAAAGCTTCAGACGACAAGACTCGGCAGTTGAACAACCACACCTTGATGGCATTCTCGGGTGAAGCAGGAGATACCGGTAGATGAGCTTTCCACAAGTCTGCCTTCCAAGTCGCTAACTTTCATTGCAGTACAATTTGCCGAATACATCCAAGCGAACATCCAACTCTATTCCATGCGTCATGACACTGAGCTGGGACCATCGGCCGTGGCAAACTTTGTCAGAGGAGAGCTAGCGAGGAGCTTGAGGTCAAGGAATCCCTACACAGTGAATCTGCTGCTAGGTGGCATGGATCCTATCACAAAGACACCCCATCTCTACTGGCTGGATTATCTAGCGTCTTTGGCACCTTTGCCTTATGCTGCTCATGGATATGCACAGTATGTTCCAGAGAATCTGGTCGAACGACTATGGTCGGTCTCGTCAAAGTAGCGCCCCTAACATATACCCTCAGATATTATTGCCTCTCAATCCTCGACAAGCACCATCACCCAGATATTGATTTCGAGCAAGGCATGAAAATTTTGCGAATGTGTACAGATGAATTGAAAAGGAGATTACCAATAGACTTCAAGGGGGTAAGTTTGGTCCTGCCTCGGTCGTGGGAACGGCTTGAGCTAATACTTGATGCATTTAGATGCTGGTAAAGGTGATAGACAAGGACGGCATCAGGGAGATTGATTACGATGACAGCAAGCAAGTGTTGAGCGCATGACAAGGTGTCTTTGTTTCCATAGTGTTAGGGAGCATGTCCTCAGAATCCAAGCCACCTCAACATTGCACAGATTCCGTCTGTCTGATGCTTAGCTGAATGTTCGAACCGTAGTTGTAGTATTGCAAATTGAAACACCATGCCGCTCCTTCCATATAGGTGTAGACAACCCCTCGAGCCTAGGTTGCAATGGCAAAGTCCAAACCTTCAAGCGGCGGAGACTGACATTAATTCCGCAGACTCCAACATTACCCGCCTGCACATCCACAACCAAAATCTCACTCGACTTCCCACCATGCCAAAGCGACAGGCGGAAGAGTCTTTAGAGGACGTCGCTGCAGACTCACCGGCCTCGAAAAAAAGCAGAGCGAATGGTCAATATGCTGCAACACTCGTCCCGCACGATACCCCAGCGCCAGTCAAAGGTCGCGAGCGTGAGGAGGACGAGAGGAATGGGCACGATATCCTGGCAGCAGCAGATGAGGAGGGGGAAGAGCTAGAAGAATTTGCAAGCGCTCCAGAGGATGCGGACGGGGCGGATGTTGAGGGGGACGAGTCAGCATATACGGCAACATCACGACAGCAAGCCCCCATCGATGGGTATACCGACCTGTATCTGGATACTATAGACCGCTCTGTCCTGGATTTTGACTTCGAAAAGCTTTGCTCCGTCACACTCTCTAATATCAATGTCTACGCTTGCCTGGTCTGTGGGAAATACTACCAAGGAAGAGGACCGAAATCGCATGCCTACTTTCATGCTTTGGAGGTGGGTCACCACGTCTTCGTCAATATGCAAACGAAGAGGGTTTATGTGCTACCAGAAGGATATGAGGTGAAAAGTAAGAGCTTGGACGACATCAAGTTCGTGGTGGATCCCCAGCTATCGAAGGACGAGGTCGTGCAGCTGGACAAAGAAGCACAGGATACCTGGGATCTGGCAGGGAAGAAGTACAGACCTGGTCAGCTCTACCTTCCTCCAATAGAGCTGATATAGTTGCTGACCCTCTGACACAGGTTTCGTGGGAATGAACAACATCAAGGAAAATGACTATTTCAATGTGATAATACAAGCACTCGCTCACATACCACCCCTACGGAACTTCTTTATGCTAGAAGACCTCTCCCAACGCTCCGAGCTAGTCCAAAGATACTCAGTTCTTGTCCGCAAAATCTGGAACACCCGCGCCTTCAAGACTCACGTCTCCCCTCACGAACTCCTCCAACAGATCTCCCGCCAATCCTCCAAACGATTCGATCTCCTGCACCAATCCGACCCCGTCGACTTCCTCAGCTGGTTCCTAAACAACATGCATCTCGCCCTCGGCGGCTCAAAAACGAAACCAGGCACAAGCATATTCCAACGCGTCTTCCAAGGAAAATTAAAAGTCGAATCCCAACAAATCACCGCTCGAGCAGACGCAGGAGACCGACTTCGCTTCGAAGACGCAGATGTGGATCAGGCTATAATACCCTACATGATGCTAACACTCGACCTCCCCGCCGCCCCCTTATTCCAAGACGAACTAGACAAGAACATCATCCCGCAAGTCCCACTCACGTCCATCCTAGCCAAATATGACGGTCTAAAATCGCAAGAGCAAATGAACATGCGCAAACGCTACCGCCTGCTGCACCCACTACCGTCCTACCTCCTCTTCCACATCAAACGCTTCTCCAAGAACAAGTTCGTCTCCGAACGCAACCCTACCATCGTCACCTTCCCCACCCGCTCCCTCGACATGTCGCCCTACGTTGAGCCAAACACCACCCTCCACTCCCCCGGGGACCCGATATGGTACGATCTCGTCGCCAACGTAACGCACGAGGCTGTGAGGATCAGAGATGATAGTGTGGAGGGGGAGGCGGAGAGGAAGGTGTGGAGAGCGCAGGTGCGGGATCGGGCCAAGGAGGAGTGGGTTGAGATTCAGGATCTTTTTGTTGAGAGGGTGGCTGCTGAGACGTTGTTTACCAAGGAGAGTTATCTTATGGTTTGGGAGAGGAGGCGGGAGGGGAAGGGGAAGGGGAAAGGGAGGAGGTAGGGTGGTGTGGGAGAGGGGTTGGGGTGCTTGGTTGGGAATTAGAAGACGAGGGATTATGAGGTTTTGATTTGGAAGCCTCACCTGTGCGGGATTCTCTCCAAAAGAAAATGGTTCACTGATGGGCTTTGAGCGGGGAGAGTGGGATGTTCCCGTCGAGGATTGGGAGTTCTTTGTAGGGATGTACGTAATGGAAATTGTCTCCCGCATAGACGAGGCTGCGTCGGCGCATAAGGTCCTTTTCTCGGCCCAGATGCCATACAGACATCAGGCATCAGACATTGAAATCCCCTCTACCTCCCCCGCTTCGCAACCCCCTAAACCCCCTCCACCCCCTCCACCCCATACACCCCCTCCACCATCCGCCCCCCATCTCCCAGCCCCTGTCCCTCCTCCAACCCCCCCATCTCCCCAACCAAAAACTCCACAACCCAACTCTCCTCCCACAGCTCCTCCACCCGCCGATAATGCCTCTCAGTATACACTTTCAACGCCTCCACAACCTCCTTCCCTCCCCTCCTCTTCCCCAACTCCGCCAAGCGCTCAGCACTATACCTCCTCACCACCACCGCCAGGACCCTCTGCGCGACAGGCGCGGTACGCGCATTGGTGTTCCAATCCCGCACTCTGAGCAGGAGGGAGAGGAGTTGCTCCGGGGAGAGGGAGGCGAGCACGTCGTCTACGCTTTGAACGCCGCTGATGGAACCCTCTTCACAGGCGCCATCGAGTACGTTTTGGAATAAGCCCAGTAGTCTCGCTGGGTGGTTCAGCGCCAGCGCCAGCGTGATGGCCTCCCGGTATCTGCCCCCGTGGATGTGATTCGCCAACTCCTGGTCTTGCTCCACCCGTTCCGTGGCGCTTTTGGTGATCGCGGCCGCGGTCTCGGATGTGGTGTCTTTCCAGAAGGTGATTACGCTGTCGCCGCCACCGGAGACTAGGGTGCGTGCGTATGGGTGTACGGTGAGCGCCCAGATGCGGTCGGTGTGGTTGTCGAGGGTTGCGAGACAGGTCGTGGAGGATGGGTCCCAGATCTTGAGGAGGCCGTCGCCGCCTGCGGAGGCGATTTGGGGGGGTGCTTTTTGGGTGGTGCTGGAGGGTTCTGGAGGGGGGGGAGGGAGCCAGAGGACTTTAAGCACGGAGTTTGTGTGCCCTTCGAGTGTGCGCAGGCAGGTGTAGTCGTTCAGACTCCAGAGTTTTACGGTCTTGTCCCCGCTGCCTGTGAGGATGTAACCTCTGTTGCTGCTGGTAGAGCCGTCTTCGGCCGTTATTGGGGGGGTGTTTGCAGGAGAGAAGGCGACGGACCAGACGCCCCGTTTGTGTCCGCGAAGGATTCCGAGGGTTTCGCCTTCCTCTAGGGACCAGATCTTCACAGTACGGTCTTGGCTTGCTGAGGCAATTAGTTTGGTGCTGGAGATAGCGAGTGCGTTGATATCTTTATCGTGGGCTTTCCGGGTATAGATAGCTTTTGATGGGGAGGTGGAGGTGTGGGGGATGGTCCAGCGCTTTATGGTGCGATCTTGCGAGCCGGTCAATAGGAAGGATGGGGGATGACTGAGGGGCGACGTAGATGAGGGAGAGTTTGCTGCTGGGGGCGTTGTGGGGAGAGCGATGGCACCGATGGATTCGGCGTGGCCTACAAAGGTTGCATAGTGCTCGTAGGTACTCGTGGGATGGTCAATACGCCAGAGGCGAGCGGTGTTGTCTTTGGCCCCTGTGGCTAGCCAGTGGCCAGACCAGTCGACTGTAAGGCAGATGACAATCTCTGAATGGCCTTTCAGGGAAGTGATGTCCGCACCGAAGTAATCTGCACGTCTTATGGAGGGCGTGCTGTGGCTGTCGGTGCTCAAGGAGATGAGGCGGACATGTTCGGAGTTGGTAGCAAGAGCGAGGAGAGATCGGTTTGGCATCAAATACGCGAGATCAATAATCTCATCGTGGGTGCCTGAGATACGACGGATGACTAAGAGAGGCTCGATCGATTGTGGCAATTTGATGTCACCGAGGGGTTGGGAGTCGTGTAGAGCGATTGTTTGATCTGCATGTACAGATAGAAGAAAGCATTGGTTACTATTGCGGAGGATTTGCAAGATGGAACCTTCATCGTTGCCAAATTCTTGTCCGGAAGTCATCTCGGTGCCAGAATTGGCATCCCAGATCTTTATGCATCCGGCTTCTCCTCCGGTGAAGAAGATCTTTCCTTGGCCCTGAAAGCCAACGGATTCTACTCCCTCGAGAACAGGTACGACTCTCCTCGTCTTCCAAGTACCTGCTTCCCAGAGGATGACAGTCTTATCTCGGCTGCCCGAAACGAGAGTATTTGTTTCTGGGGAAAAGTCCAGAGCACGGACGACGGAGACATGTGAGTCTAGTGTCGCAATAGACTTTGTTTTGGAGAGATCCCAAATCCGAATCTTACCGTCCTCGCTGCCGGTTGCCAGACGATAGTTCGCGGTTGTGATTTGACCATCGACCATATTCTCGTCTTGCTGCAGATAGCTTTCTCTGCGCTTCTTGCTACTATTACTGCTGCCATTCTTGGTCGCTGGCGCTGCAGCTTCGAAGAAACATAATGCCGAGATGACTCCCGTGTGGCCGCGAAATGTATGTGTGGCATACCCGCCCCTTATATCCCAAACCTTGATGACCCCATCTGCACCGCCTGTAGCAATCAGAGTCCCAGTACTATCAATTACCGCTGTGATCACTGGTGTGGTGTGAGGCTTCAGCGTTCTTAGATGAACGGCATTGATTAGAGAAGACTTGTCATAAGAATGCTGCAGCGCATATATATGCATTGAAAGAGAGCGGGAACAGAGGATTATAAGTGATGCTGTTGGTGTAACTGAAATTTTGGTTAGTGTATTCCATGTTGCATGAATATGAACGGGTGGATATACTTGAGAGCGTAGTTAATACTTCTCCATCCTACACAACCAATCACCTTTCAGCATCGATACAAGCAAGGAGGTTTTAAACGTACACCTTCAATGCGTGCCAGCAGCTGACCGGTATTCAGGTCCGTAAGCAAGGCATCTTCGCCGAGACATGTCGCTAGAATAAGACCCTCATCATCGAGTGCCACATCACCACCAGTGTAAATAGGTTGTATTGTGTGTTCGGGTTCATAGGTAGTTGTCAGCTTTTTGCGGAACGACATCCTAGCTGACCTGAAGCATGGAGACCGGAGTAGAAGATAGTGTAATCTTTGCTAGCATTAAGGTAGTGTCTGGGGACACATATAAATGTTCCTTCTGTCTCAGGACTCATGAATTCGATTGTGGTAAAAATTGATGTTTCACATTGTTTGTGTTAGGAACGCAACTAAACAAGAACAGACATGACGATAACAACAGAACTCTCATCAACAGACATTGATTATCAATGCAGACAAAATTTGACTCTGTGACTTTTCTCGATGCTCGACGGAGATGTAGAAATTTTTATGATTAGGTTGATATGAGACTACTAGGTACTCTGTACCATTAGATGGCTTGCAGTAGCCTACCCGCCAGACATGCAGCTATCTGCCGCTAATGTTGGCACTACATTAAGACCTTGATTTTTGTTTCTTTTACACTTTCAAGGTCTCAAGAGCGTTGAATATCTTCTTACCCTTGATCTAGAGAGGAAAAATTCCGGAAGAACTTCCAGGAGATTTCATACATCGTCAATGAGGGGTCAGTTCTACTAATGCACAAAATGCAAACCCTGCTCTTGTTTGAGTTCAAGCCTTCCAGTCGCCTCACACTGTTTTCCCTAATTCGAACAAAAACATCAAATCGTCGATAATCGACATGGGCCGACAAGCTTATCTTACCCGCCTTGCCCTGGTACGTCTGTCCGTATATGTAACGTGCTTACGATTCTGCCTCGAGAGAAGTCTAACATGGTGATCTTGCTGAAACATTCGGACAGGGGAGATCTGCATTTGAGCCTCTAGCTCAGAATCCAGTGCAAGATAACGCCACTCAGGATCCGGCGACCGTTACAGAGGCTAACAAGGCGCCACCATTTCCGTTCAATGTTTCTGAGTATGAGCAGCAGTACGACAGTCGAGGCTACGCTGAGAATTTGGCTTCCAAAGAATTGAGCCGTCAATCAAGGAGAGCTCAAAATGATGTCTTGGCAACAGTCGGCGTGTGCGTTAACGAGAAGAGCCTCGCGAAAAGTAATCAAGCGACATCCGAAAAGTCTGAGATACAACAAATTATGGCCGAAAATGTGGATGGTCTCCTTCTTACGACGGCAGATTCCATACTGCTCTGCTCAGCCATTGCGTGGGCGACTGGATTGAAGCAGCGACTACAAGTCAGTACATGGCCTGCACATTGCCTCTCCCCTGCGAAATGGCCTGCTAATGATGTCACTAGGCGTTTCGCTTCTATTCTGGCATGCCCCTAATCGGAATCATGAGGTCTGAGAAGAGAACGTTTGGCATACCGAAGTTCTTATTTGCAGGCGGTATCGCGAGCCTGGTGTTTTTTGTTGTCGAGACTACGAAAGTGGATTGTGTCAGAATACTCTACACTCTGTACGCTCAGGAGAAAGTGAATACCAACCTCTTCTTGACCAGGAGCTGGGATGTAAAGCCTATGGTACTTGCGTAAGTCGCTTTATAGTCAGGTTCTCAATGTTGCTTTACTAAACTTGTTTGGAAAGGCTCAAATTGGCGACATTCGTGCTCCTTGCACCCTTGGAGGTGTATGGGACGCTACAACGTTTGGATCTCATACCTGCCTGGCCAGTCCTACCTTACCCGAGAAGGTATCTGTCTGGTCTTCAGCACCTTCTGAGGTTTCCAGGTCTGCCCAGGACGATGGCTCCGGAAATATGGATGAAGTTTATTGCATCTGTTGCGCTTTCCCCATTGTCTTTGTGGGGCATGATGGCCTACACAAGGCCTGTGATCAGACCAAAGGTCTACGATTACGTATGGGCAGCTCTACCGAAACCGACAAACCCAGACAAGCTCTCGCTGCAAGGAGCTTCGGAAGACGAGCTGGACGACGAAGCTATCCCGGGCCTTGTCGATGAAGACGATTCCACAGATCCCGGTCGAACCCTAATAAGCGTTACCGACATCTTCGCCCGAGATTTACAGTCTATTGGCAGAAATCTCCAAATACTCTATGACAGCTGCGCACGATTCTTCCAGTCCAAGCGAGTTGAGACCACCGAGGAAGCTTTTACCCGAATACGCGAGGCCTTAGACATTCCGCAAATCGTAGGGGAAAGCGACCCACCTGAAAGACACACGGCAGACCCACCTCACCCAGTCGAAGACAGAGACGCCACTCCATCAGAGTATCCCGGCTTTTTGGTTCCACATCAAATGTCTCCGGCTCATACTCCCCCACCCTCACCACCTCCACTCATAGACATTGAGGAATTTCCAGCCCCTGCACCGCGCTCCCACTCACCCATCACAATCTCAGCCTCCTCAATACTCCACTCACAGCGTTCCACCCTGGCCAACTCCTCCCGCTCCCCCAGCCCCCCAATCCTCATCACAGCCACCACCGCCCGCGACGGCGGCGGATGGCTGCACGTCCACTTTCCCCCTCTGGCAACCCAGGATCCTGCCTCCCACGCCTCCGGCATCCCCTCCACCAGCACACCCTCCCCCGCATCCACTATGAGTAACGACCGCGTGATCGAGCGCCTAAACCAAATAGCTGGCCGGCGACCACATCACCATGTCACGGCCCTAACAGCCCATGCCGCAGAAAGTATGGCGCAACATTTAAGCACGAGTATCACAGACATACTGTATCTACCGCTGGAAGCACTATTCGTCAGGGCAGTGGCTGGCGCATTCCTTGAGAGTCCTGCGGCGGGGGCAAGGGGGGCGGCGGAGGGGTGGAGGGGAGAGGTTTTTGGGATGGGAGCATGGTTTGGTGGACGTGGGAG
>JAABUQ010004443.1_pt1 | contig 23945 bp, 8 predicted proteins | sample 5560001 | NCBI WGS metagenome assembly JAABUQ01 (sample SAMN10711888, study PRJNA513371) | rock metagenome | isolation source: Antarctica rocks | place: Antarctica: Victoria Land, Finger Mt nord | collected 2015-12-18
AACAACGCTATTAGAAAAATATAATAGAACAAACATTCAAGAACGCTATACTCGCATAGCTCAATTATAGACTTCGATGTTAAGTATAAATGAAAAGACTTTTAGGAAATGCTAGAAGAAATTACGAAACGACTTGACGCTTTAGATAGCTCATCGAAGAAAAGACGAATTAGTCAAATCGTAAATAAATGCGAGAAAACGCTAGAAAGCGATGTTAATACAAAAAAGAACGTATTCGATAAAATTGAGCAACAACTAAGCAATGTTAGTCTATCTTGACAAAAGATAGAGCAAGCAAAGAAACACAAGACTCTTAGTTAAACAATTTGCTATAACGACTTATGCTAAACTTATCTAGAAGAAAAGAAAGAAGTTAATTGATTTCCTAGAAAGTCAAAGTTAATAATCTAACAACAAAAGAAAGCTTAACGCAAACAAGCGTTTGAAGCAGAAGTCACAACACAAAAGCAAGAAAAAGCTCAAATTTCTTAATAAAGAGCATATCAAAGAAATGCAATATGTTAGCCCAATAGTAGCAACTAAACTTAATAGCATACGCACGATGTTTTATCACATCAATTAAGATCAATGATTATCGATTCATCGCAATAATCGATTTTGGTGCAATAGATAATTTTATGATCAAAACTCTTGTTAAGAAGAAAAGTTATTCTACTCAAAAGAAGTCTAACGTCTACAATCTAATAATTGTAGATTAAAATCTCGTTATTCGATAAGAATGAAAAAGTGAATAAAGAGACAAAGTCACTATCGATAGCTATTTAGCAACATCATGAGAAACTAATCTTTGATATAGTGGGAATGATCACTCACGATATCGTTTTAGAAATGCCTTGATTAAAGTAGCACAATCTAGAAGTTGACTAGAATACACGAGTACTCAAATTTGAGCGATGTGATCACGCAATTCACATTCAATCTACGCATCAATAGCGTTCGATAATAGATAAGAGACAAAATCGAAATTCGATCGCAAGACGCGAACTTGCATTCTTAAAAAAGAACGATCAACACATTGAGTTCAATTCAACAAGCACTAGCAAAGATTAGTTGAGTCAAAACGTCAAAGTACGTGAAGAAATTTACGAACCTTTTGAGAACCTTGAAATATTTGATAAAGCGAGAAAATCGCTAAAACACATATTACGAATATATAACAAATGAGAGCACTTATTCTAGAAAGAGGAAACGACAAAGACTTTATCTAAACATCAATCGTAAAATCACGAAATCAAACTTGAATTAAGCAAGAAATTCACGTTTGAATTTATTTACGCTCTATCGAAGAAAAAATTGTTAATACTTCGCAAATACTTGACAAAAAACGAAAAAAAAGAATTTATTAAAAAATCTCAATTACGAGCAAGATATTCGATTCTCTTTACACTTAAGAAGAACGAAGAACTTCGCTTATGTGTCGATTATCGAAAGCTAAACGATATAACGATCAAGAATTGATACTCACTATCAAACATTAGCGAACTTCAAGATCGACTATTTGAAGTCAAGTACTTCATTAAACTAGACTTACGAGAAGCGTATAATTAAATTAGAATAAAGACAAAGAAGAAGTGAAAGATAGCTTTTCGTATACGATATAAACTTTACGAATACATAATAATGTCGTTTGAGCTTATTAACGTCTCGACAACATGTTAGAAAATGATCAACGATGCACTACGACAATATTTAAACATATTTGTCATAGCATACTTGGACGACATCATAATATACTTAATTACGCTAAAGAAACATGTGCAACATGTTTCCCAAATATTGGAATGTTTAAAAAGAAAAAATCTACGTCTTAAATCAAAGAAATGCGAATTTCATCAAGAGGAAGTTGATTTTCTAGAATTCGTTGTAGAACGACATGAAATTCGAATGAATTCAAAGAAGATTCGAGCAATCAAAGAATGATTAACGCCAATCGATGTCAAGGACATTCAAGCCTTTATAGAATTTGTTCAATACAATAGAAAGTTCATCAAGAACTTCTTGAAAAAATCAATATCATTGACAAATCTAACAAGAAAAGACAAGTCTTAAACATAAAAGTCAAACGAAAAAGCAACATTTTAGAAATTGAAAAAAGAGTGTTTGAAGAAATTAGTACTCAAGATGTTCGATCTCAAGAAATTAGAACGAATGAAAATAGACGCATTAGATTTAGTTATCGATGCATGCTTTAGTCAATTATATGAAGGCATGTGACACTTAGTGACATACTATTTTAGGAAACTCTTGCTAGCGAAACAAAATTACGACATTCATAACAAGAAACTACTTGCGATAGTAGTAGCCCTTGAAGCATAAAAAATATATATAGAAGAAGCATCAAGGCTCACGATTCTAACAAATCATAAGAACTTATTACACTTTACTACGACAAAAGAGCTCAATAGAAGACAAGTGCGATAATCTAAGAAATTAGAACAATACAAATTCAAGATATTGTATATTCTAGAAAAAGAAAACGACAAAGCAAACGCACTTAGCAAGCGAAGTGATCATATAAAAACGAAGAAATCGTTCAATCATAGTATACTCAAGATCAACGACGACGAATCATTATCGATCAACAAGCATAAGCTAAACGCAACTTTACGAATTTTAAGAAACAAGTCAAAGAAGTTCTTAATCAAGAAAAGAAAGCTTCAAATATTAATCAACAAAATCGACGAATGTATAAAAGAGCATCATGACGAATTATTGCAAGAACATCTAGAGGTGATCAAAACACTTTAGCTTTTGCGTTAGCATTGCTAGTTCCTCAATATGAGGCAAGCTATCGAGACATATGTTAAAAAATGTCTTAGCTATTAGTAGAACAAACATGATACACATGCGCAATATGGCGAAATTTAGTATTAGAAATCACTTGAATCGCCATAAGACGAAGTTACGATAAACTTCATTATCAAGTTGCCTAAGTCGACGAATTTAGCAATTGAAGAAAGATATGATTCGATACTAGTAATGATTAACAAACTTATCAAGTACTCACATATCATCGCATGCAAAGAGAAATTTATAGTAGAACAACTAGAATACATTGTATTGAATCGATTGATTAGATACCATAATATATTCAAAGAACTAACTAGTGACAAAGACAAGCTCTTCACGTCTAACTATTGGAGAACACTTATATCAATGTTAGGTACGAGGCTTCGCATGTCAATTGTCTATCACTCGATCACGAATAACTAAATAGAGAGAACAAATCAAAGTCTTGAGCAATATCTAAGGCACTACGTCAACAATATTTAGAACAATTAAGTATCACTTTTATCTATGACACAACTAGCCTTAAACGCGAAGATTTTAGATATCACGAAGATAACACCTTTCTTCGTTAACTTTGGCAAGAAATCGAATTTCTTTGGTCAAAAAAGAAAGCATCTAGCAACTCAATTAGTCATTGAAAGAATAGCGACACTTAAGAAGATACACGATAACATCGCATCGATGCAAATCAAATTAGCCAAATATTAAAACAAGAAACGAAAAATGGCATCTTAACTAAAGAAGAAAAATAAAATGTATCTTTTAACAAAGAATTTGAAGATTAGGAAGAAAAGCAAAAAACTTAATCATGTCAAGATCGAATCATTTTTTATTAAAGAAATCAAGAAATCAATTAATTACGAATTCGACTTACTCAAGAACGTCAAAGTATTTCTAGTATTTCATATTTCATTATTGGAATCAATCGACCTCAATACGCCTATACAGGAAACATTTCATTATCACTTACAAAAAGAGAATCGATTCGAAGTTGAGAGAATTTTAGAAAAGAAAAGTCAACGATATCTTGTCAAATGAAAGAAATATTCTACAATAGAGAACACGTAAGAATCTATTAGCAATCTCGACAATTGCGACATTCTTATTTAGAGATTTCATCAACGTTCGAAAAATCATTTAGCATAGCGAATGACGATCAAATGACAAGAGATGCTTCGATCAAAGCATTCGCAACAAGACAATTAAAAGACTTTGCGACGTTCGACTTCTTCATCTCGAACAAAAGACATTGTGTCTTTCGCTTCGCTTTCGCATCAACTTTCTTTAACATCTTTTTATTTCGTAGTAATTGCGTAATCACGATTGTTAACACAACTTCATTCTTAGCAATCTTTGAGAACAAGTCTTTTCTAGTACGATTCAACGAAATTTACGACATGTTAACACACGCTTTATTAGCGCGAACACATTTCGAACACTTCAAACGAGACGACGAATCTTTCATGGCGATACAAGATTTATCAAAACAAGAGCAACGCTCACAAGCAAAGTCGATTAATATATCGTAACAATCGATTTCGAAAGCAAGACAAATACGACTTTGTTGTTGATAAAACATAATAAATGTAAGCAATCGCTTTTTGAAACGAAAAGATCAAGAAAAGAAATAGTGTTACGATTCTAGTTTGTCACAATCGATATATATTCTACGAAGAGATATGTAGCGCAAAGCACAATTATTTGCATGTTCGACAACTTGACAAGCGAACAATGTTCGACATGTTCGACAACGAGCAAAGCGAACAAAGTTCGACATGTTCGATAGCGAGCAAAGCGAACAAGATTCGACATGTTTGACAACGAGCAAAACGAACGAAACTCGACATGTTCAATAGCGAGTAAAGCGAACAAAAAGAGATCTCATTTAGTATATAGATCTTCGAACACGACTTTCTTATGAATCGTGTTCAATTTATCTTAAGTCTTGACTTATTGTTACGACTACTAAAGTTGCAATCCCTTGTTATCAAGTGATTGCTTGCATTGTCTAAAGACGTCTACAAATCTCTTCAAAGCACAACTCTCTCTAATATTCTAGATCGCTAGATAGTAGCGTAACACAAACAAACAATTTCTTTTTGCAAAAAATAATACTAGTAATATATATAATTACTTATAATAGTATTAATATAATTTAACTTTTTATATTTATAACAATTAATAACTTTAATTAAATTAATATTAATATTGCTTATATTATTTTTTGCAACAATTATTAAAAACAAAGCTTTATTAAATCTTAATTAAATCTTTTTTTTATATAAATAATTTACTGCTTGTTGCAAATTTTCTTTTTTATTAATTTTTTTATTAATAGAAAATATTTTACTTACTTTTTATTGAGCATTTTATTACTTTTTATTAACAATAATTGCTATTTATTCTTAAAGTCTTTTTTGTTATTGTAATTATCGAAACACTTTATATTAATATTTGCAAAAAACTTTTTATTATCTTATAAATTAATAAAGTCTTTTGCAATAGATTTTTTTGCTTTTGTAATATTATTTTTAATATTATAAATCTTTTATTAACAACTTTTCTAATCTTACTATTAATTTTAATTTTGTTCTCGAACTTTTTGTTTTTTAAGAAATTGTTACTCTTGTTTATTAAATTTATTAATTTATTTCTTTTAATTATTAATATATTGTATCTATTCTAAATTAAATTAGATAAATAATTAAAGTTATTATTAAACAATATTTTTGCTTTTTGTTTGTTAAGTTAAATACTAGATTTTATTAATCTTAATTTACAAAAAAAGAAATTAATTAAATATAATTAACTAATTAAGCAATCGATTGTATCGAGTTTAAAAAATAAACAAATATTTTTAAAATGAAAGTTAATTAATTTATTGCAAATATTCTTTTTATTATTATAAAATTTGTTAAGAATTCTTTTACTTTTACAAATATTATTATAGATAAATCTTACTTTATTTTTAGAACTTTCTTTAATTTTGTATTTAAATTTTGCTTTAAATTTTTCTTCTTTTCTTTTAATATAATAAAAGAGATAGTTTAATTAAATTATAATATAATTAATGCTATTAATAGCACAAATAATAAATACAATTAAATAAATATCTTTACAAAAACATAAAAGCAAGAAATAATAATAATAATTACAATTTTTTTTTTGCAATTACAATAACAATAGAGATTAGAACTCTATTTTCTTATAAATTAATTTGCTTAATATTAATAATATTAATAATTACAACTATCTTAATTACAATTAAAAATTAAATAATATACAATATTTTAATTCTAAGTACAAGAGTTTTATTAATATTGATTTCTCTATTGTTAATACAAATAAATATATTTTCTATTAAGATATATGTATTTTTGTTAATTAGCTAAAAAATATAATAATTTTTCGCAAAAAAGCAAAGTTTTGAACAATACTTTTATAATACTTTTGTAATTTTGTTCTTATTTAGTATTTAATAGAATTATTAAATTTCAAGAAACAATTGCTTTGCAATATTGAGTTAAAAAGTTAATATAGAATTTTCATATATTATTTTAAGAAATATATATTTATTACTCTTTAGTATTTGCAACAAGAATAATATACAATAGCAAATATATAATAGCAAAAGAATTTGCGCTTATTTGCTTAAAATATCTTTTGCTATACTAAAACAATTAAAATAATATTTTTGTATAATTAATTATTTATAACTTAAAACAATTTCAATTAACAATTTTGTTGCAATATTTTAAAACTTAATATTAATACTATTATACAAACTTTTTTTAATTAATTAAATAACAAGTTTAGTATATAGTATAAAATAACAAAATATTTTAACAATTTCTTATTATTATAATATTAAATATTTAATATTATAAATTTTGATAAATATAATTAATAATAAATTTAAGACAATTCTTTTTAATTAATTTTCGAGAAATTTGTTTTTTAGTATTTTTCTCGATTGCAAAACTGAACTTTTTATTAATATTAAAATTCTATTTATTAAAATTGTTAATTTTTTAATTTTGAGCAAATTAAATCTATTTTAATTGTAGTTATTTTATTAATTGCAAAATAATTACTTTATTTTATATTTAAAAATACGTTAAATTCTAGAAATTAGATAGCTTAATTAAATAATAAAAAGTTTAGTAATTGCTATTTAAATAATAAATACTTTTTAAATAAATTTAAAGTCTATATAATTAATAAAAATAAGAAAAATATTTTTATAAAAGGTTTTAAAAAAGTTTAAAACAAATATTATATTAACAAGAATCTAAATCATTAGAATTTTAATAATAATAACAAATTGCAACTTAAAAATATTTTTGTTAATTTTATTATTGTTATTTATATAAATAGACTTTTTCTTTTAGTAACAAACTTTATAATTATCTATATATTAACTATACTAAAAAGAAAAATATTTTATATAAATTTTTTTAAGCTTTTTTAAAAAAGACTTTTGTTAAAGCAAAGCTTGTTAATAAGTTTTTTATGGATTTTTATTTTAATAAAATATTTATTATTAAAGTTACAAAGACTTTTATGAAAATCGATGTTTTTATACAAGATTCTTTTGTTAATTCTAGTTAAAATATTAAGATAAAATATAACTTTTGTAATTAACTTTATTTTAAAATAAAAATAATATTAAATAAAGACTTATTTTTAACAAATATTTGTTTTAATATTAATACAAGAATTATTTTTAATAATAGAATTTTCTTCAATTTTTTTTTAATCTAGTACTTGAATATATATTATAGCTATTTTACTTAATATATACAATATTAATATATATAATTATAAATTAAACAAATATATTATTATCAATTTCTACTTCAATAATATAGACAAATAAAGAAATTTAACTTAGGTATATTTTTAATATAAAATTTATCTTGTTAACAATCTAAAAACAAATATATTTATTAAGAATAATATTTTTAATTTGGAAAAAATTGTGATAATTTTTTAATAAAGATTGTTTCGATTAAAAGTTGTAAAATTATTATTTTAATAAAAATTAAATTTTGTCTCTATAATAATATTGTTAAGCAATTAGTTAATTTACAAAATACGATTATTGTTTTTTTAAATTTACAAATATTAATATTTATTTATTATAACTATCTATTAAAGTAAAACTTTCTATTCGAATTTAAATTTTGAAACAATATATTACTTTTTGTTTATATAATTAATTTTTTTTATAATATATTAATTTGCAATAAAGATAATTATATTATTTAACTATTGCAAAATCTTTGTTTTAAAACATGTTTAAAATTTAATTATTTTAATATTTTTTTAGTTAATTTTAATAAAAATATAATAAATTTAACAATATATAAATTGAGATTAATATATTAGACAAACTAATTTAGAAAAGTTATAATTGCTATTATTAATATACTTGTTGCAATAGTATTTGCTTTATTAAAAACTTTTGCAAATCTTATTAATATAATATTTATATTTGCGTATATTGTTACTATAATAGAATTGTCTATTATTATAATTTTTAATTTAATAAAATCTTTTGTAAAGCAACTTCTATTTAATAGAATTATTATTTATAATTTTCAAAACAATACAATTTATATTTTAAAAAAATTATAAAATTCTTTTTTACTCTTTAAAAAGAAAAGAAGTTTGTTAAACTTCTTAAAAAAAATTAAATAAGAATTTCTCTTAAATTTAATTAAGAATCTTGTATATTTAATAAAACAAAAATTTATTTTTTTAGAAATTTGCAATAAAGTATTAATAAACAAAATCTTTAATACTTTATACAAGAAAAAGAAGCTTTTATAAATTAATAAATTTACGTTTTTTAGTTTTTTAATATTTTGCGTATAAAAAGACAATATAAAAAACAATTTTAAAAATAAAGTAATAATAAATATTTAAGAATCAAATACGATTTTTTAATTTAATATCTATTTATTGTTATTGCAAAACAAACTAATTATCTTTATATAAAATTGTTAATATATTATTGTTATTAATTGCGCTAGCTTCTTCTATTAATAACGCGTATATTTACTTAATTAATATAAACTTACAATAATCTTGCATTATAATTAGAAAACCTTTAATATTACAATAATAAATTATCGAAATTCTATAACTTATATTTAACAACAAATTAATTAACTTCTATAAGTATTTTGCGTCTTTGTATAAGCTTATATTAATAATATTATTATTGCATTTGTTATATTTAAAAAGTATATTTAATATCTTATTTAAATATTTTAAATTCTAATAAAGAACAATATCTTTATCAAGCTTATTAAGATTTTTATAAAATATTCTATTGTATAACTTCTAAAATAATAAGTTAATTTCTTTAATTTTTTTATATTTAAGAAGAAACTTTGCGCAATTGTTTAGATTTTTTTTTTATTATTTTTAATTTGCTAAAAACTTATTTAAATTTAACTAATTAACTATAAAATTATATCTCTTTTTATATCAAAATTTCTAAATTTTTATAAAAAATGTACTTATAATAATATTAATGCAATTTAACTTCTTATATTTATAACAAAATATTAATATAATATAAATATTAAATAATTTATTATTTTATTGCAATATTTTTTTAGTTTTGCAAAATATTATTGTTATAAATAATATTAATATATATATTAATTTATATATTAAAATTATTATTAAAACTTATAGTTGCAAGATTTAATATTTATTTTTATTTTTATTTTTATTAAATTTAATTAAATTAAATTTTAATATATTAAAAATATAAATTAAATAATATTAAAATACCATTTAATTTGTATTTTTTAATAATTTCAATTAGACTAGTCGCGCTAACCCGGAAATATCACGTGCAAATGCCAAGACTTGGGTCAAAAAGATTTCGAAGAATCGAATTGCTCAAAGTAGTTTAGTCGATTACTACAAATAGTTTAGCACGAAGCGCGCTAAACTACTTTGAGCGATTCGATTTCAAAAAATCGTCGCGACCCAATCTTGGCGTCGAGTTGAGCTAGAGGGGTAATATCATAATCTAACTCGATGATTAATCTAATTTCAATATATATTTGCAATATATAATTAAAAAAAATTAATATAATTGTTTTGTATATAAAAACTTTAAGTATAATATTAATAAATAATATATATTTAAGATAAATATACAAAAATTAAATAAAAAACTTGCAAATTAAATACAAAATTAAAAAAAAATTTATATATAAAAATTTATATATATATATTTTAAAGAGATTATTCGAAAAAATTAAATTTAAAATATATATAAATCGATTTCGAAATTAAATGATAAATTAAAAATATTTATAAAAATTATATTAAATTATATTAAATACAAAGTTAAATAAATATATATTCTTATATATCTTTATATTAAATTGGATAATTAAATAAATAATTATCGAAATCTATAAATTGAATATTTATTAAAATTTATAAATTAAACTAATTAAGATCTTTAAAAACAATATTATATATATAGAAAATATCTTATTTTTAATACAAAATAGATTTATTTTTGTTAATTTTACATTTTTAATTTTTTTTAATTTTTGTTCTTTTTATCTTTTTTTTTATCTTTTATCTTATAATTACTATTTGTATTATTGTTATTTTTATTAATAAATTTATTATTTTAAGCAATTATTAATAATTTTTTTGCAACTCAATAATAAAAATTAAATAAAACTAATTTTATTTTAAATTTATACGCAATTTTATTAGATTTTTTTTTTAATAATAATACAATATAATATAGAGAAGAAATTTGCTATTAACTTTAAAATATCTATTATCTATTGTCTATTCTTTATTTTTAACAATATTATATATTCTTTCTATTTTAATATAACAATGTAGTAATATTTTTTAAGAATTTATTTAAAGAATTTTGTAATAAAAATATTATTATTAATATCTAAATTAATAAAGCTTAATTTGCAAACAAAAAATAGAGAAAAAGAAGAAAAAGCAAAAACAATTAATTTAATTCTTTGTTTAGTTGTTGTTAATTGCACAAAATTTGTATTAAATAGTACTTATTATTAGATTGATCGTTGGGCCAAGTTATGATATTATTCCTCTAGTTCGACCTGACGCCAAGATCGAGTCGCGACAATTTTTTGAAATCGAATCGCTTAGAGTAGTTTAGCGCGCTTTGCGCTAAACTACTTATAGTAATCGACTAAACTACTTTAAGCGATTCGATTCTTCGATTTTTTTTGACTTAAATCTTGAAATTTGCACGTGACATTTCTAGATTAGCGCGATTAGTCTACTTATTATAATAAAGATTATATTTATAAAGATTAAAATAAAGATTAATATTATTAATATTAATCTTATATATTACAAGTTATATACTAATAAATATTATTTATGGCGTATTGCTTTTTACAAAACAATAAAAAAAAAGATTTATTAATAGAATTAAAATAATTAAAAAGACTTAATTCTTAAATATCTTAAATTTAAAGTTAAAATAATTAAGATAATTAAGATTTTAAATATTTTAAATATTTTAAATCTTAAATAATAGAAAGATATATAACTTTTAAATACAACTTTTTTATAAATTGTATTTAACTTATTTTAATTTTTAATTTATTATTTTAATTATTAAAGTTACAATCTCTTATTATTAAGTAATTGCTTATATTGCTTAAAAATATTTATAAATTTCTTTAATAATATAATTTTTATTAATACTTTTTGCAAAAGTATTAATATAATATTTTAAAAATTTCTCAAGAATATTTGTATTAAATTAATGCGTCTTTATTTTAAGTATTAGCTTAATAATATTATATTAATTAATATTTAATAAAAATAACAAAATAGAAATTAATAAATTTAATATTTATTATAAAGATTAAATTAATTTAAAGAACCAATTTATACAAATAAATATTTATTCTATCTAATATTTTATTTTAGCAAATTAAAAGATAATTTTTTTATTAATATTTTTTAAAAAAAGAGTTTAATATTAACTTAAATTAAACTTATATAAATATTTAAAAAATTATAACAAGAATTTTTGTATAATATTTACAAACTTTAACAATGTTAAAAAAAAAATTTAAAAAACTTTCGAAATATTTAACAAAGAATAAATTGCAAAAATAATAATTTAATATTTAATTTAACAAATTTTTGCAATAAATTATATAACAAAATTTTAAAAATGTATTAATTTTATTAAATAAAACAATATTATATTTATAATAATATTTTAACAAAATTTTAAAAACAATCTTAAGAATAAAATTATATATAATAACAAATTTATTAACAATATATTTAATTTTATTAAAATAATTATTAATTTTAATAACACATTATGTAAAAGAATTATAAAAAAGTAATACAATTAATTTTATAAAAGAGCAAAAATCTTCTTTAAATTAACAATTAAATATTAATAAAAAAAAATTTGTTCTAATTAGAAGTATAATAATTTAAATTATTATAAATCTATATTTATAAAATTAAATTTTATTTAAGAATGCAAGAAAAAAAAAACAAAATAACAAATTTTAAAAAATATATTATTTATATAGGAAATTAAGTTACTTTGCAAGAAATTATTAATTATAAAACTTATTAAATTAACAATAAATTAATATTATATTAAGAGAGATATTTAATAGTTAGAAAAATATTAGAAAGCAAATTAATATAGAGACAAATATCTTAAAAACTAAATTAAATATCAATTATTATTTAATAAAAAGTTTAAATTAATTATAGAAAGTATTAGATAAAAAATTATTAAATAAGATACTTATATTTATACAAACAATTAATTAAGTATTTTAAAAAATTATTAAATTTTGTAATTTAATTATTAGCCTAAATAAAAAGTATAATTAAAGAAATTTTTACAAATATATAAAAGATATTATAAATTATCTTAAGACTTTAATTAATTTATCGAAAATTATAAACAAATACAATAAAAAATTAGAAATTAATACTATTATAAAAAAAATATGTTTGATATTATTATAAAATAATTAAATTTTACAATATATATAAATCTTAGTTAAACAACTTGTTATAACAATTTATATTAAATTTATTTAAAAAAAAAATTAATTAATTTTTTAAAAAGTTAAAGTTTATAATTTAGTAATAAAAGAAAGCTTAATATAAATAGATACTTAAAATAAAAGTTATAATATAAAAGTAAAAAAAAGTTTAAATATAAAAGTAAAAAAAAGTTTAATTTGTTTAATAAAAAATATATTAAAAAAATATAATATATTAGTTTAATAATAGCAATTAAACTTAACAATATATATATAATATTTTATTATATTAGTTAAGATTAATATTTATTAATTTATAACAATAATTAATTCTAATATAATAAATAATTTTATAATTAGAACTTTTATAAAAAGAAAAAAATATTTTATTTAAAAAAAGTTTAACGCTTACAATCTAGTAATTATAAATAGAAACTTATTACTTAATAAGAATAAATAAATAAATAAAAAAACAAAATTATTATTAATAGTTATTTAACAATATTACAAAAAACTAATCTTTAATATAGTAAAAATAATTATTTATAATATTATTTTAAAAATATCTTAATTTAAGCAATACAATTTAAAAATTAACTAAAATATATAAGTACTTAGATTGTTATAATATAATTATACAATTTATATTTAATTTATATATTAATAGCGTTTAATAATAGATAAAAAATTAAATCGAAACTTAATTACAAATAACAAATTTATATTTTTGCAAAAAAAAAATTTAATAAAATTTAATTTAATAAATATTAACAAGAATTAATTAAATTATAAGATTAAAATAAGTAAAAAAAATTACAAATTTTCTAAAAATTTTAAATTATTTAATATAGCAAAAAAATTGTTAAAGTATATATTACAAATATACAACAATTAAGAAGATTTATTTTAAAAAAAGAAAGCAATTGAAATTTTATCTAAATATTAATTATAAAATTATAAAATTAAACTTGAATTAAATGAATAATTTATATTTAAATTTATATATATTTTATTTAAAAAAAAGCTAGAAATACTTTGCAAATATCTAATAAAAAATAAAAAAAAATATTTTAAAAAAAATATTAATTATAAATAGAATACTCGATTCTTTTTATACTTAAAAAAATAGAATTTTTTATTTATATATTAATTATTGAAAGTTAAATAATATTACAATAAAAAGTTAATATTTATTATTTAATATTAGCAAACTTTAAAATTAATTATTTAAAGTAAAATATTTTATTAAATTAAATTTATAAAAAGTATATAATTAAATTAAAATAAAAGCAAAAATAAAATAAAAAATAACTTTTTATATACAATATAAATTATATAAATATACAATAATATTGTTCGAATTTATAAATATTTTAACGATATATTAGAAAATAATTAATAATATATTATAACAATTTTTAAATTAATTTATTATAATATATTTGAATAATATTATGATTTATTTAAGTATTTTAATGAAATATATAAATAATATTTTCAAAATATTAAAATATCTAAATAAAAAAATGCAAATTTTATTAAAAAAAAAAATTTTAAACTTATTATTAAATAATATAATATATATATAGATTTTAAGAAACTATAAACAATTAAAAAATAAAAATTATCTATTAATATTAATATTAAAAAAGTTTAATTTTTTTTAATTTTTATAAATTACAACAAGAAATTTATTAAAAATTACTTTATTAATATAATATTATTGACAAATTTTATAAAAAAGAAGATATTATAAATATAAAAATTAATAAAAAAAAATTATTTTAAAATCTTAAATTAAAATATTTAAAAAAATTAGTATTAAAAATATATAATTTACAATTATTAAATAGAATTAAAATTAATATATTAAATTTAATTACTAATATATACTTTAATTAAAAATATAAAGATATATAATATTTAATAATATATCTTTCGAGAAAACTTTTATTAATTAAACAAAATTATATTATTTATAACAAAAAACTATTTACTATTATAGTTTTTTTAAAATTATAAAAAAATATATTTGTTACAATTTTAAATAGATTCTTGACTAGATAAATTTTATCTTATTAAATTTTTGTTTTTAGTCTCGAGTATTCTATAAATAATAACTAGTATTTTAATATTTATAATATTTATAATTATTTTTTGTATATAGTTAATTTTGTGTAGCAAGTATTTTTGTTATTTAATTATATACTAGTTATTTACAACTCTAACTCTAATATAATATTAATTATTTCTTTAAAAATAACTTTACAAATTGTATTTTAAAAATATTTATTTTTACTATTTTTATTTATTTATAAGACAGGTTTTAAATACAAAAATTATTAAAACAAATATTTTTTAAAATATAATTAAATTATAATAATAGATATCTCTAGATAATATACAACTTAATAATAATTTTTCTGTTAATTTTCTAAATATATATTCTAGAAAGTTTATTATACTAAATGGAAAGAATTTTATAAGAATAAGAACAACAAATAATTTGAATAAATTTGCTAGAAACAATATTAGCTAATTTGTTAAAAAAAATACTAACAAGCTTGCTAAAAGAAATACTAGCAAATTTGCTAACAAAGATATTAATAAACTTGCTAAAAGAAATATTAACAAGCTTGCTAGAAAAAATATAAATAACAAATTATTTTAACTATAACTTAATAAGTTTACTAGACAAGACAATAACAAGTTTGCTAAAAAAAATAACAATTAACTTGTTAAAAATAAAATTAATAAGTTTATTTAAATAATATATTTAACATATTTTATTGTTGCTTGTAAATAATTTTCTTTTTTATTTATTATATTATATTGTTATTGTCTTTACGCAATCTTTTCTATCAAATATATCTAAAAACAATAATATTTTCTTTTAAATATATTATTAAGTTTGCTTTATTATAAAGTAATATCTAGACTAATCGTTGGGTCAAGTTATAATATTATTTCTCTAGCTCGACCCAACGCCAAGATTGGGTCGCGACAATTTTTTGAAATCGAATCGCTCAAAGTAGTTTAGCGCGCTTTGCGCTAAACTACTTATAGTAATCGACTAAACTACTTTAAGCGATTCGATTCTTCGAAATTTTTTTGATCTAGAACTTGGCATTTGCACGTGGCATTTTCGGGTTAACGCGACTAGTCTAGTAATATTTATTCTTAATATTAAAGATTTTGCAATAAAAATAAACTTTATTAACAAAAAAAAAAATTAATATTTAATTGTATTAAATATATTTAAACTTAAATTCTTATTATTTTTTACAAACTTTTTTATTATTTATAATTCTATTATATTTGTATTATAATTTAAGAATAACAAGCTTTTAAATCTAGAATTAAATTAACTTTTAATAAAAAATATAAACAAAGATTAATAGTTTTAATTAATTTTATAATAATTTTTTGTTACAATTACTATTTTATTAAGCAATATTAAAACTTTTTTGAAAAAAAAACAAAAAACAAAGTTTAACAATATACTTAAAAATAAATATTAATCGAAATCTTTTATTAATATACTAGAGTTCTTTAATAATTAAAAGTTGTATATTAATATATTCTTTCTCTTTTAATCTTAATTAAATTGTAAAAAGAGTAAAATTAAAAATAAATCTATTTATTGTCGAATTTTAATAAACAAGTTTAAAAAAGATTTTAAAAATTAATTATTAATTTTCTAGATTTTGTTATAAACAATAAATATCAATTTTACTAATTAATTATAAAAGATTTATTAAAATATTGTAACTATAGTTAAGTTCGAAAATATTAAAAAGAAAAATATTAAGTAGATAAAGACTTTAGAGAATAACAAATACAATTTAAGTATAATAATAAAAATTTGCAATAAAATAAATTATAGATTTTAATAAAAATACAACAATATTTAAATTAAATAGAATTTATATAAAGTTATAATAAAATAATTATAATTAAAAAATAATATATTATATATTGTAAATTTTAAAGTAAATAAATTTTTACAATATAAAATTAATAAAAGTTTTAATAATAAACTAAAGTTCTTATATAAGTTCTTAAAGTTATACAAAAATTATCTAAATTAATTTTATTAAAATTATAATTTTAAATTCGAATTATATATTTAAGATAATAAATACCTTTTAAATTTAAATAAATTTAGCAAAAATTTAAATAAGTTTAAACAATAAATTATTATATTAATTATTAAATTTAATATTAAATTAAATTAATTTATTATTAAAAAAGTTAAAATTAAATTTGTATATATTAAGATAGTTAAAATTAAATTTGTATATATTAAGATAGTTAACAATATTTTCAAGAGTATTAAGTATTGTATATTCGACAAATTTATTAACTATTATTTAATAATAAATATTTTACTTTAAGGTTTAAATACTTAATGTAATAATCTTAATTAAAAAAAACAAAATTTTATTAAAATTAAATTTTTAAGTTCGATATAAATACTATTAAAAATCTTAATTATTATATTATATACTTTATATTAATTGCAATTAAATTTAATTTAATTTAATTTAATCAAATATATTAATTTAAGAAAAATCTTAATTATAAGCTTTGTAATTAATAAATTATTATTTAAAATTACAAGACTTTAAACAAACTTATTTTTTTAATTAGAGAAATAAATTTGAGATTTTAACAATTAAATAAGTCTTGTTTAATTATTATTATTTAAATAATTAATTTTGTATAATTTAACAACAATACAAGATATACAATTATTACTAAATTTAATAATCATAATAGAGAAATTAATTTTAATATATACAATATTAATTAAAAGTTAAATTAAGAAAAGAATATAAAAATATAATTTTAAATTCTTAAAAACAAATTTAAAGAAAAAAATCTTTATTAATAATATTTAAAATTAAAATATTATTCTTATTAAACAAATATTTTTTGCAAAAATTAATTATTTAAAATTCTTAAAAAAATTACAATTATATTAAAAGCTTTTAATTTTAGCAACTTCAAATTTGCAATACTTAAAAAAAAAATTACAAAATATTTTAAAGAATTTAAATAATTTAAAAAACTAAATATTTTTAACAATAATTACAATTTAAGACAATAATTAATATTTATACAAAAAATAATTAAGAAATTTAAAGTTATAATTAATTTTTATAATTGAATTTTACTAATTAAGATTAAATTAAAGTTTAATATTATCGAAGACAAGTTATTTAACAAATATTAATTTAATTTTTATATTAAAATTTATATTAAAGTTTGTATTCTTTTTAATAAATATTATATTAAGTTTATACTATTTATTAATACAAGAATTTCGAAAAAAGTTTTTATTAATAAAAATTTTATTAAGTTTTATAAGCTTTTTATAATACTTTTGCACAATCTTATTAAGATGTATTGTCTTAATAATATATTTATCTTTAATATCTTTTATATTGTTTAAATAACTATTAATTTTTATAAATATCTATAAACTTTATAATATTTAATAATTAAATTAAGTTAATTTGTAATTATTTTTAATATATTTTAAGTATTAAAGCACAATATACAAATTAAAAATAATTAATAATTAATTAAATTTTATTTTAATTATTATATAAAATATTGTTCACTAAATTACAAGTTTTTAAAAATCTTTAATAAATCTTGCAAATAATCAAAATATTTATTTTTTAAGTTTTTCGATATTTGTATTTATAAAATAAGTATATTTATCTTTTTAAAATTTGCAATTAAAGTTAATTACAAAATAGTAATAATACTTCTTAAGTATTTTACTATATTAAATTAATTAAAGAAAAACAATAAGTATTTAATATATTTAATAAACAACAATTTTATAACAAATATTGCAATTATAATATTAAATAATTATAACAAATTTTACAACAAATTTAAATAATTTTTTTTAATTCTTAAGAAGTTTAAAAAGCAAATATATCTTAAATTTTAATATTAAGCTAAATTTTTTAATTTTTGCAAAATTAATAAGTTGTTATTAAATAAAAATATTAATTATATTATTAATTTTATATTAAAGATAACTTCTTTAGTTAAAAAAGTTTATAATATCTTTTAACAAAAAAAAAAAAAAATTGAAATATATTTAAAAGATATAAAAGACAAAAATTATATTCGCAATAATATTTTGCAATACGCAATTTTTACTCTTATTATTAAAAAACTTACTAAAAAATTATATATTTATATAAATTACAAAACTTTAAATACTCTTATAATTAAAAATTGCAATATTTTACTATTAATTAAAAAAATATTGCAAAAATTATACAAAATTAGATTTTATAACAAACTTAATATTATTGTAATTTTTAACAAAATTCAAATATATTTTAAAAATAAATATAAGATAGTTTTTATTATATGCTATAATTTATTAAAATATATTGTTATATTTTTAAATTATACAATACTGTTACGAGTCTAAGCTCGGAACAGCGTGGTATATTAACTACAGCGCAACATGTAGCACGAAGCACGACTGCCTGCATGCTCGACGGCTTGGCGAGCGAGCAATGCTCGACATGCTCGACAGCGAGCTGAGCGAGCAATGCTCGGTGCGCTCGATGTGCTCGACAGCGAGCAGGGCGAGCAAGGAGGATCTCCTTTAGTATATAGATCTCCTAAACACGATTCCCTTATGGATCGTGTTCAACTCATCTTAAGTCTTGACTTATTGTTACGACTGACCAAAGCTGCAAACCCCTTGTTACCAAGTGATTGCCTGCATTGCCTGAAGACGCCTACAGACCTCTCCAAAGCATAACCCTCTCTAATACCTTCGAAGGAAGTACTAGCGTAACAAATACTTTAACTGTTTTTTAAATTTCTATTTAGACAACCTTTGTATTATTTATATAAATAATATTTTAATATATAGCAATATCGAAGAAGAATATAAGAATTATATTAATAAAATTTTTGTTAAATTAGATAAAGCAAATTTATATTTAAATATTAACAAATATATCTTTTTTATTAAACAAATTAAATATCTAGATTTTATTATTATTATTAAAGAAATTTAAAGAAATTTCTAGAAAATTTAATATATTTTAAAGTAAAAAATCTCTAAATATTTGTGCAATATATAGATTTTTTTAGACTTTGTTAACTTTTATTATCGATTTATTCTTAATTATTTCGAATTAATTAAATCTTTATTAATATTAATTAATTAAATTAATAAAAATTTGAGTTTTTTATAACAATCTAACAATCTAACAATTTAAGTATTCAAAATTCTTAAAAAAGTTTTTATTAAAATATTTATTTTTTATTATTTTAATTTTAATTTAAAGATTTAAATTAAAAGCAATATCTTTAATTTTATAATTATTGTTATATTATTGCAAATAAACTTAAATAAATTGTTTTATTTAATAATTTTTATATTTAAAATTATATTATTTGCAAAATATAATTAGAAAATTTATAACAAAAAGCTATTAATTATTGTTCGAGCTTTTAAGAAATAATATTTGAAGTATATTAATATATTAAACAAAGAACTTATTAAAATTATTATTAATTATTAAAATTTAAAATATTTTATAATTATTAAACAACTTAATTGTTGTTAAGTTTATTAAATAAAGTTTCTTTTCAAATTTAATTTTAAAATTATTTATTAATTAAATATTTTAGATACAAAGTTAAATAATTTAATTAAATATTTGCAAAATTTGCTTTCTAGCAAAAATAATTTGCGCAATTAATTTTAAAAACAAATAATTTTCAAGCAATATAATTTGAAATTAAATATAATTAAAGTTATTGTATTAATCTTATTATTATTAAGTATTCTTTATAATTTAATAACAAAGTTAGCTTGTTTACTTCGAAATTTTATCGAATTAAAATTAATTATTAATTAAAGATTAACAATTGCTTGCAAATTTTTTATTAAAATTATATTTGCAATTAACAAAGTTGTAAAAGCATTTTTATTTATAATTTAAGAATTTTTTTTTAATTAAATATATTTTTTTAATTTATATTGCAATTTGTAATTTTCTTAACAAATTACATAATATTTGCTAAAGCAATTAATTTTATATAAGAGAAGAAATTCAATATTTATAAATTAAATTTTAAAGTTCTAATTTAATAAATATCGAAAATATATTTGTATAACAAAGAGATAAAATAAATTATTACAATTAAAAAAGTTAATAAATAAATTTTTTTAATATTTCTTTGCAAATTTATTAAGTTAAAACTAGAAAATTACAAAATAATTAAATACTTATTAATTCGAATTAAATAGTTGTTTATAAAGAATAAAATATATATACTTAAGAACAAAAACAATATTTTGCTTGTTAATATTATAAAATTCTAATATAAATTATTTATTGCTAGATATTTAAAAAGAACAAATATATTTAAAAAAATATAAAAGTATTATTATTAATTTATATTATATTTAAATGTTAAAAAATATATTAAAAGCTATTTTATTTGCAAGAATATTAAGTTGTATTGCAAGCACAAATATAATTTATTTAAATTTTTGCTTATTTTAAATTAATATTAACAAAATATATTTTGCAATTTTATTATTTTATTGTTATTTTATTATTATAAAAAAAGATTATTTTAATATATCTTAATAATAATTAATAAATTATTTAAAAACAAAAACAAGAAATTTATATTTATAAATTCTTTAAAAATTAAAGTTATAATCTAAATTTTTATTAATTTTAGTTAATGTATTAAAGAATTCTTAATTACAATAGTATTTAATAGAAATACTTAATTTATTACTTATTTTTAATAATATTTTTGCAAAAGATTAGAAACTAAATCTAAATTATTTACAATATAATATTCGAAAACAAATAATTAAATTAAGAACATTAATATTATTCTTAAATAATATCTTCGAATATATATATATTATAGTTAGAACAATTAAATAAGTTATTTAATTATTGCAAAGTTTGTTGCAAACAATTATATAAACAAGTTTATTAACTTGTTGCTTTTCTTTATTATTAAAAATTATTTTTCGAAATTAAATTTAAAATTATTTAAAAGCGTATTGCAATATAAAGAACGCAAATAAAACAATTGCAAAAATTAAAATTTTATAAAGTTTTTTCGACAAGAACTTGTTTAGATACAAATTAAATAAATAGAATTTATTAATTGCAAATATATTGCAGTCTCGAAGTTTAAAATAAATAATAAAATTATATTAGATATTAAGAATATTGTAATTATAAAATTAAACAAATCTTTAAATTATAAAAATATCGATTTTTACAAAATAACTAGAGTTATTAATAATTATATTTACAAACTAAAGATATTTAAATTAATAAAATTTATTTCTTTAATATTTTATTTATAACTTTTGCATTTTAACAAAAACAAGTCTTTTTTAAATTAATAAATTAAATTTTTGTTATTTATAATTACAACAAACAAGTTGCACAATTATTATATTATCAATATTAATAAATTTAAAATTAATAAATACAAAATTAATAATAATGCAAACTTTAATCTAATTGTTAAACATTTTAACAAAATACTTTAATATTATATTTTTTTTATAAACTATAATAACTATAACAATTACGTTAAATAAGAAAACTATTATATAATCGACTATTACTTATATTTTATTGTTAACTTTTATTATAAGTATTTAAATTTTATTAAATTTTATTAAATATTTAAGATATCTTTAAATCAAAAATTAATTAAATATGTATTTTGCTAAAAATATATCTTTATATTAATTAAAAACTATTGTATAATAATTTAAAATTAATATTTGCAATATTAATTATTACTTTTATATAATCTTTTGTAGTATTAATAAGAATTTTAAAAATATATTACTAGTACAAATTACTATTGTCGAAAGCTATTTAATATATATTTAAATTTTTTGTTATTATTTTTAAAAAATATAATATATATTTTAAAATTATACAAATTTCTTATATTCTTTATATATATTAATATAAATTTCGAAAAAATATTATTAATATAAATTACTATTGTCGAAAGTTATTTAATATATATTTGCAATTTTTATTATTTATTACAAATCTAATTCGAAATAATATAATATATAATTTACAATACAATATATAGTACAAAATATAACTATTTATATTTTTAATAATTTAATAAATAAATAATATTTAATATATTTAACAATAAATTAAGTAAATAGTATTTAATATATTCGACAACAAGTTAAGTAAATAATACTTAATATATTCGACAATAAATAAAATAAATAAAAAGAATTTTCTTTAATATATAGATTTTTGAATATAACTTTTTTATAAATTGTATTTAATTTATTTTAAGTTTTTACTTATTATTACAATTATTAAATTGCAATTTATTATTATTAAGTAATTACTTGTATTGTTTAAAAACGCTTACAAATTTTTTCGATAATATTATTTTTACTAACATTTTTTAAAAAAGTATTAGCATAATATTTTAAATATTTTAAAAATATTTATACTAGATTAATATGCTTTTATCTTAAATACTAACTTAACAATATTATATTAATTAATATTTAATAAAAATAACAAGATAAGAATTAACAAATTTAATATCTATTATAAAGATTATATTAATCTAAAGAACTAATTTATATAAATAAATATTTTTTTCATTTTTTTAAATTAATTGTTAATTCGATTTTTGATTTTAACTTCTAGAATTAACTTAAATCGACAATTTAACTTTAGAAATTAATTCGAAAATTAATTCGATTTTAATTATTTTAAAATCGAATTAAAGTAAATTAAGTTAATTTTCGATTTAAAAATTAAAATCGAATTAAATTATTAAGAATATTAAGAATATTAAGAATACTAAAAATAGTATAAATTAAGTTTAAATTTAGATTTTTTATTAATTACTAGATAATACTTAGTAGTAATACATTTATGAAAAGAAATTTCAAATATATTTATTAATTAATTTAAATAGATTAATTATTTCTTATTTCTATTAAATCATTAATTACTTATTATTAAA
>JAABUQ010004444.1_pt1 | contig 23936 bp, 22 predicted proteins | sample 5560001 | NCBI WGS metagenome assembly JAABUQ01 (sample SAMN10711888, study PRJNA513371) | rock metagenome | isolation source: Antarctica rocks | place: Antarctica: Victoria Land, Finger Mt nord | collected 2015-12-18
AGAGTTCGACCCGGACGCCTTCGTCGTCGAAACCGCCAATACCATGCTCGCCGCCCAGTTCAAGCGCATACCGCCATCCGTCAATCGTCCATCCCTCGACTGAACGTCAAAGGGGTGAGCAAATACGCCTCGACTTTTAGTCTCACTCAAATCGATTTTGAAGAATCTTGCTGGCGTCGTGCCTAATCGGCTCGACGACCTCATGGGCGAAGCGGCAAACGTTCAGCAACTCCAACCTGAAGTCGTCATTGGTTATGTCGTAATCATGGATGTGGCAGAGGACAAAATGCGCCGGGATGGAAAAACCTGGAGCGACCATTTTGAGGATAACCTGCGCAAGATCGCGGTGCGGAAGGCTCCGCTTTGGAATCAGGGATTGATTGAAGGGATTTGGCTGATTCGCATTGATAGTCGCCGGCCAGTCGCCAAGCGGGTCCTCGACATCGTGGACATGAACGCCAAGGGAGTGGATTTCTTCACGGCGTTGCTGGCCGAACTTTATCTACGCGAGCCGACCCTGAAGCCCTCGGGTCACGATCGCATATAGGTTCCGACGGACGGCAAAACCTATTCACCGCCCGCCGCGCCTTGCGACACTCTTCAAATACCCGCCAATCCGCCGCGTCCACCCAAGGTGCACTGTCCCAGCGGCGCGCAGCGACTGGCCCGCTTCCTCTGCAGCATCCGACAGCGCAGCAACATCGTCCGTGTCGCCCATACGGTCAGCAGCAACCCGTTCGGCACGCAGCGCCGGCAAGGCAAGCGGCCCCTCCGGCTCCAACGCGCGCACCAAGGCAAAGCGCCGCCGGGCCAGCGCAAGGTCGCCGTCAGGCGCCAGTTCCAGCATGCCCAAGCAAAACAACGCGTCGCGCTTGCCGGCATCCCACGCCTGACCCGGCTGCCAAGCCTCCAGCGACGCCGCGTCCAGGTCATGCCGGGCCTGCACCTGCCGGGCCAGGTCTGTCCGCCCAGCGTTCACCAACCCGACAAGGCAGCGGCGCGCGATGGCGACCTGGCCGGCCGGGTCAGCCTCGACCGCGGCGGCGAGCGCGGCCAAGGTGCCGGCATCGGCCCGCTCGGCCAGGCTTGCGGCCAACATGGACAGCGCGGAACGCTCGACGCCAATCGTCGCCTGGTCCTCCGCCGCCAGAGGGCGCAGCGCGGCGGTGAGGCCGCGCGCAGCACGCGCCGCGCCGCGCAGCCACGGCTCCATGTCAATCATGCGGACGGGCGGCCTGCTCCCGTTCAGCCGGTGCAGCACGCGGAGATACAGCAGGTTGGGCAACGGCCCCGGCACACGCTCCCGCAGCGCCGGGAGCGCCAGGCCCGTGGTATCCGGCAGGGACGCCGGGTCGTCCAGGTCGAAGCCGAACCCGGCCTGGCACGCGCTGCGCAGCATCGGCCAAATCCGCTCGGCCTCGGGCCACTCGCTGGCCGCGACGCTCTCCTGATAGGCGCGGACCTGCAAGCCCCACCACAGGAACTCGCCCGGCGTTGCCAGCCCGGCGCGCCGGGTGAGGTAGGCGCGGTAGCTCGCCCGCGGCGCGGCGTCGCCATCCGGCAACTGAAACGCCGCGTCGGATGCGTAGGCGATCAGCTGGTCGCCGTTGACCTCCGTCGCGACATGGGCGAAGCCGACCTGTTCGAGCAGCAGCTTGAGGCTTCCCTCGGTTTCCAGCACCAGATGCGCGCCAACCGACAGGATGGGCACCAGCTCGGCCACCGGAACGTCCGGGCGCAGCCGGGCACGGTTGGGCGTGGTCAGCGCCAGCACGCCGCCCGACGCCAGCGCACGGCGCAGCGTCTGCAGGAACGGCAGCGGCGCGCCGATGTGCTCCAGGACCTCGCTCGCTAGGATGGCGTCGGCGTCGGTGCCCAGGGCTTCGTCCGGCTGGAAGTAGCGGCTCTCAATGGGAAGGTTAAGCGCGTCCCGGCCCGCCGCGGCGAAGGGCGACGGGTCGATGCCCCGCCCCACCCAGCCACGCTCGGTGATGGCGTAATCCAGGCCGAACCCGAAGCCGCAGCCGATCTCCAAGTACTTGGCGCCCGACCCGAACGGCAGCCGGGCAATGGTGCGGATGATCGGCCACAGGCCCGCGTTGACCTCGACGTAATGCGCGATGTTCAATGCGCTCGACCCAGCCTCGGTATAGTCGAAGGCGTTGTCCCGTTCGGCAAAGGCGCAGCCGCAGCGCGGGCAATCGAGCAGGCGGACCTTCAGCAAGCCCTGCCCCGGCAAGGTCGTCTCGGCGTCGAGCAGCACGGGTTTCGGGCCAGGCTCTCCGCAGTTGCGGCACGGGGCGTCGACCGGCGGCATGGAGGCCGTGGCCCACCGGATGTGGACGCCCACGTCAGAAGCCTGCTCTACACTCATCCCCAAACCCCATCCACCGGCCGGATCTGGGGCTGCCGGCCCCGCCGGGTCAAGCCGCGAGGTCGCGCGGCTCCTCGACTGACAGCCGGGTGCGGATCAGCTTCTCGATCCCGCGCAGGTGCGCCCGCTCGCTGCTGTCGCAGAAGCTGATCGCGACCCCCGTGTGCCCGGCGCGCGCAGTGCGGCCGATGCGGTGCACGTAGGCTTCCGGCACGTTCGGCAGGTCGAAATTGACCACGTGGGTCACGCCGTCCACGTCGATGCCGCGCGCCGCGATGTCGGTCGCGACCAGCACGCCGATGCGGCCCTGCTTGAACATCTGCAGCGCGCGCTCCCGCTGCGGCTGGCTCTTGTCGCCGTGGATCGCGGCGGCGGGCTGGCCGGCGGCTTCCAGATGCTGGGTGACGCGGTCGGCGCCGTGCTTGGTGCGGGTGAACACCAGCGTGCGGGTCATCTTGCTGCTGCGCAGGATTTCGGCGAGCACCTGCCGCTTGCGGGATGTTTCGACGAAGATGACCTTCTGCTCAACCAACTCGACCGTGGTGGCGACCGGGCTGACGGCGACGTGCACCGGGTTCTTCAGCATCTGCCCGGCCAGCGTCGAGATTTCCTTCGGCATGGTGGCGGAGAAGAACAGCGTCTGCCGGGCCGGCGGGATCGACTGCACGATCTTGCGGATCGGCACGATGAAGCCGAGGTCGAGCATGTGGTCGGCCTCGTCCAGCACCAGCACCTCGACGCCGTTCAGCGATACGGCGCCATCCTGCATATGGTCCATCAGCCGCCCCGGCGTCGCCACCAGGATGTCGATGCCATTGGCGACCGCCTTAGACTGCCGCCCCTTCGGCACGCCGCCGTACATCAAGGCGGTGCGCAGCCCGGTCTGCCGACCATAGTTGCGGAAGCTCTCGGCGATCTGGCCGGCCAGTTCCCGCGTCGGCGACAGCACCAGCACGCGGCAGCCGCGGCGCGGCGCCGGCTTCTTGTCCACCAGCAGGCGGTGCAGGATCGGCAGCGCGAACGCCGCCGTCTTGCCGGTGCCGGTCTGCGCGATGCCTTGCAGGTCGCGCCCCAGCATGACATGCGGGATGGCCTGGGTTTGGATCGGCGTCGGCTCGGTGTAGCCCTGCGTGGTCAACGCATTGAGAATGGGAAGCGCGAGACCGAGGTCTGCGAAGCTTGGCATGATGGTATGTCTTTCGATGGCCCGTCCCAGGAAGTCGCGTTGCGCCGCGAGGGGAGCGCAGCGATCAGCGGGATCGCGACCGGCGCCAGAAATGAGATGATGCCGGTGCACAGGGACAGCGCACGAAGTCACGTCAAACCGCGCGATGTCCTTATGGGGCTGCACCGCAGCGAAGTCAAGGAAATCCGCCGCTTGCGCCAAGCTCCGGTTGACCCGGCCGCGCGAACTGCGGAGAAGCGGCCCGTGCGTTCCTCCATCGTCCTCAGCGAACCCTATGCCGGATTGCAGGCCCAGGCCGTCGGCTTGGCGGAGGCGGCTGGCCTTTCGCCCAAGCTTCTGCCGTTGCGGGCGCGGGCGCCGTGGCGCTGGATGCCGGCCCGGTCCTGGCCATCGCCGCTCCGCGCCGTGCAGCTGTCGGACCCCGGCGACGCCGTGGTGATCGGCGCGGGGGGCGCCGCCGCCGCTGTCGCCGCCGCCCTGCGCCGCCCCGGGCGCCCGGCGGTCCAGGTGCAGCACCCGCGCATCGACCCGGCGCGCTTCGACCTGATCGTGGTGAACCGGCACGATGGGCTGACCGGCCCCAACGTCGTCGTCACCCGCACGGCGCTGCACCGCGCCACCCCCGCCCGGCTGGCGGAGGCCGCTGCCGTTTGGAGGCCACGCCTCGCCCACCTGCCGCGCCCATTGGTCGCCGTGCTGGTCGGCGGCAGCAACGGGCGCTTCCGGCTGGACGGCGCGGTGGCCGCCGGGTTGGGGGCGTCGCTCGCCGGCATGATGCGGGCGGACCGGGTCGGCCTGGCGCTGACGCCGTCCCGCCGCACGTCGGAAGAGGCCCGGGCCGCGCTGCGCCGGGCGGTGGAGCCGGAGGGCGGCTGGGTTTGGGACATGGCGGGCGACAACCCATATTTCGGCCTCTTGGCCCTGGCGGACGCCATCGTGGTGACGGAGGACAGCGTGTCCATGGTGTCGGAGGCGGCGGCGACATCGGCGCCGGTGCTGTTGGCCGCGCTGCCCGGGCGGTCACGCCGCATCCGGCGGTTCACCCGGTTCTTGCAGGAAGACGGGCGGCTGCGCCCGTTCGCCGGACGGCTCGACCTTTGGCCGGTGGCGCCGGTTGACGACACGCAGGCGGCGGCGGACGAGATGCGGCGGCGGCTGGGCTTTTAGGAGTGTGACCATGCTGGACATCCAGACCTTCGACGCGCGCGCCGGCGGCAACGTGCTTTACAAGGCCTTTGCCCACCCGGTCGCGGCGGAGGCCGTGCAGCGCCTCGCGGCCCGGCTGCGCGACGCCGGGCCACTCGCGGTGTACGACCCGGACGGCGTGTCGGACGCGCTGTTCGCGCTGCACCCCGCGATGCCGGAGGCCGCGGAAAGTTACGTGCACGACGTGCAGCAGATCGGCCAGAAGCGGGCCGGGGCGCCGGCTCGGCCGCTTACGGACCTGCCGCACTCCGCCTGCGCCACCTTGCTAGTCGCGGCGTTCGACGCCGGACGGGTGGTGGCGCGGATCAAACCCATGCTGCCCGCCGGCATGGCGGCCGCGACGCTGGACGAGGCGCGGTTGCCGGAGGCGATGCTGAGCAACCCGCGGCGCTACCTGGACCGGGTGAACTTCGCGACCAACTACGCCTTCTTTCGCGACGAGCGCGGCCTGCACACGCGGTTGGTCACGGCGAACTACTGGGCGGGCTACGGCGCTGGGCCAGTGCGGCTGTGGCTGCGGTTGTTCGACGGCGCGGGCGCCGTGCTGGCCGAATGGGAGCAGCCCGTCCCGCCCGGCGGCGCCGGCATCGCCATCGACAGCGCCGAGGTCCGCGCCCGGTTCGGACTGCCGGAGTTCGCCGGGCAACTTTTCATCCATGCCATCGGCGCCGCCGGGCACGACGTGGTGAAATACGCGCTGGACACCTACAGCGAGTACAGCGAGGGCGCGGAAGCCAGCCTGTCCGTCACCCACGACGCCAACGCCTGGCCGGCCGACCGCTACGCCGGGATGCCGGCGCCGCGGGCCGACGAGCGCGTGGTGCTGTGGCTGCAAAACAGCCACGCCGCCCCGATCCCGCCGGGCGCGGTCATGCTGGACCGCATGGGGGCGGAGACACCGGTGCCCTTGGCGCAGGAGGTCGGCCCCTATGCCAGCCTGGCGCTCGACGTGGCCGACCTGCTGCCAAACTTGGAATGGCCGGCACAGATCGAAGTGCGGGCCGGGCGCCACGTCGTCCGCCCACGCTACGAGGTGACGCGCGCCGGGCGCACCCGCATCGCCCATTTGAACGTGGAGCGCGCCGGGCTGCCGCCCGACCCCGGCATCCCCTCGCTGCACAACCTGCTGGGCCGCGGCTACCTGCTGCCCTTCCCAATCCTGCCGCGCGGCCGGTTCCAAAGCACCGTGCTGCCGACGCCCATGGCGGAGCAGCAGCGCACCCTGCCCATCCGCATCGACGTGTTCGACACGGCGGGCCGCCAGGTGGCCGAGCGGTTCCTCGGTTGCCTGCCGCGCAACCACGGCCTGGCGCTCGACCTCGCGGAGTTCGACGTGGAGGAGGGCCACGCGGACCTCGTGTACGACTTCCGCGACGGCGGGGAAGCGGACGGCTGGCTGCACGCTTTGCTGCGCTACGAAGACCGCAGGAGCGGCCACGCGGCCGAGAGCAGCTTCGGCGCGCACATCTACAACACGGCGGTGACCTACCGCGACGAGCCGCAAAGCTACTCCGGGCCGCCGCCGGGCCTGTCCACCCGGCTGTTCCTGAAGCTCGGCGACAAACTCGGTCCCGGGGGGCGGCACAGCTACGCCGCGCTGATCTACCCGGCGTCCGCGGCCTGGCATCCCTGGTCCGCCACGACCCTGCTGCTGCACGACGGCGACGGCCAGGTGATCGCGGAGGAACCGCTGCGCATCGCCTGCTCAGGCTCGGCGATGGTGTGGCCGCATCTTGTGTTCGGGGAGGCGCTGCTGGACCGGGCGGGGCCGCGCGGCTACGTGCTGATCCGGGACGCGACCTGCCGGCTGTTCGGCTATCATGGTTTGATGGATGATGCCGGCGGGTTCAGCCTGGACCATATGTTCGGCTTCTGAGGGGAGGACCGCCATCACGCGCGACAAGTTCGACCTGCCAAGGGTCGCGGCCAACCACGAGGCGCTGTCGCCCTTGAGCTTCATCAAGCGCGCCGCGGACGTGTTCCCGGACCGCGTCGCAATCGTGCACGGGCCGCACGGCGCGACCTGGGCCGAGACCTACGCCCGCTGTCGCCGCATGGCCTCGGCGCTCGCGGCGCGGGGCGTCGGGCGGGGCGACACGGTGGCGGTGATGGCGCCCAACACGCCCTCGATGGTGGAAGCGCATTTCGGCATCCCCATGCTGGGTGCCGCGCTGTGCGCCATCAACGTGCGGCTGGATGCCGAGACGGTCGCCTTCATCCTGACCCACGGCGAGGCGCCGGTCGTGTTCATCGACCGCGAGTTCGCGCCGACGATGGCCCGGGCGCTCGCCGCCATGCCGGCGGAAACGCGGCCCTTTGTCGTCGATATCAACGACCCCCTGGCGCCGCCGGGCGAGCCGGTGGGCGACACCGATTACGAGGCGTTCCTGGCCGGCGGCGACCCGGCCTTCGCCTGGTCCATGCCCCCAGACGAGTGGGACGCCATCGCGCTCAACTACACTTCGGGCACCACGGGCAATCCCAAGGGCGTCGTGTATCACCACCGCGGCGCGTACCTGAACGCGGTCGGCAACGCCGTGACCTGGGGCATGGCGCAGCACCCGGTCTATCTCTGGACGCTGCCGATGTTCCATTGCAACGGCTGGTGCTTCCCGTGGACGGTGGCGGCGATGGCGGGAACCAACGTGTGCCTGCGCCGGGTCGAGGGGGGCGCGATCCTGGAGGCGATGGACCAGAGCGGCGTGACCCACCTGTGCGGCGCGCCCATCGTCATGGGCCTGATCCTGAATCACCCCGGCGTGCAGCCGCGCCCGGCTCCGGTCCGCATGATGACCGCCGGCGCCGCCCCGCCCGCCGCGGTGCTGGAGGGCATGGAACGCCTCGGCTTCGCCGTCACCCACGTTTACGGCCTGACCGAGACCTACGGCCCCGTCACCGTCTGCGCCTGGCATGACGAGTGGGACAGCGAGCCGCCCGAGGAGCGCGCCCGGCTCAAGGCCCGCCAGGGCGTGACCTACCCCGTGCAGGAGGGCCTGATGGTCGCCGACCCCAAGACCCTGCAGCCCGTGCCGCGCGACGGCGCCACGATGGGCGAGGTGTTCATGCGCGGCAACATCGTCATGAAGGGCTACCTCAAGAACCCCACCGCCACCGAAGAGGCTTTCGCCGGCGGCTGGTTCCACACCGGGGACCTCGCGGTGAGCCACCCCGACGGCTATATCGAGATCCGCGACCGCTCCAAGGACATCATCATCAGCGGCGGCGAGAACATCTCGACCATCGAGGTCGAAAGCGTGCTGTACCGCCACCCCGCCGTGCTCGAAGCCGCCGTGGTCGCCCGGCCCGACCCGACTTGGGGGGAGACGCCCTGCGCCTTTGTCACGCTGCGGCCCGGCATGGACGCGACCGCGGCCGAGATCATCGCCTTCTGCCGCGGCCGCATGGCGCACTTCAAGGCGCCGCGCACCGTGGTGTTCGGCCCGCTGCCCAAGACCAGCACCGGCAAGATGCAGAAGTTCGTCCTGCGCGACCAAGCCCGCACCCTCGGAGGCTAAACCATGCCGCAGCCCAGCCACGTGACGGCCCTCGAAGACGCCGACGAGGCAACGCTGCCGGAAGACCTGCGGCCGTACTTCCAGAAATGCCGGGACAAGCTGGGCTTCGTGCCCAACGTGCTGCGCGCCTGGCTGCTCCGCCCGGAAAAGCTGCACAACTTCGTCCGCCTGTATGACGAACTGATGCTGGCGCCGTCAGGCCTCACGAAGCTGGAGCGCGAGATGATCGCGGTCGCGGTGTCCGCCTGGAACCGCTGCTACTACTGCCTCGTGGCGCACGGGGCGGCGGTGCGCAAGCTGTCGGAAGACCCGCAACTCGGCGAGATGCTGGCCTTCAACTACCGGGTCGCCGAGCTGCCGGCCCGGCAGCGCACGATGCTGGACTTCGCGGTGCAGCTCACTGCCGCTCCACACCTGATCGGCCAACCCGACCGGGACGCGCTGAGCGCGCAAGGTTTTTCGGATGCGGACATCTTCGACATTGCCGAGGTCACGGGATTCTTCAACTACACCAACCGGGTGGCGCACGCCGTCGATATGATGCCGAACGCCGAGTACCACACGTTGGGGCGGTAAGCGGGGCGGGGCGGTAAGCGGGGCGCTAGAAGATGCTGCTGAACAGCCCCTGGCGCTTGCGCTGAATGATCGGGGTGTCGCCGACCTCGGGGGACTGACCCAGCGCCGCGTTCTGCCGCAGCCGGGCGCTTTCCCGCTGCGCGTCGATTTGCGTGCCGGGCGGCGGCGGGCTTTGCCAGAACAGCAGGCGGTCGGTCAAAGGCCGGCTCGGGGTGTCCAGCGCCGCCTCGTTGTCCACTCGGGCACGGATATCTGCCGGCGCCGGGCTCCCGGCGGCGTCAACCAGCGCCTGCTGGCCCGGCGTCACACCAGCCTCCGGGCGGCTCATCACGGTGTCGGGGGCCAGCGCCGCCTCCGCCTGCTCGCGCTGCGTCATCTCCTGCGGGCGGGTGGCGCCGGGACGCGGCGGGCGCAGGGTGAAGTCGGGCGGCATCGACAGCGGGGCGCGCGTCGTGACCCGGAACTCGTCCGGGGCATCCCGGGTCAGGCCAAAGGTACGAGTCAGCTCGTCCCCGCTGCACGCGGCGAGGCACAGGCTGAGGGAAGTTACCAGAACAACATGAACCTTCATGGCGCGGGTTTTACTGCTGAATGCCCGGCGCCTGCAAGCGGGTTCGCGGACGCAGTCCGTCCAGCACCAGCACGCCCACCCCGCACACGATGGCGGCGTCGGCCACGTTGAACACATACCACGACCAGCCGAAGGCATGGGCGTGCAGGAAATCGACCACGGCGCCGAAGCGCAACCGGTCGATGACGTTGCCCACCGCGCCGCCGCCGATGGCGCCGAGGCTCGCCGCCACCAGCGCGCTTTCCGCCCGGCGCAGCCAAACCGCCAGGGCCGCCACCACCGCCAGCGCCACGCCCGCCAGCAGCCAAGGCCCCCAAACGCCGTCCTGGTGGAACAGGCCGAAGGTGACGCCCTGGTTCCACACCATCGTCAGGCTGAGCACCGGCAGCACCGGCACCTGGCCGCGCTCCGGCAGGCGCAGCACGTCCAGCACCCACCACTTGCTCGCCTGATCGCCCGCCAGCACCAGCAGCGCCGCGAGCAGGCCCCAGCGGACGCGGCCGGTCATCCGGCGGAGGCTTGGTCGCAGGCAAGCGGGCCGACCGCGCCGGCGCAGCGTAGGCAGAGCGTGGAGTGCCCGGGCTGCTGGCCGACCTCCGGCAGGACGCGCCAGCAACGGGCGCACTTCTCGCCGGGCGCGCGTTGCACCGCCAGCGCGTCGCCGAACTCGGCCCCGGATACGATAGCGACCTCGGACCAGCCGTCCGCGTCCAGCAGCTTCGCATCGGCGGTCGGCAAGATGACGGTGGCCTGCAGCGACGCGCCAATCAGCTTCTCCAGCCGCGCCGCCTCCAGCGTCGTCGTCACGGCCCCGCGCGCCTCGCGGATCTTGGCCCAGCGTGCGCCCAGCGCGGCGTCGTGCCATCCAGTCGGGATAGGCGGGAACGCCTGCAAATGGACGCTGCCGTCCTCCGACGGGAAGCGGGCCAGCCAGGCTTCCTCCGCCGTGAAGCACAGCACGGGGGCGAGCCAGGCGGTAAGGCAACGGTGCAGGTGGTCCAGCACCGTCCGCGCCGCCCGGCGGCGCAGGCTGCCGGCGGCGTCGCAGTACAGCGCGTCCTTCCGCACGTCGAAGTAGAAGGCGGACAGGTCGGAAGAGCAGAAGGCATGGATCTCCGGATACACCCCGGTCCAGTCATGCGACGCGAGCGCGCCGCGCACCCGCCGGTCCAGCTCCGCCAGGCGGTGCAGCACCCAGCGTTCCAGCTCCGGCATTGCCACCTCCGGCACGCGCTCCGCCTCGGTGAGGCCGTCCAGGCTGCCCAGGAGCCAGCGCAAGGTGTTGCGCAGGCGGCGGTACAGCTCGGCCTGCTGCTTCAGGATCTCCGGCCCGATGCGCAGGTCCTCCGACACGTCGGAGTTGACCACCCAGAGCCGCAGGATGTCGGCGCCGAGCTTGTCCGTGACCTCCTGCGGCGCGGTGACGTTGCCGAGCGACTTGCTCATCTTGCGCCCGTTCTCGTCTAGCACGAAGCCGTGGGTCAGCACCGCCTTGAACGGCGCCCGCCCGCGGGTGCCGACGGCTTCCAGCAGGCTGGTCTGGAACCAGCCGCGATGCTGGTCGCTGCCCTCCAAGTACAGGTCCGCCGGCCATGGCCCGCCGCGGGCCTCGAGCACGAAGGCGTGGGTGCTGCCGGCCTCGAACCACACGTCCACGATGTCCATGACCTGCTCGTAGTCATCGGGGTCGCGGTCATTGCCCAGGAAGCGGCCCGGCGGCGAGCTGTACCAGGCGTCCGCACCCTCCGCCTCGAAGGCGGCGGTGATGCGGGCGACGACGGCCGGGTCGCGCAGCGGCTCGCCGGTGCGGCGCTCCACGAACACCGGGATCGGCACGCCCCAGGCGCGCTGGCGGCTGATGCACCAGTCCGGGCGGCCGGCGACCATGCTGGCGAGCCGGGTGCGCCCGGCCTCCGGCACGAAGGCGATGCGGGCGATCTCCTCCAAGGCTTTGGCACGGATCGCCTCCGGGCCGTCCATGCGGATGAACCATTGCGGGGTGGCGCGGTAGATCACCGGCGCCTTGCTGCGCCAGGAATGCGGGTAGGAATGCAGCAGCGTGCCGCGCGCCAGCAGGCCGCCCGCCGCCTCGATAGCGGCCGCAACCGGCGCCGCCGCCTTGAACACGTGCAGCCCGGCGAACAGCGGCACCCAGGCGGCGTAGGTCCCGTCCGGCCCCACGGCCTCCGGCACCTCCAAGCCGTGGGCGCGGCCGAGCAGGAAGTCCTCTTCCCCGTGCGCCGGCGCGGTGTGGACGAGGCCGGTGCCCTGGTCCGTCGTGACGTACTCCGCCGCCAGCAGCGGCGCGTCATGGTCGTAGCCCTGGCCGCGCAGCGGGTGCGCGCAGACCAGCCCGGCCAGCTCCGCGCCTTTGTAGACGTGCTCGACGTGATGCGTCGCGATCCCCGCCGCCGCGCAGACCTGCGGCAGCAAGGCCAGCGCAACCAGCAGCCGCTCGCCGGGGCGGGCCAGCGACCCCTCCGCCACCCCGTCCACGTGGATCAGCGCGTAGTCGATCTCCGGCCCATAGGCCACGGCGCGGTTGCCCGGCAGGGTCCAGACGGTGGTGGTCCAGATCGCCACGGCGGCGCCGGCCAGCGGACCCGTCCCGTTCAGGATGGGGAAGCGCACGAACACCGTGTCGCTGGTGCGGTCGTGGTACTCGATCTCCGCCTCGGCCAGCGCGGTCTTCTCCACCGGACTCCACATCACCGGGCGCAGGCCGCGGTACAGCGCGCCGTTCAGCAGGAACTTGCAGATCTCGCCGGCAATCGCCGCCTCCGACCCGAAATCCATCGTGGCATACCGCCCGGCCCAGTCGCCGATCACGCCCAGCCGCTGGAACTCCTCCGTCTGCACCGCCAGCCAATGCGCGGAATAGCGCCGGCATTCGTCGCGGAAGTCCAGCACCGGCACCGCGTCCTTGTCGCGCCCGGCCTTGCGGTACTCCTCCTCGACTTTCCACTCGATGGGCAGGCCGTGGGTGTCCCAGCCGGGGATGTAGTCCACGTCCTCCCCAGCCATCCGGTGCGCGCGCATCACCACGTCCTTCAGGATGCGGTTCAGCGCGTGGCCGATGTGCAGGTGGCCGTTGGAGTAGATGGGGCCGTCATGCAGCACGAAGGCCGGGCGGCCCGCCATCGCCGCCTTCGTGCGGTCCCACAGGCCGATGCGGTCCCAGCGGGCAAGCAGGTCCGGCTCCCGCTTCGGCAGGTCGCCGCGCATGGGGAACGGGGTGGCGGGCAGGAACACGGTGGAGCGGTAGTCGGGCGGGCTGTTCGTGTCTGGCATCGGGTCTGGTCCAGGTTGCGGTTTCGCGGAGATCATGTCCCGGCGCTCAGGCCGGCCCGGGCATCGGTGTGCGGGGGCGGACCGTGAACGGGTTATGCGGAGCGCGGCCCCGCCGGGTCAAGCTCCGCGAGTAGCACGCGGGCCTGGTCCGCGTCCGTAACAATCTGCGCGCGCAGGTCGTCGAACGAGTTGAACTTGCGCTCGGCGCGCAGGTAGCTGTGCAGCGCCACCGCGATTTCCTGGCCGTAGAGGTCGCCGTCGAAGTCGAACAGGTGGACCTCCAGCCGGCTTTCCGTGCCCTCGTTCACCGTGGGGCGGCGGCCGATGTTGGCGACGCCGGGCACGGCGGCGCCGTCCGGCAGGCGCACCCGGACGGCGTAAACCCCGCGCGCCGGCTCCAGATGGCGGCCCAGCGGCACGTTGGCGGTGGGGAAGCCGATGGTGCGCCCGCGCTTCTCCCCATGGGTGACGACGCCGCGCACCGCCCAGGGCCGGCCCAGCTCCGCCGCGGCGCGCTCGGGGTAGCCGTCCTGCAGCAGGCGGCGGATGCGCGTCGAGCTGATCGGCCCCTGCGCGTCGGCCAGCGGCGGCACCACCGTGAGGCCGATGCCCAGAGCCTCCGCCCGCGCGGCCAGGAAGGCGATGTCGCCGCCCCGGCGATGGCCGAACGCGAAGTCCGGGCCGCAAGCCAGGTGCGCCGCGCCGACGCCTCGATGCAAGACCTCGTCCACGAACGCTTCGGCGCTCAGCAGGGAGAACTCGCGGTCGAACGGCATCTCATAAACGGTCTGCACGCCGAGCAGCGCCAGCGCCGCCGCGCGTTCGGCCGAGAGGGTGAGGCGAAAGGCCGGGTCGTCGGGGCGGAACAACTCGCGCGGGTGCGGCTCGAAGGTCAGGACGGCAAGACGCTTGCCGGGCCGCGCGGCGTGGATGGCGCGCAGCACGTGGGCGTGGCCCAGATGCACGCCGTCGAAATTGCCCAGTGCGACCGCAGCGCCGCGCAGCGCCTCCGGCAGGCCGCGCCAGTCGCGGATGATCTGGGGGGATTGCTGCATCAGGCGCGGCTGCGGGGCGCGGCTGCGGGGCGCGCGTGGCCGGTATGCCTGGGTTCGAACACGCTTTCATCCATGCCGGGTCTCCTTCCGCGAAATGGACAAGGCATGGGCGCGGTGCGAAGGTCAAGACGCCTTTGCTGGAACGACCGATGCCCCCCGCCCGCTTGGAGATACCGTGATATGGATCGCCACCACGACGCGGCCCGCCTGCTGCTGAGCGCGCGGCGCGACCCCACGCAGAAGCTGCACAGCCTGCCGGAGGCGATGCGCCCCAGGACCGAGGAGCAGGCCTACCTGGTCCAGCGCGCCATCATGATGGAGCTAGGTGGGGCGGAACTGGGCGGGATCGGCGGGTGGAAGGTCGGCTCGCCCAATCCCACGGGACCCTTCACCTGCGCGCCGCTGCCGGCCGCCGGCGTGCAGGCCAGCCCGGGCCATGTCTCCACCGAGCACTGCACCGACGCGGGCGTCGAGGCGGAGATCGCGGTGAAGCTGTCCCATGACCTGCCGCCGCGCGACGCCGCCTATGACCCGGACGACATCATGGCCGCCATCGCCTCCGCCCACCCGGCCATCGAGGTGCTGCAAAGCCGCTACGTCGATCCGGACCGGGTGGACCCGCTTTCGGCCCTGGCCGACAGCCTGGCGCATTTCGGCCTGACCGTCGGTCCCGCCGTCGCCGGGTGGCAGTCGATCGATTGGGGCGCCGAGCAGGTCGCGCTGACGGTGAACGGCCAGGAGATGAAGCGGCGCACCGGCAACCCGGGCGGCGACATGGTGCGGCTGCTCACGTGGCTCGCGAACCACGGTGCGCGCTGGGCGGGCGGGCTGCGGGCCGGGCAGTATGTGACGACGGGATCGTGGACGGGCAAGGATTTCGTGGCACCCGGCGCCGAGGTGCGGATCGCCTTCGGCCACGCGGGCAGTGCCGCGCTGCGGTTCTCCGCATGACGGCCGCCTTGATCGTCGGCGCCGGGCCGGGCCTGTCGGCGAGCTTCGCCCGCGGCCTGGCACGGCAGGGGCACACGGTGGCGCTCGCGGCCCGGCGCACCGACAAGCTTGCGGCGCTGGCCGCCGAAACCGGCGCCAGCCTGCACGCCTGCGACGCCGCCGACCCCGGAAGCGTCGCCGCCCTGTTCGCCGCGGTGGGCGCCCCCGAGGTCGTGCTGTACAATCCGAGTTACCGCGTCCGCGGCCCGCTCGTGGATCTCGACCCGGCGGAGGTGGCGCAGAGCCTTGCCGTCACCGCGTTCGGCGCGTTCCTGGTGGCGCAGCAGGCGGCGCGGGGCATGCTGGCTGCCGGGCGCGGCACGATCCTGCTGACCGGCGCGTCGGCCGGGGTGAAGGGCTTCGCGCAGTCCACGCCGTTCGCCATGGGCAAGTTCGCGCTGCGCGGCCTGGCGCAAAGCATGGCGCGGGAGCTGCACCCCCAGGGCGTGCATGTCGTGCACGTCGTGGTCGATGGCGGCATCCGCTCCGCCGCCCGCACGGCGCCGCCGGACCGGCCCGACAGCCTGCTGGACCCGGACGCCATCGCGCAGACCATGCTGGACGTGCTGGCGCAGCCGCGTTCATGCTGGACGGACGAGATCGCGGTGCGGCCTTGGATGGAGCGGTTTTGATTGGAGTGCCGGGACGTCACTTCACCACCTGGCGGACGCCTCGGCTATTCGGCCCTGCAGTTCGGCCGATGCATCCGCAACACTGCGGCCCGCCGTATCCACCACCAGCCGCGGCCTGTCCCACGCTTCATAATCGCGCCGCTGCACGGCCTCCCAACTTGGAAGCTGCAACCCCGCAACGTCGGTCTCGCGCGTTTCCACCCGGCGACGGTGTTCGGCGGGGTCGGAGCAGACAACTTCGATTTCAATGCAGGACGAGGAGGCATTCGCGGCTGCCCGCCTCCAGGCTTCTCGCGTAACGCCGAGAGGATTGACCGAGTCCGCGACGACATCCTGGCCCAAAACCAGGTTCGCCTCGGCCAGCGCGTAGCCTATCAAGTAACCGGACGGCCCGACCTCGCCCGCCAGCATCCCGGAGGCCCTGATCGCTTGCTCGATGGTGTCGATGCGGAGATACGTCGCACGTCTCTGCCCCGCGATCAGCCGTGCCAGCGTCGTCTTGCCCGTTCCTGGTAACCCACCGAACACGATCAGCAAGCCGGCATCTCCCGCGAAGCCCTACTCCGACAACGTGCTCCCAACCAGCGAGTTCGGCAAAACCCGCGCACCGAGCCTCGCTTCCCGGCCCAGCGTCCGCAGCTCGCCGACCATCGCCCGCGCCATGCCCCGCCAGGCCAGTTGCGGGTCGTCCACCCCGGCGCACGACGCCACCTCGCCGGCCAGCAGCCGGGCCAGGCCGCCGGCGAGGCTCGCGGGCGTCGGGTCGCACAGGACCGCCATCGGCTCGTCGCGCAACTGCTCCTCCAGCCCGCCCACCCGGGTCGCCACGAGCCAGCGCCGGGCGGCCACGGCGGCGGCGGCGACGCCGCTCTGGCTGGCCTCACGGTGCGACAGCACCAGGCCGTCGGCCCAGGCCAGCAGCGCGCCGACCTCGTCCTCCGGCACCCAGCGGTTCTCGACGGACACGCCGGGCATGGCACGCAGCGCGTCCAGCACCGCGGTTTCCGGGCCGCTGCCGACCACGCGGACCTCGAAATCCGACCGGTCGCCCAGCAGCGCCAGGCTGTCCACCAGCAAATCCAGGCCCTTGTAGGGCAGCAGCCGCCCGAAGGAGAGCAGGCGCAGCCGCCCGCCATGCGCGCGGGGCGGCGGCGGGCGCTCGCCGAACGCGAAGGGCGGCAGGGAGGCCGTTATCAGCAGCCGCCCCGCCGCCGCTCCTTGCTGCCGCAGCCGGTCGGCCACGTGCGTGCTGAGCGCGAACAGCCGGTCCGCCCGGGCCAGCAGCCGGCGCTGCAGCCGCATCTGCAGCGGGAAGGCGTCGCCGGGGTGCAGGTCCGCGTCATGCACCACCACGGCGAACGGCACCCCGGCCCGGCGCAGCGCCGCCGCCATCAGCAGGTCGAGCGGCGCCGGCATTGCGCACAGCGCCACATCCACCCGGTTGTCCCGCAGCCAGGCCGCAAGGCGCGGCACCAGCACCGGCGCGCGCAGGGCGCGGGCGGCGAAGCCGGCGCGGCCGTCATAGGTGGGGAACGCCAGGTCGCAGGGCGGCGGCGCGGCCGTGCCCAGGATCTCCGCCCCGGACGACAAGGACAGCAGCGGCTCCGTCTGCGGCACGCCGGCGAAGTTGCGCACCAGCTCCGCCGCGAAGCGCGGCCCGGCACCGAAGCGCCCCCATTGCCAGATCAACACCCTCATCCGGCCAAGCCCAGCCCGCGCACCGCGGCGCCGAGCGGCCCCGACCCGAGCCGCGCCCGTGCCGCCGCCTGACCGGCCCTGCCCAGCGTACGCCGGGCCGCGGCATCGTCCGCCAGCCGCGTCAGGTGCCCCGCCGCGGCGGCCAGGTCCGGCTCCGCCCACACCGCGCCCGGCGCCATGTACACGCCGCGGGGATCATGCACCGGGACCAGCCGGGCCGGGACCATTGCAGCGCATCCGGCGTCCATGAAATCGGTGTTGCCCGACCAGTCCGTGGCGACCACCGGCACGCCCAGCAGCATGGCCTCCGCCAGGACCAGCCCGAACCCCTCGCTGCGATGCAAGGACAGCACGATGTCGCAGGCCGCCATCAGGGCAAAGTGGTCCGCCGCCGGCCGGGTCTGCGTGTCGATGCGGACGTTGGGGGCGGAGGCGGCGCGCAGCCGGGCGAAGTCGGCGGGGAAATGGTGGGGGTCGCCCACGCGCAGCAGCAGCACGCGATCCGCCCGGTCGCCGAACGCCAGGCGGTGCGCCGCGATGGCGCCAAGCGGGTTCTTGCGCTCGAAAGAGGACGCCAGGCTGAACGCCGCGAGCGTGATGACGGCGTCCTCCGGCAGGCCCAGCGCCGCCCGGCCCAGCGCGGAGGGCCGCGGCGGGTGCGCGGCCACCGGGTGCGGCACCACGCGGACCCGGCCGGGCAGCAGCGGCTCCAGCGCCGCGGCGGCGAAGCGCGACGGCGCCCAGGCCTCATGCACGAACGCGACGCCGGCGCCCCAGCTTTCCGGCGCGACCGGCAGCTCCCACGCCCAATAGCCCACGACCCGGCGCCCGCGCAGCGCCGCCCGGCCCAGCCGCAGCAGCGCCAGCGGCACCTGCGGCGCGCTCACGTGCAGCACCAGCGGCGCCCCCTCCGGCGGCAACGGCCTGCCGCGGCGCATAGCCCAGGCCGGCACGCCCAGCGTTCCCAGCCCATGCAGCATGAGCCGGGCGCCTTCGCCCAGGCCCGACGCGCGGTCAAGCTCGCCCGCGACCGCGACCCCGGCTTGGGCGGGCGGCGCGGGCTGGTCGGGATGCGGGGCCAGCCAGGCCGACGCGTGGACCAGCCAGCGGCGCCGCGCGTCGCGCGGCAGGCCGCGCCAAAGGCGGTGCAGCGGGTGCAGGGACGGGCCTGGCCCTTCGGTCGCATCCAGCATGGGAAGCCGCCGGCTCAGCGGCCAGGCGCATGGGCGCCGCGCCCTGCCGCCCGCCTCATTGCCCGCCTTGGCGCCCGCAACAACGGCGCAAGCCTCGGAGCCACCGCCAGGACCGTCCTCCTCACCTCAAGACGCATGCACTGGCCTTCCGTTGCGGAAAGCCGTTATAACCACGCGCTCCGGTTGCCGCCAGCGTGCGCGGGAGCGCGGCATGGATGGGGCGCGGCAGGTTGCCGCCGGCGGCGAGCCGTATAGGATGCGACGATGGCCCCGCCGCGCATCCGCCCCCGCCCGACCGCCCCTCCCGCCGCAGCGTGGCGGGCGGCCTGAGCGCACCGATGGAGCCGGCCCCCCACGCGATCCCGCACTTCGCGGTGGAACTGGCCGCGCCCGACATTTCGTGGTGGCTGCCGGGCAACACGGGCGTGCGCGGGTTCACGACGTTCGACGCCGGGCAGCCCGGCCCGCACATCGCGCTGATCGCCGTACTGCATGGCAACGAGATCGCCGGCGCCGTCGTGCTCGACCGGCTGATGCGCCGCGGCATCGTGCCGGCGCGGGGCAAGCTGACCCTCGGCTTCGCCAACATCGCCGCCTTCTCCCGCTTCGACCCGGCGCAGCCCACGGCGTCGCGCTTCCTGGACGAGGACATGAACCGCCTGTGGGACCCGGCCGTGCTGGACGGCCCGCGGCGCAGCGCCGAGCTGGACCGCGCCCGCGAGATGCGCCCGCTGATCGACACGGTGGATGTGCTGCTGGACCTGCATTCCATGCTGTGGCCTTCCGAGCCGCTGATCCTCAGCGGGCCCACCCCGCAAGGGCGGCGGCTGGCGACAGCACTCGGCGTGCCGGAGCTTGTGGTGGCGGACAGCGGCCACGCCACGGGGCCGCGGCTGATCGACTACCCGCACTTCACCGCGCCGGGCCAGGCCGCCGCCGCCTGCCTGGTGGAGGCCGGCCAGCATTGGCAGCCCTCCACGGTGGACACCAGCGCCGCCTGCGTGTCCGCCCTGCTGCGCCTCCTCGGCTGCGTGGACGGACCCGCCCCGCTGCCCAGCCCGCGCTGCGCCGAGGTCACGATGACCGTCACCGCCGCCACTGCCGGCTTCGCCTTCGTGCAGCCGTATCGCGGCGGCGAGGTGGTCGCGCAGCGCAACACGCTGATCGCCATCGACGGCGCCGCCGAGATCCGCACGCCGCACGACGACTGCCTGCTGGTCATGCCGAGCCTGCGCCCCAGCCGCGGACACACCGCCGTGCGCCTGGCGCGCTTCGTCTGACGGCCATGCGCCTGGCGCGCTTCGTCTAGCGACAAGGCCGGCCCGACCCCACGTTGCGACGCAACACATGGAGACACCGATGCCGCTGACCGAACCCGTTGAGCGCGAGCTGCTGCACTTGCGCGACATCGAGCTGCGCGGCTACCGGCGGGCCGACGGCCTGTTCGACATCGAGGCCAGCCTGCGGGACACCAAGACCTACGCGTTCAGCAACGCCGAGCGCGGGCAGATCGACCCCGGCGTGCCGCTGCACCGCATGCTGGCGCGCATGACGCTGAACGAAGACATGGAGATCACCGCGTTCGAGGCCGTGACCGAGTTCGGCCCCTACGCGATCTGCCCGTCCGCCGCGCCCAACTTCGCGCGGCTCGCTGGGCTAAAGATCGGTCGCGGCTTCTTGAAGGCGGCCAACGAGCGCATCGGCGGCGTGCACGGCTGCACCCATTTGCGCGAGCTGCTGGGCCAGATGGGCACCGTGGCGTTCCAAACGCTGTATGCCGTGCGCGTCAAGCGGGAGGTGGCGCCGAACGCCGTGGACACGGCGCAGCAGCCAGCGGAACCGCCCCGGAAGCCAATGCTGCTCGGCACCTGCAAGGCCTATGCGCCTGACAGCCCCGTCGTGGCGCGGCAATGGCCGCAGTTCTATACCGGTCCTGCACAGGCCAGTTCTTAACGCGGGCTGCTGCAGCGGCGCTTCGCCGTCCGCCTAGCCGATCGCTTTCTCCATGTGCACCAGGGAGAACTCGACGCCGCCGGGCAGGTTGAAGGGGATGGGTTGCCCCGACCGGTACCCGCGGCGAAGATAGAACCGTTCTCCGGTCACGGTCGCGCCAAGCTCCATCGTCCGGAAGCCGTAGGCGCTGGCTGCCGCTTCGCTCGTCTCCAGGATCAGCGTCGCGATGCCTTGCCGGGCGCAGTGAGGCTCCACGTAGAAGGCCCGGAGACGCGCCGGGTCAGCGCTTGGATCGGCCCGGGCATTGTCCCGGTCCTGGACGCCATCCCCGCCGAACAGCGTGCGGCGGAAGCTCCAGCCTCCGCATCCCACCAGCCTGTTGTCCGCTTCGACCGCGTAGTAGGTCCCGTCCTCGATGATCTGCGTATCGACCCCGAACAGGGGGCCGATGGAACGGCGCCTTTGCTCGAAGGAATAGTCCGGTTCCATCAGCCGCATCACCGACCTCTCGATGAGGGCCTCCATCGCGCCCATGTCCGCAAGGGATGCTTGACGGATCGTGGGGACCGACGAGCTCATGCAACGCCCGCTGACATCACTTGCCTTCGGTCAGGCTCTTGAGCGCGGCGTGCTCCCCCGGCGTGCGCAGCGTGAGCGCCAGGGCATGCAGGCCCCCGGCGAACTCAGGCGCCAGCGCCACATTGATCAGGCGGTGCCGTGCGACCCGGCCTTGGCCGTCGAACCGGTCGGACACGACCAAGACGCTGTAATGCGTTTCCCCGCCCGGCGCCGCCCCGGCGTGGCCGGCATGCAGGCTGCTGTCGTCCTGCACCTCCAGCAGGGCGGGCGCGAGGGCGCTGGAAATCAGGGCGCGCATGCGCTCGGCGCGGCCGGGCTGGTTCGGGCGTGACGCTGTCATGCGCGAGGCTAACCCGGCCCACCCAGAGAGGGAAGCGCATTGAGGGAAGGACTTGCCGGCACCGTGATTGGCAGCACATAAAGCAGGATGACCCGATCCCTGCGACCACGGGCCTACACGCCCGACCCGGCCGCGCCGGGACGCCCCTGCGACATGCCCGGTTGCCCCGAAGCCGGCGGCTTCCGTGCGCCCAAGTCTCGCAGCACGCTGAACCAGTACTGGTGGTTCTGCCTGGAGCACGTGCGCGAGTACAACCTGGCATGGGACTACTACAAAGGCATGACGCCGGGCGAGATCGAGGCCCAGACCCGCTCCGACACCGGATGGCAGCGCCCGACCTGGCCGCTGGGCCGCCTGGGCGCCCAGGCCTTCGACGAGGCCATGCTGCGCGACCCGCTGCACATCCTGTCGGCCGGACGGGTGCGCCGGGGCGCCGCGACGCCGCCTAAGACCACGGTGCCGCCGGACCTGCGCGATCCCATGCAGGCGCTTGGGCTCGACTGGCCGGTTTCGCTGGACGTGCTGAAGGCGCGCTACAAGGAATTGGCCAAGCGCCATCACCCCGACGCCAACGGCGGCGACCGCGCATCGGAGGAACGTCTGAAAACTATCAACCTTGCTTATGCCGCGGTGCGGCAACATCTGACTGCCGAGCCCCGGATGGCCGCGACCGGGTAAGCTTTCGCAACCGCCCCGAACGGGGCTAGTTTCCGCCGCCCGGCTCGCTGCACCGCGGAGCAATGCACAGGACCCCAAGGCCTATGAATGATATCGCCGCACATGCCGACGCCCGTTCCACCCCGACCTCGGCCATCAGTGTCCCGGACACGACGGTCAATGCGCGCCAGGCTTTCGGCATCGATGTCGACATGGACCTGCCGGCCTTCTCCGTGGCGACCGAGCATGTCCCCGAGATCGACGAGGCCTATAAGTTCGACCGGGAAACCACCCTGGCAATCCTCGCCGGCTTCAGCGCCAACCGCCGCGTGCTGATCCAGGGCTACCACGGCACCGGCAAGAGCACGCACATCGAGCAGGTGGCGGCGCGGCTGAACTGGCCCTGCATCCGGGTCAACCTCGACAGCCACATCAGCCGCATCGACCTGATCGGCAAGGACGCCATTGTCCTCAAGGACGGCAAGCAGATCACCGAGTTCCGCGAGGGCATCCTGCCCTGGGCCTTGCAGCACGCCTGCGCGCTGGTGTTCGACGAGTACGACGCCGGACGCCCGGACGTGATGTTCGTGATCCAGCGGGTGCTGGAGGTGGAGGGCCGTCTCACGCTGCTCGATCAGAACCGCGTGATCCGCCCGCACCAGAGCTTCCGCTTGTTCGCCACGGCCAACACCGTGGGCCTGGGCGACACCACCGGGCTGTATCACGGCACGCAGCAGATCAACCAGGGCCAGATGGACCGCTGGAACGTCGTCGCCACGCTGAACTACCTGCCGCACGCGCAGGAAACCGGGATCGTGCTGGCCAAGATGGGCATCGACCCCGGCGACAAGGCGGCGAAGAAGCGGATCGAGAGCATGGTGGCGCTGGCGGACCTGACGCGCGCCGGGTTCATCAACGGCGACATCTCCACGGTGATGAGCCCGCGGACGGTGATCACCTGGGCGGAGAACACGCGCATTTTCAAGGATGTCGGCTTCGCGTTCCGCCTGACCTTCCTCAACAAGTGCGACGAGGCCGAGCGCAGCACGGTGGCGGAGTACTACCAGCGCTGCTTCAACGAGGAACTGCCGACCGGCCTGCTGGCGCCGCGCAAGGGCCTGTGAGCGGCTCCCCATGAGCGGCAGCAAGGACAACTCGCGCACCGAGGACTTCAAGCGCGCCACCGCCGGCGTCCTGCGGGCCATCGCGCAGGTGCCGGAGGTGCAAGTCGCCTTCCAGCCCGGCCCGAGTGGCTTGGCCGGCAAGCGCGCCCGCCTGCCGCTGCCGACGCGCGCGTTGCCGGCCGCCGAGATGGCCAAGCTGCGCGGCGCCGCAGACAGCGTGGCGCTGCGCCTCCGCCATCACGACGACGCCGTGCACGCCGCCCGCAGCCCCGGCCAGCGCGAGGCCAAAGACGTCTACGACGCGCTGGAGCAGGCGCGGGTCGAGGTGGTCGGCACGGCGCACATGTCGGGCGTCGCCGCCAATATCCGCGCCCGGCTCTGCGAGGAGTGCGAGGCCGAAGGCTACGACCGCATGACGCGCAAGGACCAGTTGCCGCTGCCGGCGGCGCTGTCGCTCCTGGCGCGCGAGCGCATGTCGGGCGAGCCGGCGCCGCCCGCCGCCGCCCGCATCCTGGAAAGCTGGCGCGGCACCCTGGGCGACGACGCAGAGGGCGCGCTGGCCGAGATGGCCTCCGCGCAGGCCGACCAGGCGCGGTTCACCCGGGCGGCGCGCAAGTTGCTCGCAGCCCTGAACCTGGCGGAGGCCGAGATCGAGGCCGAACCCGACGACCAGACCGACGAGGGCGAGGACGGCGGCGAGCAGGCCGGGTCGCAGGACAACGCGGAGCAGACCGAGGGCGACGCCCAGGCCGACACCGACAGCTCGATGGGCGCGCAGCCCGAGCAGATGCAGGGCGAGGCCACGGAAGACGAGGGCGAGGACGACGCCGAGGAGGACGCCGCGGCAGCCGAGGGCGACGACCGCCCCGGCGGCCCGCAGACCCGGCGCGAGAAGCCCGTGCCCGACGACCACATGGCCTACCGCGCCTTTTCCCGCGCCAACGACGAGGAAACGGACGCCGAGGACCTGTGCGACCCCGAGGAGCTGGCCCGGCT
>JAABUQ010004446.1_pt1 | contig 23936 bp, 18 predicted proteins | sample 5560001 | NCBI WGS metagenome assembly JAABUQ01 (sample SAMN10711888, study PRJNA513371) | rock metagenome | isolation source: Antarctica rocks | place: Antarctica: Victoria Land, Finger Mt nord | collected 2015-12-18
CTCCTACATGTGGGCGGCGTGGACGCGGAGGCGGAGGAGTGGCGGCGCGAGCAGGCGGATTTGCGCCGAATGCTCGGGGTCGACGACGCCTTCGGCTACCATTTCGTGGACACCGACAGGCCAAACAATCTGGATGCCTGCGGCGACGGCGCACGGGCTCCACGGGCGCCATGGGCGCCTGTTTCAGCGCGGCCTGCCGAGGCGCGCGAGCCGGACGAAGACGCTCCGACGCGTCCCGCCCGCCACCCTTTCCCCTGCTTGGAGGGAGGACGCTACAGCGGATGCCTCGGCATGGCCTGCGCGCTGGACACATGCTGGACCGGCTCCGCCACGGTGAGCTTCGCCCGCAGGACGCGCGAGCAGTCCCATGTGTCCACCATGTTGTATCTGCCCGGGGCGCCGTGCCACGAGTGCGCTTGTCTGCGCGAGGACGAGATACCGGCGCCCCGCGCGGCGGGGCAAGCGCGCGGCGCGGGGCGGGGCGCTCATGAGGATAGCGGCGAGAGGACCGGGGACGAGAGGACCGGGAAGGCCCGGTGCGAGGAGAACGACGCCGCCGGCCCGGAGCGGGCTACACTGCGCCGCATCACCTGCGCGCGAGGACTGTGGGAGCACCCGATCTCGCTCTCGTCGTTCGTGACCAAGCGCATCCCCATGCGCGAGCTGGACGAGCCGCGGCAGTGCCCCGGCTTCGCGCCGCGCCCTGAGCCGCACCCTGCCGTGGCGGCGCACCTGCGGCGGCGGCGCGAACGCGCTCGCCGGCTCCGCGAGGAGCGCGGGGGCCGGCAGGATACATGAAGGAGCGCTAAAGCGTTAAGATAATGGTACGATGACGCCACGTAAGAAAATCGACGGGAAGCCGATAGTGACGGTTGGAAGCTGATGGATGCGGAAACGCAGGCGCGCGTCGACGAAACGCTCGCGGCCTTTGAGGGGCAAGAAACGAGCATCATGACGGCGGGGCGCGAAAACACCAAGACCGTCAACCGGCTGGCCCGCTTCGTCGCGCTCAAGCGCGTTGGCGGCGACAAGACGTTCCAGCGCAACGTGTCGCGCTACAGCGTTGAGGGGGTTGAGCGCGACATCTTGATCGGCGCTGAGCGCGCCGGAGGTGGCGTGTGGCGCCTCATCGCCCGCTGGGTCGACGAATAACCGTATTCACTGGGAGCGCCGTCTCTCGCGGCGCTGTCGCCAGCCTCCGTCGTATTTACTGGGAGCGCCGGCTGCCAGCCGGCAAGCCGTCGCGATCACGGCGCTCACGATTAGCAACGCGCTCGCCCGTGATGACATGCCGACTGGCAGCCGGCGCTCCCAGTAGGTACGGGCCGGCGGCGTAGCGAGCGTCGACGCTCCCGGTAAACGGCTCGTCGGATAAGCTACGACTATGCCAACCATAGTACCAACGTTGGACGAGGCCCTCGCGGCGCTGCCGCCGCCGTCGCGGCCGCTCAAGGTGCTCGCCCCCTCCTTCATTCCCCCCGCGCTGTGGCGCTCGGCGGCCGACCGCGCGCTGCTCTCGGGCGCGGACTGGAAGCGCGCGCGGACACGGGCGCTGGAGCGCGACGGCAACCGCTGCGTCTACTGCGACCACGCGGCGGAGCGCGGGCTGGAGGTCAACCATATCAGCGGCAACAGCCGCGACGACCGCGACGAGAACCTGGAAACAGTCTGCGCCCTCTGCCACCGCGTCCTGCACGCCGGGCGCGCCGCCGCGATCTACGGCTCTTTACTCCTATTCGCGCGGGCCGGCGTCGATCAGAACACGATTCAGCGCCTGTGCTGGCGCTTCCGCCAGGGTCCTCGCGGCGCGGGCCGCCTGCCCGACCGCCCGCTGATGGCGCTGCTCGGCCTGGCCGACCCGCGCCCCTTCCGCATGGACGAGGCCTACCTTGCCGGCCTGCGCGGCTACGTCGTCGAGCGCTACTGGCTGCTCGAGCGCCGCGGATAGGACATACATCGGCTATTCGACCTATGTCTTGGAGGGGATGGGCAGCGTCGCGGAGGGCTGGAGGGCAGATGACAGCGCGCGGTACAATGGGGTAGGCTGGCGCTATGGATGCGCGGCGAGGGGATGCGATTGGGCAAGTGGCAGGACGCGCGCTATGTCCAGGAGGACGGCATCTATGGATGGCGAGCGCACCCTTGCGCCGGAGGGCTACCGGGAGTTGCTCGGCAACCTGAAGGAGCGCATCCGCGCCGCGCAGGTCCGCGCGGCGCTCTCCGTCAACCGCGAGCTCGTGCTGCTCTACTGGCAGATCGGCCGTGCTATCGCCGCGCGCCAGGAGGAGCACGGCTGGGGCGCGCAGGTGATCGCGCGGCTCTCGGCCGATTTGCGTCATGCTTTCCCGGAGATGAAAGGCTTCTCCTCGCGCAATCTACAATACATGCGCACCTTCGCTGGCGCGTACCCCGACGAGACAATCGCGCAACAGCTGTTGCGCGATTTACCTTGGGGGCACATCGTCCGCCGGCAAAGTGAACTTCTATCTGTCGGCCGTCGACGACTTGCTGCGCCACCCCGACGACCGGCCCAGCATCGGACTCATCCTGTGCAAGGAGCACAACAAGGTCGTGGCGGAGTACGCGCTGCGCGATATGAGCAAGCCCATCGGCGTGTCGGCGTACCAGTTCACGGGCGCGCTGCCGAGCGGCCTGCGGGGGAGTTTGCCGACGATCGAGGAGTTGGAGGCGACGCTGAATGACCCGACGGTGGAGCAATGAGAGTCCTATCACGCCCTCTCAGCATGCCATGCGTAACCGCGTGGCTACATGAAGATTGACGCGGCGCACCGGCCGTGGCCGGCGCCGGCGCGGCCGTGGGCGCTGGAGATGCATTGGCATGACCTCCTGTTCATGCACTGGCCGCTGCCGCCCGCCGCGCTGCGCCCCCTGATCCCGCCGCCCCTGCAACTCGACACCTTCGACGGGGCGGCCTGGATCGGCGTGGTCCCTTTCCGTATGAGCGGAGTGCGCCCGCACTACCTCCCGGCCCTGCCGTGGGTGTCGGCCTTCCCCGAGCTCAACGTGCGCACCTACGTCACGATCGACGATAAGCCGGGCGTGTGGTTCTTCAGCCTGGACGCGGCGAACCCACTGGCCGTGCGCGCGGCACGCCTGGGGTTCCACCTGCCGTACTACGACGCGCGCATGGATGTCGCGCACTGTGGCGACGGCGGCGACATCGTGCGCTACAGCAGCGTGCGTACCCACCATGGCGCCCCACCCGCGGAGTTCGCGGCGCGCTATCGCCCGACCGGCCCCGTTTCCCCGGCCCCCGCCGGCGGCATTGAGCGCTGGCTGACCGAGCGGTACTGCCTCTACGCCGGCACGCCAAGGGGCAGGATCTGGCGCGGCGAGATCCACCACGCGCGGTGGCCGCTGCAACCAGCCGAGGCCGAGGTCGAACGCAACACGATGACGGGGCTGCTGCGGCTCACGCTCCCGCAGGGGCGCCCCCTGCTGCATTTCGCGCGGCGCCTGGACGTGGTGGCGTGGACGCCGGACGTGGTCCGCTAACCGTCGCCCATTGCCGTCAGGCGCGGGCGTCCTGATGTTGGGTGATGCGCTTCTTTCATGCGTTTTTCATGCGTTGGTAGCGTTACGCTCCGTCGTATGCTCGACGAGTTCCACGTTTCGCGGCCCGCCCCGGTCGCCGCGTCGCCCGCCGTCATCGGATTCTAAGCGGGTCGCACGAGGCGCCCGGCGGTAACGGGTACACTGAGCACGGATGATGGTGTAGGGGATTATAGGAAGGATTATAATGGGCGAGACACTGGCATGGGGTATTCTGGGCACGGGCAGCATCGCGGGGGTTTTCGCCCGCGGCGTGCGGGGGTCGCGCACGGGTACGCTCGCCGCCGTCGGCAGCAGAACGGGGGACTCCGCCGAGCGGTTCGGCCGGGACTACGATGTCCCCAACCGCCACGGAAGCTACGAGGCCTTGCTCGCCGACCCCACTGTGCAGGCCGTCTATATCGCGACCCCCCACCCGCTGCACGCGGAGTGGGCCATTCGAGCGGCCGAGGCCGGCAAGCACATCCTCTGCGAGAAGCCGCTCACGCTCAACGCGGCTCAGGCCATGGCCGTGGTCGAGGCGGCGCGGCGCCACGACGTGTTCCTGATGGAAGCCTTCATGTATCGTTGCCACCCGCAGACGGCGCGCCTGGTCGCGTTGATCCGCGCGGGCGCGATCGGCGAGGTGCGTACGATCTCAGCGTCCTACAGCTTCGACACGCCCTTCGATCCTCACAGCCGCCTGTTCGATAACCGCCTGGGCGGAGGCGGTATCCTTGACGTGGGCTGCTACCCCATGTCGATGGCCCGGCTCATCGCCGGCGCCGCCACAGGCGCGGATGTCGTTGAGCCGATTGAACTCACCGGCTGCGGACACATCGGCGCCGAGAGCCGCGTGGACGAGTACGCCGTGGCCGCGCTTCTCTTCCCCGGCGGCATCGTCGCCCAACTCGCGACCGGCGTACGCGCGCAAGGGGACAACATCGTGCGCGTCGTGGGGTCGGCCGGCGCCATCGTCGTGCCCGATCCCTGGACGCCGGGCCGCGACGGTGGCGCCGCGATGATCGTGCTGCATGAGCATGGCGCGGCGCCGCGCGAGATCGTGGTCGAGGCGCCGGACGGCGCGGGGCTGTACGCCCTGGAGGCGGATACCGTGGCGGCGCATCTCGCCGCGCGTCAGTCCCCAGTCATGACCTGGGATGATACACTTGGCAACATGGCCGCGCTTGACCGCTGGCGCGCCGCGATCGGCCTCGTCTACGACGCGGAGCGGCCCGCGGCGGTCCAGCCCGTCGCGGGCCGGCCGCTGGCCGTGCGCGCCGCCCGCCCCATACCCACCGGCGCCATCGCCGGGATCGACAAGCCGGTCTCGCGGCTGGCGCTGGGCGTGGACAACCAGACCAACATGCCACACGCGGCCGTCATGTTCGACGACTTCTTCGAGCGGGGCGGTACCCTCTTCGACACGGCCTACATCTACGGCGGCGGGGCCTGCGAGCGCCTCCTCGGCCAGTGGATCGAGAACAGGGGCATCCGCGAGCGGGTCGTCATCCTCGACAAGGGGGCGCACACGCCCTACTGCACCCCGGAGGATCTGACGCGCCAACTCCTGGAGAGCCTGGAGCGGCTGCGGACCGGCTACGTCGACCTGTACGTGCTGCACCGGGACAACCCTGAGATCCCCGTCGACGCGTTTATCGACGAGCTCGACGCGCACCGGCGGGCTGGACGCATCCGCGCCTTCGGCGCCTCGAACTGGACGCTCGAGCGCGTCGCCGCCGCCCAGGAGTACGCGCGGTCGCGCGGTGTGCAGGGGTTCGCCGCGTTGAGCAACAACTTCAGCCTGGCGCGCATGGTCGAGCCCCCATGGGACGGCTGCCTCTCGGCGTCGGACGCGGCCTCGCGCGCCTGGCTCACGCAGACACAGCTGCCGCTGCTGCCGTGGTCCAGCCAGGCGCGGGGCTTCTTCTCCGGACGCGCCCGGCCCGACGATCGCTCCGACGCCGAACTGGCGCGCTGCTGGTATAGCGACGACAACTTCGAGCGCCTGGCCCGCGCCACGGAGTTGGCGCGCCAGCGCGGGGTCACGCCGATCGCCGTCGCGCTGGCCTATGTGCTGTGCCAGCCCTTCCCCACGTTCCCCCTGATCGGTCCGCGCGCTCTATCCGAAACGCGCACGTCGGTCGCGGCGCTGGACATCGAGTTGACGCCCGACGACCTGCGCTGGCTCAACCTCGAGTAGGATACGACTGTGCATGACCTGTTGCCGGCGCGGCCTCGTATGGCGCACACTGAGGGGCAGTGGAGGGGTGGCCGGTCCGGCTGATCCCAGGCGCCAGACGATAGGGGGGTGTGACCGATGACGGGACTGGAGACGCGGGAGCGGACGGCGGAGGGTCGGGTGGAGGAGCCGACGCGGTACCTGCCCGAGTCGTGGCACGCCGTGTTGGGGGCGGAGACCGCGCAGCCATACTTCGAGGATCTGCGGCGCTTCCTGGTGGCCGAGCGGCGAGCGCACACCGTCTACCCGCCGCGGGGCGAGACCTTCAGCGCGCTCGCGTTGACCCCCTTCGAGGACGTGCGCGTGCTCATCCTGGGGCAGGACCCCTACCATGGCCCGGGGCAGGCGCACGGCCTCGCCTTCTCCGTGCGGCCGGGCGTACCCGTCCCGCCCTCGCTCGCCAACATCTACCGCGAACTGCACGACGACCTGGGCTGCCCGATCCCCGACAACGGCTACCTCGTACCGTGGGCGCGGCAGGGTGTGCTCCTGCTCAACGCCGTGCTGACCGTGCGCGCGGGCGCGCCCACCTCGCACAAGGACCATGGGTGGGAGACCTTCACCGACGCCGTGATCCGCGCGCTCAGCGCGCGGGAGCGGCCCGTCGTGTTCGTGCTGTGGGGAGGCTATGCCGGGCGCAAGGCGGCGCTCGTCGACGCGACGCGGCACACCATCCTGCGCGCGGCCCATCCCTCCCCGCTCTCGGCGCACAACGGCTTCTTCGGCAGCCGCCCTTTCTCGCGCATCAACACGCTACTGCGCTCCTCAGGCAGCCCTGAGATCGACTGGTCTATTCCCAGTATCCAAGGATAACTAGCACTACAACTCCACCATTAACCTGCGACTAAAGTCGCTGGGGGCGACGTATGTTGAGACACTTCAGTGTCCGCGGTTTGCCATGCGATTTTAGTCGCGGGTCACTGTCACGTTGTAATATTGGTGAGTTTGGCGCGAGTGTCGCCGCTACGTCAGCCGATGCGTGTCGCCACGATCACGGCCATCCTGGGGCCCGTCAGGATCTCCGTCGCCGCCAGCCTCGGCTCGTTGAGCCAGAACTCGCGCACAAGGTCGGGCTGCCCGCGCCACTCCGGCGGCCACTGCTCCTCCGGAGTCATGTCGTCCAGCACGACGAGCCCACCGGGGCGGAGCGCCTCCAGCAGTACCTCCGGCTCATGCCGCTTGGCGTGGCCCCCGTCGGCGAACAGCATGTCGAACGGGCCGTGGGCCAGGATGTCGTGCCAATCGCCGTGCAGCGCCTGGACGCCTGGCGCGGGCATCAGGATCTCGCGCGCCGCCTCCGCCCGCGTCGCGTCCGATTCGACGGTGATCAGCCGCGTGTTGGGCGACAGCGCACCGGCCATCCAGGCGGCGCCCACGCCGCAGCCCGTCCCTATTTCCCCGATGACCCCCTCGCGGACGCTCCCCGCCAGTACGGCGAGCAGCCGTCCGACTTCGGGCCAGCACGATTGCGTGAACGCCATGCGCTCGGCGATCGCTGTAGCCCGCGCCACGAGCGGCGGAATCTCAGTCAGCGTCCTGTACGTCGCCATCCTCTAACCTCTCCTTGTTCGATATAGCCCGCGATCGGTTGTGGGGCACGCGCGCCTGTCCCCACACAGACCTTTCAAGGTCCGTGCCCTGCCAAGGCCCTTGTAGGGCCAGGCTCATGGCCCTCGCCAGGGTGTGCCCTCCATGGACGCGCGATCTTGGCGCGAAGGCCGGCGCGGAGTAGAATTGAGCGTACAGATTAACTGTACAAGGAGTTGCGTTTGTGTAGTCTCGAGGGATGTTCGATGGCGACAGATACTGTGAGCTATTCCGAGGCGCGTGATCGCTTCGCGGAGTTGTGGGATCGGGCGGTCGAGAACAGGGAAACAATCCGCCTCACCCGGCGCGGCGCCGAGCCGGTGGTCCTGCTCGCCGCCGACGAGTACGACGGGCTATTGGAGACCGCGCACTTGCTGCGTTCGCCGACGAACGCCGCGCGGCTGTTGAGCGCGCTGGAACGCGCACGGGCCGGCGAGGATACCCCGCGACCGCTGGACGAACTCCGCGCCGAGTTTGACCGTGCCGAAGAGGCGTAAGCGTCGAGAGCCGCCGGCCGGCGCCGCGGAGCGGCTGGCGGTCTTCCAGGCGGAGTTTAGAGAAGATCTGCGCTGGTGGACCCGCGAGCAACCAAGGGTGGCGGAGCGCGTCTGGGCGCTGATCGAGGAGGTGATGAGGACGCCTTTTGCCGGTACGGGCAAACCGGAGCCTCTGCGGTATCTTGGCTCGAACGTGTGGTCGCGGCGCATCACCCAAGAGCATCGATTGGTCTATCTGGTGCGGGACGATCGTATAGACTTCCTCCAGGGGCGCTACCATTACTAGTGTCTCGCTTGCCCGCTCCTCCCACAAGGGCCGTACCTTGGGGCTACGGTACAATGAAAGTGGGGGTGAAGATACATGACGACGACGATGAGGGAGAACGCCGCGCGCGCTTCGGCAGGAAACCCATTCTTATATAAGCGCCGCCGGACGCGCGTGGTGATGGTCGGCGATGTGGCCGTCGGCGGGGACAATCGCATCCGCGTGCAGTCGATGACCACCACGCGCACGCAGGACGTGGAGGCGACCGCCGCGCAGGCCGAGCGCCTCGTGCGGGCCGGCTGCGAGATCGTGCGCATCACCGCGCCGACCGTGCGCGACGCCAAAGCCATCGGCGAGGCGCGCGCGATCCTGCGCGGCAAGGGCATCACCGTCCCTCTCGTCGCCGACATCCACTTCTCGCCTGAGGCGGCCATGGCCGCCGCCGACTACGTGGAGAAGGTGCGCATCAACCCCGGCAACTACGCCGACTCGCGCAAGTTCGCCGTGCGCGAGTACACCGACGCGGAGTACAGGGCCGAGCTCGCGCGCATTGAGGAGCGCGTCACCCCCCTCATCCTCAAGCTCAAGGAGCGCGGCGTCGCCCTGCGCATCGGCACGAATCACGGCTCGCTCTCCGACCGCATCACCAACCGCTACGGCGACACCCCGCGCGGCATGGTCGAGTCGGCCCTGGAGTTCGTGCGCATCGGCGAGAAGAACGGGTACCGCGACATCATCCTGTCCATGAAAGCCTCTAACCCCAAGGTTATGATCGAGGCCTACCGCCTGCTGGCGGCGGAGATGGCGCGCGAGGGCATGGACTACCCCTTCCACCTGGGTGTGACCGAGGCCGGCAACGGCGAGGACGCGCGCATCAAGTCCGCCGCCGGCATCGGCGCGCTCTTGCTCGACGGCATCGGCGACACCATCCGCGTGTCGTTGGCCGAGGAGCCCGAGGAGGAGATCCCCGTCGCGCGGGCGCTGGCCGCGATGCTCCCTGTGTCCTTGGTAGAGCGCGGCGGGACGGCCGGGATCGACGATCCGACGCTCGTGCCCTCGTGGGACCCGTTGAGCTACGCGCGCCGCCGTGCCCGCGCGATCACTCTTGGCGGCGCGACGATCGGCGGCGACGCGCCGGCCGCCGTGCTCGCGCCGGCCCCGCGCGCGGCGGCCGGCGCGAACGGGCGCGCGCTGCCGATGGCCGGCGGCATGGGCGCGTTGCGCCGCGCGCCGCGCGCCGACGCCGCCCTTGTCGACGTGGTGGATGAGGGCGACCTGGAGCGCCTGTCCAGGCTGGCCTGGAAGGGCGCCGGCAAGGCGCGCACGGCGCTCGTCGCGCGGGGAAATAATCCTGCCCTGCTGGCCCGCGCGCTGGAGCACGCCGAGGGCGCCTACCTGCTGCTCGACGACGTCGCCGCTGACTCCGCCGCGATCGACGCGGCTCGGGTCTCCGGCAAGCCGCTCTTCCTCGCAGCGGTGTCCGTCGACCGGCTCGTCGAGGCGGCGCGCGCGGCCGCGGCCGCCGGGCTGCGCGATGTCATCGTAGCCCTCTCGTCCGATCCCCACGACCCCTACTCCACTCCGCTGATGACGCTGCACCGCTACCGCCTGCTCGTGGCCAAGCTCGCCGCAGCGGGGCTGGATATGCCCGTGTACCTGCGCTATGTCGGGGACCACGACGACGCCAAGACGCTCATCCATGCCTCAGCCTCGCTCGGCGCGTTGTTGTGCGATGGTATCGGCGACGTGGCGGGCGTGCAGGACGGCGCGGGGCGGCCGCTCGTCCCGTTGACCTTCAACCTGCTGCAGGCTACGGGACGCCGCATCACCAAGACCGACTACGTGGCCTGCCCCTCCTGCGGGCGCACGCTCTTCGACCTGCAAAGCACGACCGACAAGATCAAGGAGCGCACGGCGCACCTCGTCGGCGTCAAGATCGCCGTGATGGGCTGCGTCGTCAACGGGCCCGGCGAGATGGCCGACGCCGACTTCGGTTACGTCGGCGGCGCTCCCGGCAAGGTCAATCTCTACGTGGGCAAGGAGACCGTCGAGCGCAACGTGCCCGAGGAGGAGGCGGCCGACCGCCTCGTCGCTTTAATTAAGGCGCGCGGCCGCTGGGTCGAGGCCACGGACGATGAGGACGACGCGGACGAGGGGGAGGGCATCCTGTCCTCCTCGGTATATGTGGCAAGCTGAAGGGGACAAGAGATGGATGCTATTACAATTCCTGTGATAGTAGATGAAAATCGACGGATCGTTATCAAGCTGCCGGACTCTACCCCGATCGGGCTGGCCGACTTGGAGATCATCGTCCATCCGAAGGCGGATACCGCCAATGGGTCCGACAAGACCGGGCAGGCCGCGCCGGTGAACCCGGCGCGCGAGGCGGCGCGCATCAAGCTCGCGGCGGCCGGAGTCCTTAGCACCGGTATCCATGCTCCCATTGGAACCGTACCACCGACCGATGAGGAGATCGAACGCCTCGGTCAACTCCCCGCGGGCGCGCGTCCATCGGAGGAATTGATTGATGAGGACAGAGGGCTCTATTGAGCGCGCTTTTCGTCGATACAAGCGCCCTTGCCAAGAGGTATGTCAATGAGGCCGGCTCGGTATGGCTCAAAGGAGTAACGCGCCTGGCGGCGGGCAACGTCATCATCATCGGTGATGTGACGACTGTCGAGCTATCTTCGCTCCTTGCTCGGCGGGTCCGTGAAGGCGCGCTTACACGTAGTAGCGCCCCACGCTTGCGCGGTATTTTCCTGTGACATGTCGAGCGGGAATACCTAATCGTGGCCTTCGATAACGATGTGCAAGGCCGGGCTCGCGCCCTTGTGGATAGGTATCCATTGCGTGCGTTAGATGCGATCCAGTTGGCGAGTGCGCAGAAAGCTATGGCTAACTTGATCGATCCGCTCACCTTCGTGAGCAGCGATCCTAATCTGTTGGCCGCCGCCAGTGCCAAGAGCTTCGTAACGGATGATCCCTGGCTCATCCCTGAGCCGCATAACAGAGGCGCGCCGATGGCTACGGGGCGGGGACGCGCGTGATGCGGCCGGCGTACGTGCAGCGGACGACGTTGCCGCCGGCGCCGGCGTCGCAGTGGGACACACCGCTGCCGCCGTTGATGATGTCGTTGCCCGGGCCGGTGATAATCCAGTCCTCGCCGCTCCCGCCATTGATCCGATTATTGCCCGGACTGCTCCAGATCAGGTTCTTGCCGGGGCCGCCGTTGATGGTATTGTCGCCGCCGACGGCGCAGATTTTGACGTTGCCGTGACCGGCGTTGATGGTGTAGTTGCCGTTGCGTGTCACGATTACATCGTTGCCTCCCGTGCCGTTGACGATGGGTCTGGCGAGATTTGACACGGTGATGGTAGGCTTGGAGCCGAAGCACAGGCCGTTGATGTAGCCGATGGGGACCATCCGTGCCGGCGGACCCGCGGTCGGCCGGGGCTTGGGCCGCGGCTTCGGCGCGGGTCCGCCGGCGCCGCCCGGAGTGGTCCCCGTGAGCCGCTCGACGTACGTGCAGTGGACGACGTTGTGGCCCGAGCCGATGTAGCAGCGGGAGTTAGGGGCGTCGATTGTGTTGTTGCCCGCTCCAGATGCGGCGATGAGGCTCTTGCCCGTCCCGCCGTCGATCGTGTTGTTGCCGCCGACGGCGCAGATTCTGTCGTCGCCGCCGCCGCCGCTGATGGTATAGCTGCCGTTGCGTGTCACGATCACGTCGTCCCCGGCGGTACCCTCGACGACGCTGCCCCTGGCGCCGGGACCCGACACGGCGATCGTCGGCCTGGCGCCGAAGCACAACCCATTGACATACCCGGCAGGCGCCGGCGACGACAGGATTCGCGCCTGCCGCGGCTCCGGTGAGGCGGCGCGCGCGCCCGGCGCGCACACGACGACAAGGGCCAGCGCCAGCGGCGCTAGCGAGCGGGCCGGCCGGCCTCCCCTGCCGAGCGGGGAGAATTCCCTCGGGCAATGTCCTTCCGCGGTCTCCGTGCGCGTCTCCATGGGAATAATCTCCTCTCAACTAGATTCGTGGCGGCTGTGCCGTGTGCGTTTCTATAGCGATGATCTCGTAGGTGTCGCGCGCGAGGACGACGTCGACCCGGGCGTGGGCGGATACGTCGCGGAAGCCCGTCACGACCGCGGCGCGGCCCCCGTCGCCTAGCTCGACCTCGCGCGTGGGCAGCGCGCGTAAGCGCGGATGCGCCCGCCAGAACCGCTGCAACTCCGGTCGCCCCAGGGCGAACCCGGCCAGGGTGATATATCTGACCGCCGCGCAGGCTGGGCAATAGATGCAGATGCCCTCCGCGCCGCGGAACCCCGGGGGCGCCGCGGCGCTGTTCGGCACGTTCCTATACACGCCGGTCGCCGCCCCACAGCGCTCGCAGGGCGGCGACCCCGCGGTCAGGGCGCCTCGATAGAAGTCGTGTACCCAGCGATCCGTGCGGGTGAGGGCCGCCTTGTAGCCCTTGACGCCGTCGAGCGCGCGGGCCAGCGCTGGGCCGCGCAGGTCGGTGTAGGGGGTATCCTGCTCGGCGAAGCAGTTGGGACAGCGCAACGCGAACGCGGCCGAGTCCTTGTCGACGACGAAGCGCCCTGCCAGACGGCGCCCCCCGCAGCGCGAGCACCAGATGCGCGTTTCTTGCCATCCCCGCGACCCTTGGAGGTCCTCACTGGCTGCATCGGGCGTACCAAGCGCTCCGTAAGCCGCCGCGCTCGGGCGCAGCGTCGGGTCGGTCGTTAGGAGGCGGCGGAGCGTCAACTTACCTCGCTCGATACGCTTGGTCACCGCGTCCTCGCTCACGCCGAGGCGGGCCGCGACCTCGGCCATGGGCGACTCATGAATATATCGCTCTACGAGCGCGGCGCGCGTCGGCTCGGGGAGCAGCGCCAGGGCGCGGTCAAGCAGCGTGGCGAGCTCCGCGCGCTCTAGCTCAATCTCGATATCGAAGTCGGCGGCCTGCGTTTCGACGTCCGTGCCGAACAGCGGCGACCCGTCCGTAGTCTCGGTACGGGGGACGCGATGCGCCTGCTCACGGCCGTTTCGATGCGCCCAGCGCAGGCACACATTGCGGGCGACGGCGGCGAGCCAGCGGTCGCGTCCCGCCGCGTCGCCCGCGTCGCGCAGCTTGTGGGCGTGGCGCCAGGCCTCGTAGAGCGTCTCCTGCGCCAGATCCTCCGCGACCTCCGAGCGTCCGGTGAGGTAGGCGCACAGGCGCACGAGCGAATCCCGTTGCGCGGGCAGCAGCGCCTCCAGATCGCCCGACGTGTCCCCCTCCTGCCTCACCATGCCTCCCCCGCGGCGCCGATGGTGTTTGTCCGGGCGCCGCTATATTATTATCATCAAAAGGGCGACAAAGCCGACACAGTTTTTCGGCGCCGTTGCGCCACGGCCACCCGTTCGCCCGGCGCCCGGACGTGTGCCATGCGTTGGAGACTCGGCCTCGACCGGGCGCGGTATGTATGCCGCCATCCTCACTGCCGTGCTAACCTTCGGGTGCGGTATGCGCGCCGCCATCTTCACTACCGTGCTACCCTTAGAGAGAAGTGCCGGGCGCCCCGCCCGGATAAAATTTGTGACGTGCCGCCGGGCACGCCTGCCCCTCGATTAGCCCGCGCCGCGTTCGGCCGGCCGCGTTTCGACGGGCGCGGGTTTGGGAGTTACACACGTACATGGTTGCTATACCATCATCGGTGTCACGGGCCGCGAAGGGTACCGGGCTGGCGCGCTTCATGGACGCGTGCTACCGTCGCACGCCCGACGCCACGCCCGTCTGGTTCATGCGCCAGGCCGGCCGCTGCCTGCCCGCCTACCGCGCCTTGCGCGAGCGCCACGCCTTCCTCGAGACATGCAAGACCCCCGAGCTCGCCGCCGAGGTGACGCTAATGCCCGTACACGCCTTCGACGTCGACGCGGCCGTTATCTTCGCCGACATTATGTTGCCGGTCGAGCCGATGGGCATCGATCTGGAGATGCGCGAGAAGGTCGGCCCCGTCATACACAACCCCGTGCGCACCCTCGCCGATGTCGATGCGTTACGACTGATCGAGCCCGAGCAGGACACGCCCTTCGTGCTCGACGCCATCCGCCTAGTGCGTCGCGAGCTCGACGGCAAGAAGGCCGTGCTCGGTTTCGCCGGCGCGCCCTTTACCCTGGCCTGCTACCTGATCGAGGGCAAGCCGTCGCGCGAGTACGGCCTGGCCAAGAGCCTGATGTACCGTGAGCCCACGGTCTGGCACGCCCTGATGCGCAAGCTCTCGGCGGTCACGGCGGCCTACCTGCGCGCGCAGGCCGCGGCCGGGGCCGACGCGGTACAGCTGTTCGACTCGTGGATCGGCGCGCTCAACAAAGCCGACTACCGGCAATACGTGCAGCCGCATGTGCGCGCCATCTTCGACGCCGTTAAGGAGACCGGGGCGCCGGCCATCCACTTCGGGACCGGCACATCGGATCTGCTCGAAGAGATGGCCGCGGCCGGGGGCGACCTAGTCTCGGTCGACGCGCGCGTGCTGCTGGACGAGGCCTGGGCGCGCATCGGGTACGATCGCGGTATCCAGGGCAACCTCGACCCCACGCGCCTGCTCGCGGGCTGGCCGGCCACCGAGGAGGGCGCGCGCGATGTGTTGGCGCGCGCGGCCAGGCGTCCCGGCCACGTCTTCAACCTCGGCCACGGCGTGCTCCCCGAGACAAGCCCCGACCTGCTCGCCCGTCTGGTCGAGTTCGTGCATGACACGACGGCGCACAGTGGGCTGGAGCCTGCGACAGAAAGAGATACGGCAGGCGCACGCGGCAATCGGCAAGACACTTTTAGTGCCCGTGGTTTGCCATGCGACTTCAGTCGCAGGCTAAGTGCTAGAGGAGACACGATGAACAATAAGGAGTCGGTCGGCGTGTTGCTGATGACCTACGGCTCGCCCGAAACGCTGGACGACGTCCAGCAGTATATGACCAACGTCTACGGAGGTCGTGAGCCGGCCTCCGAGTTGGTCGATGAGTTCAAGCGCCGCTACGACCTGATCGGCGGCTCGCCGCTGGCGCGCATCACGCGCGAACAGGCTGCGGCCCTGGAGGCGGAACTGCGGCGACGCCACCCCGAGGGGCCGGCGTTCCACGTCGGGATCGGCATGCGCTTCTTCCCCCCCTTCGTGCCCGAGGGCATCGCCTCCCTGGCGGCGCGGAGCGTCGACCGCATCGTCGGCGTCATCATGTCGCCGCAGTACTCGCCCATCCTGATGGGCGGCTACCTTAAGGCCGTCGACGAGGGCCTCAAGGGCCTGGATCGCCCTATCCCTATGACCGTGGCCGGTTCGTGGAACGAGCAGCCGCTGTTCCTGGAGGCCATCGCCGAGCGGGTGCGCGAGGCGCTGGGACACGTCCCGGTCGAGGCGCGTGACGACGTGCAGGTGCTGCTCTCGGCGCACAGCATGCCTAAGCGCGTCGTCGAAACAGAGACCGGCTACATCGACCAGTTGAAAGACACCGCGGCGCGCGTCGCCGCGCTGGCGGGGCTCCCCGACGACCGCTGGGGCTTCTGCTACCAGAGCGCCGGCCACACGCCCGAGGAGTGGCTCAAGCCCGACTTCGCCGACGTGATGCCCGAGTTAGCCGCGCGGGGCCGGCGGCGAGTGCTCATCGCGCCGGTACAGTTCCTGGCCGACCACCTGGAGATCCTCTACGACATCGAGGTGGGCGCGCGCGAGCAGGCCGAGGAGCACGGTATCGAGTTCATGCGCACCTCCTCGCTCAACACCGCGCCGCTCTTCGTCGGGGCCCTGGCCGACGTGGTCGAGGAGCAACTGGCGTCCGCCGGAGCGGGCAAGGCGTCCGACCCCGTGCCGGCCTGACCCGGCGCGTCTCTCGTACAAGCTGCTATTGTGTTGTTGAACCCCGTTGAGTGCTGGTCATGGCGGACAGCACGACGCTGATGAGCGTGCCACGCTCCCTGCCCGGCGGGGGGCTCTCCGCCCACACGCGTCCCCCGTGCGCCTGCGCCACCGCCTTGACGATGGCCAGGCCAAGCCCCGCGCCGCCGCTTACTTGTGGCTGGCCGCTGCCCCGGTAGTACATCTCGAAGAGAAGGGGCAGGTCGGCGGGGGCGATGCCCGCGCCCGTGTCGGTGACGGTGATGATGACTTCGCCCCCCCGCTCGCCGCGCGGCGCGGCCTGGATCGTGATCTCTCCACCCGCGGGCGTATGCTGCAGCGCGTTCCGCACCAGGTTATCCAGGACGCGGTCGATCTGCCGCACGTCGACCAGCGCGGCCGGCGTCGGTGAGGCGACCGTCACCTCCAGGCGCACCCCCGCTGCCGCGGCTACGGGCGCGGCTCGCTCCAGCAGGTCGGAGAGCAGGTCGGCCGTGGGATAGGGCGCCAGGGTTAGCCGCGGCGTCGGCCCTTGTAGCCGGGCGAGCGTGAATAGATCATCGATCAGCGCGGCCAGCCGGTCCACCTGCACGTCCAGCGCCCGCAGGTAGTGCGCCACCGCGGCCGGTTCCTCGGCGACCACGCCGTCGGCCAGGGCGCTGGCCACCGCTTGCAGCGCGTTGAGCGGCGTGCGCAGGTCGTGTGATATGCCGCTGACCAGGTCGCGGCGCGCGTCTTCGAGGGCGCGCTGTGTCTGTTGCGCCTCGGCGACGCTGGCGGCCATGCGCTGCATGTCGGCGGCGAGCACGGCCAACTCGTCCCCGCTCTCGACCGGCGCCGGCGCGTCGAGATGGCCGGCGGCCATGCGCCGGGCCGCGTGCATCAGGACGGCGATGGCGCGGCGGAGCGTGTCGGCCAGGGACAACGCCAACGTCAGCGAGATGAGTAGCGCGAAGAATAGGAGCATCAGCATCACGTACGCGTCCTGCGTGCTCACGAGCATCAGGCGCGCCGTGACCAGCACGTCGCCGAAAGCGACCAGCGCGCCGAGGCCGACGCTAAAGACTACCTTGCGCCGGATGGCGCCCAGGCCCACGCGCGGGCCGGCCGCCAGGGCCAGCGTGCCCAAGAGCAGGGCCAGGACCGCGCTGCCGAACAGCAGGGCAATCGTGCCCAGGGGCTGGCGGCCGGGCGGGTGATAGAGCCAGAGAAAGACGCCCTCTCCGGCCACCAGGACGCAAATGCCGGCCAGGCTATAGAGCAGGCTACGCCCCCACAGCCGGATCTGTGTCTCCCTTGGTGGCGGTGGGGCGGGCAGGGCGTCGCGCGCTTCCCTACCCGTCACTGGTCTCCTTCAAGCTTGTAGCCGACGCCCCACACTGTCTTGACGTAGCGCGGATGTAGCGGCTCGGGCTCGATCTTCTCGCGTAGTCGGCGCACATGCACCGTGACCGTGCTGGTATCGCCAATGTAGGTGTAGCCCCACACCTGGTCGAGCAGTTGTGCGCGCGAGAAGACCACTCCAGGGTGGCGGCCCAGGAAGAGCAGCAGGTCGAACTCTTTGGCCGTGAGCGCGAGCACCGTGCCATCGTGCGTGACGCGGCGCGTGCGCGGGTCGATCGCGAGGCCGTCGTACCGTAATGGCGCGCCGCCCGGGGCGCCGGCCACTGGGGCTGTCCGGCGCAGGAGGGTTTTGACGCGTGCGACGAGAGCGCCCGGACGCACGGGCTTGCTCACGTAGTCGTCGGCGCCCAACCCCAACCCCAGCACCTCGTCGGCTTCCGTACCCTTGGCCGTGAGGATGAGGATGGGCACGGGGCTCTGGGCGCGCAGCCGGCGGCAAACCTCTAGCCCGTCCATGTCGGGCAGCATCAGGTCGAGTACCACCAGCCGAGGCTCTTCGGTCGTCGCGAGCGCCAAGGCCGATGCGCCGTCGGCCGCCACCTTTACGTGGAACCCCTCGTAGCGCAGGTAGCGCGCCACGACCTCGCTGACAATAGCCTCGTCCTCCACCACCAGGATCGGTTGATCGTCCGGTCGCATCATGGCGCCCTCTCATCCGTGCCACATAGACATCGCGCGATGGGTAACACACGCATCTTTCATCCTTACCATCATAACGCCACCACCTTACGCATCAGTGACAAGGATTACGAAAGCCTTACAGTCTGACTAGGCCATCACCTCCTGCGACGCGCCAAGCCGGCGCATCAGCTCGCCCGCGGGCAGCGGAGGGCTCAGGTAGTCGCCCTGCGCCTCGTCGCAGCCCAGGTCCGCCAACAGGTTCCATGTGTCCGCGTCCTCGGCGCCCCCGGCCACGACGCGCAAGCCCAACCGATGGCCCGCGTCGATGGCCGCGGACACGATGGCCACGCCGTCGCTGTTCTCCGTCGCCCGCCGCACGACCGCCGCGTCAATCTTGAGCTCGTCCAGGGGCAGTCGCGCGAACGAGGCCAGTGACGCACGCCCCCCATCGCTGGCGACCGCGGAGATATGGACACCGAGCGAGCGCAGGCGGGTGAGCGCCGCGAGGATACGCGCCGCGTCCCCCGTGGTCATGCTCTCCGCGATGGCGTCCCCCCCGACCTCGAGATGCAGCCGTGAGGGCCGCACGGCATGTCGCGCCAGCAGCCCGACGATCGTGTCCGGCAGGCGTGGATCGCGCAGGGTAAACCGGGAGAGGTTCACGGCTACGTCAAACGGAAGGCCCGCCCACTCCCAGTGGCGGCATTGCCTGAGCGCCGCGTCCAACGTCCAGCGCGTCAGCGCCGCGCCCAGATCCGCCTGCTCGGCCCGCGGGATGAATTGCTCGTCCGGGGGGAGTCCTTGCTCCGGGCGCCGGTAGCGCGCCAGGGCTTCCACCCGGCGGACATCGCCCGTCGCGATGTCGACCGTGGGTTGGTAGTGCGGCAACAACCCGTCGTGCGCGATGGCGTGGCGCAAGACATCGCCGAGGGCCTGGCGATCCGGACTGCGCCCGTCCGGCGCGGCATAGACGGCGAGGGCGGCGCCGGGGCGCACGGCGGTGCGCTTCGCCGCGTACATGGCCGCATCCGCGCAACGTAGGAGGGTGGCGGCATCCGTGCCGTGCGCGGGATAGAGCGCGACGCCGATGCTGGCCCCCACGACGAAACGGCGCCCCTCCGCCACGACGGGCGCCGCCAATGCGGCGAGGATCTTGCGCGCGGTCCGTGTCGCTCCGTCCTCGTCGTCGCCCGGTAAGAGGGCGGCGAACTCGTCGCCCCCGAGACGCGCGACCGTATCGCGTTGGCGCAGCACACTTCGTAGGCGCGCGGCCACCTCGCGTAAGAGCAGGTCGCCCTGGTGGTGACCCAGCGTGTCGTTAATCGTCTTGAAACGGTCGAGATCGATCAGGAGCAGGGCCAGGACCGTGTTATCTCGATCCGCCGCGCGCAGGGCCTGTTCCAGGCGGTCGTGGAGCAGGGCGCGGTTAGGCAGACCCGTGAGGACATCGTGAAGGGCCTGGCGCCGCAGCGCCTCCTCCGCCTCCTTGCGCTCCATAAACTGGCCGATTTGGGCTCCGATCGCGATCAGCGCCTCCACCAGATCGGCGTGCGGCGGCCGGATGTCTCGCCGGATGAACTCTATGACTCCCTGGACGGCGCCGGCGATCAGGATAGGGATTCCGATGGTCCCGTAAAGCCCCTCGATGGCGGCTAGCGGCGCGCCCGATCCGGGGGTAGGCGCGCCCATGCCGGCCACCCAGGCGGGCGCGCCGCTGGCCCAGACGCGGCCCGGGACGCCAATACCCGGGGCGCAGGCGCCCCCCGGAGCAAGCGCCGCGAACCCGGCGCCCTCGCTCGACGGGCGACGCCAGAGCGCGGCGCAGCGGAGGACGTTGTCGCGGTGGTCCACACTCCAGAAACGGCCCACCTCCCATGCGGCGCCGTCGCAGATCGCTTGCAGCAGATGTGGGACGGCGTCGCGGAGCGCGGCCGACGTGGCCAGGACGGTAGCCGCAGTATTTTGTAGCGTCGCGCACTCCGCTCGCGCGCGCAGGATCTCCGTGGCCTCCCGGTATGTGGTGATATCGATGAAACTGACGATGACCGGCCCCTGCCCGTCTCCTGGCGACTCGTCCCCGTCCTCCCGCACGGGGACGGCGTCTACCTGGAGCCAGCGGAGCCGTCCGTCCGGCCGTGACGCACGGACCATCGTCGCGCACTGAGGGCGGCGCGTGCGCAACGCGGTCCCAATCAGTTTCTCGCCCTCGTGGGGGTCCCCGCCGTCCGCGTCGATCGCCCGCCAGAGCGCGACCGAGGACGGCTGCCCGCGCATCTCGTCGAGGCGCACGCCCAGGATCCGTTGCGCCGCGTCATTGGCGTCCACGAGCTCCCCCCTGCGATTCAGGACGACGAGGCCGCAGGTCATGTCCGTGTAGAGCGCATGCACGCGCTCCGTTTCGTGCGCGCTGCTGCCTGGTGGGCTTGGAGCCATATCCGGGGACTCCCCAAAAGCGGGCACGATCCCATTGTCGGCCATGCCTGTGCCAGCGGCCCCGAGGGCGGCGCGTTGCTGGTCCGGCGATGGGTGATGCGGCGCCGCGCGGGCAGGCGCGCCCGCGCCGCCCCCATCGGTCTCCCCCCCTGCCTCGACGCCTTCGGGCAAGAGCGTCAGATCGTCCGATAAGGGGGAGAGGGTCGTGCGGTCGGCGCCCCGGCGCCGAGAGTCGTTTCCGCGCCGACGTATGATGGACGACAGCCAGGAGCGCGCCGTGTTCCCCCCGTCGTCGCCAGGGCCGTCATTCAAATCCACCACACCACCCTCCTCTCCAAGAACCCCCTCTTACGCCGGATCGGGGTCCGCGCGGCCATGCCGCGACGTACGCGCGCAATAAAAGTGAAAATCCATCACGGAGAACTCGGTGTATCCCGAGGGTGGAGCGGGTGACGCGCGGTGATATCACGAATGACGACGACCCCTTGCCCGTCGGCGGGGGCGTCGACCGGCCGTCCGTTCGCCTCTAGGTAGTGGCGGACGCCCTCCCCCGTCCCATCGGGGGCCGCGGCCATCAGGACAAAACGCATGCTGAACGATTCGCCCCGCGCGGCTCGCTGTCGCGGCGTCGCCTCCGGAGACAGCGGCTGCCCCTGCTCGTCGACCAGCGCGACGGCGCCGGCGTCGCCGAACAACTGCTCGTAGGCCGCGTTGGTGAGCACGGGGCGACCGGACTGGTCGACGACCAGCACGGCATCCCCGACGCTGGCCAGGATCGCCGCCAGCCGCGCCCGCTGCGCCTCGAGCGCCGTGACCACCTCCCGCAGTTCCTCGTCGCGGGCAGTGGCGTCGTCGTTGGTGGTGTGTAGCTCCTCGATGGTCGCCTGCAGTTCCTCGTTGAGCGTCTCGAGTTCTTCGTTGGTGGCCTGCAGTTCCTCGTTGAGAGTCTCGACCTCCTCCGTGGCAGCCTGGGCCTCCTGTGTCCCGGCCAGGGATGTCTCGTTGGCGCGGCGCAACTCCGCGATCGTTCGGTTCAGGCGCCGATTCGCGGCGAGAAGCTCGCGATTATGCGTGGCCGCCTGCCGCGCCTGCACCCGCACCCGCTCCATCTCCTCCTGCTGCCGCGCGTGAGCCTGCTCCATCTCCCCCACCTGGAGCCTGTGTGCCTGCTCCGTCACGGTGACATCGGCCACCAGGACCATCACGAACGCGACGGACCCACCTTCGGCGGCCACATCATGAGGATAGCAGGCGATCCGAATGTAGCGCATCTCGCCCGTGGCCGCATCCAGCCGCACGGCCTCGTCTATCGAGGCTGGCGCCGGGCTGTCGAAGGCCGCGTCGATGGCGGCGCGCAGCGGCGCGGACGGCACGCCTTGGGCCAGATGGATGATGTCTTCGCCAACCGCCGTCTGGTGGATAGCCAACAGGTCGAGGGCGGCGTCGTTGATAGCCTGCACGTCGTACCGCCGGTCCACCACCACCGCGCCCAGCGGAAACCCGGACAGCGCGCCCTCCCCCACCTCGACACTCTCCACGCCTGGCGCGTCCCCCGGCCCCCCACGGACCTCTCTCCTCGCCGCCTCAGGGCGGCCAAGCGTCAAGCGCACAGGCGTCGATAGCGTGGTGGCCGCGGCCCGCGCCGGCGGCACCACGATGCGCTCACCTTGGCGGCGGTAGACGTTGAGCTCCGGATGGATGGGCGCGAACCACTCGGCCAACAGGCCCGTCGCCTCGGCCGTGCCCAGCGCGAGGTAGCCGCCGTCGCGCAGCGCGAAGGCGAAAAGCTGGAGGGCGCGCCGCTGCAACTCCGGCGTGAAATAGATCAGCACGTTGCGGCACAGCGCCAGGTCGATGCGCGGAAAGGCGGGACGCTGCCCCAGATCGTGCTGCCCGAAGACGACCAGGCCGCGTACGCGCTTGACGACCTCGTACGCTCCGTCGACCCCCACGAAGTAACGCGCGATCAGGTCCTCCGGGAGGGTCGAAAGAGCGGAGGCCGGGTAGACGCCCCGCCGCGCGAAATCGATGGCCGTCGCATCCAGGTCCGTGGCGAAGATGCGCACCGTGAACTGGTCCAGGTCGGCGCCCAGGACCTCGGTGACCAGGATGGCGAGGGAGTACGCCTCCTCACCGGTCGCGCAACCGGCCGACCACAGACGCACCTCGTTCCCGCGCCCTCGCGCCGTGTCGATCAATGAGGGTAGCGCCTGCTCCCGCAGATAGGAGAACAACTCGGGGTCGCGGAAAAACTCCGTCACCTTGATGAGGAAGCTGCTGATCAGCCGCTGGTATTCCTCAGGATGGTCGTGCAGGTACGCGCGGTAGTCGGCCAGCGTCCCTGTACGCGTGGCGGCCATGCGGCGTTGCAGCCGCCGCCCGATGGTCGGCGCCTTGTAGCTCGTGAAGTCGATGCCGCTGCGGGCGCGCACCTCCTCGAGAAACGTCCGCAGCGTCGCCTCCTCGTGGGACGGCCCTAGTATAGGGGCGTCGGTCACAAGGTCGTGCAGCAGCGGCCCGATGTCCTCCAGGTTGGCGACGATGTCCACTGTCGTGGGCGCCAACGACCGGGGCATCGCGGGATAACTGGCGGTCTCTGGGTTCTGGATCATCACCGTGCCGCCCGCCTGCTTGACGGCGCGCGCGCCGGCCGCGCCATCCGAACCCGTGCCGGTGAGCACGACGGCGACCAGCCGGTCGCGGTACGCGTGCGCGGCGCTGCTCAGGAGCAGATCGATCGAGGGCTTAGGACGGCCGGCGCCCTCGACGGGCACACCCACATGTCCATCCGTAATCTCGACGTGCCGATCGGCCGGCGCGACGAACACAACGCCCGGTTCCAGGGGTTCGCGCGCGGCGATCGTACGCACGGGGAGCGGGCTGCGCCGCGCCAGGATGTCGCCGAGATGGCTGGGATGTGTGGGGCTGAGGTGCTGGGCCAGCACGATCGGGGCGGGGAAGCCGGCCGGTAGCGTCGCTACGAGCGTCGAGAGCGCGGAGACACCCCCCGCCGACGAGCCGATCACGACGAGGTAGGGCTCCCGTTGCTCCTCCGCCATGGTCCACCGCCTTTCTTGGATGCCCGGCGGCGCCTGCCGAGCCTGTCGCCTGTCCACCCTCGGCGCTTATCCTTGATTCTCCACCATTCCACGCGATGCAGGGGACCGGAACCGCTCAGGAATGCACGGAATGATGCACGGAAAGCGCCTGCGGAGGAGCGGCGGCAAGACGTGTTACTATGACGTGAAGCATAGCCGATAGCGAGCAGGTATGCAGGTATGCAGGCCGTGCCGCGACAAGCGACGTATGAGGAGGGGCCTGACACATGGCGAGGCGGTCCTCAACCTTCGGAAATCTACTGAGGCAGTATCGCGTGGCGGCCGGCCTGACGCAGCAATCGCTGGCCGCGCGCGCGCGTCGGCCGGCGCACCATCAGCGATCTCGAGCGCGGCCTGTTTCACAGCCC
>JAABUQ010004448.1_pt1 | contig 23934 bp, 24 predicted proteins | sample 5560001 | NCBI WGS metagenome assembly JAABUQ01 (sample SAMN10711888, study PRJNA513371) | rock metagenome | isolation source: Antarctica rocks | place: Antarctica: Victoria Land, Finger Mt nord | collected 2015-12-18
GCATCAAGATCCGTCCGCGTGATCGCTACCGTCATGTCCGACCCCCATGCCACGACAGGCAGCGAATCGGAACCCGCCGAGCCCCTCCAAATCACGTTCGAGTCAGCTCGTCAGGCGGCTGGTATTACCCATGACGGCAGAAGCGTAGCGATGGACGGCGGCGATATCGGCGCTTTGGAGCCGATCCCGGGCAAGATCGTAGTCTCCCGCCAGCATGGCGTCGGCAGCCTGATCCAAAAGATCGGCCGCCTCATGAAGTTCGGGTATTATCGGCAAGAAGCACCCTCGCGGAGCCCAAAACTCCGTCTCGGGTTCAAGCTCAGGCTTCCGTCCGGACGCCACCCACATGCAAGCTTCATACGCGAATCGGATTGATCGCGCGTTAACTGCAAATGTGACGGTTCACCTCATCCAGGGTCCGTTCATCCGGCCAGAACAGAAGCGAGATCACCAACAGGATCGGGACGCCGGCTGCCATGCCGACCAGCAAGGGCGACACCGCCAACGCCAGTCCCGCGCCGGCGACGGTTTCTAGGACGCGTAGACCCACGTGCGCCAGCGAACCAGGGCGCGTCTGCAGCCGAAGGTGTTCTCGCGCGTTGCTGGGGTTGGCGGTCAGGCGACGATCGCCCCTTTCGCAAGGATGCAGGATGACCGCAGCTCAACCGCCGAAAACGCCCACCTCCGGGCGCGGGGAACGAACCCGGGAGGGCACGGTAAAACGGCCCCCCAATTCGGCCCAGGAGGCCGGCGACGAGGCTATCATTCCGGATCAGACTGCCGAGGCCGGGCCGGAGCCGCTCGATCAATCCAACGAGTCCGACCAGTCACAGAAATCGCTGCGCGGCAGCGGCCCGCCCTCCTGACTGATCAGCGGCGGGGGAACTGCAGGGCGACGATCTCCGCGCCTGCCGGTCCGGCTGTGACCGTGAGCGCCGCGTCGCCGGGTTCGACGAACAGCAGCGAGCGGGCGGGCAGGGGTGCCGACTGCTCGAGGGTGCCGCTCAGCACGACCCAGTACTGCCCGGCGCCGGTCGTCGGGTCCGGACCGGTGATCCTGCCGCCGGGAGCCAAAGTGTAGCGCCACGCGCCGACGCCGTCCTCGGCCGGCGGGATGACGGCGCGGCAGCCCGTCTCGCACGCTTCTGCCAAAACGGCCGGCTCGACCGGCGGCTCCGGCTCGGCGACCGCCTCGCGATGCACCCGGTCGGTCGCGGCGCGCAAGTCCGTGCGAGCCTCGGGCATGTAGCGCGCGCCCGGGTCCCAGCCGTTGCGCAATGTGAAGTAGGCGACGCCCTCGCTGCCCGCCTTGATTGGGCCGTAGGCGCTGTGCGCGTTGGTGTAGTGCAGCGTGACGGGTCCGACCGGATGCGAGGCCAGGTGGCCGCTGCCGCCGATCACCACCTGCCACTGGTCGGACCGATGGAAGTGCGCCCGCACCACCGTCCCGGGATCCTGCTCGACCAGGAACGCCATCGGGTACAGCTCGCCCGGCGCCAACGCCGGCTCGCCGCTCAGGCCGAGCGCCTCGCGCATGATGCGGTTCTGGCCGATGAACGTGGTGTGATAGAACGGCGTGCCGTCGGACGAGGCGCGCCGTCGGGTCTCCCGAGCCTCGGTGCTCGATTTCACGATCATGCCTTCGATCCCGTCCCGTGCCACACGGGACATTGGAGTGACGCTCCCTGTCAATCAAGCCGCCCGGTCGATCCCTGCTGCTGTCCTGCATGGCGGCGTTCGCCGTGGCGCGCACGGCGGGTGCCGCGTGCAGCGTGCAGTCGGTGGCCGAGCTGCCGCTGCGCAACAGCGCCGGCTTCCTCACCGTGGCGGCGAGCGTGGCCGGCCAGCCGGTCTCGCTGCTGCTGGATACCGGCGCCGAGGCCGGGCTGGTGACACCCGAGGCGGCGCGACGGCTCCGCCTGCCGCTCGACCCGAACCGGCGGACGCGAGTGGAAGGCACCGGCGGCGCGGGCGCCGTCGCGTCGCATGCGGTGCTGAGCGGTGTCGCGCTCGGCTCGATCGCGCTGCCGTCGCGAAGCGTCCCGGTCGGGCCGCTGCCCGCCATCCCGCGCGTCGTGCCGCCGGTCGCCGGCCTGCTCGGCGCCGATGCGCTGGCGGGCTTCGACGTCGAGATCGACGTCCGGCGCAACCGCCTGGCGCTGCACGAGATCTACGGCGACTGCGACGATCCGGTGCCTTGGCCGCATTCCACTGTCCCGCTGCGCCGGGTCGGCGATCGCCTGACCCTGACGGCCATGCTGGACGGCCAGCCGTTCGAGGCGCTGATCGACACCGGCGCGCTGTCGATCGTGCTGGATCCTGATACCGCGGCGACGCTGGGCGTGACCGCGGATATGCTGGCGCGCGATCCGGGCGGCATCAGCGGCGGCGTCGACATGCGCGAGCTGCCGTTCCACTGGCACCGGTTCGCGTCGTTCGCGGTCGGCGAGGCGATCTTGCGCAACCCCGTGCTGACCGTGACCACCGTGCACGAGGCCACCCCGATCCTGCTGGGCGCGAGCTGGTTCTCGGCGCACCGGGTCTGGCTGTCCTACGCTACGGGACGGCTGTTCATCGCGCGATGACGGAGTGACATCATAGAGCGGGCACGACGGTTAGGGCCGGCGCGTCGTAAGTAGGGAGGAGACGGGCATGGATTTCGGCATCGGCATCGCCACAGCGGCGGATTCGTGGAAGCTGGCGCAGCGCGCGGAGGAGCTCGGTTTCACGCACGCCTGGTTCTACGACACCCAGATGATCACCGCCGATCCGTTCATCGCAATGGGCGTTGCTGCCACCAAGACCTCGCGCATCCGGCTCGGCACCGGCGTGCTGGTGCCCTCGAACCGGATCGCGGCGCAGACCGCCAACTGCTTCGTCACCTTGAACCAGCTGGCGCCCGGGCGGATCGATTTCGGCGTGGGCACCGGGTTCTCGGCGCGACGCGCGATGGGGCTCGGCGCGATGAAGCTTGCCGACATGGCCGAGCATGTTCGCGTCGTCTACGGCCTGTTGCATGACGAGATCGTCGAGACCGACATCGAGGGCAAGCGGAAGAAGATCAAATTCCTCAATCCCGAGGTCGGGCTGCTCAACATCAAGGACGACGTGAAGCTGCACCGCCTACGGGCCGAAATCGCAGGCGCTGGTGGCCAAGCTCGACGCGGCTTGGATGACCTTCGTTGCGGATGTGGACGGCGCGATCGAGGCACTGCGGTCCATGCAAGCGAGCTGGCAGGAGGCGGGGAACGCGCGCTCCGGCCTCTACGCGACGGCCTGGGTGCCGGGCACCGTGCTGGCCGAGGGCGAGGGGGCGGACAGCCCGCGCGCGATGGCGCAATCGGGGCCGCGGGCGGCGGTGCTGCTGCATCGCGCGGCGGACCTCGACATGCAGGATGGAAGAACACCTCCGACGTGCCGGAGACGGTCGCCGCCGAGGTTAAGGGGTACGTGGATCTGGCGCGCGGCTTCGCGCCTTCGGACGCACGTTACATCAACAACCATCGCGGCCACTTCGTGTTCGTCAAGCCCGAGGAGCAGTGCTTCGTCACCGCCGAGCTGATCCGCCGCACGACGTTCACCGCGGGGGAGCAGGAGATCAAGCAGCGCATCGAGGCGCTGCGCAGCGCCGGGTGGTCGCAGATCACCATCCCAATCACGCCCGGCTGCGAATGGGCGCTGGAGGACTGGGGGCGGATCAGGCAGGCGTTCGCTTAGGCTCCTCGGCCGCGCTGGTCCGACCATATTCGGCCTGTTGACGCGGCAGGGTCACGTGGTGGAGGGCGCGTGGACCGTGGATGAGCATGAAATCAAGTAGTAAGACATCGGCGAAACCGGGCGCGGCCGGCGAGCCAAGATCATGAGGGGCAATGAGCGACGATCAGATTTTGGCGGCGCTGGCTCGGCTGGAAGCCGGGCAGGCAGGGCTGGAAGCCGGGCAGGCAGGGCTGGAAGCCGGGCAGGCAGGGCTGGTAGCCGGGCAGGCAGGGCTGGTAGCCGGGCAGGCAGGGTTGGTAGCCGGGCAGGCAGGGCTGGAAGCCGGGCAGGCAGGGCTGGAAGCCGGGCAGGCAGGGCTGGTGGCCGGGCAGGCAGGGCTGGTGGCGCGTATGGACCGGCTGGACGACCGCTTCGCCGGACTGCGGGTCGACCTGATGGCGCGCATGGACCGCTTGCAGGACGCCCTGACCGAGCAACGCGGCGAGGCGGACACGTTGCTCGACCTTCTGGTGGCCAACCAGCGCGTCGCCGAGCGGGGTGGCTCGGAAGCGCGATCGGCGTTCGACGTCGCCAGTTCGAACACGATGGTGCTGACGCAGCTGATGCAGAAAGTGGTGCGCCTCGAGGAGCAGGTGCGCGAATTGCGCGAGGGGCGATGAGGCGCTGATGGAAGCCAATGTCGGAGGTCTCGACAACAAGTCGGACATGTTTCTGCGGCGATCGCCCGAGTAGCGGGCCAGGTCCGGACGTCTCCACCAAATCATTGAGTTCACGGCCCTTGGCCGCCGCCTAGCCAGTCGAGGATGCGAGGGTTCTCGTCTCGCGGATAGGTGTGCGAAAGGTCGTCGATCTCGCGAAACGTGACGTCGGCGCCGGCGGACGCGAGGGCGCGGGCGACGCCACGGGCGCGGCCGACATCGAACATCCAGTCGAGCGTGCCGTGGATCAGGTAGATCGGCAGCGCGGCCAGGCGTGCGGGTTCCACCATCTCGAGCAGCATCGGATGGAACCCGGTCGCGGCGGGCGCGAGATGGGTAAAGGGCGAGGTATCGGCGAGCCCGCTCAGCAGGGCGAAGGTGCCGCCGTCGCTCATTCCGGTAAGCAGCAGGCGCGACGGATCGACGGTCCAGCGTTGCCGCACATGCGCCAGGATGTGCTCGATGTTGGCGCTGTCGTGCTCGGGTTCGCGCAAGGACCAGGTTGCGCCGATCGCGGTCGGCGCGATGACGATCGCCTCGCGCGTGCGCGCTGAACGCAGCCACGACCATAGGAACGCGCCGCCGTTACCGCTGCCGCCGTGCAGCGCCATGACGAGCGGGTAGGCGCGGGCGGCGTCGTAGTCCTCCGGCACGTAGAGCGAGAACCCGCCACGCTCACCCGGTGTCTCGCCCGAGTGCATGACTCCGACATCGCTGCGTGTGGGGTCAGCTTGCGCCAGCTGTTCACATCGTGCCGCGGCATCCCGCGCCTCGGATTCCAGGAAGAACCGGCTCACGGCCGGGACAACGGCGGCGACCGGATACAGCGCCGCTTCGGCGCGATTGGCGTGACGCAGCGCCCGGTAGGCTTCCCGCGCGCCCTGCGCGGACGCGGCTGCCGCGCGCAGCCCATCGAACGCGAGCAGCGCCGCATCCCCCGCCGCAACGAGATGGTGGCGCAGCGTCGCCAGCGGTTCCGGCCACGGGCGTGCGTGGCAGGGTTCGATCGCCTCGCGCAGCTTGGCGTCGCGTGACCCGGCCTCCGCGAGCAGGGCTGCGAGAGCGGCTGGCTGCATGTACCGCGCCATGTATCCGAGCGCGCCCATCGCCGCCAACAGGGCGGGGACCAGGGCGGCGATCGCGTCGAGCGCAGGATCGTTGTCGTCGCGCATCGTGTGCTCCTCAGCGGGTATATCGCAGAGGTGAAGGCAGGGCCCGGCGCCTGTAGCGTCGGTTGCCTCCGGCGCGCCGGAGGCCCGGCGATGACGGGTTTCGCTTGGCTGAACCCGTCCGACGCTTGCGATCACGCAGTCTACAGAATAGCCGAGGCCGCCTGCATCGACAGCAGACACTTCACCGCAAACTCCACCTGGTCGTGGAAATGCCGCGGATTCAACTTGCTGATTTCGCCGTCCTCGGCAATCGCAACGAGGTACTGAGGAACCGGGATATAGCCGATCGTCGGTATTTGCGCTCGATGGAACGGGCCTCCCTCGCCACCGAACCCGCCGCCGCTGAGCACCGCCGCGCGGTCGAAGGTGTTCGGGAGAGCTTGCTCGGTAATGCTCGCGAGGGCCGGATCGGCGGGGCCGGGTTGTCGTAACTGGAAGCTTGGCTGCGTGACATAGATATGGGCTTGCTCCAACTTGCCGGTCGGAGCGTAGACCAGACCCGAATCGCCGAGCAAATCCTGCCACTCGTTGCAACCGAAATGTTTGATGGTCAGGCAGGCCGCGGTTTTGCTGATGATCTGCGGGTGCTGTTGGATCCAGTCGCCGCTTGATCCTAGATAAAGGTGGCTGAAGTGGCCCGTTGCCACCATGAACGCGATGCTCTTCGGGCGTTGCGATTGGGGGAGGCGCGCAAAGTATCGCGCGACGTGAAGGAGGGCGATGCCTCCGTTCTCCTCGGCGATGTTGGGACCGTCGGAGTGCGTATTGCACACCAGGAACTGGTCATCGGCCGAGCCGTAATTCGCCCCTGGAAGAATGCCCCACACGGTACTGGTGGATACCTGCTTAATCGCGGCCTCAAGCGTGCTCGTGACCTCGGCGCTAGTTCCGGCGAGATTAGACTTGATCCAGCTACCTGTCCCCTCTGTCACCCACAGGGCCGGTATCCCACCGACCGTTGCCGCCGGATCCGAACCGCTGCGGCTTCCCTGAGGATACGACGAAAACGAGGCCTCGAACGGAGCATACTGGCCCGCGGCATTCCCGTCCGACAGGCCTACCCACCCAAGAATGATCCCCAGCACGCCGGCCTGGGTCGCGTTGGCGATGTCGGGCGGTATTTGGATCGAGTAGGTCGCGTTGGGGGGAATGACGAAGGTGTCCTGGTTGATTTGCCCGACGTCATAAAGTTCGTCGACCGTGCATGTGGTCGGCGAGGGGGTCCCCAACGCCGCGGAATAATCGACATAAGCGATTTTGCCCGCCGCATCCGACCAATTGATGCTTCCAGCCCCGGTGAATGTGCCCAAACTCACCACCGAGCCGGTCGCGGACGAGACCGGCGGGATGATTGCAACGTCGGTCCCATCGGCCGCGGGATAGCCGCCGCCGGTGCCGGGAGCGGCCAACGTGGGGGCTGGCACGAGAGGCAGTCGGGCACCGGTGAAACCACCGGTGCAGTACGGGAAATAGGAGGCAACAGGTATATCTTCCTCGGGCGTTGACAGTGACCGTGAGGTCGCGGCCCACCTGGGATAGTTGTCGAAAGTGTCTTCGAAGACCTGGCCGCCGGCTGATGCAAGAATATCGGCAAGCTGCTCGCGCAAGTAGGCGACAAACGCCTTATGGTGCCGCTGACCGCATAGTCTCGTCGGCCCCATGACCTTGTTCACGAAGCGCAACTCGTTCCACATCTCCCATTGGTTGGCCGACCACTCAGGTCTGAATTCCGCCGCCCCGGCGGGCAGGGCGCTCAAGATTGTGGCCGCTGGAAGCGAGGCCGCTACGCTCCTTATCAGTTCGCGCCGCGAGATTGGCATGAGGTTTCCTCCCTTTTTTGTTGCCTGACGGTTGGCTTGATTAAATTTAGGTTCAGACGACCCGGTGCAGCAACGCCTCCCCGGCGGCTAGACGCCGGACATTCTCGGCGGCTAAGGCGAAGCTGCGCTCGAAGGTGCCGTCGGTGATCCAGGCGATGTGCGGCGTCAGGACGACGTTGTGTAGCCGAAACAGCGGCTCGGCGGGCTCCGCGGCGAGCACATCGAGCCCGGCCGCGGCGAGGTGGCCGGTGCGCAGCGCGTCCGTCAACGCCGCCTGATCGACCAGCCCGCCGCGGGCGGTGTTGACCAGGATCGCGCCGGGTTTCATGCGTGCGAGACGGGCGGCGTCGATGAGATTGGCCGTCTCGTCGTTCAGTGGAACATGCAACGAAACCACGTCGGACTGCGCCAGGAGCGCCTCCAACTCCACGAATGTCGCTACCGCGTCTGGCCGCTCGCTGCGCGCCGTGTAGAGCACGCGGCAGCCCAGGGCGACGAGCACGGGCGCCAGCGCGCGCGGGATCTCGCCGTAACCGATCAGGCCCACCGTGCGGCCGCCGAGCTCGCCCAGCCCGTCCTGCATCGCCGGATCGAGCGACCAGCCGCGTCCGGCGCGCGTCGCGGCGTCGAATTGCGGCAGGCGGCGGAGCGCGGCCAGCATCAACAGCAGCGTGTGTTCGGCGACGGCGCGGGCGTTGGTGCCCGGCAGATTGCTCACGGCGATGCCGCGATCGCGCGCCGCGTCGAGATCGATCGTGTTGACGCCGACGCCGATCTTCTGGATCAGCCGCAGCTTCGGCGCCGCGTCCATCATCGCGGCGTCGGCGCGGCGGATCGAGTGCCAGACCACCTCGGTTTGCGGCAGCAGGCTGAACAGCCGTTCGTCGTCCGCCTCGGGGCAGGTGACGAGGTCGAGACCGAGTGCGGCAAGGCGAGCGGCGAGTTCCGGACCGGCCGCGTAGTGGAACAGGATCCTCATGCGGCCGAGCGCCCCAACGCGGACGCGCCGGGGAAGCGGGCGCGCGAGCCAAGCGCGTCCTCGATGCGCAGCGCCTCGTTCCATTTCGCCATCCGCTCGCTCCGCGCGAAGGAACCGACCTTGAGCTGCCCCACGCCCCAGCCCACCGCGAGGTGCACGATCGAGACGTCTTCCGTTTCCCCGGAGCGGGCCGAGACGATGGCCGCGAACCCCGCTGCGCGTGCGGCTTCCCACGCCGCCCGAGTCTCGGTCAGCGTGCCGCGTTGGTTCGGCTTGAGGAGCACGGTGTTGGCAGCGCGTTGGTCGGCCGCAAGGCGGATGCGCTCGGCGTCAGTGACGAGAAAATCATCGCCGACGACCTGCACGCGGGCGCCCACCTCGCGGGTGAAGGCGGCGAACCCGGCCGCGTCGTCCTCGGCAAGCGGGTCCTCGATCGAGAGGATCGGGTAGCGATCAAGCCACCCGACGAGCATCCGGATCATGCCGTCGGTGCCGAGTTCGCGGCGTTCGAGGGCGAGCCGGTAGCGTCCGTCACGGCCGAACTCGGATGCGGCGATGTCGAGCGCGATGCCGATCTGCGCGCCCGGGCGGAAGCCGGCTTGCTCGATGGCGCGGACCAGCATTTCGAGTGCGGCCTCATTCGTCGTGAAATCGGGCCACCAGCCGCCTTCGTCGGCGACACCGGCGAGCGCGCCGCGCGCGCGCATCAGCGAGCCCGCCGCGCGATACACCTCGGCGGTCCAGTCGAGCGCCTCGGCGAAGCTGCGCGCCGCCGGGCAAATGATCATCAGATCCTGGATGTCGATGCGCCCGCCGGCATGAGCGCCGCCGCCGAAAATCTGGATTTGCGGCAACGGCAGGGTGGTCGCGGAGTCGCCCCCGAGATGGCGCCAGAGCGGGAGGCGGCGCGCGTCGGCGGCGGCATGCGCCGCGGCGAGCGAGACCGCGAGCACGGCGTTGCCGCCGAGGCGCGACTTGTCGGGCGTGCCGTCGAGCGCGATCAGCCGGGCGTCCAGGGCTGCCTGGTCGGCTGCGTCAAGCCCGAGCACGGCGGCGCGGATCGAGCCGTTCACGTGATCAACCGCCCGCCTCACGTCGTAGCCGCCGAACGCTGTACCGCCGTCGCGCAGGTCGCGCGCCTCCCCGGAGCCCGTGGACGCGCCGGCCGGGGCTATGGCGCGGCCGGTCGCGCCGCCGGCGAGGCGCAGTTCGGCCTCCACCGTCGGACGGCCGCGACTGTCCCATACCCGTCGCCCGATGACCTCCGTGATCGCGCTCATCGCGCCAACTCCTCAGTCCAGGCTTCGCGCACGGCCGCCAGACGCTCGACGGGCGCGGCGAGGAGCGACCGTGCGGTATGCCGCACCCGCTCCTTGTCGCGTTCGTCGGTGAGGTATTCGACCGGGCTCTTGCCGTCCACCCTTGCAAGGAACAGGCCGGGCAGCAGCCGCGCCGCCCGCGCCTCGAGTTCGGCGCGGGGCTCCCAGTGGACGCCCTGGAGGTACGCGGCGGCGAGCTGGTCGAAGCAGGCGAGAAATCGCCCGCTCGCCTGCGGCGACCAGAGGCATTTCAGCAGCAAGTGGTTGAGGCAGAAGGCCACATCGAAGGCCGGATCGCCCCACCAGGCGCACTCGGCGTCGAGGAACACGGGGCCGGCCGGTCCGGCGAGGATGTTCTTCGGGCTGACGTCGCCATGCACCAGCGCGCGCCGGGTTGCCGCCGTCGTGGCGGCGAGCGCCTCCAGCGCCGCCGCGCGATCCGGGTGGGCGCCCGCGGTGGCGAGCAAGTAGGGCTCGATGCGGATGGCATGAAAGATCGCGTCGGTGGGGAACGCCGCCGCCACGCTCGGATCGGCCGCCGTCGCGGCGTGGATGCGGACCAGCGAGCCACCGACCGCGGCGGCGAAGGCCGGGTCGGCCGCGCCGTCCCGGAGCTGCTGTTTCCACAGCGGATGATTCTCAGGGTCGAGATAGGCCATCGCCAGCGCGCCTGTTGCCTCGTCCTGGCCCAGCAGCGCGGGAGCCGCGCCCGGCAGGGCGGCATTGGCGCGCGCCATCCATCGCGCCTCGTAGCGATTGCGGACGATCGGGGCCTGCCAGTCCGCCGCAACGCGCAGCTTGGGGAGCGCGCGCTTCACGCACACGGGTCCGGAGGGGAGTTCAACGCGCCAGATGTCGGAAGAGACGCCGCCAGTGAGCGGAACGCCGGCCGGCGCGGCGTCCCGGGTTATGCCATCGAGCAGCCCCATGCGACGCAGCGCTTCGAGAATATCAGCCGGAACCGTCTTGTTCACGTTTTGTTTGCGGCGGCGGCGCAACATGAGGGCATGTCGCCGCCGGTCAACTCGTTCATCTCGCGCTTTCTCGCCCGCGTGCCGCAGGACGTGGCCGGCAGCTTCACGCCTGACCAACTCCAGGCGGTGCAGCGGGCGTTCGGGATGCGTTACGTGATGGAGCACGCGGTCGATCTGCGGCGCACTTTGCGGCTGCCCTGGGGCCGTTACTACCTCGTGCTACTCGCCGGGCGGGACCGGCGCGCCTGAAACGCCAGCGCGCCACGGGTCAGGCGCCCACCAGCGGGCATTTGCCCTGATCGAGCGGACGGAACGCCTGTGCGGCCGGGACGGTGTGGCGGAGCTTGTAGTAGTCCCACGGCCCCTTTGACTCGGGCGGCGTCTTCACCTCGAACAGGTGCATGTCGTGGATCACGCGCCCGTCGGGGCGGATCATGCTCTTGCCGTAGATCGGGTCCTCGATCGGGATTTCGCGCATCCGAGCGATCACCGCGCGCCCGCTCGCCTTGGCGCGGTCCACGCCCATTGCCGCAACCGTCTTGAGATAATGCGCGACGGCCGAGTATTGGCCCGCCTGTGCCGAGTTCGGCATCGCGCCCGTGGTCATCCGTGCGGCGAAGCGCTTGGCAAAGGCGCGCGTGCCGTCGTTCATGTCCCAGTAGAACGGCTCGGTGAGCGCGACGCCCTGCGCCGCCTCCAGCCCCATTCCATGCACGTCGTTGATGAGCAGCAGCATGCCGGCCACCGTCTGGCCGCCCTTGCGGACGCCGAACTCGGCGGCCTGCTTGATGCAGTTCACCGAATCGCTGCCGCCGTTGGCCAACCCGATCACCTTCGCACCGCTGGCGCGGGCCTGCACGATGAAGGCGGAAAAATCGGTGGTGCCGGGGAACGGGTGCCGTGCGGCGCCCAGCACCTTGCCGCCGCCCGCCGTGACGAACGAGGCGCTGTCCCGCTCCAGCGAATGGCCGAAGGCGTAGTCGGCGGTGATGAAGAACCAGGTGTCGCCGCCTTCCGCCACCAGGGATTGCACCACGGCGTGCGGCATCGACCACGTGTCGTAGGCCCAATGCAGGTGGTTCGGCCCGCACCGCGGCCCGGTCAGGTCGGCCGACGCCGCCCCGGTGAAGATCGCCAGCTTGTCGCGCTGCTTGGCCATCTCCCCGATGCCGAACGCGGCGGAGGAAAGCGGCACGTCGGTCAGCAGGTCGACACCCTTGTTGTTGAACCAGTCGCCGGCGATCGAGAGGGCGACGTCCGGCTTGAGCTGCAGGTCGGCCGAGAGCAGTTCGACCGCGAAGCCCGGCTTCGTCCGGGTGAAGTCGTCGATCGCGAGTTGCGTCGCGAGCACGGAGCCCGGTCCGGTGTTGGCCGCGTAGGCGCCGCCCATGTCGGTGAGCACGCCGATGCGGATGACGGGTTGCTGCGCGAGCGTTCTGCCGGTCATCGCGATGCCCGCTCCGGCGGCCAGGCCCGAGCCAAGGACCGCGCGACGGCTGAGTGATGGCTTCATGTTGCCTCCCCGGCGACAGCCGTTGCTGCAGGCCCTTCGCCGTCGCCAGTTTGTACTCCCCTCGCGACGGACGCCAGATGCAGAGCGGTTCGTGCCAGAACGCACACGGATGTGCTCTGGCGACCGCCGATACCTTGCGCCGTGTGTCGCGCGCTCTGCTAAGATGGTTGCCGTCGATACAAACGAGGATCGCAATGCGTCCATCGGTTCGCATCTTCTTCGATGCAGCGACGGCGACGGCCACGCATTTGGTGCACGATCCGTCGAGCGGCGCGGCGGCCGTCGTGGACTCGGTGCTGGATTTCGACATCCGCTCCGGCCGCACCAGGCGCGATTCAGCCGATTCGGTTGCACAATACGTCCGCGAGCAGGCGCTCAGCGTCGTGTGGCATCTGGAAACCCACGTTCACGCAGACCACCTTTCGGCGGCGCCTTATCTGCAGTCAATCCTAGGAGGAAAGATCGGGATCGGCGCCCGCGTCGTGGAAATCGAGAAATGCTTCGGCAAGCTGTTTAATTTGGGACTAGACGGACCGGACGCGTCCTTCGACCAATTGTTCGAGGACGACGACATATTTTCAATCGGAAACATCTCGGTGCGGGTGATGGCCGTGCCGGGGCATACGCCGGCCGACGTCGTCTATGTCGTCGAGGACGCCGCGTTCGTCGGTGACACGCTGTTCGCGCCCGATCTCGGCACCGCGCGCGCCGACTTTCCGGGCGGATGTCCGCGCGCGCTCGACCGGTCGGCGCAGCGCATCCTGTCGCTGCCGCCGGACACCCGGCTGTTCCTCTGCCACGACTACCCGCCCGAGGGCCGTGGCCCGTGCTGGGAGACGACGGTCGCCGAGGAGCGGGCGCACAACAAGCATTTGCGCGACGGCGTGGGCGAGGAGGCGTTCGTCGCGATGCGGACCGCGCGCGATGCCACGCTGTCGCTGCCGGCGCTGATGCTGCCCTCGGTGCAGGTGAACATGCGCGGCGGTCGGCTGCCGCCGAAGGACGGCAACGGGATTGCCTATATCCGCATTCCCATCGATACCGTCTGACTCAAGCAACAGGGTGAGGCGGAGGGATGCCGGCGGTTTGGAAGCGGGCGTATCTCGTCAGGCGCAACCCGCGCCTGACCGCGGCGGAGTTCCCCGGCCGTTGGAAGCAGCACTCGGAACTCGGCGGCACCTTCCCCGAGGTGGTCGCCCGCAACCGCAAGCTCGTCTACTGCCTCGTCGATCACGCCGCCGGGGAACGCATCGGCGCCGACCGGACCTATGACGGCATTGGCATGCTGTGGCTGCGCAGCCCGGAGATGCTGGACGCGCCGATCGTGGACCCGACCGCGATCCCGACGATGCGGGCCGACGAGCTGAAAGTCTTCCACCAGCACGCCTTCGCCTCGTCCGTGATGATGGAGGAGCATATCCTCGCCGAGGCCGGGGCACCCTCGGTGGCCGTGCTCACCTTCGTGCGGCGCAATCCGCGCCTCACGCGGGCAGATTTCGCGGCGGCCTGGGGAAGCGGGATGTCCGCCGGGCCCGGCCCGGCGACTCTGCGCCGGCATGTCAGAAGCACCGCCGTGCTCGATCCGACGATCGATCTCGACGGCATGATGGAATGGTGGTTCGACACGGTCGGCGATGCCGTGGCCGCCTGCGCCGGGGCGGACCCGCTCGCGGGTGAGGCCGACCTGGTCGACGTGGGCGCCACGATGCGGTTCCTTACCGCCATCTGTCATCAACGGCAGTCCTGAGGAGGGCCGACATGGGCTACGACACAATCGAGGTGTGGCCGGTTACCCCGCGCATCGGCGCCGAGATCTCGGGCGTGGATCTCCGCGAGGCGAGCCCGCGCCAGCTTGCCGACATCCGCGCCGCCCTACTCGAGCATCAGGTCATCTTCTTCCGCGATCAGAAGCTCGATCTCGACAGCCAGAAGGCGTTCGGCCGGTATTTCGGGGAGCTTCATACCCACCCGGGTGCGCCGGGGGCGGACGGGCATCCGGAAGTGATGCCGATCCACACGGACGCCAACTCCACCTATGTTGCAGGCGAGAGCTGGCATTCGGACGTCTCCTGCGACCCGGAGCCGCCGATGGGAAGTATCCTGCATCTGCGCGTCGTCCCGCCGGTCGGCGGCGACACGCTGTTCGCCAGCATGTACGCCGCCTACGAGGCGCTCTCGCCGCGGATGAAGGCGTATGTCGAGGGCCTCACCGCCACGCATGACGGCGAGCCGTATTACCGGGGGCGCTACGCCGACAAGGGCGTCGACGACCGCAGCAAGACCTACCCACGCGCCATCCATCCGGTGGTGCGCACGCATCCCGAGACGCAGCGGCGCGCGCTCTACGTCAACCGCATGTTCACCACCAAGATCAACGACGTGGGCCGCGAAGAGAGCGAGGCGATCCTCGCCTATCTCGTCGGGCATTGCGCACGGCCCGAGTTCCAGGTGCGGTTGCGCTGGCAACCCGACAGCGTGGCGTTCTGGGACAATCGGTGCGTCCAGCACCAGGCCTTGTGGGACTACTACCCCCAGGTGCGCTCTGGCTTCCGGGTCACGGTGAAGGGCGACAAGCCGATCTAGCAAAGCCCGACCGGGCGCTCTTGGCAGCCCGTTCGCCGGGCTGCCTTCTATCTTCCTATTTCGCTCCGTCCGGGGTTGCACCATCGTGCCGTGCTGTATCTGCACGCAACGATCCTCATTCGTCACGTCAAGCAATTTATCAGGTTGCCACTCCGGGAGGGGATGAGCATCATTGGCGTATTGGCGCGTTGATGCCAATCCATCCCGGTTGCTGCTGACGCTTCAAAGCAGTCACGCCGAGGCTCTGGCCAATCTCACCCGGACCGTTCCGATCTCGACGGAGATGAGCGATTGACTCAATATTGTACCGCGTCCATTGGGGCTGCCATCTACTTTCCAAACAGCGCAAATAACTACTTGACGCGGTCGAAAGAACCGGGAACGAGCCGGTTCGGCCTTCATATCGTTTGCTCGGTGGTCGTGGCGACGCTGGTGGCGTTTCTGTCCGGGCCTTCGGCTCACGCCGAGGAGGCAACCGTGTCGCCGGGATGGCGCCAGACCGGGACGGCCTCGTTCTACGCCAGTTTCTGGCAGGGCCGACGGACAGCGAGCGGCGAATGGTTCGACAACAACGAGCTCACGGCGGCGCATCCCTGGCTGCCGTTCGGCACGCGGGTCAAGGTGTTGGCGGAGGATTCGGGCCAGGAGGTCGTCGTCACCATCACCGACCGCATGCCCTCCCGACACCGGATCATTGACCTGTCGCAGCGGGCGGCCCGGCTGCTCGGCATCATGCAGCAAGGCACTGCCGAGGTGACGCTCGTGGCGGAATAGCGGTCACGGGCGCATGATGGGCGCGCCCACGGGAGAGAGCGAGCCGCCATGCGACAGGATGCGCAAGGGTTACCGATCACCACCGATTCCCCGATCGCCGAGCGCCACTTTGCCGACCTGATCGCGGGATACCTCGCCTACCGCGCCGACCTGCCGCAGCGTCTGGCGCGGCTGCTCGAGGCGGACCCGGCTTTCGGGCTGGCCCACTGCCTCAAGGGCTATCTCATAATGCACGCCTTCCGGGCGGCGGCGCGGCCCGCCGCCGAGGAGGCGGCCACGCTAGCGGAGCGGCACATGGCGGCCGCCACCCCGCGTGAGCGGGCGCACGTCGCGGCGTTGCGGCACTGGATCGCCGGAGACCTCGGGCGCGCGGTCGGCGTGTGGGACCACATCCTGACCGAGCATCCGCGCGACGTGATCGCCTTCAGGCTCGCCCATTTCATCAATTTCTGGCGCGGCCGCCCGGATTTGATGCTGGCCTCGGTCGAGCAGGTCTCACCGCATTGGGACGAGGACGTTCCCGGCTATGTCTCGCTGCTCGGCTGCCGCTGTTTTGCCGCCGAGGAGTGCGGGCTCTACACCCCGGCCGAGGCGGCCGGCCGGGAGGCGATCGAGCGCGATCCGACCGACCTCTGGGCCGCGCACGGGGTGGCGCATGTCATGGAGATGCAGGGCCGCCGCTCCGAGGGTCTTGCCTGGCTCGCGTCCCTGGCCCCCAACTGGGAGGGTGCGACCAACCTGATGCATCATCTCTGGTGGCACGCGGCCATGTTCCACATGGAGCGGCGCGAGTTCGAGCACGTGGTGGAGCTCTATGATCGCCGCTTCCGCGATTTGTCCTCGCCGCTGACCCAGGCGATGCCGGACCTCTACATCGACATGCAGAACGCCGCCTCCATCCTGTTCCGGCTCGAGCGGCACGGGATCGAGGTGGGCGATCGCTGGACCGAGCTTGCCGACAAGGCGGAGGCGCGGGTCGGCGACACGGTGTCCGGGTTCACCGTGCCGCACTGGATGATGGCGCTGGCGGCCACCGGACGCGAACAGGCCGCGGCGCGCCTGCTGGGCGCGGCGCGGCAGGCCCCGGACCCGGCGGTGCGGACCCTGGCGGCACCGATCTGCGAGGCCGTGCTGCTGCATCGTCGCGGGCGGTGCTCGGAGGCGGTGGCGGCGATGCGACCGGCGCTGGGCGAGATGTACCGGCTCGGCGGCAGCCACGCGCAGCAGGACGTGTTCGAGCAGCTGTTCCTCGACGCCGCGCTGAAGGCGGACCTCCAGGCCGACGTGTCCCTGCTGCTCGAGCGCGTCGCCGGCCGCCACCCCGTTCCGCCGCAGCGCCGCGTCGGCTACGCCGAGGCCGCATCCAAATGGCATTGAGGCGCTCCGGGCACACCTAGACTGGTGATCGGCGTTTTCGCGACGATCTCGGCATCATGAGCCTGCGCAGAATCAGCATCGCCCTTTTATTGCTGCCCTTTATGGCCCGTGCCGAGGAGCCGCGAACCGGTCCGGCCGCCTACGGCGATTGGAGCACGGACGCCCCAGGCGTGGTGCGTCGCATCTCGCCCGACGACCTCCCGCCGCCTCGGGCGACCCGATCGGCTTCGGAGGGCCCGTCCGTCGTGGGGCGCCCCGGGTCGGCGCTGCCGCGCGTGCCGGCGGGGTTCCGCGCGGAACTGGTCGTCTCGGGGCTCGACATGCCGCGCGTGCTGCGCACCGCGCCGAACGGCGATGTCTTCCTCGCCGAAAGCGGCGCCGGACGGGTCCGCATCCTGCGGCCGGGGGCCGCGCCGGCGGTGTTCGCGGATCGGCTGTCGCTGCCGTTCGGCATCGCGTTCTGGCCGCCCGGCCCGCAACCGCAGTTCGTCTACGTCGCCGAGAGCGGGCGCGTGTTGCGCTTCCCGTATCGTGCGGGCGACACACGGGCGCGCGGGCCTGCGCAGGTGGTGGTGCCCCACCTGCCGGAAGGCGGGCATTGGACGCGCGACCTCGCCTTTTCCCCGGACGGATCGCGCCTGTTCATCTCGGTCGGCTCGGAAACCAACGTCGCGGGCGACATGCAGGCGCGGCCTCCGGCGGGGTTCGTCGCGGCCCACGCGCCTGGCGCCACCTGGGGCGAGGAGTTGGGGCGGGCGGCGGTGTTCGTCGCCAAGCCGGACGGTAGCGAGTTGCGCGCATTCGCGACGGGACTGCGCAACTGCTCGGGCGAGGCGATCGAGCCGCGCACCGGCGCGCTGTGGTGCGTCGTGAACGAACGGGACAGCCTTGGCGACAATCTGCCGCCCGACTACGCGACCGGGGTTCGCGAGGGCGCATTCTACGGCTGGCCGTGGTTCTACATCGGCCGCCACGAGGATCCCCGCCTCGCCGGACGGCGGCCCGATCTTGCCGATGCCGTGACGGTGCCCGACGTGTTGATCCAGCCGCACTCGGCCCCGCTCGGCATCGCCTTCTACGACGCGGCGCAGTTCCCGCCCGACTACCGGGGCGACGCCTTCGTCGCCCTGCATGGGTCATGGAACCGCGGCAAGCGCACCGGTTACAAGGTCGTCCGGCTGCGCTTTCGCGACGGACGCCCGACAGGAGAGTACGAGGATTTCCTGACCGGCTTCGTCGTCTCCGACGAGGCGGTCTGGGGCCGGCCGGTCGGCCTCACCGTCGACCGCGACGGCGCCCTCTTGGTCAGCGAGGACGCCAACGGAACGGTATGGCGGGTCTCGCGAGAAAAGTAGGGGAGGAACTAAGATGCATGACGTCAATCCGCCTGCCGAGGCGCTGCCCAAGCTCGCCTGCGACTGCCATTTCCACATCTTCGGGCCGTACGACCGCTATCCGCTGAGCCCCGGGCGCAGCTACTCGCCGCCGGAGGCATCGGTGGCGCAGTATCTGGCGCTGGCCGGGACGGTGGGCATCGAGCGCATGGTGGTGGTGCAGCCGAGCATCTACGGCACGGACAACGCCTCCACCCTCGATGCCGTCGCCGCGTTCGGGCGGGAGCGCGCCGTCGCCGTCGCGGTGATCGACGACGGCTTCGACGAGGCGGCGCTGCGGCGGCTTGATGCGGCCGGGGTGCGGGGTGTGCGGTTCAACCTGGTGAGCGGCAACGGCACGCCGCTTGCGCAACTGGAGGCGGTTTCGCGGCGGATCGCGCCGCTCGGCTGGCACCTGCAACTCTACGCGGCAGGCGAGCAACTCGAGGCGCTCGCCCCATCGCTCCCGGGCCTGCCGGTCCCCGTCGTGCTCGACCACATGGGCGGGGTCCGCGCGTCGCTCGGCACGGCGCATCCGCAGTTCCGGGCGCTGCTGAGATTGCTCGAATCGGAGCGGATCTGGATCAAGGTGTGCAGCTACCGCATTTCCGACACGCCGCCCTGGGAGGACGCCGCCGACAACGTGCGCGCCGCGGTCGCCGCGGCACCCGACCGCTGCGTATGGGGGACCGACTGGCCGCATGCGCGGATCAATCCGATGCCGGACGCCGGAGCGCTGCTCGACCAGCTGTTCCGCTGGATGCCGGACGCGGCGACGCGCCGCAAGCTGCTGGCCGACAACCCGGCGCGGCTATACGGCTTCGGCTGATTGCCCGCGAGGCTCCCGCTTCGAGGCAACAGCATTTTAATGCGCTATGTTAACGGACGCATGATACGTCATCAGATGGCCGCGGGGGGTATTTGATGTTGATTTGTCAGGTTACTGACCTGCACATGTGCGCCCCGGGGCGGCTTGCCTTCGGAGCCGTCGACACGAACGCGATGGCGGATCGAGCCTTCGCCGTCATCGCCGCATTCGATCCCATGCCGCAAGCCGTCCTGGTGACCGGCGATGTGGCCGATAGCGGTACGGAAGCGGAATACGAGACGTTCCTCGCCCTGGTGCATCGCCACCTGACGGTTCCGGTCTACGTCATTCCCGGCAACCACGACCGCCGCGAACCGCTGCGCCGCGTGCTGGGCGCGCTTCCAGGTGTTGAGGCTAGCGCGGATTTTATCCAATACGTCGTCGACGACCTGCCGGTCAGGCTGCTGATGCTCGATACCCAGGTCGTCGGCGAAAATCATGGCGAACTCTGCGCCGAGCGGCTCGACTTCCTAGAACGTACGCTCGCCGCGGAGCCGGCCCGACCAACCCTTATTGCCATGCACCATCCGCCGTTCACCTGCGGGATCGGCTTCATGGACCGCGACAACCTGCGCAACGCCGGCGATTTCCGGGCGGTTCTCGCACGCCACCCGCAGGTCGAGCGCGTTGTCTGCGGGCACGTGCACCGTGCGATTACCGGACGGGTCGCTGGCGTTCCCGCCGTGGCCGCGCCGTCGCCCTGTCACCAGGTGGCGTTGTCCTTGACGCCGAACGCGGCCGGCGCGTTCGTGCTCGAACCGCCTGCCTTCGCGTTGCATCGCTGGACGGCGACCGACGGCTTCGCCTCGCATGTAGCCTATGTCGGGCCGTTCCCGGGGCCGTTCCCTTTCGGGACGTAGACGCACGCACCTCTGTCGCGACTCCGCTCGGTCTGCTACAACGCCGGGCGAGGAAAGGGACCGTGATGGTTGATTCAGAACAGCAAATCCGCGAGCGTGCCTATCTGCTCTGGGAACAGGAAGGCCGGCTCGAAGGCCGCGACCACGAGTATTGGGAGCGAGCCCGCTTCCTGGTCGGTCAAGGAGAGCGCGCCGCCGCGGCCCCGCGCTCCGAGCCTTTGGCGGCGGACGGAGCCAAGCCCAAGCGTGCGGCGCGGTCTGGAACGGTGGCGAACCAGGGCAAGGTTCCGAAAGCTGCTGCCGACCATAATAAGAAGAGTGCCGGCCCAGCACACAAGCAGGCCGCCGGCCGAACCGCGCGGCCAAAGCCCGCGACGCAGACAGCCCCTCCGACGCCGTAGCCGCTACTTGGGCGTCACCCGTTGATTGCCACCAGGCGTGCCGGGCGGCGGCAGCACGGGAGTCGGGAATGCCTCGGTGTTGGGCGTCCCGCGATTCATGCCGGGGTCCACCACGGCGGGCGGGCGAATGACGCCGCGGTTCAGCTGTTGGGTGCTTGACGGTGGGGCGGTTGTCGGGCCGGTCTCCCCGGTCTTCGGCGGCAGCGGCGCTGGTGTCGTGGTCTGCGCTAAGGTGGCCTCGGTCGCCGCCAGCGCGAGCCCGGTGGCGAGCAGCACCCAGGCGAGCCAAGGGCCCGGAGAGTGCCGGCGTCGTGCGAGAACGAGTGTGCGACTCCGTCTCATGCTTCCTCCGCCCTCAGCAGATGTATTGAGAACAGATCGTCGGCATCGGTCCACAGTTGCGTCCCGACCCAGCCGGCATCGCTCGCCAAGGCGAGAAACCGCTCAGCCGTATGTTTGTAGCTGTTCTCCGTATGGATCGTTTCACCTTCGACAAACTCGATCGAGTGGCCGGCGATGCGAACTTTCTGAGCGCTCCGACTGACGAGGTGCATCTCGATCCGGCTTTCCCCGTCATTCCAAATGGCCCGGTGCGTGAAGGCGTCCGGATCGAAATCGGCTCCCGCCTCTCGGTTGAGGCGTAGCAGGACATTGCGGTTGAACGCCGCCGTGATGCCGCTCGCGTCGTCGTAGGCCGGCAACAGGATGGACGGGTCCTTGCGGAGGTCGGCCCCAAGCAGCAGCAAGGCACCCGTCCCGAGCGTTTGGCGCGCGTGCCGCAGGAAGCGGACGGCGACGGCCGGCTCCAGGTTGCCGATGGTGGAGCCCGGAAAGAATCCGAGCCGAGGCAGCGCCTGCACGATCGGCGGCAACCGGAACGGAGCAAGGAAGTCCGCGACGATCGGATGGATGGCGAGGGCGGGGAATTGCCGCGCGAGGCGAGCCACGCTCTCCCCGAGCGCTTCTCCCGCCACATCGATCGGAAGATAGGCGGCGGGCTCGCGCAGCGCTCCGAGCAGGATCGCTGCCTTCACCTCGCTGCCGGCACCGTATTCGACGACAGCAGCCCGCGCAGGCGCTCGGTCGGCGACGCTCCGGGCAATCGCCCGGAGTAATCCGAGTTCGGTGCGCGTAAGATAGTACTCGGGCAAGTTGGTGATCAGATCGAACAAGCGAGAGCCTTCGGCGTCGTAGAACAGCTTGGCGGGAAGCGTCTTGCGTGGTGTCAGAAGACCCGCGAGCGCATCCTTCACCACGTCCGGACGTGGGATCGTGCCGCCGTCTGGCATGTCATCCTCCGCTTTATAGGCGTCCTGGCAGACGCGACGCCCGTTCGTTGTCTCAGGCGTCTTGCGCGAGGCGTAGCCCACTGAATTGCCAGCGCCGGTCGGGGTAGAAGAAGTTGCGGTACGTTCGCCGCGCGTGTCCCGGCGGCGTCGCGGCGGAACTGCCGCGCAGTGTCATCTGATTGACCATGAACTTGCCGTTGTATTCGCCGATCGCGCCCGCCGCGGGCCGGAAGCCGGGATACGCGACGTACGGACTCGCGGTCCATTGCCAGACATGGCCGTCGCACTCGCGCATCCGCTTATCCAGGCTCGCGGCCTCCCATTCCGCCTCAGTGGGGAGCCGGGCGCCCGCCCAGCGCGCGAAGGCGTCCGCCTCGTACCAACTCACGTGCCGCAGCGGGGCGTCAGGATCGAGGTCCGCGAGGCCGCCAAGCCCGAACTGGCGCCATTCGCCGTCCGCTTCCCGCCAGTAGAACGGCGCGGTCCAACCCTCGGCCTGCACCACGGACCAGCCGTCCGACATCCAGAGCGAGACGGTCCTATAGCCGCCATCCTGAATGAAGCGGAGGAAATCGGCGTTGCGAACCAGCCGGTCGGCAATCCGGTAGGGCTGGAGCAACAGCTGATGGGCCGGCCCCTCGTTGTCGAAGGCGAAGCCCGGACCGGAGTGGCCGATCGCGACGAGACCGCCCGAGCGATCGAGCATCCGGGTCGGGTCGGAGGTGGCCTTCGAGTCGCGCCAGCCGGGCAGCACGGCCGGAGCCAGCGGGTTCTGCGCGAAGGCGTGCAGCATGTCCGTCAGCAGGAGCTCTTGATGCTGCTGCTCGTGCTGTATCCCGAGCGCCACCAATGCGTCTACCGACGCCGGCGCCCCGGCCAGCAGGTCAAGCACCATCGCATCAACGTGGTTGCGGTACGCCGTCACCCGCGCTGTAGCCGGACGCGTGAGCAGACCACGACTCGGCCTGGGATGTCTCGCGCCGATGGCCTCATAGTAGGAATTGAACAGATAGCGGAACGCCGGATCGAACGGCTCGTTGTCCGGCCGAAGCGGGCGCAGCACGAACTCTTCGAAGAACCAGGTCGTGTGCGCGCGATGCCATTTCGCCGGGCTGGCATCGGGCATCGACTGCACGCATTGGTCTTCGTCGGTGAGATCGGCCACCAGCCGTTCGGTGTGGTCGCGCACTGACTTAAACGCCTGCGCCGCCGGGACAACCGCCCCAGCCGCTCGGGCCGGAGCGGCCCCGGCCATTTGATCCATCCTGCGCGCTCTCCGCTTGGTGGAGGCCGGAACACTCGCCGTGGGAGACAGTTCCGCGAACGGACGCATATGACAAGGGCCAATCGCAAATTTGGACGGCCTGTTCCCGCAACGCACTCTGGCGATCGAAGAGTGAGCCGGCCTTTGAAACCGACGCCTTAGCCTCTACGCTGCAGCGATATGAGGCGCGTCCGACATCCTCTCCCGGCCTCCCGACTGAGTATCCGTAGATTGCTGCTGGCGCTGTTCGCGATTGCCAGTCAGCTGGCGCTCGCCTCGACGGTTCCGCGGACCGACCCGATCGCGTCCGTTGCCGACGCTATCGTGCTCTGCCACGCGGGTCCGGCCGCCCCCGCGGATCGACCCCAGAGCCCGCGCCCGGCGCACCCCGACTGTGCCATTTGCCCGCTATGCGCAGCCATCGGCACACCGGCGCCCATGCTTGCCTCCGAGCCGGACGTGCCCGCGCCCGTCGGCGTCCGGGTTTGGCGACCTTACCCACCCGTCCGGACGTCGGCCGGCCCGGTCCGCCGGCTCGCCCACGCCCAGCCTCGGGCTCCGCCGCTCTCCGCCTGATCCCCCCGACAGGGGGTTGAACGCCTTGGTTTGGCGATCTCGATCAACAGGAGAGTTCCAGTGCGAAACTGGCACATTGCGGCCGCGTCGGCGTGCGCGGGCGTACTCGCTCCCGACGCCGTGCGTGCGCACGCGGTCTGCGGGCGACCGGCTGTTTCCCGTCACCCTCACGATCGACGACCCCGGCGTCGCCGATGTGATCGCGCAACTCCACTTGTTCCTGGACGACCTGCTGCCGGACAGCGTTCTCGGCTGCGCGGCGACAATCAGGAAGGTTTTTGGCGGCAATCTGGATGGATGATGTCGGGGCGAGCCGGAGGTTGGGCGTAGCCCGACCGTAGGCTTACCCCGACATCGGCGCCCTTGTTTCGGGGGTG
>JAABUQ010004449.1_pt1 | contig 23928 bp, 23 predicted proteins | sample 5560001 | NCBI WGS metagenome assembly JAABUQ01 (sample SAMN10711888, study PRJNA513371) | rock metagenome | isolation source: Antarctica rocks | place: Antarctica: Victoria Land, Finger Mt nord | collected 2015-12-18
GCAACCGCATACGAAGATGTATGATCTGTGTGTGGGCCCGCCTGATCCCGAGCTGCCGACAGCACTCAATGCAGTCCAAACGCGACAATCGCTACGCCTCCAATCGTTGAAGGACTCCCTCTCGGAGGACACCACCGACAGTACGACGAGCACAACACAAGTTCGTCTCGGGCAGCGTCACTACGGAGACTTGCCGCTCGCCGTTGTAATGGCCGCCGACGTGTTCCCTCCAGGAGCTTACCTTCCGCCCGCAGAGCGGCGCGCCGAGCGGAACTTTCTGCGCAAGTTACGCGCTCCGTTGGCGCGGTACTCATCGAAAGGCTCACGTCTTGAGATAGACGGTTGTAGCCATGGTGACATTACGACGCATTGCGCTTCGAGCGTTGCCTCCGCGATCGATACGATCGTCGACGAAGCTCGGTGCATGCCGCATGCACGTCCCTGACCTGCGCTTCGGTCACGCGCCGCTTCCCGCCGCCGCACCAGGCTACGACCCCGCCGGCGATGCGCTCGCGCTGATTGCGCGCGGCACGCCCTGGCCGGCGCCGCAGCCGATTCCGGGCGACCAGGACTTCGACTCGCTCGGAGCCGGACATCGATTCGTCGTGCGCGTGCCGGCGGCTTGGAACGGCGACCTCGTCGTCTGCGGCACGCCCGCGACACGCAGCGAGTGCGCCAACGATGCGACCTTGGGAGATTTTCTGTTGGCGCGCGGCTATGCGTTTGCGGCGAGCAACAAAGGCATTCCGTACAACGCGGTGCTCGAGCCCGCGCAGTACGCTTCAGATCCGGCTGCTTCGTATCCGATCCCGTTTGATGACGACGGCAGTGTCGCCGCTGGATCCGAGGCGGTGTTACGCCTCGGCGCCCTCACGCCGCAAGCCCTCGACGTCGCGGCTTGGCACGTCGATCTCGCCAACGTTACGCGGGCCGCCAAGGATCGCATACGCAGCGGCCAAGGACGCGAACCGCGCCGCACCTACGCGCTCGGTCTCTCGATCGGCGGCGGCCAAGTTCGTTATCTGCTCGAACGGTTTCCCGAACTCATCGACGGCGGCATTGAATGGGCGTCGGTCTTTTGGGATCCCGACCAGAACCTTCTGACGTCGCTACCGCCTTTTCTGCGCAACATGCCGGCCTATCGCGCCGTCGATCGCCACGATGCCGCAGCGCACGCGGCTATCGTGGCGGCGGGGTTTCCGCCCGATCGCCGCGGCACCATGAGCGACCATCGCTCGCTCTGGGACGATCACTACGCCAGTCCACCGTTTTACACCGATCTGACGGTGTTTGCGTTCGCGAAACTGCTCGATCCGCTAGCCGGGTCGCTCGACAGTCTCGAGCGACGCGCCGCGTATAGGCCGTCCCACGCAGCGCGCGCTCGCATTGCAACGTTCGCGCACACCGGAGCGCTCGAACGGCCGTTGATCGGCATCGCGGGCGACGCCGATGTACTGGTGCCGCCGCAGCATCATGCGGCTCCGTACTTCGATGCGGTGTGCCGAGCGGGGAGGGCGCAGAACTATTGCCAGTACGTCGTCACCGGCGGCCCGCACGTTGATGCGTATGCGAACTTCGGCTACGGTCTTGTGCCGCAAGTGCCGTTCGTCTGGCGCGCCTTCGAGCGGCTGGTCATCGCCGTCGAAGCTCATGAACCGCTTCCCGGGGCCGGCACGGTCCGCAGCGTTCACACGCCGCTCGACATCGTCTAATAAGGCGTTTTAGCCCAGCTCTTCCCGCGCGACGATGGCGAGATAGCTCCCATAGCGACTGGCCGCGACCCGCCCGGCCTCCGCCGCGCGCCGAACGACGCAGTCGGGCTCGCCGCGATGGGTGCAATCGCCGAACCGGCAATCCGCGACGTACGATGCAAACTCGACGAAGCCGCGCGCGATCTCGCGCGGCGTGTAGCCCCACAGGGCGAACTCGCCGACCCCGGGACTGTCGATCAAGAAGCCCTCGGCAAAGCGGTGAAGCCGGCCGGCCGTCGTGGTCTGCTTGCCGCGGCCGCTCTTGCTCACGTCGCCGACCGCGCCGCTTCCGCCCAACGCCCGAAAGAGCGAACTCTTGCCGACGCCGGATTGGCCGATGAGAAGCGTATGCGCATTCGCGAGGGCCGCCGTGATCGCCGCGACGCCTTCACCCGTCTTGGGATTGACGACGAACGTATGGTAGCCGAGGCCGGCATACAGTGCGAACAACGCTTGCGCATCGACACCCTCCGCTTGCGCGAGGTCCGGTTTGGTGAGAATGAGGGCTGCCGCGACGTCGTGCAGCTCGGCGAACGCGAACAGCTCGTCGACCATCGCCGTGCGCGGCGGCGGACGAGCAAGCGCCGCCACGATCGCGATGCCGTCGATGTTCGCCGCCATCGTTTTCGCGCGGCCGTTCTGCGCCGTACGCGTCAGCGCAAAGCTGCGCGGCTCGCGCGCATCGATGAGAACCCGCCCGTCGCCGAGCGGCGTTGCCCGCACGACGTCGCCCGGAACGAGCTCGAGGCGTTCGACGTTTTTTCGCCGTGCGGCGAGCCGCAGGTCCGACTCATCATCGAATGCGATCCAGGCGGCGTTGCGCCCGACGCTGACGACGCGCGCCGTGCGTTCCGCGTTTACGTCACGCAAGGGTCACGCAAGAGTCGCGCACCAGGACGTATAACGATGCGACAGCCTCGCAATCACAAGGAAGTGTCGTGAAACGGTACGCCAGCGTTCGGTTCGGCGACGCCCTCGACCAACACGAGCGCGAATCGGCGACGCGTACGCTACGTTCGGTCGGAGCCACGGCAACATCCTGGAAGACGGCTGCCGGCCGCACGTATGCCGGCCTTGAACTCGACGACATGGCCGACCCTGGCGTTGTGCGCGAACGCGTCGCGAGCGCGCGTCTTGACGTGCCACCACTGCGAGTTTTCCGTATCCGTCCGCTGCACGGGCATCTGCCGGCTCGCCTCAGCGACGCGCTGGGGGGGGCGGGACGGCCGTCGGGCGTCGTCGACGTTATTATCGACGATGACGCGTTCGTCGTCGAATTCGACACGCGCACGCCGCCGTCGCTCATCATCGCGCTCATCGACATCGAATTGGCTGCGGCACCTGGGCGTACGATCGAACCGCTCGTTCCGCTCGACGACGCAACACTCGCCGCATTTGCCGGCGACGTGCTCGGCATCGCCGATCTCGACGCGGACCGCATCATCGAAACGCACACCGCAGCTTGGCTCGAGCGGACGGCGCGATGAAATTTCCGCACGTGCCGGTTGAGGGGTACCCGTTCGGCATCAGCGACGCGGTCGATATTATTGCCACCGCACTGCTGGTTTACTACCTGCTCGTGCTGATGCGCGGCACGCGCGCGGTGCCGATTCTCTTCGGAATCGTCGTGCTGGCCGGTCTGCTCGGACTCGCGAACATCTTTCATCTCTTGCTGCTGGCGACGATCTTACAGTATGCGCTGCTCGGAACCGCCGTCACGTTACCGATCGTGTTCCAACCCGAGCTCCGCCGGTTACTCGAGGGGCTCGGCCGGGGCGGCATGTTCGCCCGCCGCGAGGGCGTCGACGAGAACGCCACGCTCGACGAAGCGCTGGCCGTCCTCGCGCGCGCGGCCGTCGTGCTCTCACGTGACCGCATCGGTGCACTGGTCGCCATCGAAGGCGCGACCGGACTGCGCGAATTCGTCGAGAGCGGAACGCGTTTGGACGCCAAACTCTCCGTCGAGTTGCTCCTCTCCATCTTTACGCCGCGTTCGCCGCTCCACGACGGCGCCGCCATCCTACGGGGATCGCTCGTCGAAGCAGCCGGGTGTTTTCTTCCGCTCTCCGAGAACGTTCTGACCGAGTCGCACCTGGGCACGCGGCACCGGGCCGGCATCGGTCTCTCCGAACAGACCGACGCCGTCGTGCTCGTGATATCGGAACAGACCGGCGCCATCTCGATCGCGCGTGCCGGCAAGTTATCACGTGAACTCGACGACGAAAAGCGCTTGCGCAGTGTGCTGGCGGCGTGCTGCCGCGCTTCCCGTAGGCGCCCGGGGCAGATAGCCGTCTCCGCCGGCTTGGCCCGCCGCTTCGGGCGGCGCTTGGTGCACCGTAAGACCGGCAGATTCGCGCGCCGTGCTTGAGCGATTGCGTAATAATGTAGGGCTGAAGCTGCTATCGCTTGCGATTGCGGTGATCGCGTGGTCGTATTTGCGATTTACGCCCAATCCGGTCATCGCGACGGCACGTTTCACCGAGTCGATCACGGCGCCGATCGTGGCAACGGGGTTGCCCGCCGGCGAGGTTGCGCACCTCGGGGCTCGTGAGGCGACCCTGACGGTCGACGTGCCGCGCGAAGGCGGCACCGTCTCCCCGCAACTCGTGCGCGCCATCCTCGATCTGGCCGGCCGCGGTCCCGGCACCTACAACGTTCCCGTACAAGTCGTCGCCCCGAAGTTCGAGGTCAAGTCACTCGCGCCGACATCGGTGACGCTGACGATCGAGCGCATCGAAGAGCGCAGTTTACCGATCGCCGTTCATTACGTGGATCCGAACCGCCGCGTCGTCGTCGCAGCACTGCAAGTCGCGCCGCTGGCTGCGACCCTGCGTGCGCCGACGAGCAACCTGGCGCGCGTGACGGGCGTCCTCGTGAAGGTGCCGCTGCCTGCTGCGCCCGGTACGTTTGACGCGATGCTGCGACCGCTTCCGATCGACGCACGCGGCAGCGCAGTCGCCGGCGTCACCCTCGACCCCAACCTCGTGCGCGTTCGCGCGACGTTCGCAGCCACGTCGCACTGATCGTCGTCAGCGTCGGCTCACGGGCTGCTGCCGCGGCGCATCCACACGACAAGCGAAAGTGCGAGCGCCAGCGCACACGGCGAGTTCGGCCCACAACAGCACGAATACGTCGGCCAGCACGCCTAGCGGCGGCGCCCCGGGCAGCACGCCGCGAAAAAGCGGCAGTGAGAACGCCATCGCCGTCAGAGCGCCGATCCAGCCCGTTTCGAAGGAACGAAGGCCGATGAACAAGAGCGTTCCGATCGTAAGCGCGCTGAGCGCGACCAATGCCATGACGCCATAGATCGCCGACGAGAAAAAAATCAGGGCGCTGGGGCGATAGGCCACCACGCTCAACTCCACGCCTCGCGCGGCGGAGCGCGGGACTTGGGTCACGGTTATATTCCACGCCTGTAGGCCTTGCCACACGACCAGTCGCATCGGTATGCGACGCCCTGTGCCTCGTCGGGACCGTTCGAAGGCATCGACGCGCACGACGCCCGTATATCGGTCGAACGGATAATTGCCGATCGCTCCCGCAACGTCGGCCGCAAATGAGGTCGACGGCACCATCGCATTGCGCCGCAGTTCAATATCCCGCGCACTGCTCGCGTCGCTCAGATGCACGCTGAGATTGCGGGCCGCCACGCCATAGTAGTGCGGACCGTCCGAGCCTGCCGTCGATTCCACACCAAAGTCGTCAGGTTTTGAAGACTGCGTGGCATCGGCGTAATCGAGACGTGCGTCGAGCGACTCCCGGACCGGATCGAAGGCGAGCATGTCGAGGTAAATGTCAATCGGCGCCGCGCCGCCGGATGCGCCCGACTCGAAGCGCTGCTCGTGCGGAATCTCCGCGCCGTGGCTCGTGGCGAACAACGCGATGTAGCCGATTGCCGCCACGCTGACGAGCGAGCCGAGCACAACCCAGCGCCGCGCGAAGACGCCGCTCCCGTCCATTCCTTATGTTCGCCGCCGGCGCATGCGCATGAGTGTTGGCTTCGCGCTGCCCGCTCCTTTTGACGGGTATCGACGAACTATGCCCAGCCCATTGGAAGACTACGCGATCATCGGCGATCTGCGCACGGCGGCGATCGTCAGTCGAGGCGGCTCGATCGATTGGTGGGCTGCGCCGCGCTTCGACTCTGAAGCATGTTTTTGCGCACTGGTGGGCGGCGACGATGCCGCCCATTGGTCCATCGCGCCGCTCGCCGCCGTTCGAACGACCGAGCGTCGCTACCGCGACAACAGCCTCGTACTCGAGACGCTCTTCGAAACGGAGGGCGGCCGCGTGCGCGTAACCGATTGCATGTTGATCGATTGCGTGCAGCCGACGATCGTGCGCACCGTTGTGGGACTGACGGGCCGCGTCACGCTGCGCAGCGCCTGCCACCCGCGCTTCTACTACGGCTATCTGCCTGCATCGCTGCGCGGCTCCGAGGGTGAACTGTACGCCATCGCCGGACCGGATGCGCTCGTCCTGCGCAGCTCGCTGGCCGCGCATTGGGAAGGTAAGACGGCGGTCAGCGAGTTCACCGTTGAGCACGATGAGACCGCGACGTTCGTGTTGTCGTGGTATCCGTCGCACCGCAAACCGCCACCGTTCGACGCAGCCGCGTACGTGCAGAAGACCGATGCGTGGTGGCAACGCTGGGCGGCACGCTGCCTCTATGACGGACCATGGCGCGAAGCCGTCGTCCGTTCGGCGCTGATGCTCAAGGCCTTGACCTTCAACGAGACGGGCGCGATCGTCGCCGCTGCAACGACCAGTTTGCCCGAACAGCTCGGCGGCACGAAGAACTGGGATTACCGCTATTGCTGGCTGCGCGATGCCAGCTTCACCTCGTTCGCGTTTCTGAGCCTCGGTTATACGGATGAGGTCACAGCCTGGCGCGACTGGTTCTTGCGCATGTGCGCCGGCGATCCGTCCAAACTGCAGATCATGTACGGTATCGCGGGCGAACGCCGCCTCCAGGGCCATGAACTGCCGTGGCTGTGCGGATACGAAAACTCCAAACCCGTGCGCGTCGGCAATGATGCGGCGACGCAATTTCAATTGGGCGTCTATGGCCAAGTGCTCACGGCTCTCGAATTCGCGCAGCGGCGGGGCGTGGCGATCGACGCGGAAGCGTGGAGCGCCGTGCGCCAACTGTTGGATTTCGTCGAAGCGAAGTGGCGCACGCCGGGCAGCGGCTTCTGGGAAACGCGCGCCGGCGGACGCCAATACGTCGATTCAAAGATGATGGCGTGGGTGGCGTTCGACCGTGCGTTGCGCCTTGCAAAGAGCACGGCTTTGGACGCTCCGGTCGCGCATTGGGAAGCCGTGCGCGAACGGATCGCGCGGCAGGTGTCGGCCAACGGATTCGATCCCGAACGCGGCGCCTTCACGCAGTACTACGGATCGCAGGAACTCGACGCGACCGCCTTGCTCTTTCCGATGTACGGCTTTCTGCCATACGACGACGAGCGCATGCGATCGACGGTCCGGGCGCTCGAAAGCGAATTGCTCGACGGCGGCTTTCTCTACCGGTACTCGAAAGACGTTACGCAGGGTGACGCCGATGCAACGCCGGCGGAAGGCACGTTCATTGCGTGCGGCTTCTGGCTGGCCGCCAACTATGCGCGCTCGGGACGCCGCGCCGATGGCGAGCAACTCTTCGAGAGACTGCTCGCGATTCGTAACGACGTCGGACTGCTGAGCGAGGAATACGATACCACGTGCGGCCGGCTCGTCGGAAACCTGCCCCAGGCCCTGTCGCACGCCGGTCTCATCCAAACTGCGATCGCGCTTGGTGAGGAGCGCGGTCCGCTCGACGATTGACATGACTTCATGAATCGCGCCTTCCGCTCGGGAGTCGCGGGCCGTCGTCCGTCGAACCCGCGCGCATGGTAGCGAGTCGCATCTTTGGGACCGACGGCGTTCGCGGTGTCGCCAATCGTGAGCTGACGCCCGAACTCGCCTTTCGCATCGGGCGTGCTGCGGCCGCCCTCCTCACCGGGCACATCGACCGCAACCGGCCGATCGTCGTCGGGCGCGATACGCGACTATCGGGAACGATGCTCGAGGCGGCGCTCGTCGCGGGCATCGCTTCGACGGGCCGCGATGCCCTGGCCATCGGTGTCGTGCCGACGCCCGGCGTCGCGCACCTTACGGTCGCAAGCGAAGCCGCCGCGGGCGTCATGATCAGCGCGTCGCACAACCCGATCGAAGACAACGGCATCAAGATCTTCGGTGCCGACGGCTTCAAGCTCGATGACGCGCGCGAGGCCGAGATCGAGCGCGCTTTGGGCGATGATCCCGCATTACCCAGACCCACGCACTCGGCCGTCGGCATCGTACGCTCGGCGCACGAGTTGGTCGAGCAGTACGTGACCGCGCTCGTCGCGAGCGGTGAGGATCTCTCTGCGCTTACGCTGGTCGTCGATTGCGCCTTTGGCGCGGCGTACGACGTTGGACCCCGCGCCTTGGAGCGCCTCGGCGCACGCGTTGAGAAACTGCACGCGCAGGACGACGGCTCGCGCATCAACGTCGGATGCGGCTCGACGGATTTGCGCAGTCTAATCGACCGCGTGCGCGCGGTCGGTGCCCAACGGTCGAGTGCGCACGTCATCGGCATCGCATTCGATGGCGACGCCGACCGCGCGCTGTTCGTCGATGAAGTGGGCGACGTGAAAACGGGCGATCACGTCATGCTGATCTTCGGACGGGAGAAGAAGCGGCGGGGGACGCTGGCGCGAGATACGGTCATCGGCACGGTGATGAGCAACGTCGGATTGGAGCGGGCACTGCACGCCGAAGGCATCACGCTGGCGCGCGCGGCCGTCGGTGACCGCTACGTGCTTGAAATGTTGCGCGCGTCGGGTGCAGACTTCGGCGGCGAGCAATCCGGCCACGTCATCGACCTGACCCGCAACACGACCGGCGATGGACCGGCGACCGCAATCGCACTTGCATCGCTCGTCGCGCGCGAGCGCACGACGTTGCACGAGCTAAGCGCTGCACTGCACGTGGCGCCGCAGATTCTCGTCAACGTGCGCACGGCACGTTGCGACGTTCTCGAACGCGACGACGTGCGCGACGCGATTGCGCGCGCAGAACAGGAACTAAGCCCCACGGGCCGCATTCTCGTACGCGCATCCGGGACGGAGCCGTTGATTCGCGTCATGATCGAAGGCGACGACAGGCGGCAGATCGAGACGCTCGCGCACGGCGTGGCCGACGTCATCGAGCGTGCGGCGCAATAAGGTTAGCCTGGGAAGCGCCGGTGCGATTTGAGTTAAGTTTCTCCGGGATCGAAGCGCCACGCAGGATGCCGCCGGCTTGCAGCCAAGTCGGCCCGCGAGCGTGCATCGCTTCGGCGACGCGCCCGCGCGGGTTTCGGTTCGCGCGTTCGATCACACGCCAATCGCCGAATTCGGAAGATTCCGAAGCGGGGGACTCCACGGTGGGGTGAATGCGCCGGTCGGCGCTAGGGCGACCTCTCTGCCCGAACCCGTCAACTAACCTCGCAGGCGTCGAAAGAGGAACCCTTGTACCGACCGTTTCGAGCGGCGCTCCTTGCCGTTCTGATCAGTGGCGGGCTCAGCGCTGCTGCCGGCGCCCAGACGCAGGAGCTTCTTCCGTCGTCGTCCGGTGTCCAGGATGGCCAAACCCTGTCCGCCATGCCCGCTGCCAATGCGGATCTCGTGATGTGGGCGGGGGCCTCGCTTGGCCGGAGCCGCCATTGGTCCGTGCGGCGGCATCCCGACAGCATGCACCGCCTGGCCCGCGGCATCGTGCGCCGCACGTCGTCGCTGGCGCTCCACCTCACCCGCGATGCGATGCGGTTCATCGGCACGCCGTACGTCTTCGGCGGGACGTCGGCGGGCGGCTTCGATTGCTCGGGTTACGTTCAGCACGTTTATGGGATGCTGGGAATCACGCTGCCCCGCACGGCCGACGCGCAGTTCTATGCGGGCCGGCCGACGCGCGGGGGGAAGGTGCCGGGCGACCTCGTGTTTTTCCAGACGTACGAGTCGGGCCCGTCCCACGTCGGCATCTATCTGGGCCACGGCCGCTTCATCCATAGTTCCAGCAGCCGCGGCGTGACGATCAGCAGCATTGCCGATTCCTACTGGTCCGCCCGCTACTTGGGAGCCAAACGCGTGGCGCGGGTCGCGCCGCGGCTCCCCGCATCGCTCGCCGCACGGTAATCACCGTAAGAAGCGTCGCCTAAAGACGCTTCGTCGCAGCGCCGAACTTCTTAGCACCGCGTCATGTCGCGCGCCGACGGCAGCGCACGAATGCGGCCGTCTTTTCGTTTGATGGAGAAGTATGGACGCTCGCACGATGGCTCTCCGAGCCGGCACCTGTCTGGTCGTTACCCTAACGAGCCTGCTGATCGGAACCGGCCTGGCCGCGGCGCCGGTCGATCGCTCGGCCGCGCCGGCCGATCAATATTTCGGTGCGCAGAAGATGAGTGCGCTCGGCATCCGTATGAAAGTCGATGCCCTGGGGCGCCGCTACCATGCGCGCAACATTTCCGATGACGACCTTCTCCATGATGCTTCGAGCGCCGAAGCGTCGTTGCAGGCGTGGGCCCGGCAGTTTCCGCGCGATCCCTGGCTGGCTCCGACGGCCTTCCATCTCGAACAACTCGATCAGACGGTGCAATCCCCGGCGGCGCGCGCGCAAGCGACCGCACTGCTCCATTACATCGTGCAGAAGTTCGGCAACACCAAATACGCGCACCTCAGCCGTTTGCGGCTCGCCCAGGGCTTTCCAGCGCTCCACGGTGAGAGCGCGGTAACGGCAACGCCCAACCCGTATGCGTCGGCAAGTGCGTCGTCGCCGTCGTCCGCTTCCGCGTCACCCGCTGTGGCGCCGACATCGACTGCATCGGGTGCTCCGGTACCCTCTGCGACCCCGTCGGCCATGCCGACGCGGAAATAACCGCACCGCTTTCCGCTGTTCTCCCGAAACACGGAGCGCCTGAGTGAAGCGTTAGCTTCGCGAGCCGCAGCGCGCGACGGTTACGGCGAAACGCGAAGGCGTCGGCTGCAAACCACCGAAGCGGCACTGGCTCGTCGCAGCCGTGTTGGGGTGTCGCCAAGTGGTAAGGCAGGGGACTTTGAATCCTCCATTCGTTGGTTCGAATCCAGCCACCCCAGTAGCGTTGCGCCGAACCAGCTCTTCATCGGCGATAAATATGGTACTTAACGAATAGTGCCGGTGCCGTGGTCGCTGCAGACGCTGCTGCCCTTGGTATAGCCGGGAAGGGCCGCGGCGGCGGACCAACCAATCCGTCACGACCGTGCCGCACAGCATCCGTGATGCGCTCACCGATCTTTTTGACGCCTGGCAGAACGGTGACGCGCTTCGCTCGGGTGCTCACTTTGCGCTCGACGGAACGTATCGGGAAGCGCGTCGCGAGCCGATCGTCGGACGCACTGCGATCGTCAACCACTTCACCAAGTTTTTTCGCGACGGACCGCGCTGGCAATTTACCGTCGACGGCATGCTCGTAGAGGGTGAACGCGCGGCTGTGCGGTATCGGTTCGCGACCGAAGAAGCGGGAGGGCGCTGGCGCGAGCGAAGCGGCTGCGCCTTCGCTATCTTCGCGAACGGAACGATTGCCGAGTGGCACGAATACGAGGGATAGACATGTCACAAGAGACGCTTACGATCGAAGTTGCGACCGCCGGCGATCCGGCTCTTCGGGTGTTTTCACTACGGGGCAGCCTCGACATCGCTACGTCACCGAGTCTTCGCGCAGCGTTGGTAGAGGCCGCCGACAACGGTCACCATCAAATCATTGTCGATCTTTCGCACTTGGAATTCCTCGATTCGACGGGCCTCGGCGCATTGATCGGTGCGCACAAACGGGCGGGCGAGAGCGCCGGGGCCGTGCGCTTGGTCGCGCAAGAGGGCCAAATTTTGCGCTTGCTGCGCATTACCGGCCTGCTCGAAGTCTTCGCCGTCTACCCGACGCTCGACGCGGCAATTTCGGACGGCGCTCGGCTCGTGGGCTTATGACGCCGACGGTCGCCGGTGAATACCGTCTATCGACGGAACCCAAACTCAAAGGATTCGTCGCCGCGATCCTGACGGCGGTGGGCGTCGAGCGCTCCGACGCGGCAACGGTCGCCGACGTCCTCGTCGCCGCCGACCTGCGCGGCGTCGAATCGCACGGCGTTGCGCGGCTGGGCTCGTACTACGTCAGTCGGATCCGCAGCGGCCGTCTGAATCCACGCGCAGACGTGGCGACCGTTCGGGAAACACCGACCTCCATCGTACTCGATGCGGGCAATGGTCTCGGCCATCCCGCCGGCAAACGCGCGATGGAAGCCGTCATCGCGAAAGCACGGCAAAGCGGCGCGGCTTTCGGCGCCGTGCGCAATTCGAACCATTACGGAATCGCCGGTTACTACGCGATGCTAGCGTTGCCCCACGATTTGATCGGTATCTCATCCACGAACTCCGTGCGTTACGGTGCGCCGACGTACGGCAAGACGATTATGCTCGGCACGAATCCGTGGGCATATGCCATTCCGGCCGAGCGTGAACCGGCCTTCGTCCTCGATTTCGCGACCACGACCGTGCCGCGCGGCAAGCTCGAGGTCTACAAGCGCAAAGAAAAACAACTGAGTAGCGGTTGGGCGATCGACGCCGACGGGAACGAAACGCGCGATGCGGACGAAGCGCTGCGCGGCGCACTCTTGCCGCTCGGCGGCTTCGGGGTCGACGGCGGAGGCCACAAAGGCTATGGTCTCGGCTTGCTGGTCGACATCATGTGCGGCGTGCTGTCCGGTGGCGCATTCGGCAACGATCTACCGCTGCCGTCGGACGGACCGCAGCCCGGCAAAATCTCGCATTTTTTCGGGGCACTGGACATCAACGGTTTTCGCGACGTTGCCGGTTTCAAGCGGGACATGGACCGCGAATTGCGTGCCTTCAAAGATTCGCAAAAGGTTCCGGGCGAACAGCGCATCTACGTCGCCGGCGAGATCGAGCACGAGAAGACGCTCGCCAACCGGGAGAACGGCGTGCCCGTGCACGTAAAGGTGTGGGCGGAACTCGAGAAGTTGGCAAGCGAGCTAAACGTACCGTTCGACATCGCGCGTTAAGGAGGGCGTGATTTCGCCAGTGGCGTCGTCGCTACGCGGCTCATGGCGGACGCGACGCGAATCCCGGCACGAAGTGCCGCGCCCTACGGGCGGAATTCGGCGTAGCCGAATTCTGCCACTTCGCCGCTAAGCTCCTAGCCACGAACGAAATCACGACCTCCTTATAACTGCGGGATGGCAAGGGACGGTGCCGTCGCGCCCGAACCACTCGATAAATGGTGCACGTGAACGTGGGCTCGCCGGCCGGAACGTATAGTGTCGGTGGCACGGCCTTTTTTCGGTACGTCGTGCGCTTGGCCGACATCGGGCTTGCATTGCGCCCCGCGGATCGCGCTGCTATCGACGTCCTGGGCGCTATTCCGAACGCCTACGTCGACGAAGACGAATACTCGGGGAATGGGTGGCGCGTCGTGCCCGCGATGTCGTATGAGGATTGGCCCGTGCTGGAAGCGACGCCTGAGCGCCTGCGCACGGCTCTCGAAACCGCGCGGCGCGTCCTGTGGGAGCAAGCCGCACCCGCCGGGATCAGTGCCCGCGAAATTTCGTCGATCGACGATGAAATCGAAAACGTGCTGGCCGTTCTGGCGCGCGCCGAAGCTGCCGGCTTCAGCGTCAACGTCACCTATGTCTCGTGAGGCGCTTCCACAAGATTGACGGCTCCTTTTTAGCGCGCTTTTGACGCGACATATGGCTGAGCCCAGGCTGAACGACGGACGTTGGGACGTCGTCCGGCGGACGGACGAAGACGGTCAACACGCGCAACACGCCGGCGACTGGAACGGCCATGAGCAGTCCCGGTAAGCCGAAAAGTTCGCCTCCGACCAGGAGTGCGATAATGACCGCGAGCGGCGTCACGCCGACCGTCTGGCTGACGATGCGCGGCGAGATGAGGTGGCCTTCAAGCTGGTTGATAGCGACGAACCCGATCGTGACGTAGATAGCGTCGGCCAAACCATTCGTCACGAGTGCGATGATGGCCGCGGGAAGGTAGCCCGCGATCGCACCGATGTAAGGAATAACGTCGAGAACGCCGGCCAAGACCCCGATCAAGATCGCGTACGGCACGTGAAGGATCAGCAGCAAAACAGTTACCAGCGTGCCGACGACGGCAGCAACCACAAGCTGGCCGCGAATGAAGCCCCCGACGACATGTTCGAGTTGCGCCAGAACGACGAGCGTCCGCTCGCGATTCTTTTGGGGGATCACCCCAAGCAGAAAGCGCTTCATCATCTCGCCTTCCGCGAGCATGTAGAGCGACACGACCGGGATCGCGATGAACAAGGCGCTGATCGCGATCGCCGACTGCAGGATGACGAGTACGCTCTGGGTCAGTACGCCGCTCTCGCGCTGAATGAACGAGCCGATGTATTGGGGCACGTGGGTCAATTCGATGCGCAGTGGCCCAGGCAGGCGGCGCACGACAGGATTGTTCTGGTCGTTGACCAGCGTCACGATCCTGCGTTCGAGCGTCGGTAAGTCGTGCAACAAAGACTGAAGATTCGAAGCCACGTTGGGGACGACGAACCACAGTGCCGCCGCGATGGCGAGCAGGACGCCGATGTAGATGATGGCCAGCGCCAGCCAGAGCGGCAGGCGGTTGTTGAGCCAGCGGACCGCCGGAAAGACCAGGAAGGCGATGAACACACCCCCGATCGCGATGATCGAGGTGTAACCGATGCGCGACAAAAATGCGACGGTTTCAACGATGATGAAGCCGAGGGCGATGACGATGGCGAGCACGCGCAGCATATCGTTGGCGCGCGCCCGCAAATGATTCGAAAGTTCCCCCGGAGGTTGGGCGTCCATCACGCGGCCGACGCCGCCGCGACGCTCGCGGGCTGCTGTTGTTCTTTATCTTTCTTCGGCTTTTTTCCGAAGAGGCCCAGGACGAAGGCACCGGCGATGGCGATGGCCGGCAAGACGCCGATCGCAACGGGTGAGAAGCCAAGAATCACGCCGCCGGCGACGGGTGCGATGATCATCGAAAAATTATTGAGCGAGTCGGCGAATCCGAGGATCGCGCCGCGCTCCTCTTCGGGCGCATGATCGGCGATCAGTTTATTGAGCGTCGGCCGAAGGGCTGAACCGCTGATGGCCCAGACGACGAGGATCGCGACGAAGATGACGATGCTGTGCCCGATGAAGAACATTGCCGCGAAAGCCACGAAGCCCAGCGCGAACGCGGCTTCGGAGAACAAATATTCGCCGAAGCGTTTGTTTAGGCGGTCGACCGCGAAGATCTGTACGACCGCCCCGACCCCACCGGCGACGGCGAGAAAGAGACTCGAGGTCTCCGGCGGCATGTGCATCTCGCGATCGAGGTACAGCGAGAAGATCGTAAAGAAATACGTGAACGAGAAAATGTAGAGGAGCTGCCGCCCCATCACGTTGAGCATGGGCGGTTTCTTGAGTTCGCCGAGGATGGCTTTGGTATTGACCTTTTCCGCATTTTTCGCTGTAGTTTTCTCGAGAAAGAGGTGCGTGACAACGAGGTTCGCCGCTTGCAAAGCAGCTGCGACCCAAAACGGAACCGACACGTCGATGCGCAGCAGTTGTCCCGCTAAGGTTGGACCGATGACGAACCCGATGCCGAACGCTGCCGCACCGAACGCGAAGGCCTTCTCACGTTGCTCGGGCTTCGTCTCGTCGGCGATGTACGATTGCGCGACGCCGAGGTTTCCACCGCCGAGCCCTTCAATGGCGCGCGAGATGAAGAGCAACCACAACGTATTCGTCAGCGCGAGCAGCACGAAGCCGACGAGCGAAAAGCACTGCGAGTACTGCAGGACAGTCTTGCGGCTGACTTTGTCGCTGAGGCGCCCCCAGAACGGCGATGAGATCGTCGCGCACAGCGCAGTCACCGCGATCGCGACGCCCATCACGGCGGGGGTACTGTGCAACTTCTGCGCCAGCGCCGGAAGCAGCGGAATGAGGATCGTTAGTCCCAGGACGTCGAGAAAGGTAATAATGTATATCGGAAGCAGCGCTTTGGGTAAACCGAACATATTGGAGTAACGTCTACCCGGAATTGCGAGAATGCCCCGATGGCTGGCGGTCGCGCTGCATCCGAACCCTATCGCGGGTTGCGCGACAATACCACGCAGGGGACCGCCTGCACCGGAAGCCGCTTCAGGAAGAAAGGGTGGCGCAAGTAGAGCACCGCGTTACCGTTCTGATGTTGAAGCAAGTGCAGAAGTTGCGCGGCTGTGGCGGTCGAGGCGGCGGCAAAGATTTCGCGGATGAGCGGGACGACGCGAGGTTCGACGTTCTTTTGTTGGCGCGTGCTGAAGAGCACGCTTCCTTGCTCGGTCACGTAGAGAAAACCGACGATCGGATTTCCAGGCAGCGTTTTCGCTTGCACGACATCGACGCGAATCACGCGATCGGGCCGGGTGTGCTGCACCCCGCGCAGAACATCGGCGGGCGGCGCGAGCGGCTGCCCGGCCGCCAGGAATGAATCCAAACAATGGCCGCTGCTTGCGGCGGGGCCTACTCTCGCCTGACGCGGGCGGCTCACCGTGCGCGGCATGGCCGACGCCTGGGGCGGAGCCGTGGCTCGCGCCGGCCCAGCGAGGGCTGCGGCTAAGAAGAACGCGGACAACATCGTCTAGCGGCTTTACGCTCCGCCCTGAAGCGATTCCCGGAGTAACGAGGGGTCGTCTGAAACCGCAGGCGATCTCGTAAGACGGAAGAAGTGAGCTCGTTCGCCCGTCCTTTGTGAACTCTATGGAACGTAAACCCCGGCCTCTCACGCGCACAAATGTCGCGTACTGCGCCGGCGTAAGGTCACGTTGCAATCCATCCGGCAACGCGTCGATGAGGACGAGTCCGGCTACATCGCTTGGGAACTTGTGCGCGTACAAACGCGCCAACAGTCCGCCCGTCGAGTGTCCGGCCAAAACGAACGGGAGAGGAATATGCGCGGCGCGCGACAGAGCATGCAGATCCCCAACGGCGCTCATCGCGGAGCGCGGCATGCTTACGGGATCGCTTCTACTGCGATCCGCCATGCGCACCCCAATCACCGTTCCAGGCCGATTGTATGCGCACACGCGCGTGAATTTTGCGACGCCCGGAAGTAATGACGTCGCCGGCGGCTTCACGGAGTTCACGCTCCAGTAGTCGGAGCGAACGCGCAGACCGGCTTCCAACATCACCGTCGGTGCCCCGCTGCCGCGGCACTCAATGTACAGGCTTCGCCCATTGCCGATCGTGACCAGACCAGCAAAGTTGCCGCGCGCCGCCGATGTTTGGTGAATGACCGCAGGCGCCGCGATCATTTCGGACACCAAGCCTGGTACGGCGTGGCGAGTCTAGGCATAGCGACACCTCTTTTTCGGAGGACACGCATAAATTCTTCGAAAACGTGGTCGATGTGTGGATCACGCCGACGCAGCCGGGCAAGCCGCGCGCCTTGACTGGGAGACGGCTGCATTCGGCATGAACGGCGCCGTACGCACGCCGGAAATTACCAACGCGATTTACGAGGCCAACTGGCGTTGAGGTCTCGCCGACGCCGACGGCTCTTTGTCCGGAGGATTAGGACCATGCGAAGTCCATGGCCGCTACTAGTATGCGCTTTGATTCTCGCCTTAACGCTGAGCGTTGTGGGCATCTCGCCCGCTGGCGCGGAACGTGCCGGGTGCGAGAAGCACGTCAGGATCGAATCCGTCGCCCGCGATGCACTGAAAAGGTATCACCTCAAGTCGCTGATCGTGCAGGTTCGGATCAACGGGCAAAATGTCTGTACGAGCGCTCTGGGTGAGTCGATGAGCGGTGTCCCCGCTACGCCCGCGATGCATTTCCGCAACGGTGCGCTGGCGTTCACGTATATGTCAACGATGCTTCTCGAACTCGTCGACCGCAAAAAGGTTATTCTCGACGACAAAGTGTCAAAGTTCTTGCCGAACCTGCCGTATGCGAGCCACGTTACGCTTCCCAACCTGGCGAACATGACGTCGGGCTACCCCGATTATGTCTATCAACCCGAGGTGCTGAATGGCACAACGCTCAATCCTTTTCGGCAGTGGACATCCGAGGAGCTGATTGCAGCCGGCGTATCGAAGCCCAAGATGTTCGAAGCGGGGACGAACTGGGGCTACTCGCACACGAACTACGTGATCCTCGGTCGCGTGCTGGAAAAGTTGACCGGCATGCCCCTGAGACGAGCGATGCAGAAATATATCTTCGCCCCGATGGATCTCGAGCAGACGCGGGGCTCTGCCACACCTGAAGTTCCCCAGCCCGTTTTGCATGCGTTCACGTCCGAGCGTCGCGGCGACCTCGGCGTCGACCCGAAGTACCCGTTCTATGAAGAATCGACGTTTTGGAATCCGTCGTGGACGACAGCCGAGGGGGCGGTTCAGACGACCGACGTCACCGACATGAACAAGACGATGGAGGCCGTTGGGACCGGCAAAGTTCTCTCTAGAAAATCGTTTGCCGCACAGGTCGGTCCGAACCTCGTCGGCTTCCGGCATAGCGATCCGAAATGTCCGGTTTGCCGGAGATTAACGGTGAAGTTTAACTACGGTCTTGGCGTCCTGAATTCGGGTCCCTGGATCACTCAGACCAAGAGCTTTGCCGGTAACGACGCGACCGTCGGTTATCTTCCGTCAAAAAAGCTAGCGATTGCGGCCGTTATCACGTATGAACCAGGCGCTTTCGATGCAAAGGGCAATCACAAAGACGCAAGCATCCCCATATTTTCTTCACTAGCGCATGCTTTAGCACCGAATACGTTGCCGAAGTTACCGTGAACCAAGGCGCTGTCCGTGCTGCGAAATCTGACGCAGGCGGCGTGCTCTCGGGCTCAGATGCGTCCGGCGTCGTGCAGCGTCTTGTATACAGACAGCGCCAAGCCGCTGCCGATCGCGTTACTCTTCGCATTGCTGTTGAGGGCGACGGCGATGATGGCGCCCGACCTCGGCAGGTAGAGATGGAGCACCCGATAGCCGAACGTCCCGCCCTCGTAGTACCAGAACGTGCCGAGCCGGGATTTCGTGCTCTGCGCGACGCCGAGCGCGAATCCTTGTGGATCCTCGATGCTGGTGCGCGCGATCGGGCGCCCGGTTTTAACCGAGACCAGGCTTTCAAGTTCTCGCTGTTGCGGCGGCGGCAAGAGGCGGCCTCCGTAGAGCGCGCGCGTCCACTTGGTGAGATCGTCCGTCGACGATACGATTCCGCCCGCCGCTTGCGTCCACGATAAGCCCAGGTCGTTGACGTTCGTCCCAAGCAGCTTTGCAAACGGCTTCACCGTGTCGACGAAAAAGTAGCCGGCGGGCATGCGCGCGATTACGCTTCGCGGATACACGTTTGCCCGGTAGAACAGATCGTTCAGGGCGAGCGGTTTGATGAATCGCTTCATCAGCTGATGCGCATAGGTGTCGTTCGTCGCTTTCTCGATGATCATCTCGGCCAGGATGTAGCCGGTGTTGGTGTAGTTGTATCCCCGCTGCAACGGGACGCCGGCGGCGAACGAAACGAGCCGCTCTTTCGAGAAATCGGTGGTGGGTGCGGCCGCGTAGGCCCGCCGAAAGGCGCGTCGTTCGTCGTACGTCGCGATGCCGCTGGTCATATTAAGTAATCGTTCGATCATGATATCGCGCCAAGCCGGATATTGCGGCAGCCACTTGCCGACGGTATCTTTGATGGAAAGTTTGTGCGCGGCTTCGAGCTGCAACATCGTCGTCGCCGTGAAGGCTTTGGTGTTGCTTCCGATCTGCCACAGACTGTTGGACGGTACCGGCGTCCTGCCGCCATACTGCACGGTGCCGGCGCTTAGGTTCATGGTGTTGTTGCTTCGGCCACGCAGGCTCACGCTGAGCGACGCCGCCGAAACGTGTTCCGATACGCCATGCACCTTCAGGTACGTATTCAGGTCGGTCTGTAATGCCGTCCGCAGCGCGCCGTCGCTTGGTCTCGCGTCCGCGGGCGTGTGGCTGCTGCCCGCGAGCGCCAGCGCGACAGCCGTCACGACTTTAACGCACAGCCGAACGATCACCCCAGGCGCTTCCCGTGTAAACTCGCGCGGCCCTTCGAGGGCCAGTGTTGGTCGGCACGGATGTCGGCGCTCGCGGCACGATCGCATCGAAGAGCGATGGAGCGCCACCATCACAGCGGTCAAAACGTCTCGGTCGCGGCCGATACGTTGACGTCCGAGATTTCGCCGGCGAACGCGCGGTAGCCGCAACCTGCGATCAATGCTCCGACGCACTTACGCCCGACGGCTTTCACGCCACCGGACGGATCGGAAGCGCCGGACAAACCGTAGAGCCGCTGTCCGCCGAACGCGTCGCCGAATTGTTAGCGCAGAGTTTTGATCGCGAACATCTGCGTCTTTTGAGACACTTCATTCTCCTCCACGACGCATCAGCACAAACGCTGGCTGCTGACGCCAGCGTACCGCTCGAGCGCTAGGCTACGGCGAGCCGAAGTTGACGACGGTGTCGCTCGGCATCGTGTCCTTATACGCGGTGAGCGCGCCGCTGGTTCGAGGTTCTGACAGACCAACTGAGGCGGTGAATAGTATACGCCCCGCTGATTGACGAGAATCAAATCACGGTCGGCATTGAATCCGTACTCGGCCCACCCCTTTGCCCCATAAATCGGAGTAGCGCCGGGTCCTCCGGCGAGAAGAACGAGCGGGAACGGCGATTTTTTCTTCGATGCTGCCGGCACGATCACTTCGGCGACTCGAATCGTCTTGCCGTTCCGTTTGGTGCGATTTTCCCGAACGACCAGAAAACCGCAGCGAATGACTCGCAATGACATCTGCGTAGAACATGAGGTCGGCTCAAACGCGGTACGGCGGCTGAACTCGCCCATGTCCGGTCGCCGCCTATGGGGCCTAGGAGTAGCAATGCGAACCAAATGGTCGCGAGGAGCCTTATCACGTAAGCTCCTCTGATCAGGCGCATCGATTTGAACTACTTTACGTTGATCGGCGTATTGGATTTCACCCAGGCTGGGAACGTCTGATCCGGTTTGATAACGACGTCTTTGCCCTTGACCATATTATGTGCGAAGAGTCCAAGCGGTCCAAGGGCAATGGTGGCCGCGATCGTCGCAGTTGAGGCTTTGCCCTTTTCCGCACTCCCGAGCGAACTGCTCGTCTCGGTCAAGGAGACCGGCTTCCCGTTGACCGCGTGGATATTCACGAATTGCAGCGTTATTGCGCCGGCGCTCTTACCGTGAGCCTTGGTCACCTTGACCACGCGCCCGCTGCCGCTGGCTCCTTTTGCGATCAGAACGCGGTTAGCGACCCTGACCGGAGCGGAAGCTTCAAAAGTGAAGTGTTGGCCTGCCGCCGCGTCTCCCGATGAAATCTCGCTAGCCAGGCTGACCGTTACGCGGGTGCCCGCAGGCAACACCGCTGTCGTCGCCGCTGCCGGAATTGCGCAACCGAGTGCCAAGAATAGCGCCGCAGTAGAAACAGAGAGTAGAGTCATGATCTTGCTCCCTAAAATGAGGTGTATGTTAAGTACGCCTGGGGAATGCGTCCGTGCAGGGAGTCGTTTTGTGGCGACTGAGAGGGACAGCCGCCTTGGCCACCCAGCCGCACGCGCATGTCGACATCTCCGCTCTCATTTCGTCGCTCGCGGATAGTTCACTGTTCGACGTTGCGATTGCCGCCGATGCTGTATCGGCGTGAGCCTTAAGGGGCCGGTTCGCCGGCGGTGGGCTTGCCGAAGTTCGGATCAAACGGGACATGGTTTGGAGTACACACCATCCCTCGCGCCGGCGTTGCGAGTCCAATCAGATAATTGCGCTCGGCGCGTTCAATCGCAGGTGCGCCGCAAGACCGGCAAGGCGTTCCGCCTGATCGTCGATGTAGGCCGCTTTGACGAAGTTACGAGCGCGGAGGCGCGCGACGCGACTGCTGCTCCTTCGCGGCCGTGATTCCCTTATGATGCCTCGGTCAACGATACGACGGCGCTTGCTGTACCGTTTTGCCTATCGCGTGTGGCCGGCGGCAAGCGACGTGCGGCCTCGCGGTCGGCTTGCGCTTCGAATTCCTCGTCGATACACACGTCGACACGTTGCCGATATGCCGCGAGCGCGGGTCGATATTCCGCCGCAACGGTCTGCTCCAAATCGATGACCAGCGTGCGGAGCCGTCGGCTGACATGAAGCGAGTGTCGACCGTAGAGGAGGATCTCTTCCAAGGCATGATCGAGATACTGCTGCCACGTCGCTCGCGGAACGAAGACGCGCGCGACTCCCGCTCGATCGCGGTACACATCGGAGCGAGGTCCGCCGGCGGCGATTCGGCGCAGCAGTTCGTGCAGCTCGTCGAGGACCTGAACGGCTGTCGTGGGGTCGTTGATCCCGGGCGACAGCGCCTTGTCGGCGACATCGACGAGCTGGCGAATGCCGAAAAGCACATCTTCGCGCATCGTCCGCTCGCGTTCGATCGACACGTACCGGCGATCCGGTCGTTTTGGGCGCTTGAAATCTCGCGCCGGCACCACACGCGAACGATCGGCGCCCCGGTGCACAGCGAGTCCCCCGGAAGCGGAACGACCTCCAGTACCGCATCGAGGTTTGAAGCAATCCGTAAAAGAGTGGCACCGTCGATACTGGCGACGAGGCCATGCTTGGGAGCCGCTACGACATGCGGCGCATCCGCCGGAGTCACGAACGCGGCCCGCGGCGGCCTATGCTCGTGCAAGCGAGCTAAGCTCACGGCCGTGTCGCGAGCAGCGATTTCAATGACGGTTATAGCGCGGATGCGGTGACCGATATGATTGATATAGATGACGAACATCGCCAAGCTCAGCCACACCAAGCTGATCGCCATGTACGTCGACAGACCGGGTACGAACGGGTGCGCCGGATCCTCGCGAATCTCGCGCAAGACGAAGATCGCGTAAGCGAACGTCGCGATGAACGTTCCCAGCGCCGCCTGGATGATGCGGTCCCGAAAGAACGTACGCATCACGCGCGGTGAGAACTGACTGCTGGCTAACTGCAGGACCACAATCGTCGATGAAAAGACGAGACCGATGAAGGTGATCATCGAGCCCGCGATCGTGGCGAGCAATTCACGCGCCCCCGACGGGGATCCGCCGTAGACGAACCACGCTTTCTTGGCAAAGTCCAGAGTCCGGTCGATCGTGACGAGTCCGCGCGAAAGACCGAAGGCCAGCCCGAAAGCGAGCAGCGGAACCAGCCAAAGATTGGCAGCCAGCGCATCGCTCAGTTTTCCGAGCTGCCCTTTCATGTTATGAGTCTTTAGTGCCGGCGTGCGCCGGCGCCGCCACGCCGTCGGCGGGGGATTCGGGCGCATGGCGCAGCGCCGGAAATCCGACGATGTCGTACGTCGCTGAGGCGATACCGATCCCGGCTTCGTCGAATGCCTTCAGGATGTCGCGGCTCATCGCATCTTTGAGCGCTCGGGCGCCATGCGTGGGCGAGAGAAATCGCAATCCGAGCTCGAGCCAGTTGTCGGTAATGCGGTAGAAGACGCGCGGCTCGAGGTCGGCCTCGGGCATGGTAAAGCGCCGCATCATGTCTTGCAGCGCTGCCGCGCCCGTCTCGACGATCTCCTTGGTGTGCCGGTCCGCGGCCTCGAGGAGAATGCGCTCGGCTCGCGCGCGATCGCATGCATAGGTGACCGGGATGCGCATCTCTTCGAAGATGATCGGAAAGTCGCGGCTATAGTTGTAGACCGGCTCGGCGAAAATCTTGCTGTTGGTCACCGTGACGATGCGCCCGGTGAACTGTCGCCCCCAAACCCACATCGCGGGCTGGGCGTCTTGAACCGACGGCGGCTGCCCCATCTCCATGATCGTCGTTTGCATAAAACCGAGCGCAATCAACATCGCCCCGGACGCCGCCCATCGTGATCCGGTCGCCGACATTGAACGTCTTGCCGCGCAGGATAACGAGGTAGCCGGCGAGCGACGTAATGACTTGCTGCAACGCGAACGCCACGCCCGCCGTCGCGAGCCCGGCGCCGAGCGCGAGGTTGGCGGGATTGTTGAACCAGATGGACAGCAAGCCGAGGACAAGGATCACGATCGTCCCGACATCGATCCCTTGGCGCGTCCAGAAGCGAAGCCGCATTT